>Ga0255089_1000487_pt1 | contig 14652 bp, 7 predicted proteins | sample Colum_Miss_RepC__2_FD_188468 | JGI IMG/M metagenome (GOLD analysis project Ga0255089, IMG submission 188468) | Freshwater microbial communities from Columbia River, Oregon, United States - Colum_Miss_RepC_8d | ecosystem: Environmental > Aquatic > Freshwater > River | place: USA: Oregon... | reverse complement strand
GCCTTGATGCAACCGTCGGCAGAGAGGCGTTGTGGAGCGACCTTGCCCACATCAGCAGTCCTCGGCTGCCGATCGAGGTCCAGATCACTTGGACTACCGGGCACGCGGCGAAATGGGGCTTCCGCGGAGGCACGCTTCCTGGTACCTGCGAACTCAAGAGCATCGATTTATCCGGCCCCGACAAGAGCTGGGCCCTAGAGGACGACGGGGATGGCCTATGGCAGGGGAAACTTTCGGCAGTGGCCGGACTTCTTCCCGCTGTTGATGAGGCGGCCTGGATTGATCACCTTGGCTGCGCTCGAAAGCACTTTGAACTGCAGGTCCAGTGGCTTCAGGGCGTGCGAGCGCCAGTAGCTCGCGTCGCCAAGGGGCTCGCGTCATCTCCCGGAGTGCTTTCACCCACTGGTGAAGGGGTGGCTCGCTTCCTCTACCACTGGGATCGTGTAGCGAGGTCAGACAGCGAAACTAAGGCGCTGGATTTTGTCCTCAGGTTCTTCAAGACACTCGGCTTCGAGCTGAGAGCAGTTGACGTCGCACCTGGATTCTTTCGTCTAGATGTCGCTCCGGTGGGCAATCCATCGGCCACGATCAATTTGGTAGACACAGGAGAGGGGCTTACCCAGGTGCTTGCACCGCTGGTCGCTCTTGCTCGTGCTGCGCATGGGATCGGCCCCCGCGTAGTCTGCTTAGAGCAGCCCGAGCTTCATCTTCACACCGATGCTCAATGTGCACTCGCTCTTTCGATCGCTGACGCAGCTTCTGCCGGTGCGCAGATCATGATCGAAACCCACTCCGAGGTATTACTTGCTGCCACACAGTTGGCAATTGCCAAGCGCAGGATCCTCTCTGATGACGTCGCACTTTACTGGGTAGCGCGAAGAAGTGATCCAGCATCAATCGCACGACGGGTTCCGTTAGATGATCGCGGCAGGGTTGGTAGCGCATGGCCCATCGATGCGTTTGATGATTTGCTTCAGCTGAAAAGTAACCTCTTGGAAGCGCAACGAGGAACGCCGTGATTGTCGACTTCGACGATTCCTGCTGGCCGCATGTCGATGCCGATTGGCAGCGTAGCCTTATTGAGCTGCTAATGATCGTTAAACGGAGTGAAGCGCATGCTGTGCTAGCTTCGCCCGGCGGACTACTGCCGTGGTGCGACAGTCACCTGCCACTTTTTGCCGACTACTTCAGGGTACGTCTCGCTTCCGCACAACCCCGAACAAATGCAATAAAGATTCTGGTTCACCCCAATGGCGCTCCTCAGCCTGCTGGCAATCCGCCTTGGACGCTTACAGCCGAGGCGGCGGCCAGTGTCCTGTCTCGCCCACTTCGAGTAGTGCTCGAAAATGATGAGTCAGACCGCCTCTTCCTTACATCGACAATTCCATCCTTTTTTGTTTGGTGTAAACGTGGATGGATCGAGTCAGTCATGGGCGGTGGGTCCGCAATGACGCCCAAGATCGCATCAGCCGCCACAGACACCCTCGCGCGCTGGCGAACGTTTTTTATATTCGATAGTGATCGTTTGCATCCCAGCGAACTCGCAGTCGGCTGGACTCCGCCACGTGGCGATGGATGTCAGGGATATGTTTTCGAAACCTCTTGCGCCAGCATGCCGCGCGATCGATGGCACCGCCTCGAACGAAGAGCGATCGAAAACTACCTTCCACCCTCGATCCTGCATGCGATCGAGGCCAACTTGAGCGCAGCGCTGTTCAGCCCAGATGTCGGTTCGATGGCGCATTTCTACAATATGAAACAAGGTCTTCAAGGCGATGGCGTCAGCCCTTCTGAGCCTAGTCAAGCAGTGCGCGCAACCCGCAATCAAGGTTTCTGGACTTCCCTACCACAGACAGCTGTTAGCACCCTTGAGCCTGGTTTTGGTAGGAAGGTTTCAGATGAATTCGCAAATGTCCCCGCGCACTATCCATGGCCGCACTCCGTAATCGCCGAGATTAATGCGCTGACAGATGCTCTTCAGGACGCCATGTAGGAAGGATCATGAGCGAATCACCCAGTTACGTATCGCAGCCTCAGGTCGTCGACCTGCCAAAATTACTTGCCGATGTCCGTGCTGGGCACATCCAAGTTCCGCGCTTTCAGCGTCCTTTCGTGTGGGAGGACGAGCGGAGAGTTGAACTCCTCCGATCGCTTCGAGTCGGCATCCCTATCGGTAGCCTCTTGGTGTGGCGAACCTCCCAAAATAGATTACGGTGCTTTGATGGCATCGCAGGGGTTTCCATCCCGGCGCCACCTGTAGGACAGACGGTCAGCTATCTGCTCGACGGACACCAACGACTAACCACATTGTTTGCAGCGTTTGCCAGCCCGCAGCCAGCCAGCACAGTCGCATCTGTATCGGATAGTGATACGCCAGAACCAATCTTCTTTGATCTGGAACAAGATGACTTTGTCGTCGGCAATCCGACAGGCGCATGGTCTTGTCTGCCGCTGCACTTGTTCCTTGAAGCGGTCGCACTGCGACAGCATTTCCGCAATAAGGAGCGCGATGGAAGCGTAGCGACGAAGGAAGTTGATCGTCTGCAAAGCATTGCCGAGGGTGTTTTATATGCCATGCAATGGTGTCGAATACCCGTTATTCCCCTTAGCACTGATGACGTCGAATTGGCGACGCGCACCTTCCATCGCGTAAATAGTCAAGGTGTGGCGATGACGGAGGTTCACATGGTTGCCGCCCTGACTTGGGGTGACAGCTTTGATCTGCGTGAACGATTCGAGCAAGCGTGGAGTAGCCATACTCTTCCACAGCGATGGAAACCTTCGCCGGAGCAGCAAACTCTCAACGTCTTGAAGGGTTTGCTTGGCATGGATCTCGCTCGCTCACCGGGCGCTCCGCTTGTGCGTCGAATTCGTGAAAAACCTGAGATGGCCGCGCGCCCGGTCGATCTGCTAGCGCGCACGATGACGTTGGCAGCTGAACTACTTGTTCACACGCCGAATGCAGTTCCTTATCAGATGCAGGTAACCCTGACGGCAATCGCTCTACACGATGTCCCGGACGGAATTCCTGTGGACAAGGAGTGGCTGCGTCGTTGGTGGGGGCTCACTACCGCATGGGGGAGCTTTGCAAGTGCTGCGACCCATCGAGTTCAGGCAGCGCTCAAACACCTGAGGGCCGGCCTTCTCGGAAAATACGAGCCCTGGCCCAATCTTCTTTATCACAGCTCCGATCCGAGTCCTCTGCCGAGCCTCGAGCTTCGGAATGCGCGCGCACGTTACTTCGCCGATGGCTACGCCGCTGATTGCGGAAGTGCGGATCTGCTTCATCAACGCGGCAACCGAGCCGTTGTATCTCTTCTGCGTGGCGAAGGGACTCGTCCCGGAAATCGGTTCCTGTGGGAGTCCGAACGCATCGAGCAGTTAACTCAAGCTCTGGACGGAGAGAATTTAGACGCTCTCAAGGGCCACTTCATCGACGCCGAGTGCCTACATGCGTGGCGCCTCCGAAACTTCAGCGACTTTTTGGCTTCAAGAGAAGCACTAATGAATCAAACTGAGAGGCACTGGTTTGAGGGCCTCAACGCGAAGGCCTTCATCCAAGGTCGCCCTGCTGCCGAAGCGTCAGCACATGGAACGCATTAAGCACAGTCTGACGATTGGACCAGCGATGAGTGACAAATGGACCTGGTCAACTCAACTCACCAAGTCCATTAGCTTGCCGTAGCTGTCGACGACGTCGTACTTGACCTGCTCAGACGTGATCTTGGCGAAGAACTTCCGGGCGCAGTCGATCTTCGATTTCTCGATGGCGCGGAGGTCCAGCGACGACATCGAGCCCTTGGTCTCGGCCACGAAGTAGACGTGCTTCACCTTGCCGGCCTGGAAGGCGATGGCCCAGTCGGGGTTGTAGTTGCCTACCGGGGTTGGGATGAAGAAGCTCTTGGGCATCTTGGCGTAGACCACCACCTCGGAGCTCGCGTCCAGCTCTTCCACGAAGCCGCGCTCGTTCTTGGAATCCGTGAAGACGTAGTCGTAGACGTGCCGCTTGGCCTCGAAGGCCTTGCTGAAGTCATCGCGCGGCTTCTCGACGGTGAAGATATCGGAGCTGTGGCGCTCGTCGACGGGGTCGTAGGCGATGTGCTCGACGATGGCGGTCGCCTTCTGCTCGTTGATCAGCGTCGCCGCCTTGGCGATGAAGTCCTCAGGATTGGTCCGGAACTGCCCGAAGATCACCTTGTTGATGCCGCTCAGAATGCTGGCGATGGTCCGGCGGGTGAGCTGGGTGGCCTCCGCGAGCTTGCCGATCAGGTCGTACTTCACGGCTGAGTGAACCGAGTGCTGATACTCCTCCCGCGTCGTCTCGCGGATCTGGAACGCGGAACCGGCCTGAAGGTCTTCGTACTTCGTCTTTTCGATCTGCGTGCCGCGCTCGATCACGTACTTCATCGGCGTGACCTTTAGCTCCTTATCCAAGGTCCGCACGCAATTCTTGATCAGCTCGTCCGTATCGAAGTGAACGGTGTACGCCGCCTTGCGGTTGATCCTGTTCCAGAGCGCCTGGAACTCCTGCTTCTGGAAGTTCTGGTTGAGGGCGTTGGTCTTCGCCTTGCGGTCATCGCCAATTGTCGGCAGTTGGGCTTCGCTGAAGACGCTGTCGATCAGCGCGAACACCTGCTCCGCGTGCGGCTGCAGCTCGGCCGGCAGCGCGGCCAGCTGATCTTCCTTCTTCGCGGCGTGATAGGCGTCCGTGATCTTGTCCTGATCGTCGGTGTAGTCGTTCTTTGCCAGGTAGCGGTAGATCTGCTTCGCGATCTGAGGCGTGACCTCGACATCGCCCGCAACGGTCTTGAGCACCTTGCCGGTGAAGTAGGCCTCGTCGGCGATGCGCGGGCGCGCTGACAGCGAGCTGCTGATGTCCTTCTGCAACGCCGTCACGAAATCCTTGTAGCTCTCGCTGGCCACCACGGTCAGCTCGTTGATCTGATGGACCGTGACCGGGTTATCCATCCGGTCGCCCTGCTGATTCACCGAAAGTCGCAGGCCGCGTCCGACCTCCTGCCGCCGCGAGATCGTGTTGTCGCTGTGCTTGAGCGCGCAGATCACGAAGACATTCGGGTTGTCCCAGCCTTCGCGCAGCGCCGAGTGGGAGAAGATGAATCGCACCGGCTCCGTCAGGGAGAGCAGTCGCTCCTTGTCCTTCAGGATCAGGTCGTAGGCATCGACGTCATCGGTCTCCGTCGACTTCTTCCCAGTCACGGGGTCCACCAGCCGCTTGGTCTTCTTGTCGATCGAGAAGTAGCCAGCGTGGGTTTTCTGGACCGCGATACCATTCAGATAGGCGTTGTAGTCAGGCTCCAACAGGGTCTTCAGTTCGTTGAGCTGGCTCGCGTACTCCTCCTCGAAGATCCGCGCGTACTCGCCCGGCACTTCCCCATTGGCATCGTACTGCCGGTACTTCGCGACCTCGTCGATGAAGAACAGGGTGAGTACCTTCACCCCCTGCGCGAACAGCCCCCGCTCCTTCTCCAGGTGCGCGCGGATGGCCTCGCGGATCTGAATCCGCCGCATCGCCGCCTCGTCCACATTGCCCGTGGCTTCTCCGGCGCTCACTTCCTTGCCGTTCGAGAAGCTGAGCGTGTTGGTGCGCGCATCGATGTCGGAGACGACGAAGCCCTTGTACTGATCGAGCCCGCCGGACAGATCGAACAGATTGTCGTTACGGCCCAGCTTGCGCATCACGCGGTTGATGCCGTTGCCCTGCTTGATCTCCAGCTCGGTCCGCGCAATCGGCGGCTTGCTCGGCGAGGTATCGATGCCTTCCAAATACAGGTAGGCATTGGTACCGGTCAGGCCTTTCACCGTGATGCCGCGCACGTTGATCTTCTTGACCAGCTTCTGGTTGTACGCATCCAGCGCGTCCAGCCGATGGATCTTGTTGTACTCGGTCTTATGCGTGGCCGAGTAGCGCATGATCATCAGCGGGTTGAACTCGCTGAACGATTCCAGCGTCTTCACGCCTTCCATCTTCTGCGGCTCGTCCAGAATCAGGATCGGCCGGTTCGCCTTGATCACATCGATGGGGCGGCGCGACTGGAAGTCGTCCAGCTCCTCGTAGATGCGGCGCTGATCCGCGCCGCGCGCGGCGAAGGCCTGGACGTTGATTACCATCACGTTGATGCCGGCGTCGGACGAAAAGCTCTCCAGCTCGTGCAGCTGCTTGGAGTTGTAGATGAATGCGCGGGCCTTCTTGCCGTACTCCTGCAAGAAGTGGTCGGCCGTGATCTCCAGGGACTTGAACACGCCCTCGCGGATCGCAATGCTCGGCACCACCACGATGAACTTGCTCCAGCCGTAGCTCCGGTTCAGCTCGAACATCGACTTCAGGTAGCAGTACGTCTTGCCCGTGCCGGTCTCCATCTCGATGTCGAGATTGATCGCACAGCCGGTCTTCTTGTCGCCCACCATCGCGGCAGACTGCGGCAGGTTCTGGCGGCGCTGAACCGTCTGGATGTTCTCCAGCAGCTGCGCGCCGCTGAGCATCACATCGGCATTGCGAAACCCCGCATCGACTGGGGGCGGCTCGTCGCCGAACATGCCGGCCTGGCGGGGCGCGGGCTCGGGTGCCGGCGCGCTACCCGGGTCGATGCGATACCGGACCGGTGCGGCCGGCGGCTGGCCCTTGAAGCAATCCCGCACCGCCTCAACCGCGGCGGTCTGGTACGGCTGGACCTTGAACTTCAGCTTCATGGCGCTCTCTTTTCGGTCTCTCTGCAGGTTCACCTTGCAGAGAGGGCAAGTCATTGATTTGACGAGAGGGCCGCCAGGCCCTCTATGCAAACCTCTTTATTTTTTCTCTGCCGCTCTCTTTGCCAGCCGCCAGCAGGGGGCCGTGTCCGAGCCGGTGTTCACGATCACCTCCCGGCGGCGGAGCTTGGTCAGCAGTCCGCCGACCTTGATGTACTTCTGCTTGTCGTCCAGGGCGTCGCTGAGCTTGTCCATGAGCAGCTTGTTGATCTCGGCGCGGGTCGCCTCGCCGAACTTGCCCAGATAGTCCGTGATCAGCTTGGCGTAGAACTCGTCGTCCTGACCCCGGGTGCGGATGTACTCGGCCTTGCTAGCCGTCGCCTTGGCCACGCTGGCCGACACATGGAAGTTCGGCTTGCGCCCCTCGATCAATCCGGCCCGCTTCAACCGCGTAACCGCTTCATCCGGCACCGGCAGCTTCTTCTGGATACGGTCCAGCGCCAGTACGTCGGCCAGCGGCAGGTCCGTCTTCTGGATCAGCAGACGGCTATAGGCCGGGTCCACCACGCGGTCGTGGATGGTCAGCCTTACCGCCTGCGGCTCGCTGAGGTCGTAGTCCGGCATCGGGAAGTAGCGGCGGGCTTGCTCTCGATGGATGGTGTGAATGCCATAACCCATGGTGTCGATCATGTTCAGCTCGACCATGGCCTGCGCTAGCTGCGGATTGCGGTAGCGGCGCGGGGTGCGGGTGCCATCGATATAGTCCGCCGGCTGCCCCTCGTAGAAACTGCCCTCGTTCTCCAGCACCAGCCGGTCGGGCCACTCCGTCACCACGATGCGGCCAGACCGGGCGTAATCCTGATGCGCAATGCAGTTATGCAGCGCCTCCAGCACGATGCGCTGGTCGTACTTGGCGACCTCCACCGCAACCAGCTGATCCTCGGGCAGGATGCGAATCTGCACGTTGCGAATCTTCTGGTAGAGCGCAGTGGTGCTGAGCAGGAACGGCGGCCCGAAATGCTCGTAGGCCCGCTCCGGCCCCTCCAGCCGCCAGGTGAGCTGTGCCGGATGTGGTGATAGCAGGTGCGATGACTCCGCATTGCCCAGCAGCAGGACGGCAGCCCGAACCAACTGCCCATCCTTGGCCAGCTTGCATCGATTGAGAAAGGTCTCCAGCGGCCAGTTCAGCACCTCTCCCGGGGCCAGGCTGTTGGCATGCTTCTTCGCGAAAGCCTCTCGCGCCTTCTGCAGCGCGGCGTCATCCAGTACCGACAGCGCAACGCCGGGCAGGGGCTGTGCTGACCAGTCCGTGGCTACGGTCTGCTCGCGAATCTCGTCCTGCTTGTCGACGCCAAGCGCATCCAGGCTTTCGCCGGACCTGCTGTAGTAATGGCCCTTCCAGGCGATGGGCATGCCCCGCGGCGCAGCCGGAATTTCGAACAACAGCACGCGCCCGTCGGCGTGGTGCAGCTCGTGGATATTGCGCAAGGTCACGCTGGGCTGTGTGTTCTCGCTGATCTGGTGCTTCAAGCCCTGCAAGCGGTCGGCCTCGGGCCGGTAATCCGTACCCACGACGGCCCGCAGCTTGTTGTCGATACCGAAGACCAGCCAAGCGCAGGCCTGCCCCCGCAGATTGGCCTCGTTGGCCAGGGCCGAGAAGTACTGACCGATTTTGTCGGTGGAGTAGTCATGCCCCGCGCGCTTGAACTCGACGACCTCGCCCTCCCAGCGGGCAATGAGTTCATTCAGCAGCGCCTGCAGTTGCGGTTCTGTCATCGCCAGCCTAGATCGTCTTGATCTCAGTATTCGGCGACAGCAGCTTGAACAGCTGCTCCACATTGATCTTCACGCTGTCGCTGGCAAACCCTGAGTCGCGGAACACCACGCGCAGCGGCTTGTAGCCCGCCAGCGTCTTGACGAAGGCCTCGTCCACGCCGAGGTCGAAGCAGGCGGCGAGCGCGGTGTCGTCGACGAAGAATACTGTCTTACTGGCAATGGTCTCCTGCCGAATCGGCAGCGACAGATCGACGCCCCAGTCCAAAAGCACTTGGAACAGCAGGTCTTCGGGAGTGCGGTCGGGCTTTATGTTATCGATGAATAAGTCGAGTTTCGCTTTCTCCAACGCATCCGGAGCGTAGTACACATCGGCCATATTGGATGCATCAATTTTTAAGGCGCGGAATCCGATGTCCACGCTGCCGCCGGCAAAGTCACCGGTGATTTTCTTGCCTGCGCGACGGATACGCTCCCTACTCACCTCAGCGATGGTTTTGTAGCCTGAATTGAACGCCTCCGAATCCTCAGTGCACGGCTCAGGCAGCTGCACCATGATGAACCGCCGACTGCCACCATCTTCCGCGTTGAGCTGCATAACGGCGTGGGCGGTGGTAGCGCTGCCTGCAAAGAAGTCAAGCACAGTAATGTCGTCGGCTTCGATGAGTTTCAGCAGAAACATCACAAGACCAGTCGGCTTGGCAAAGCTGAAAGGAATAGATAAAGCTTTTAGTTCCTTTGTACCTTGCGAATTTGGATAGTCGTAAATCACATCTTCTGGATGACGCGTCGCTTCCGTGTCTTCGTCCAGATAAACCTTCGGATAAACATTCCATTTCGCCTGATTTCCGCTTTCGTCCAGCAGTGGATTCTTTGGCGATCCTTTAGTGAAAATCAGAAGATGCTTTTGCTTCAAATAAGTCTCAACAGACCAACGCCAAACTTTGTCGTTGTTCGATTGCGGCTTTACTTTGGCTCCATCCTTCTTTTCATCCGGGAAGACATCGCCCGGAGGAATAATTAAACTTCCATCTGGAGCTTCAATGAAATAACGCTGATTAGGACGCGAATCAAGGGATGGCTGAAATAAGGACGCGCCACTTTGCTTGTATCTCCTCCCGTCAGATTCGGCCATATCGTAATCAGCCTCATTAAGAACTTTATCTACCCCAAATTCCGGGAGTAGCGAAATATTTCTTGCCCACACCATGACGTAATCTTTTGTCGGTCTAAAGTGGGTGCCTTTGTCAGATGTTCTTTTTGCAATTCTTGGCACAACAGCGACAAGATTGGCTTCACCGAAAACCTCATTGCCAATCTTTTTGAGGGTGTCCTGTTCACCATCATCAATGGAGATGAAAATCACACCGTCATCAGTTAGCAGAATGCGCGACAGTTTCAACCGCGAATACATCATGCTCAACCAGCCTGAGTGAAAGCGGCCATTGGTCACAGTGTTGGCAATCAAGCGATTGCTTTGCTCATCTACCTGATTTGACCGACGCAGGTATTCGCCGGAATCTTCCGAAAAGTCGTCTTCGTAAATGAAGTCGTTTCCTGTGTTATACGGCGGATCGATGTAAATAATCTTCACCTTGCCAAGGTAAGTTTCCTGCAACAGCTTCAGCGCATCGAGGTTGTCGCCTTCGATGAAAAGATTCCTCGTTGTGTCGAAGTCGACGCTCTCTTGACGGCGGGGTCTCAGCGTCTTGGCAATGGGGGCGTTCGCCGCAAGTAGCGCTTCCCGCTTGCCCGGCCAATCGAGCTGGTATCGCTCCTGCGGCCCATCTACAACGTGGTCGCTCAGTTCCTGCCGCAACTGGTCGAAGTTCACTGCCAGACGCAGCTGGCCATTCTTGTCGGTGGCTTCTGTCACGCATCCCGGAAACAGCTCGCGAATACGCGCGATGTTGTCCTGCGTCAGGTCCGGCGAGTGCATCTTCAGCTTATCCATCGTGTTTCCCGTGTTCATGGCCTTGATCCGCCCTCAGGCGGTCAGGGCCTCGATTTGTTGGTTGACGGTGCGTAGCTGCGCATTGAGCGCGACCTTGCGGTTGAACTGCTTTTCGCGCTGGAGCTGGGCATCCAGCTTGGCCCGCTCACGCTCATGGCGACGGATCGCTTCGACCCGTTCCAGATGCGCAGCGATGCTCTCGCCCGGTCGCGCCGGCCACGGCAGCAGGCCCCGGAGCAACTGCTCGTAGAGCCCTTGGAGATCGAGGGCAATCGGCAGTGCCTGTCCATCTGCGTTCTCAGGGTACCAGTCCCCGAGATAGTGCTCGCCGATGACCCATTTGGTGCCATCCGCCTCGCTCGGCCGCTTGTGGGCGGCGGCCATCCGAACCTGATCCTCATAGCGAAGATGGAACAGGATCGGCTTGGGAATCACCTTGTCGATCGCGAGCAGGACCGGCACGTCCAGGTCCTTGCTGCGCTGGTGCAACTCGATGATCTGGATTTCCTGCACCCCCCCGCGCTCAGGCAGGTTTGTTGTTTCCGGCGCCAGCTTGTAGGCCCAGGTGATGCGGTCTACCTGGGCGACGAAGCGTTCGCGCAAGGCTTTGCCGAGGTGGCCGTGCTCGTAGATGCGGTTTTTGGGAATGACCCGGCCAAAGGCGGCCTTGGCCGGGTAGCTGTACGGCGCGCCGATCATGCGACGGCTTGCACCACGATGAAGGTGATCAGCTCGAAGTCATCCAGACCGGAGATGGTGCCGGTCAGGGCCGTGGTCTTGCCGGGCGCGAACAGGCTGTCCAGGTCCTTCTCTTCCTTCACGTCGATCATGGTCTTGATCGCCTGGTCGAGCAGATCGGAGTAGGGCTTCATGTAGCGGCCGTCTTGCGTCGCCTCGTTGAACGGCAGATAGGCCTCCCGCACCGGCTCGTGGAAGCCGCGGCAGGCGGTGCGCGCGAGATCCAGCAGGCGCTTGGCCTCGGTATGGTCGTTGACGATGCGGCCGTCGTTACCGATGTAGACCAGGTAGAACGGGTGCAGCCGATTGTGCTGGTTGACGTTGACGGCGGGATTGCGGTTTCGCAGCGTGAAGATCACGCCTGGATGCAGGCCCACTTCCGGACGGGCGGGAACCACCGCGTGCAGCCCGTTCGGGATACTGCTCAGATCGCCGTGCGTCTTGATGTAGTTGAGCAGATCCATGCGGAAGTCGTTGAGGCCGAGGTCGGTGATCGACACCCCCGTCCTCAGCTCTTCCATCTCGATGACTTCTTCCTGCAGGCGGCGGAGCTGCTCCTTGCGGTAGGCCACGTCGTTGGCCTGGGCGTTGAGGACGTTGTCATCGCCGGTGGCGGTGACGTCCGCAATCATCATGCGGTTCTCGACCCGCTCCTTGAGGTTGATGTACTCGTCCAGGCTGATGTCCGGCCAGTAGTTGACCAGCTGGATACTGGCGTTCTGCGAGCCGATGCGGTCGATGCGGCCGAAGCGCTGGATGATGCGGACCGGGTTCCAGTGGATGTCGTAGTTGATCAGATAGTCGCAGTCCTGCAGGTTCTGGCCTTCCGAGATGCAGTCGGTGCCGATCAGGATGTCCAGCTCGCGCGGCTCGTTGGGGTAGACCAGCGCCTTTTCCTTGGAACGCGGCGAGAACAGCGTGAGAAGGCCCTGGAAGTCATAGGTCTGCCGACTGCCGGGCACGGTACCGAGCGTGGACTTGGGTGCGTCCGAGCCCGTGACCTTGCCGGTGTGGACCTTGTGCGCTTTGAGCAGGGAGTCCGCCAAGTTGTCGTACAGGTAGTTGGCGGTGTCGGCGAAGGCGGTGAAGACCAGCAGCTTGCGGTTGCCGGGATTGATCGGCGAGGTGAGCTTGCTGGTGATCTGCGTCTTGAGGTGCTGGAGCTTGGCGTCGTCGGCCGGCGTGACCTTTTCCATCTCGCGCAGCAGTTCGCTGATGAAGGCCAGGTCGGCTTGCAGGTCTTGCTCCCAGCTCGGCACGTCCATGTCGTCCAGGTTGATCTGGATCTTCTTGCCGATGGTGGTGTCGCCGGGCAGCGGCAGCTCGTCGTCATCCTCGGACACGTCCTCGAATGCAGTGGAGGTATCGGCAAAAGTGCTGGGCACGCCGCGCTCGCGCCAGTCGGCGATCTTGTCCAGAGCGCTGGTGTGGCTCTGCCGCAGGCTCTTGAGCGTGAGCCGGAAGGCTTCGACCGAGCTTTCCAGTCGCTTGAGCAGGTTGGTGGTCATGAGCGCCTGCAGGCTCTTCTCACGGTCCGCCTGTTTGAGTTTGCCGCGGTCACCTTCGACCTCGGTGTCGTACAGCTCCTCGTACTTCTTCAAACGGCTGGGTAACACGTAGCTGAGGGGTGCATATACAGCGAGCTTGAGCAACGACAACCGGTCAAAAATCTCGTTAAACCCAATGACATCACTGCGCGTGGTCAGCGGGCAATGAAAGGACAGCGGCTTACGGCGCTCCGGAAAGTGACCGATTTCCGAGGTGTCATAGAACGTCTGGATGTGCTTGCGTGAGCGGGCAATGGTGACGCTGTCCAGCAGCTCGAAGAAGTCGAAGTCGAGCGCCGACAAGATCGCGGTAGCAGTTCGTCTTTCCGCCGGCAGCACCGACCAAGCGTTGAATGCGGTCTGCGCTCTGCGGAAGATGCTGTCAATATCTTTACTAGTGCGCAGCTGGCCGCTAAGCGTTTCGCTGTCGCCCTCGTAGGCGAGCGCCAGCTGGTTCTTCAGATCGTTGAAGCGGTTGTTGACCGGGGTGGCGGACAGCATCAGCACCTTGGTCTTCACGCCCTGCCGGATCACCTGATTCATCAGGCGCTGGTAGCGAGTTTCCTTGTCCTTGTAGATGTCGTTGTTGCGGAAGTTATGCGACTCGTCGATCACGACGAGGTCGTAGTTGCCCCAGTTCACGCGATCGAGCGCGATGCCTAGCGACTCGCCACGGGTCCGGCTCAGGTCCGTGTGGCACAGCACGTCGTAGGCGAAGCGATCCTTGAACAGGATGTTGGTCTTGAGGTTGCCCTTGTAGGTCAGCCAGTTGTCGGCCAGCTTCTTGGGGCACAGCACGAGCACGGACTTGTTGCGCAGTTCGTAATACTTGATGACCGCGAGCGCGGTGAAGGTTTTGCCGAGGCCAACGCTGTCGGCCAGGATGCAACCGTTATAGGTCTCCAGCTTGTTGATCAGGCCAGTGGCCGCGTCGCGCTGGAAGTTGAAAAGCTTCTGCCAGATCAGGGTGTCCTGATAGCCCGTGCGGTCGTTGGGTAGAACGTCTTCGTTGATGTCTTCCAGGAACTCCCGAAAGATGTTGTAGAGCATCAGGAAATAAATGCGCTCGGGCGGGTTCTCCTGATACACGGACGCGATGTGATCGCAGAGCCGCGTCGTCACGTCTTCCAGCTTGTCCGGGCTGTTCCAGATCTGATCGAACAGGCTCAGGAACATCCCGGTGTGCGTGGGCTCGCTGAACCGCGTGACGATGTTTGAGACCGCGTTGCCCTTCTCGTAGCCGAGGTCGACCGCTGTAAAGCCTTGGATCGGCATGTAGACCGTGTCACCCCCTGACGCCCTGACACCCGCAAATGGCTGCATCGGGGCCTGTGCCTTGTTGGACCGAAACGAGGCCTTGCGGCGAATCCAGTCGGCACACTCGCGGGCAATGGCGCGCTGGGTCAGCTTGTTGCGCAGCTGAATCTCGAACTCGGTGCCATACAAGCTGCGTTCACGCTCGACCTTCGGGATGTGAAACTCCCGCTGCTCCTTTTTGATCTTGTCAGCGACTTGGTCCGGCACAAAGGTGGGAGATGTAAAGATGAACTCGAGGGACTCGATCGCCTCCAGTTCATTCTTTAGCGCCACATATGCGTAGATCGAAAAGCACGACGCAGCGATTTTCAGCTTTGCGCCTGGAGTCAATGCCTTCTTCAAATCGCTACCGAGTAGCGAATTGATGTTATCGATTAGATCCAAAAGCCGCCCCCGGCAATGAGTTAACGATCGTTCATTTCACTTAACGATCATAGCGAGAGCTTAGTTTCCCTGATGTAAAGCGACCACTGGATAGTGGTCCGGTTTGCGCAGATGGGACGAGCGGGCGCAGACGACCAACTCCAATAATGGTGGGCCCTGTCGGACTTGAACCGACAACCAAGGGATTATGAGTCCCCTGCTCTAACCAATTGAGCTAAAGGCCCTGGCGCAGAT
>Ga0255089_1000484_pt1 | contig 14705 bp, 13 predicted proteins | sample Colum_Miss_RepC__2_FD_188468 | JGI IMG/M metagenome (GOLD analysis project Ga0255089, IMG submission 188468) | Freshwater microbial communities from Columbia River, Oregon, United States - Colum_Miss_RepC_8d | ecosystem: Environmental > Aquatic > Freshwater > River | place: USA: Oregon... | reverse complement strand
CAACGATCCCTTCGCCGCGCAGGGTGCGCGCAGCCTGCTCAACATCAACGCCATGCTGCAGACGGCGGGTGGTTACGAGTTGCTGCTGTGGGGTCGTAACCTGGCTGACGAAAGCTGGTTCGGTACCGTGTTCGACACGCCGCTGCAGGATGGCAAACTGAGTGCCTATCCGCGGGAGCCGCGCACCTACGGCCTCAGTCTGCGTCGGCGCTTCTGATGACGGCCGGCAGCGCGCTGGTGCGCTGCCGGCTTCCTTCGCACTGACGCTCTCACGAGGCAAGTCAACTGGCCTTGGCGTAGCGCTCCTCGCGCTTTTTCTGGTGCTGTGGCCACCCCGACCCTCCAGCCAGGTGTCCGGCAGGTATTCGCAGATCGGCAGCGCGTCCCAGACCTTGATGTCGTGATGGATGAGTGGCGTCACGCCGATCTTCGAGTCGCTTGTCCTCATCGAGGCTGCCAGTAGTCAGACAGCAACCAGTAATGTAGGCTTACCTTTCGTCTTACCAATCGGGCAAGCCAATGGAAGTCGTCAAAGTATCAAGCAAAGGTCAAATCGTTATTCCGAAATCACTTCGGCTTTCGCAACGCATCAACACGGGCGATAGCTTCCTGGTGGTAGCCGAAGGCAATGAGCTGCGCTTCAAGCCCGCCCAAGCGGATGCAAAGGCATCACTGGCAGCTGTTTCAGGTATTCTGCACCGCCCAAAAGCAAAGCAATTGACCGAGAAACAAGTGGCAACAAGGATTGCCGATAAACTGCGCAAAGCCGATTCCGCCAGCAAATCAAAGTGAGATCGTCGCCATGATTGCCGTTGATACCAATGTTCTGGCAAGGCTCTTGTTGCGCGATGACGAGGCACAATACAGAAAGGTGGTGAAACTGTTTGGCGATGGACGTGACTACACCGCACCTGTCACGGTCATGCTCGAGCTTGTGTGGGTACTGGAAAGCTACGAGCGCACCCGCGCCGAAATTGTGATGGCGCTGACGGCGCTTTTGGGGTTGCCGAATTTCAAGCCAAAGCAAAAAGCAGCCTTGCTGACGGCTCTGTCAGGCTATGAAGCCGGGCTGGATTTTGGTGATGCTTTCCATCTTGCGCTGAGCAGTGCCGACGAGGCGTTTGCAACGTTTGACAAGTCACTCAACAAGCTGTCGCGTCGCGTCGGGCTGAAAACCACTCCGGTTGAGTTGCTCTGAACCGTTTTGATTGAACCAATCGTGGTGGTCGCCCAAACAGCGCATAGCGTCAGTTCTTCAGCCTATAATCCCTCGTCGTTCCGCCAATCTGAATCGCCCCAAGAGGAGCAGCCAATGCCCTTGTGCAAAAGACTCACGTTCATCACCACACTCCTGTTCGCCACCCTGATCCAGGCCCAGCCGCCGGCCGGTCGCCCGGCACCGCCAGCGCCGGTGCCGTTGCTGTTCAAGGAGACGTGGACCTTGCTGCCGCAATCGGTGGTGCTGTCGGAGGAGCATGTGACAAATCCTGCCCTGCAGATGACGCTGTATGGCACAGAGCATGAGCTGAGCCCGGCCAGCGGCACCCCGCATATCTGGACCGGTGTGTGCCCAACCGCCTGCGGCATAACGCTGAAGTTGAAGGACAGCTACGCCGATCTCAGTGGCAGGGCTCACGTGATGTGGCACTCGCGCACCTCGGGTTATCACCAGATCCGCCCGCTGGTGAAGCTGGCCGACGGCACTTTGTTGGCCGGCGACTTCGCTGACGAAAACCCTTATGACTACCGCGTTGTCGATTTCAATCTGGCGCAGGTGAAATGGCTGGTGGTTGACCCTGCAACCCTGGCGACCAAGGGCGTCTTCCTGCCGGAAGTGGATTTGAGCAAGGTCGATGAAATCGGCTTCATCGACCTGACACCGGGCAGTGGCCATGGTTTTGGTGGTTACTCTACCGTTGGCAATATCGAGGTCTACGGCCAGGCAGTGCCGCGGAGTGGTCAGTAGATCCCGACGCTCCATGACACTGACCCCATTTTACAAAATCGAACAACTCGCCGCCGATCGCAAAGGCGGCCAGAGCGCGCTCGAATTATTGCTGCGAGACCACAAACCGCTCAGCACCAAGCAACTGCTCAAGCTCGGAGACGACCGCTACCTCGCCATGATGACGCGCTGCGTCTTCAATGCCGGCTTCAACTGGAAGGTGATCGAACACAAATGGAAAGGTTTTGAAGAAGCCTTCCACGGCTTCAACCCGAAAGGCCTCGCGCATCTGCCGCCCGAAAAGTGGGACGCCTACACCAGCGACAAACGCATCGTGCGCAACGCCATCAAGATCAACTCAGTGCTCGCCAACGCCCACTTCATCTGGCACACCGCGCAAGAGCAGGGCTCCTTCGGCAAGGTGTTTGCTGAATGGCCGGCTTCCGATCAGATTGGCCTGATGGCGTGGCTCGGCAAGGAAGGCTCGCGCTTGGGCAGCAATACCGGCCAGTACTTCATCCGCTTCATCGGCAAGGACGGTTTCATTTTGAGTCAGGATGTTGTTGCCCGCCTGCAGGCCTCTGGTGTTGATGTCACCAGCAAATGCAGCAGCAAACGCGATTTGAAGAAAGTGCAGGACGCCTTCAACAGCTGGCACGATGCTACCGGCTACAACTACACCAGGCTGTCACGCATTCTGGCTATGTCGATCGGCAAAAACTGAAGGCCGCAGAAAAGTCTGCGCTCAAAGGCTATCGTCTTTTGTATTCCATGGGTGAAATGCCGAAGTAAGCCTTGAAAGCGCGGGTAAAACTTGAGGAATTGTTGAAGCCCCAGAAGTAGGCAATATCTGTAATGCTCTTCTTGTCGGTTTGGATGCTGATTAGATCGTCTGCGCACTTGTCCAGTCGCTTGTAACGGATGTAATCAGTCATGCTGTTGGTTCCTTCGGCTTGAAACAGCTTTCGAAGGTACCGTGTCGATATATGGAATTCCTGTGCCACGAGCTCTGGTGAAAGGTGGATATTCGACAAATTGTTGTCGATGTATTCCTTTATCCTGCTTAACAAGAACTCCGACTTGTGTGCATGGGATAGTTGTCTCTTGTTGCCGGTCTCAAATGAAATTGCCAGAAAGGACAGAAAGGTATTGATTACCGCTTTCTGTGACTCCTCGGTTGCCCCGTCTTCGCATTGCCGCCAAAGGCAGAAAAACAATTCCTTGAGAACTCCTCTGTAAAGCGTCCCACCGGATGGTATCTGATTGCAAAGCAGCCTTGGGTTGTCGATGTAGATGCCAAGAAGCTTGGCGGGAATCCTGATGGAGAAGGTTTGCGCCTTGGAGAGAAATTCGATTGTTGATGGCAAAGAATTGTCAGCGATCACGAAGTCGCCCTTCGAAAGATCTGTTATCTGATTATTGTGGTCGACCGAAAGACGACCTTTGTTGATGTAGTTGAAGGTGAAATGGCTTTCACTGCCTGAACTACTCACTTTGCCTTCGCGTTTGGCAATGATCGGATCAGAACAATACATGATGAGAGACAGAGGCCCGCAATTGATTCGCTGCAGGTTGGCGCTGTAATTCTGGCTGTCTTGCTTGGTCAGTGATACCGGCCAGTGAATATTCCTCAGTACGCCTACCCATGAATCAATGATGCACGAGTTCTCGGCATCGTCTGGTTTGCAGGCTGCACAATCCAAATGCACTGCATAATCATTTGAAGTCATGAATTCGTCCTTCAAAAAAGTGACTTACCAAAAAAAGCAATTGGCCTGAGGGCCTCGAAAGCGATTGTGCGTAGAACACGCCGCTGGAGCTGCAGCGATTTTTTCTGTGCACAGACGGTATAGATTCAGTGCCTCTGCTGTAAAGAACAATCTCAAGGCGCTTGCTAGTCTCCCGCAACAATGCGGTTCCAGAAAAGCTTTTGATTAGCGAGAGATGATAATGAATAGTACAAAAATTGATGAAGCCAACGGCAAATCCACCGTCAGGAATATGGCTATAGCCGGTGCTGCGCTGGTTATCGGTGTGGCTATCGGAAATAAGCTATTGCCAACCGAACAGGCCGGTTCTGCTGAAGAGCCTGTAGTTGTCGAAGCAGCTGGCAATGTTCCTGCAATGAATGCCTTGCCTGATTGGAGCGGCGTATGGGCTGAAGACGGCAATACAATATTTGACCACGCCAGTGTTGTGCCACCAGGTGGTTCGGCTTCCAGTCGTGGCACTCGCGAGTTCCCGCCACTCACCGATGAATGGGAAGCCATTTATCAACAGAATCTTGCCAAGGTGTTGGACGGGACATTTCCCGATCCGATTACGCCCTGTGGCATACCTGCCGGCTTTCCACGGATCTTCAATCTGCCAGATGTGTATGAATTTGTCGTCCGGCCTGAGGAGAGTTGGATCCTTTCCGAGAATGGTCCGAATGTCATGCGCATTTATACCGATGGCAGGGAGCATCTTCCCGAAGATGAAAGGTGGCCACTTTTTACCGGGGACTCAGTGGGTCACTGGGAAGGTGACACTCTCGTATTCTCAACCGTTTCGCTGAATACCGAAGCAACGATCCTCGACAGAACCGGCTTGAAGCTGAGCAACGAATTGACCTCTGAAACCCGTATCAGAAAGGCCGAAGACGGACGCCTCGAAGTGCAAATGACATTGCAGGATCCCTTGGCTCTCAAATCGCCGTGGGTTGTTACCAGCAGGTTCAGAAAACTGGAGGCAGGCTCCAGGGTTTATGACTATGCCTGTGGCGAAAACAATCGCAATCCGGTTATGGAAAATGGTTACACAATTACTCTCGGGCCGGATGGAAAGCCGTTGGAAGACATCGAACAGTAAAGGTCCGCAGGTTTCATGGCGTTTCACGAAGCCATATGAATAGTCATAAATACAAAAGAGAGGCAAGCATGAAATTCAACATCAAATATCTGAAGTGTTCACTTGTGGGTGCTGTGACCTTGGCATTGTCTTCGGCAATCATGCCGGCGCTTGCCCACCATTCCACGGCATCCTTTGATTCCGTAAAAGAAGTCGTGCTGGTTGGAACGGTCAAGAAGTTTGAATGGACAAACCCGCATACGTGGATACAGCTGGATGTGAAGAACGACGCTGGCGAAGTCGTCGAGTGGAGTATTGAAGGCGGCAGCCCGGGAACACTCTCAAGAAATGGCTGGAAGAAAACGACTTTCAATCCGGGCGACAGCGTCACCATCAAGGTGCATCCCATGTTGAACGGCAGCCCTGGCGGTGTCTTTGTTGGCGCTGTGCTGGCCAATGGAGCAACTCTTGGTCGCTGATCAAGAAATATGACGTTTGGTAAGTTCAGTAGTTTCCCAAAACAAAAAAAGCAGAACCAATTTTCAAGGGGATAAAAATGCTAGACGTATTTCCGTTCAAAGAGCTGGCTATCAAGAGATTCCTGAACGAACAAAGATCACTATCGCTCGCAAGCTGTAAATCACTGCTGCTGCTGCTGATACCGGCCTGCTTAATGGCCTCTGAGTCCATGGCGCAGGCGCCCGCAGCGCCGGTAGCCAGAACTACCTCAATAGAGGAAATCATGGTGAGTGCCAGGCGCCGTGAAGAGTCGTCCCAGGACATCGCTATATCGGTTTCTGCATTTAGCGGCGAAGAGATGAAGCTGAGAAACATGACCACGGCGCGCGATATCGCGATCATGGTTCCCAATCTCGTGATTGGTGCCGGCGGCCTGGGTCAGCAGGACTCGTCCTTGAGAATACGAGGCGTGCCTGGAGTGGGTGTCTATCTGGATGGCATCTGGCAGGGCACTCGCGGTGTGCTGCAGACAAACCTGGTGGAGATGCAGCGGGTAGAAGTCCTGCGCGGCCCGCAGGGAACCTTGTTTGGTCGCAACACCAACGGTGGTGCCATCCAGTACATCAGCGAAACACCGTCTTCGGAATTCGGCGCCAATGTTGAAATGGGGATGGGAAGTTTCGAAAGACGGGATGTAAAAGCCACCGTTGATATTCCGCTGACCGATACGATCTCCACACGTTGGACCGCAGCCCGATTTGAGCGCGATGGCTATCTCAAGAGTGTGTCCAAATACGATCTGCCTGGCACCAGTTACCAGGATCGGCATGATACCTTCCTGCGCGGCGATATCCTGTGGGAACCAAATGACACGTTTACTGCGAGATTTACGGCATTTCAGGCCGATCAGACCGCAACCGAGGGACGGCAGGTACGCTTCAGTACCCAAAAGGCTGCGCCCTGGTTTGAAAACGTCCATATTGTTGCGCTCAACTGGCTGATGAAGCAGCCAGGCCGACAATATCCTTCTCCGCAATTCTCGCCCCAGTATTACCAGCCAGACTTTCCGGGAGGCGAGGTCGGCACCTGGGAAACCAAGGCAAGACAACCGGCAGATGCCTCAAAAAACAATGCGAAAGATCTTACTTTACGACTCAACTGGCAGCTTACTGACAATATCGAGTTTGAGTCACTCACCGCCTCCAGAAGTGAAATCGCCCATCAGTTGAGTTTGCAGGACGGTGCCGATTTTGTTGCCTGCTGTCGCGATGATCGTTACTACGACGATGATCTGTTTTCCGAAGAAATACATCTAACCGGCAGCTTTTTTGACGAAAGAATGACTTTCCTTGTTGGAGGCTACTACTCGGACGCAGACAACAAAGTAAGGCTGTATCGCTACTGGATGACAGAATGGTACTTGCCTGATACCAACGGTGATGGCAATCCCGAAATCAACACCACGCTTATCAATGGTGTGCGGGCTTACGGAACCAGCATCGGTAATTCATTGCTCTCAAGGTATACCCCGCTGGGTTCGATGAACAACGCAGCAAATAGTCGCTGGGATCTCACCAATGAAAAGGAAAAGTCTGTATTTGGTGAGGTTGACTGGTTGTTCAATGAAAAACTCAAAGTAACTCTTGGTGCGAGGGTGAGCTGGCGTGACGTTGTCAGCACCCAGTACAGACCAGGCTTGAAAGATGCGCCTGCACTCTTCCTGGGTGTTCCTCTGCGCTCACCCACGGAAGGAAACACCATAGGCCCTGGTGACATGTGGGGCGGTGTTGTGGTGCCGCCTGCCAAGGCCGGCATCAATGTAGTGAATATCGATGCTTCCTTTACGCCCAAGGTGTCGGTCAGTTACCAGTTCAATGACGACATCATGACCTATGCCACTTACGCAGAGGGCTTTTCCGAAGGTGGCGTGAGCTATGTAGCTGCACTGGATCAGTTGTTCTATCTCGATCCTGAAATTGTCGAGAGCTCAGAAATCGGCATCAAGGCCTATTTCTTCGACAGGTCGGTTCGCTTCAATTCCAATATGTTCTTCAGCAAATGGCAAAACCTGCGGGTAAGTCGCCATCCACGAGATCCCAATACGGGTCTGGAGCTGCCAACGCCGTTCAATACCGACGACGGCTCGGCAGAAGTATCAGGCTTCGAATCGGAGATCCTGTGGTCTGTCACCGATGAGATCAGTCTCAACTTCAGCGGTGGCTACCTCAAGACGGAATACATCGACATAGGTGACCCCGATGTTACCTCTCTCGCATTCGGTGCCCCATTTGCCTTTGCGCCAAAGTGGAGTTACTCGGTGGGTGCCCAGTATGAACGGCCGCTACCCAACAATGCGACACTGACACTCCGCAGTGACTATGGCTGGAAGGATGAATATGAACGCGATTCTTCCGTTTTCCGCCAGAGTGAATCGCCGGAACCATCCTATGGTTTGCTGAATTTCCGGGCGAGATACGGAAAAGTCACCAATGATGGCAACGAGTGGAGTGTGGCCTTGTGGGGATCAAATCTGACCAATGTGCGTTATATCGACGGTGGCTTTGTGTCTGCCGGGCTTGGTCTTTCGCTTGACACAGTTGGGCCGCCCCGCGAATACGGCATCAGCCTTGACTATCGGTACTAGAAAAACCGAGGCATGAAAAAAGGCGGAGCAGGCTTGGCCTGATCCGCCTTTTGCAATTTCTGTCTCGTAAAACCATACACATATGGATTTTGTATTCCTGCTGAGGTCAAACCATGTCGAAGCAAATACCGTTCATGCTGTTACTTTGCATGGCAGGCCCGGCGCTGGGCAATGCATGCGATGAAATCCTTGCGCTTGATATCGACACAGTCAGCATCATCTCCGCAGCGGAAGTGCCTGCCGGTGACTATGAGATTCCCGAATCGGCATTGAAGGTCAAGCTTGCTGCCCACTGCAGAGTGAATGTGATTCTTGCACCATCTTCTGATTCGCATATCGAGATGGCGCTGTGGATGCCAAGCACCAACTGGAACGGAAAGTTTCTGGCCTTGGGAAATGGTGGCTGGGCCGGCTCCATCAGTTATGACGCCATGGCATCCGGGCTGCAGCAAGGTTATGCAGTCGCATCAAACGACACCGGGCACAAGCAATACACTGCCGCCTTTGCTGTCGGACATCCTGAAAAGCTGGTGGATTTCGGCTATCGGTCAATGCACGAAATGGCAGTCCACTCCAAGACCATCATCAGGAGCTATTACCAGCGCGCTCCTGCGCTGTCCTATTACGAAGGCTGTTCCACTGGTGGCCGCCAGGGATTGATGGAAGCCCAGCGTTTTCCGGAAGACTTCGATGCAATCATCGCCGGCGCACCGGTAAACAACATGTTCAATGTGAGTGCAGCCCAGATGCACAGCATGGTCTCGATACTTTCTGACCAAAGTCTGTATCTGCCTCCCGACAAAGTGCAGTTGCTCCACAATGCAGTGCTTGCCGCCTGTGAGTCTGTCGACGGTATCAATGATGGTTTTCTCAACAACCCGCTGGCCTGCAACTTTGATCCGCAAACACTGCAGTGTTCGGCAACAGTCACCACTGCCTGCCTGACATCTCGTCAGGTTGAATCGGTTCGACAGGTTTATGCCCCGACAAAATTGAGCTCTGGCGAGGAAGTGTACCCGGGTCATGCTCCGGGATTTGAACTTGGCTGGCGCATGCTTGAGAAAGGCGCAGTACCATCGACACTTCAGTCGGACACCTTCAAATACATTGCCCATGAAGATCCAAACTGGAAGTGGCAGTCTTTTGATTTGGAAACCGATACCAGACTGGCGCTGGCCAGGGCCGCTGATGTTTCGTCTATCGATCCTGACTTGAGCGAATTCAAGGCGCGTGGGGGCAAGTTGCTGATCTATCACGGCTGGAATGACCCCGGTCCCTCTCCCTACAACTCCATCAACTATTACACATCAGTACAAAACACTCTGGGTGGTGATCAGTCTGACTGGTTGCGCATGTTCATGATGCCCGGCATGGGTCATTGCCGTGGTGGTGTCGGCCCCGACCAGGCTGATTTTCTCGACGCCATCGACAATTGGCGTGAAGGCGGCATTGCACCAGACAGGATAGAGGCAACACGTATCCGCAACGGCAATGCCGATATGACGCGGCCACTGTGCCCGTATCCGCAAGTAGCTGTGTGGAATGGCAAAGGCAGCCCTGACGCCAGTGAAAATCATGTGTGTGAAGTGCAGTAACCAAACCAATTCAAAGGGGCAAGCCATGTCGCAGCAAAACCAGGAATCCGCAAACATGACACTGGATCGACGCATGTTCATGCTGACAGCACTCGCCGCCGGCACTGTTGCTGCCAGTGCGAGCGCTGTCGTCAGCGCACAGGTTGCGCAAACTCCCAATGCAACCGAAGGACTGTCTCCTGTAGTGGAAACAGCTCTTGGCAGTATTCGTGGTGCCAGACGTGACCGGGTGTTTTCATTCAAAGGTGTGCCTTACGCAGCAACTACGGCTGGAGCAGGGCGCTTTCAACCTCATGCTGCGCATGCCGGCTGGTCGGGTGTGCGCGATACGCTCGAACTTGGCCCCCGTTGTCCTGTCCCCCAATCCACGGCGCAGGCTGAATTCGTTGTCATGGATCGGCGCGAACCTGCAGGTGAAGATTGCCTTTGCCTTAACGTGTGGACTGCCGGGCTGGGTGACGGTGGCAAGCGTCCCGTCATGGTATGGCTGCACGGCGGCGGTTTTCGCGGAGGATCCGCAGGGCATCGTTGCTACGACGGGACGAATCTTGCCAACAAGCATGATGTTGTCGTGGTTGGCGTGAATCATCGAGTGAATGTCTGGGGCTATCTGTATCTGGCAGGTATCGGACACAGCCAGTTCGAACAGGCGAGCAATGTGGGCATGCTCGATATCGTTGCTTCGCTGGAATGGGTTCGCGACAACATCGAACGTTTCGGTGGCGACCCTGGCAATGTGACTGTGTTCGGACAATCCGGTGGCGGCAGCAAGGTCAGCACTCTGCTGGGCATGCCCTCGGCGCGTGGCCTGTTCCATCGCGGTATCGCCATGAGTGGCTCGCAGGTAAGCAGTATTTCCCGGGATGATGCGACCAAAACGGCAGAGCGCTTTCTGGCAGCACTGAATATTCGTCCCGATCAGGCTGAAAAGGTTCTGGATGTTCCGTACTACGATATCCGCGACATCGCCAATGCCCAACCCTTCAACTGGGGACCGGTAATGGATGGCAGCACCATACCGGCCCACAATTTTGATCCGGTCGCCACCCCAATCTCAGCCGATGTTCCACTGATGATCGGTTCCATGGAAACCGAAGCCACCTGGAATACCGATCAGCAATACGATCCGCTTGATGATGCAACCCTGCAGATAATGGCCCAGCGCGCGTTGCGCACCGATGCAGAACAGGCGCGGCATGTGGTTTCTGTTTACAAAGCCGGCAGGCCGCAAGCGAGCAATCTGGACCTGTACCTGATTCTGGCTTCCGATGTGTCAGGCTTTCGTACCGGTACCGATACGCAGGCTGAACGCAAGGCAGCACTGGGTCCCGCGCCGGTCTACAAATATTACTTTGACTGGTATTCACCGGTTGCCGGCGGCAACTTGCGCTCAATGCACACCATGGATATTCCGTTTTTCTGGGATGACGTGAAAACCTCCGTATCGTTGATTGGTGATGCACCCGAACTGCAGGACATGGCCGATAAAGTATCTGCCGCTGTTGTGGCATTCGCGCGCACTGGTAATCCGAACAGTGCCGGATTGCCACAATGGGACGCCTTTGACGGTGACAGGCGAGCAACCATGTTCATCAATGCAGACATGCGAATGGTTGCCGACCCTTACCGTGAAGAACGACTGGCACGTATGGCGGTACTGTCGAAGCAGGCTTAACCAATGCAGCCAGGCGCGGCGAGCCGGACCTGCGAGCGACGAGCGGATAGCGAGGGAGCTGCACGACCGGTGAGCGCAAGCGCTTGGCGTCGAACAGGCATTAACGGCTGCCACAGCAAATTTACTCCGCCCCCATTTTGCTGGTTTACTTCGCCTCCTCCGTTATTTGACCAGTGACCACCCCATGTCGCTCTGCCCCTGCTCCAGCGCCAAACCCTTTGCCGACTGCTGTGAACCCTTCCTGCTGCTGCAGGACAAGCCGAAATCTGCCCGCGCACTGGTGCGCGCCCGCTTCTGCGCCTACAAGCTCGGTGCCGGCACTTACCGCGAATTCCTCATGCGCACCTGGCATCCGGCCACGGCCAACAAGATCAACATCACCGATCTCACCAACGACAACCTGCAGTGGACTGGCCTTGAAATCCTGTTTGCCGAGCAGAAAGGTGACAAGGCACGAGTGGAGTTCAAAGCCGGTTACACCGACAACCTGGGGCAGCCGCACGTCCATCACGAACGCGCGCTGTTCCATCGCATCAAAGGCACCTGGATGTATCTCGATGGCCAGGTACGTGACCTGACCGGGCAAGCCGCCGGCTGAGTTTGTCGCAGACTAAATGGTTGCCACCAGCAAGCTGGCAATGCTGAGAAAACTGAAGAAGCCGGCGATATCGGTGATAGTGGTCAGAATGATCGACGACGACTGCGCCGGGTCCTGACCAAAGCGCGCCAACATCAGCGGCACAATTGCGCCGGCAACTCCGGCGACTATCATCGACACAATCATTGCCAGTGCCACGATGCTGGTAAGCCCCAGCGAACCGCTCCACACATACACCACCAGCGCGGAGGTGAGGGCGACGCCGAGGCCATTCAACAGGCCGACCAGTGTTTCCTTGCCGAGCACGCGCCGCCAGTGCGACAAACTGATTTCGTGCAGTGTCAGCCCGCGCATCACTACCGCCAATGCCTGCGCGCCGGTGTTGCCGGATTGCCCCGCCACCACCGGTAGCAACACCGCCAATGCGGTGTAACTGGAAATCATGTCGGCAAAGGCGCCGACAATCGCAGCTGCCATAAAGGCGGTGAACAGGTTGATCTGCAACCACGGCAAACGTTGTTTTACCGAGAACAGTGGTGGCGACAATGCCTGTTCTTCGCGACTGACACCGAACATGGCCTGGATATCACCGGCGGCATCTTCGCGGGCGATGGCGTCGAGTTCTTCCTGCCGTACGATGCCTACCAGCCGATCATTTGCATCCACCACCGGCAAGCTGGAGACGTGGTGTTCTTCCAGAATGGCAGCGATTTCTTCATGGGATGCAGAGGGGTGCACAGTCGCAGGTATTTGTTGCATGTAGTCACGCAGCAGCTCAGTGGGCAGCGCCATCACCAGATCCTGGATCGCCACCATGCCTTCAACGCGACTTTCTGCATCCAGTAACAACAGAATGCGGCGTGTCTGGGTAGGACGCTTGTGGAACTGCTGGTCGCGCAACTGATCCAGTGCAGCAGCGATTGGCATCGAGGGCTCCAGATGCAACACACGCGGATCCATCAGGGCGCCGGCGCTGTGGGCAGGATGCTGCAGCAGCAATTCGAGGTGCTCGCGCAATTGCAGATCGACAGTGGCCAGCAACTGTGTGCGGCGGTTGGCAGTCATGGCACGCAACAACAGCGCGGCACGCGGCAGCGACAACCCGGCCAGCGCTGTCGCGGCCAGCTGCAGATCGGCATTTTCCAGCTGCTGGCTGGCGGTCAGCACCGGGTGTGATTGCAGCAGATGGGGTGTCAGTGCCGGCATTTCGGCGGCCAGGCTTTGGGCTTTCATTGGCAAACTCCTCTCACTGTGCGCGAGAGTAGCAGCAATGAACCGCCAGCGACCACTGCCCCACTGCTGCCGGCAACCAACAGGGCGTTGAGTTTCATACGCTTCTCTCATTGAGGGTGGTAGACGACCGGGATCATAGTGATCGTGACGGAAATATCTGTTTTCATTTGTGGGGAAAATGTAATCGCAACCAGGAGAGGAGCGCACCGTGGCCGATATAAAAACCAAAAAGAATGCTGCCAGCGTCACCGATTTTCTGGACGCTGTTGCCAACGAGGCTCGCCGCGCCGATGCCAGGGCCGTGCTGAAGTTGATGAAAAAAGCCACCGGCAAGCAACCGAAGATGTGGGGCGGCGCCATCGTCGGTTTCGACGAATACCACTACAAGTACGCCAGCGGCCATGAAGGCGACATGTGCATGGTCGGCTTTTCGCCGCGCAGCAGCGCGCTGGTGTTGTATACGCTGGCGGGATCCGCTGGTGAAGACGAGTTACTGAAGAAGCTGGGCAAACACAAACGCGGCAAAGGCTGCCTCTACATCAACAAGCTGGCGGATGTAGATCTGGGTGTGCTTGAGCAGCTGGTGCGTGAATCACATGCCTTTATGCAGGCGCGGTATCCGAAGGGCTGAAGATGCAGACAGCGGGTAATCGGCAAGGTGGTCCTGCCGGGCGCTGCTTGATTCTTTACAGGAGAATATCGCTCAGGTCCCCCGCGGCTTTGCTCTATGCGTCGCCGTTGCACTCCACGGATCATCCGGCCACGGGTGGCGCGGATATCTTCCTTTCATTTCTTTCTTCACTTCCGGGTACGTGCGTTCCCAGAAGCTCTTGAGGTCCTGCGTGATCTGCAGCGGTTTGCCGCCGGGGGAGAGCAGGTGTAGCGTGAGCGGCACTTTACCGTTGGCGATGCGCGGGGTTTCTGCAAGGCCGAACAGTTCCTGCAGTTTTACCGCCAGCACAGGTGGTGCGCCGGCTTCGTAGTGAATGGCGCGATCAATGCCGGAGGGCACGGTGATGCGCGGCGGTGCGAGCTGCTCGATCTGCTGGCGCGTATTCCAGTCGAACGGAGTTTTCAGTGCTTCAGTGAGTTCGGCTTCGCTGAGTGAATCGAGGCGGGTCTTGCCGATGAACCCCGGCTTCAGCCATTGCTCGCGAGTGGCGAGGAGGGTGTCGTCATCAAGGTTGGGCAATTCCAGTTCAGGCAACCATGCACGCAAACACTGCACTCTTGCACGCCACTGCTGCAGTGCTTCACCCCACGGCAACGATGCGAGGCCGTAATTCGCAACTGCATCGCTCAAGGCTTGCGCTGCCAACTCAGGATCAGGTTTGCCGGCGGGTTTTGAGCTGAGCAGGATTTGATCGAAGCGGGTTTCACGGCGGGCGATCAGCGCACGGGCGGTGTCGTCCCAGCGCACGATGTCTTCTTCAACAAAGCGCTGTGCGAAGTCGTCGCGCAAGCGCGATTCATCGACGGGAGCGGCGCGCAGGATGAGGCTGTCCTTGTTGTCAAAACGCAGTTCGCTCACCACCAACCAGGGTTCGCCGAGCAAGGCACTGTCGTCGGCCAGTTTCGCCATGCGGCCATTGCTGAGCTGGTAACGATAGCGATCGCTGGCGTGTTGGCGCGCGATGCGATCGGGGTAGGCGTGTACCAATACATCGCCGAGTGCGCGCGGTGAAAAATCCGGCGGAGGCGGAGAGTCCAACCGCAAGCGGCGGCGC
>Ga0255089_1000481_pt1 | contig 14746 bp, 12 predicted proteins | sample Colum_Miss_RepC__2_FD_188468 | JGI IMG/M metagenome (GOLD analysis project Ga0255089, IMG submission 188468) | Freshwater microbial communities from Columbia River, Oregon, United States - Colum_Miss_RepC_8d | ecosystem: Environmental > Aquatic > Freshwater > River | place: USA: Oregon... | reverse complement strand
GTCGGCGCCGATGTCGACTTGGCCCGGCTCGCCGGCTGGCCCGGTGCGACCGTGCGGCTGTACGGCGCCAGCCGTCACGGCGACAACTTGTCGCGCGACGAGATCGGCAACAGCACCAGCATCCAGGAAATCTTCGGCGGCCAGACCGAACGCCTGGCGAACTTCACGCTGGAACAGCAGTGGCTCGACGGTCGCCTGCTGCTGGAAGCGGGCCGCACGGTCGCCAACATCCATTTTCTCGGCTCGGAGCTGTGCCAGTACTTTCAGACCAACTCGGCCTGCGGCAACCCGACCTTCGTGTTCCGCACCAGCAATTTCACCTACTGGCCGGTTTCGAGCTGGGGCGCACACGCCAAGGGCTATCTGACGCCGTCGATCTACCTGCATGCGGGCGCCTATGAGGTCAATCCGAGACAGGCCGAGGACGACCAGCACGGGCTGGAATGGAGCACGCGCGATGCCACCGGACTGATCGCGCCCTATGCCATCGGCTACAAGACCACGGCCGCGACGGCGCACTTGCCGAGCTTGATCGAGCTGGGCGGCTGGTACGACACCAGCGACTATCGCGATCCCTTGCGCGACGCCTCCGGCGCAGCGGCCGCGATCAGCGGTCGGCCATACGCGACCCGCAGCGGTCGCTCAGGCGCGTACTTCCGCGTCGAGCAGCGCGTGACCCGCAGCGACCCGGCCGGCAACCGGGGGCTGACGCTGTTCGGCGCCGCGTTGATCGGCACGCACGGCGAGGCCGAGCAGCAGCATTTCCTCGAGCTGGGGCTGGTACAGCGCGGCACGCTGGCCGGTCGCGATCGCGACACGCTGGGCCTGGTCGTCAGCCAGCAGCGCTACAGCGATCAGGCACTCGACAACCAGCAGCTGCTGCGCGCGGCCGCCGGCGGCAGCGGCCGACCAGCGACAAGCCAAGTGATGGTCGAGCTGAGCTACGGCATCCAGGTCAATCCGCTGCTGCGCGTGCAGCCGAACCTGCACTACATCGCCAACCCCGATCAGTTCGGCGAGCCGGCCCGCACCCGCGACCTGCCCGACGCGCTGGCCGTCGGCCTGCGCGTCGATCTGTCGCTGAGCCCGTTCGTCCGGGACCTCGCCGAGGCGATGCGGCCGTAGCGAGAGGCGCGGTATTGCGGGCAGCGGCGTGGTCGCGACGCGGGATCGTCGGCGCGACCTGTCGATTGCATCGACCTATTGCGCGGATCGGTCGATTTTCCGGCCCGATATCGACAGATGGGCCGATCGGTTGCCAGCGACGCGGCGCGCGCCATCGTGCCGCGCTGCAACCGCCGCCTGCCCCAACACCGTAAAATCGCGCTCCAGTCGAGCCGATGATCCTGCACGTGTCCGAATCCGACGCAGCACCCCCCTCCCCGCCGGCCGTCGCGGCGCTGGTGGCCGTGCGCGCGGCGCAGGCGCATCGCGGCCTGGTACTGGCGATCGCGGCCGACGAACGCGAGGCCTACCGGCTCGAGGACGAGTTGCGCTTCTTCGCCAGCCCGGACCTGACCGTGCTGCACTTGCCCGACACCGAAGTGCTGCCCTACGACCAGTTCTCGCCGCATCAGGAAATCCTGTCGAACCGGATGGCGGCGCTGTATCGGCTGCCGACGACGCAGCGCGGCCTGCTGCTGGTGACGGCCGATGCGCTGCTGACGCGACTGCCGCCGCGCAGCTACGTCGAAGGCCGCGCGCTGATGCTCAAGGTCGGCGAGCGTCTCGACTTGCTGGCGTTTCGCGAGCGCCTGGTCGGCGCCGGCTATACCAGCGTCTCCGAGGTCCAAACCCAAGGTGAGTTCGCGGTACGCGGCGCGCTGATCGATCTGTTTCCGATGGGCGCCGACACCGCCTACCGGATCGACCTGTTCGACGACGATATCGAATCGATCCGCCGCTTCGACCCGGAAACGCAGCGCTCGGTCGACAAGGTCGACGAAGTCCGTCTGCTGCCGGCCCGCGACTTTCCGACCGACCGCGAAGGCATCGAAACCTTCCGCCGTCGCTACCGCGAGTATTTCCCCGGCGACCCGGCGCGTTCGCGGGTCTATGCCGAAGTCAGCAAGAAGCTGATGCCCAGCGGCATCGAAGCCTGGCTGCCGCTGTTCTTCGGGCAGACGGCGACGCTGTTCGATTACTTGCCGGCGCAGACGCAGGTCGTCGCGCTGTGTCCGCTGGAGTCGGCGATCGGCGCCGACTGGGCGCAGATCAACGAGCGCTACGAACGCCATCGCGGCGACATCGAACGGCCGCTGATGAAGCCGTCCGATCTGTACCTGACGCCGGAAGAAGCGCTGAGCCGGCTGGCGCAGCTGCCGCAAGCATCGGCGACGCTGCCGAGCGAAGCGCTGGCCGACGGCGAAGCCAGCTTGCGCGAAGGGCTCAAGACCGGCAGCGACCGCGTGCTGTTCGTCGCTGAATCAGCCGGACGCCGCGAAGCGCTGATCGACTGGCTCAAGCCGCTCGGCGTGTTGCCGCGCGAACAAGCCGGCTACGACGCCTTCATCCGCGACAAGAACCGCTACGGCATCACGATCGGCCCGCTGCAGACCGGCTTCCGCTTGCCGGCCGACGGGCTGGCGCTGGTCAGCGAAGCGCAGGTGTTTGGCCGCCGCGCGCCGGTGGAATCACGCAGCCGGCGCGGCAAGGTGCGCGACCCGGAAACGATCCTGCGCGACCTGTCGTCGCTGGCGATCGGCGCGCCAGTGGTCCACGCCCAACATGGCGTCGGTCGCTATCGCGGCTTGCAGAAGCTCGATGCCGGCGGCGTCGAAGCCGAATACCTGCTGCTCGAATACGCCGGCGGCGACAAGCTGTACGTGCCGGTGGGATCGCTGCAGATGATCCACCGCTACACCGGCGCCGAGGACGATGCGGCGCCGCTGCATTCGCTCGGCTCCGAACGCTGGGAAAAGATGCAGGCCAAGGCGCGCGAAAAAGCGCACGACGTCGCCGCCGAGCTGCTGCAGATTCAGGCCCGCCGCGCCGCCAAGGTCGGCATGAAGCTGGAGCTGGACGAGGAAGACTACCGCCGCTTCTGCGACGGCTTTCCGTTCACGACGACGGCCGATCAGCAGTCGGCGATCGACGCCGTGCTGGCCGACCTGCAGCAGGACAAGCCGATGGATCGCGTCGTCTGCGGCGACGTCGGCTTCGGCAAAACCGAAGTCGCGTTGCGCGCCTGCTTTGCCGTGGCGCGCTCGGGCCGGCAGGTGTGCCTGCTGGCGCCGACGACGCTGCTGGTGGCCCAGCACGAAAAGAACTTCCGCGATCGTTTCGCCGGCTGGCCGATCCGCGTCACCGCGCTGTCGCGACTACGCACGGCCAAGGAGCAGACGCAGATCCTCAAGGAAGTCGAGAACGGCACGCTCGACGTGGTGATCGGCACGCATCGGCTGCTGCAGGAAGACGTGCGCTTCAAGGACCTGGGCCTGGTCGTCATCGACGAAGAGCATCGCTTCGGCGTCCGTCACAAGGAGCGGCTGAAGAACCTGCGCGCCGAAGTCGACATGCTGACGCTGACCGCGACGCCGATCCCGCGCACGCTGAACATGAGCATGGCCGGCCTGCGCGACTTGTCGATCATCGCCACGCCGCCGGCCTCGCGCTTGTCGATCAAGACCTTTGTCGCCGAATGGGAGCGCAACCTGGTGGTCGAGGCGATCCAGCGCGAGCTGCGCCGCGGTGGCCAGGTGTATTACCTGCACAACGAAGTCGCCGATATCGCAAGAGTTGCCGACGATGTGGCCAAGATGGTGCCCGAAGCGCGCGTGCGCTTTGCTCACGGCCAGATGCGCGAGCGCGAGCTGGAGCAAGTGATGCTCGACTTCTATCACCAGCGCTTCAACGTGCTGGTCAGCACGACGATCATCGAATCGGGTATCGACGTACCGACCGCCAACACGATGCTGATCGACCGCGCCGACAATCTTGGCCTTGCACAGCTACATCAGCTGCGCGGCCGCGTCGGGCGCAGCCATCACCGCGCGTACGCGTATCTGCTGGTGCCGAGCAAGCGCAACCTGAGCGTCGATGCGCAAAAGCGACTTGACGCGATCGAGACCCTCGGCGACCTCGGCAGCGGCTTTGCGCTGGCCACGCACGATCTGGAAATCCGCGGCGCCGGCGAGCTGCTCGGCGAAGGGCAGTCCGGACAGATCGAGGAAGTCGGCTTCACGATGTATGCCGAGCTGCTGGCCCGCGCGGTGCGCGCGCTGCGCAGCGGCAAGCTCGACGACCAGCCATTTGGCGTGGCCGCCTGCGAAGTCGATCTGGGCGTGTCGGCGCTGCTGCCGGAAGCCTTTATTCCTGACGTGCACACGCGCCTGGTGTTCTACAAGCGCGTCTCCGAGGCCGGCGACGAAAAGCAGCTGCATGAACTCAAGGTCGAGATGATCGACCGCTTCGGCCTGCTGCCGCCGCAGGCGGAACGTCTGTTCGATGCCGCGCGGCTGCGCGTGATGGGCGAAGCGCTGGGCGTGACCAAGATCCGCGCCGGCGCCAAGGGTGCGGCGCTCGACTTCGGCCCGCAGCCGAAGATCGAGCCAGCCAAGCTGATCCGCTTGATTCAGAAGCAGCCGCGCGTCTACAAGCTCGAGGGCCAGAAGCGGCTGACGATCACCGCGCCGCTGGACGATGCGGACAAGCGCGCCGACCAGATGGCAGCCCTGCTGAGTACACTCGCGCAATGACCGACGCCCGCTTCCTGTTGCGCCGCTGCCTGCGGCCCGCGCTGCTGCTGCTCGCCCTGTTCGCCGTCCCGGCACAGGCGGAAACCTACCGGATCGACGTGATCGTGTTCGTCGATCTGTGGGCCGGCGGCGCCGAAGCCGGCAACCCGCCGGCAACACCGAGCTTGCGCAACGCGATCGACGTCGACGACGCGGCGGCGCTGCGCGCCGCTGGCATCGAACTGCTGCCCGAAGATCAGTCCGCGCTGAACGACGCCTGGCAGCACTTGCGCTACAGCAAGCAGTTCAAACCGCTGATGCGGCTGTCGTGGACGCAGAAGGACCCGCCGCAGGAGCGCGGCCCTTCCGTTCACGTTCGCATCCCCAAGCCGGGCGACGAAACCGGCGCACCGATCGTCGATGGCAGCATCGCGCTGCTGCTGGGCCGCTACCTGCAGATCGATGCCGACCTGCAGTACGTGGCCGACGGCCAAGCCTGGCCGCTGGCCGAGCGCCGGCGCATGCGCCGCGACGAGACCCACCATCTCGACAGTGCCCGGCTCGGCATCCTGACCCAGGTCAGCAAGCCCGGCGCCGCGCCCGACGCGGCCGAGTAGCCCGCCGGGCCTCGGGGCCCGCAACACCTTCAGTGGCCGCAACCGCGGCCCGCAGTGCATGTCGCGCGCCACTGTTCTTTTTTGGCATATGCAGATAGCCGCATATTCTTTTGAGACCTTAACGTAGCGCCCTAGCATGGCGTCTCACCGGACCCACCGGATGCCAGACGCGATGACTGACCAATCCAACCGCCCCGATACCCGCAACGACCTGCGCCTCGCTGATCGCATCCGCGATGCGCTCTCCGGCTTGCGCTACGGATCTGTGGAGATCGTCGTCCATGACGGCCGCATCGTTCAGATCGAACGACGCGAGCGGGTCCGTTTCGAACGCACCGAATCCAATCCCGGCGCGTCCCAATGACCGCTGCTGTTCTCCACCCGTCGAAAGCCCAATCCATGCTGAAGAAATTCCTGGCAACGAGCCTGCTGGCGATCGTGCCGACGCTGTCGCACGCCGCATCCGTGACGCTGCTCAATGTGTCGTACGACCCGACCCGCGAACTGTACAAGGCGGTCAACGCTGCCTTCGCTGCAGACTGGAAGGCCAAAACCGGCGATAGCGTGACAATCAAGCAGTCGCACGGCGGCTCGGGCAAACAGGCGCGCGCGGTGATCGACGGCCTAGAAGCCGACGTGGTCACGCTCGCGCTGGCGGCCGACATCGACGCGATTGCCGAAAAAGCCAAGTTGCTGCCGCTGGACTGGGAGAAGCGGCTGGCCCACAACAGCGCGCCGTACACCTCGACGATCGTGTTCCTGGTGCGCAAGGGCAACCCCAAGCAGATCAAGGACTGGAACGACTTGATCAAGCCGGGCGTCGCCGTCGTGACACCGAATCCGAAGACCTCCGGTGGCGCGCGCTGGAATCATCTGGCGGCCTATGCCTACGCGCTGAAGGCCAACAACGGTGACGCGGCCAAGGCCAAGGCCTATCTGGCCGCGCTGTACAAGAACGTGCCGGTGCTCGACACCGGCGCCCGTGGCGCGACGACGACCTTCGTCCAGCGCGGTATCGGCGACGTGCTGATCGCCTGGGAAAACGAGGCATTTTTGTCGATCGACGAGTTCGGTAAGGACAAGTTCGAAATCGTCGCGCCTTCGCTGTCGGTGCTGGCCGAGCCCTCGGTCGCCGTCGTCGACAAGGTCGCCGACAAGCACGGCAACCGCAAGGTCGCGGACGCCTATCTGAGCTTTCTGTACACACCGGCCGCGCAGGACATCATCGGCAAAAACTACTACCGCCCGGTCGATCCGGCCGTTGCCGCCCGCTACGCGAGCGTGTTCCCGAAGATCGAACTCAAGACGATTGCCGATTTCGGCGGCTGGGCCAAGGTGCAAGCCGATCACTTCGCCGAAGGCGGCCTGTTCGACCAGATCTACGGCGGCTGAGCCGCCCCGCTGTCCTGCTTCGCTCCGCTCCCACACGAAAGGCGCACGCCATGTCTATTGCAGCCGTCAATACCCGCAACCAGTTCCGCGGTCAGGTCGCCAACATCCGCCGTGGGTCGGTGGTGTCCGAAGTCGAGATCCTGACGCCCAACGGCATCATCTCGGCCGTGGTCACGACCTCGTCGGTCGACCTGATCAACCTGCAGGTCGGCGAAGAAGCCTTGGCGATGTTCAAGGCCACCGACGTGCTGGTCGCCAAGCTCAGCTGATCGCCCGCTCGCGCCGCCCTGCCGCTGAACGCCGATGTGCGTGATCCTGCACAAACCCGCCGGAGTGGCCATCGCGCCGCAATTGCTGCGCGCGGCGGCGTCGCTGAATCGCGACGGTTGGGGCCTGATGGGCTTCGATCGACACGGGCGCTTCCTGCTGCAGCGGCATGCTCGCGTCGATGTCGACCAAGTGATCGATACCGTGCGAGGGCTGCGTGACGCGGAGTTGGCGCTGCATCTGCGGATGCTGACGCGCGGCTCGACGCACGAGCGCAACCTGCATCCGGTCGCGGTCGACGGTGATGAGCCCGCTGACGACGATGTGTACCTGATGCACAACGGAACGATCGGCGGGCTGGCCACGCCCGAAGTTGGACACTCGGACAGCTGGCATTTCGCGCGCCGCGTGCTCGGGCCTTTGCTGCGCGGTAATCCCGATCTGCTGGATCAAGACGCGTTTCGCCAACTGGTGGCACTGGCGCTGGGCCCGGACAACAAGGCCGTACTACTGCAACGCAGCTCCGGCCGCCTGCACATCATCAACCGTCATTACGGCGCCGAGTTCGACGGCCTGTGGTGCAGCAGCACGCGCTGGATTGACCAGCGTCTGCTGACGCTGCGCTCGGCACCGCAACCGCAACAACGCAGCCTGGCAACCGAACGCCTGCACTTCATTTGACCGGCCGATACCTCTCACTAGGCCGACTGTACCGACAGAGACCTGAACCGCATGACTGACATCGCCGTACCCACCTCACGACACCGACGCCCGCCGCGATCGGTGATGCCCGGCTTCGGACTGACGCTGGGCTATACGATTTTCTACCTGTGCTTGATCGTGCTGATCCCATTGGCCGGCGTGTTCGTCAAAGCAGCGGGCCTGGGCTTCGACGGCATCTGGCAGGTGGTCAGTTCACCACGGGTCTATTCAGCGCTGCGTTTGAGTTTCGGTGCTGCTGCGATCGCCGCGACGATCAATGCCGTGTTCGGCTTGTTGGTCGCCTGGGTGTTTGTCCGCTACGACTTCTTCGGCAAAAAACTGCTCGACGCAACGATCGACTTGCCGTTCGCGCTGCCGACCGCCGTCGCCGGCATCGCGCTGACAGCCCTGTACAGCGGCAATGGCTGGATCGGCCAGTTTCTGGAGCCGCTGGGCATCAAGGTCGCATTCACGCCGTTGGGCGTGATCCTGGCGATGACCTTCATCGGCCTGCCATTCGTTGTGCGCACGGTGCAACCCGTGCTCGAGGAAGCCGAGAAGGAGCTGGAAGAAGCGGCTGCCTCGCTGGGTGCAACGCGCTGGCAGACGATCACGCAAGTGATCCTGCCGACGATTCTGCCGGCGCTGCTGACCGGCTATGCGCTGAGCTTTGCGCGGGCCGTTGGCGAATACGGATCGGTGATCTTCATCGCCGGCAACCTGCCGCTGAAGTCCGAGATCGCACCGCTGCTGATCATCATCAAGCTCGAAGAATTCGACTACGCCGGTGCCACCGCCGTTGCCGCGATCATGCTGGTGCTGTCGTTCCTGCTGCTGCTGATCATCAACCTGCTGCAGGGCTGGAGCCGTACGCGCTCTGGCGCCCGCGCTTGAGCCCGTCATGAATCGTCCCGTCGACCACACGCTGCAAGACCCGCCCAAGCTGCCGTTCGAGCCGCTGATCCAGAAGAACGCCGTGATCACCGAAGCGCGCTGGGTGCGCGTGTCGCTGACCGCGGCAGCGCTGATCTTCCTGCTCGGCTTTCTGCTGATGCCGCTGATCGCGGTATTCGTCGAAGCACTGCGCAATGGCATTGGCGCCTACTTCGAGGCCATCGTCGAAGACGACGCCATGGCGGCGATCCGCCTGACGCTGACCGTGTCCTTGATCGCGGTGCCGCTGAACCTGGTGTTCGGCGTGATCGCGGCCTGGGCGATCACCAAGCACAGCTTCCGCTTCAAGCAACTACTGATCACGCTGATCGATCTTCCGTTCTCGGTCTCTCCGGTGGTGTCGGGGCTGATCTACGTGTTGATCTTCGGCGCCCAGGGCTGGGCTGGGCCGTGGATGTCCGAACACGAATTCAAGGTGCTGTTCGCGGTGCCCGGCATTGTGCTGGCGACGACGTTCGTCACGTTTCCGTTCATCGCCCGCGAGCTGATCCCGCTGATGCAGGCGCAAGGCACTGACGACGAACAAGCCGCGCTGTCGCTCGGCGCCAATGGCTGGCAGGTGTTCTGGCGCGTGACGCTGCCGAACATCCGCTGGGGTCTGCTGTACGGCGTGCTGCTGTGCAATGCGCGGGCGATGGGCGAGTTCGGCGCCGTGTCGGTGGTCAGCGGCCACATCCGCGGGCTGACCAACACCATGCCGCTGCATGTCGAGATTCTCTACAACGAATACAACTTTTCGGCCGCATTCGCGGTGGCCTCGCTGCTGGCGATGCTGGCCTTGCTGACGCTGGGCTTGAAGAGCCTGCTCGAATGGCGCCATGGCAACGAACTTGCCGCCACGCGCCGTCACTGATCTGCACCGGAGCTTTCGATGGACATCCAGATTCGCAATATTCACAAGGGATTCGGCAGCTTTCCGGCACTGGCCGGCGTCGACCTCGACATCGCCTCGGGCGAGCTGATCGCCTTGCTCGGTCCGTCCGGCTCGGGCAAGACCACGCTGCTGCGTACGATCGCCGGGCTGGAATTCCCCGACACCGGGCAGATCCTGTTCGGCGGCGAAGACACGGTGGCGCTGCCGGTACAGCAGCGTCGCGTCGGCTTCGTGTTCCAGCATTACGCGCTGTTCCGGCACATGACGATTCTCGAAAACGTCGCGTTCGGCTTGCGTGTGCGGCCGCGCCATGAGCGCCCCTCGGACAAGGACATCAAGCGCAAGGCGGCCGAACTGCTCGACCTGGTACAGCTCGGCGGCCTGGAAGCGCGCTATCCGACGCAGTTGTCGGGCGGCCAGCGGCAACGCGTGGCGCTAGCGCGGGCACTGGCGATCGAGCCGCGTGTGCTACTGCTCGACGAGCCGTTCGGCGCGCTCGACGCCAAGGTGCGCAAGGACTTGCGCCGCTGGCTGCGTGAGCTGCACGACAAGACCGGCTACACGACGATCTTCGTCACGCACGACCAGGAAGAAGCACTGGAGCTGGCCGACCGCGTCGTCGTCATGAGCCGCGGCCGCATCGAGCAGGTCGGCAGCACCGATGAGGTCTACGAGAATCCAGCGACGCCGTTCGTATTCGACTTTCTCGGCAATACCAACATTCTGCCCGGCGAAGTCCGCGATCATCACATCTACGTCAACGGCGGCCCTCAGCCGATCGCCGATACCGCAGGGCACGAGCCCGGCCCGATCGACATCTATGTGCGACCGATCGACTTGCGCATCGCCGACGCGGGCGTGCCGTCGTTCGACGTCGACGTGCTCAGCACGCAGCGCACCGGACCGGTGGTCCGCTGCGAGGCGCGTGCGGTGACCTCCGGTGCCGTGATCGAAATCGAACTGCCGCATTTGCATCACGACGTGCCGGCATTGAAGGCCGGCGCCCGCGTGCCGCTGCGCCTCAGCAACTTCAGCGTGTTTGCACGCGGCAAGCCGATCAGCCGTCAGGCGCTGCCCGACGTGGTCGCCAATGCGCCGGCCGAGTATCGCGAACGGGCTCGCGCCGGCTGAGTTCAGCCACGCCGGGGCATCGTGGAAGTGACGATCCGGTCATCTCGACCGGTCGTCGCCGCAGGGCGCCAGCTGGCTTGGCCGGGGCGTCACGGAGTCGTCATACTGCGGCGTCCTCCCTCGACGGCATGAGATTTACGCTTGCTGATCAAATTCTTGTTCCTGCTCGTCAGCAAATTGCCATTACCGGTCCTGCATCTGGCCGGGATCCTGATCGGTCGCCTGTACTGGCGCTTTGCCAAGTCCAAGCGCCACTTGGCACTGTGTAACCTGAGGCTGTGCTTTCCCGAACTGAGCGAGGCCGAACGCGAACGCATCGGCCGCCGCTCCTGTGAGCACTACATCAAGACGCTGCTGGAAACGCCGCTGATCTGGGTTGGGTCGGCCCGTCGGGTTTGCCGACTGGTAACCTGCGTCGACGGCAGCGAGCGCGTTGATGCCGCGCTGGCGCACGGCAAGGGTCTGATCATCGCCGCGATGCACTTGGGCAACTTCGAAGCCGGCATCACGCCGATGGCGGCGCGCTATCCGATGACCGGGCTGTTCAAGCCGGTCAAGTATCCGGCGCTGTGCGAGCTGTCGCGGCGCGGACGCACGCGCTTCGGCGGTACGGTGATCCCGATCATCAAGCGCAACGGCAAACGTGCCGTCGGCAGCCAGCTGCTGCGGGCGCTCAAGCGCGGCGAAATCATCTACGCGCTGCCGGACCGCGATCCGCCGCGCGGCCAGGGCGTGTTCGCACCGTTCTTCGGCGTCGAAGCGCATTCGCCGGTGCTGGTACCCAAGCTGGTCCAAGCCACGGGCGCGCGGCTGCTGTTCTGCGTCGGCGAGCGGCTGCCGCGGGCCGCCGGCTTCCGGGTGCGCTTCGTCGAACCGCCGGAGGGCTGGGACAGCCCCGACCTGGACGTGGCGACAGCGGCCGTCAATGCCGGCATCGAAGCCTGCGTCCGGCAATGCCCCGAGCAGTACTGGTGGGCCTACAAGCGCTTCAAACGCCGTCCTTACGGCCAGACCTGCGTTTATCGCGGTACGGTTCAGCTGGCGCCGGCCGAGGTCAACCCACCGCAGGCGCAGGCGGCTTGACCAGCGTGCGCAGCGCCAGCTGCGCCAGCAGAGCCCAGATCAGAATCGCCACGGCCATCGTCACCCCGCCGCTGTGGAGTCGTGCGACCACGACACTGGCCAGCCCGGCCAGCAGGAACTGCAAGGTGCCGAGCATTGCCGACGCCATGCCGGCATGCGTCGCGAACGGTTCCATCGCGGCGGCTTGAGAGTTCGGGAACGTAAAGCCCAGGCTGGTGAGGCACACCAACAACGGCAGCGCGATGCCCCAGATGCCGCCCCAGCCGCTGATCGCGCACACCATCATCACCAGCGCGGCGACCAGGTAGGCGCCCAGTGCCGCGCGCAGCAACTTCTCCGCACGTAGATGACGTAGCGCCCGCTGGTTTAGCTGGGACGCCAGAATCAGCCCCGCCGCGTTGGCGCCGAACAGCATGCCGAACGTGTCCGGCGCCAGGCCGAAGTGATCGATGAACACGAATGGCGACGCCGTGATGTAGGCGAACATGCCGGCCTGCACGCAGGACCCGGCGAGCGCGTAGCCCATGAAGCGGCGGTGGCTCAGGATGCGCCGGTAGTCGCGGGCGATACCGCGCCCGCTCAGCGGTGCCGCCAGCGCACGCCCGGATTCGCGGACGCCGAACACGGCGATCGCCAGACCTGCCAGACCGAAGCCCAGCATCAACATGAAGTTGCTGTGCCAGCCGAACCATTGCTGCATGTTGCCGCCCAGCGTCGGTGCCAGGATCGGCGCCACGCCCATGACCAGCACCAGCGCACTGAGCACACGCGCCATTTCGTTGCCGGAAAAGTGATCGCGAACCAGCGCGCGGCACACGACAGCGCCAGCGCAACCGCCGAGCGCCTGCAGCAGTCGCATCACGACCAGCATTTCGATGCTCGATGCCAGCACGCAGCCCAGTGAGCTGAGGCTGTACAGCATCAGACCGAAGATCAGCGGCGGACGCCGACCGAAGCGATCGGTGATCGGCCCATAGACCAACTGCCCCAGGGCCAGACCGATGAAATAGGCCGACACCGTCATCTGCACGGCGCCCATGTCGGCATCCAGCGCAGCGCCGATCGCCGGCAAGCTCGGCAGATACAGATCGATCGACAGCGGACCCAGCGCCGAAATCAGGCCCAGCATCACGATGAAACGCCGGCGCGCGGACGGCGTCATCGGACACCACCGTCATCATCGCCGCGACGATGCGCTCGGGCGATCGGCGCAGCGCGCGGCATGTCGTGGTTCAGCCGTGGTGCTCCGGCTTCATCTGCGGGAACAGCAGCACGTCGCGGATGCTGGCGCTGTCGGTCAGGAACATCACCAGGCGGTCGATGCCGACGCCGACGCCAGCCGTCGGCGGCAGGCCGTATTCGAGCGCGCGGATGTAGTCGGCGTCATAGTGCATCGCCTCGTCGTCACCAGCGTCTTTGGCCGCGACCTGTTCCATGAAACGCGCCGCCTGGTCGTCGGCGTCATTGAGCTCGGAGAAGCCGTTGGCGACTTCGCGTCCGCCGGCAAAAAACTCGAAGCGATCGGTGACGCTCGGATCGCGGTCGCTGCGGCGCGCCAGCGGCGAGACTTCGGTCGGGTATTCGGTGATGAACGTCGGATCGAGCAACTGCGTCTCGACGGTCTTTTCGAACACTTCGGTTAACAGCTTGCCCCAGCCGTAGCTCGGCTTGGAATCGCCGCCGACCTGCCGCGCATAGCCAGCCAGGAATTCGCGGTCCGACAACTGCTCCAGGGTCAGGCCTGGATTGAAGCGCAGCACCGCTTCCTTCATCGACCAGCGATTGAACGGCCGGTCGAGGTCATAGTCACGGCCGGCGTAGACCAGCTTGCCGCTGCCGTTCACGGCCAACGCCACGTTGCGGATCATGTTCTCGACCAGATCCATCGCGTCCTGATAGTCGGCGTAGGCCTGATAGAACTCCAGCATCGTGAACTCGGGGTTGTGCCGCGTGCTCAAGCCTTCGTTGCGAAAATTGCGATTGATCTCGTAGACGCGCTCGAAGCCGCCGACGACCAGGCGCTTGAGGTACAGCTCCGGCGCGATCCGCAGATACAGGTCACGATCCAGCGCATTGTGATGCGTCACGAACGGCTTGGCCGCCGCACCGCCGGCAATCGGCTGCAGCATCGGCGTCTCGACTTCCATGAAGCCGAGCGAGTCGAGGTAGTTGCGGATGAAGCGCACCGCGGCGCCGCGCTTCTGGAACGTGGAGCGCACGTCCGGATTGACGATCAGGTCGAGGTAGCGCTGGCGATAGCGGGTCTCGGTATCGGTCAGGCCACTCCACTTTTCCGGCAGCGGGCGCAAACCCTTGACCAACAGCTGCAGCTCGGCGACGCGCAGCGTCAGCTCGCCGGCCTTGGTCCGCATCACGGTACCGACGGCACCGACGATGTCACCAATGTCCCAGCTCTTGAACGCTTCGTAGGTGTCGGCGCCGATCGCGTTGAGCTGCACGAACAGCTGAATCCGGCCGCTACTGTCCTGAAGCTCAACGAAGCTGACTTTGCCTTGGCCGCGCTTGGCCATCATCCGGCCGGCGAGGCGGAAAACCGTGGTCTCCGCCTCCAGCGACGCGGCATCGCGATCAGCAAAGCAGCCGTGCAGGTGCTCGGCGAGCGTGTCGCGGCGGAACGTGTTCGGAAACGCGTTGCCGGCCTCGCGCAGCTTGGCGAGCTTGTCGCGCCGGCCGGCAATGATGTGGTTTTCTTCGATCGGCGGCGCTGCGTTGTTGTGTTCGGTCATCGGTCAAACCCTGCTGCTGCTTGTTGCCTGCTCCCGACGGGAGAAGGTGGCGCGAAGCGCCGGATGAGGGGCTCCGAGCTTAAAACCCTGCTCGTATCTCAGAGGCCCTCACCCCTGCCCCTCTCCCGGTGGGAGAGGGGTTCCAAAATCAAAGGCATCTGCCACACCGTGCCGCTGGTGCCTGCTCCCGACGGGAGAAGGTGGCGCGTAGCGCCGGATGAGGGACTCCGAGCTTAAAACCCTGCTCGTATCTCAGAGCCCCTCACCCCTGCCCCTCACCCGGTGGGAGAGGGGTTCCAAAAT
>Ga0255089_1000480_pt1 | contig 14759 bp, 15 predicted proteins | sample Colum_Miss_RepC__2_FD_188468 | JGI IMG/M metagenome (GOLD analysis project Ga0255089, IMG submission 188468) | Freshwater microbial communities from Columbia River, Oregon, United States - Colum_Miss_RepC_8d | ecosystem: Environmental > Aquatic > Freshwater > River | place: USA: Oregon... | reverse complement strand
TTTCACCGCAGCCCTTGCTCGGGGTGGAGCATCGGCGTTCGAACGAAGCGGGCGCGTTTGGGACATCTGAATTGAGACCCTCGCCGTAGAGCAAACGGGACAATCAAGCCGCGCCCTGTACCCGGCACACGTCAGCGGTATCGGTTGCTGTGCAGGCCGAGCGTGGACATCACTGATCTGGGGGAGGCGTTGAAATGCGTGAACAGACCGCTAGCTGCCCGTGTGGACAATCGACGTTCGTCGTCTGCGGCAGCCCCGTGGCGAGGTTCTATTGTCACTGCACGATCTGTCAGTCGGTGTACGGCTTGCCTCGCGCCGATGTCACCGTGTTGTGGGCGAAAAACGTGAAGCTTTCGTCGCAGCGCTCACTGCGGTTCAAGAAGCATCGGAGTCCGCCGGCGCTGCGTCGCGGCGTCTGCGAAGCCTGCGGCCATCCGGTCGTCGGCTTCCTGACGCTGGCGCCGTTCGTAGAACTCGCTTTCGTCCCGGCGCAGAACTATCCGCCGTCGTCGCCACTGCCGGCGCCATCGCTGCATATCTTCTACGGATCGCGCGTGGCCGACGTCGACGACGCCCTTCCCAAACTCAATGGATACTGGCCCAGCCAGATCGCCACCACCCAGCTCATCCTGAGTCGAACCTTGCGCAGCGGCGCCGCTACCTAGCAGCACGCCGTTCTGGCGTCGGATCGCTCGCAACATCCGTTACCGTATGACCTTGACCCGCTGGTTCGCAGCGGCAGGCTGGCACCAGGACGCAACGCGGTCGTCGGTACCGCAACGGGAGGCATCATGCGGGGACAGCTTGGGTATCTGGCCGCACTGATTGCCGCCATGTGCGCCGTCCGCGGCGGCTTGGCTGCATACGGCTATCTTTATCCGGATCAGCTGATGGACTCACTGGGTGCGTCGATCGCATCCAATCCTCAGATGCCCTACATCGTCCGCGTGTGGGCGATCCGTGATGTCGTGCTGGCCTTGCTCGTGGTGCTCGCAAGGCCGCAGACGATCAGAGGCCTGTTGATCGCGTGTATCGCGATCGACGCCACCGACATCGTGTCGGCTCATCTCGCGGGTGCAGCGGGTTTGTTCGATGCGGGCGACACCTGGCATTTGAAGCTCACGGCGATCGCCGCCTTGGTTCCGGAATCCATTGCGCTCGCGATACTGTCGTGGCGCGACGTGTTCCATCGGCCTTCCGGCACCATCTACTTCGTCTGGCATTGGCTGAGCAGCTATCTGCTGACCTACTGGACACGCCAGCGTGGCGCGCGGGTGCAGCCGACCGCGATCCCGGCCGCCCAACCGCTGGTGTTGTACGAGTACAACGGATGCCCGTTCTGTCAGCGCGTACGCGCAGTGATCACCGATCTGGACCTGGACGTACAGGTCTATCCCACACCGCGTGTGACGATCCGCGCCTATGCGCAGCTTGGCGACAGTCGTTATCGGCCGGTGGTCAAGGAGAAGAGCGGCCAGCTGATGTTTCCGTACATCGAGGATCCGAATACCGGCGTGAGCCTGTCGGATTCGTCGGCCATCATCGCCTACCTGATGCAGACCTACGGCGGCGGGGCCCGCGTGCGTCGCTTCTCGTCGCTGTCGATCTCGACATTGATGTTGCGATCACTGCGGTTATCGCTGTACTTCGGCGTGCTCCGTGTGCCCAGCCGGCTGCCGCCGAAGCCGCTGACGTTTTACGGTGCTCAAGGCAGTGCCGGTGCTATCGTCGTGTTCGATGCGCTCACGTGCTTGGAGTTGCCGTATCAGTGGCGAAGCTGCGCGCGCGGCAGCCGCAAACGTGCCGAGCTGGCCGAGCCGTTTGGTGCGGCTGCCGTGCTGGGGCTGATCGATCCGAATACGGGCTTCGTGTCCGCGAGCCCGTTTGCCATCGTGCGATATCTGTATGCGACGTATCAGTGTGGGCGCATGGCCGACGAAACCATCCTCAGCTATTCCACTGACGGAGCGACCGCGCAGCACGGCACGTCGTCGTCGCAGGTCTAGCGTCGGCGGCGCCGACGTAGCACGCCTCGTTCACGAGACGCCCGTGATATCGGGCGTTGGCGACGTCGCCATCTCGATGCCGGTTGCCGCCTCCGATGCGCTGGCGCTATGGTGAAGCAAGGCGTCAAACAGACCCCCGCAACGTGGATATCGACGTGAAGTCGGGTCCTTCGGGGTCTGCGGTGCGTTGCGTCGCAATGCTCCGATTCAAGGCCGCGCATGACGGCGCGCACCATCCGTGCAACAGGGAGTGTCAACGATGTCGGAATCCGTCTACAGGACGCTATTGATTGGTGCGATCGTCGCTTTTACGGTCTTTTTCGCTTCGGTCGTGGTCCCGCCGCTGATTGAAAATCCCGATATCTGGGGTGCGTTTGCAGCCGGATTCGTCAATCCGTATTCCAGCGGCTACTCGACGGACGTTCTGGTGTGCTGGTTCGTTCTGGCGGTCTGGGTGATCCGCGACGCCAAAGCCTATGCCGTTCAGTACGGGTGGCTGTGTCTGCTGCTCGGCATCGTGCCGGGCGTGGCGGTCGGGTTTGCGTTGTATCTGCTGATCCGGCACAAGCAGGTCAGCGTGATTCGTCGTGGCGTGTGAGCGGATCTGCGCCGACACGCGATGGCGGCCGGTTCGATATCGGCTCGTACCTTCAACGCGGCACGCACGGCGCGGCCGATGCGAGAACCCTCTATGAACGACCTGCAGATTGCCGGTGCGCAAGCGGACATGCGCGCTGGGTACATCAGTGGTGCGCCGGGAATCGCCGTATCGGCCGTCGCATGGCTGGCAGCGGCATCCGTCGCGTTGTTCCGTTCGCCTGATGCGGCGGTATGGACGCTGCTGGTCGCGGGCGCCTTCATTCATCCCGTGAGCGTGCGGTTGACCAAAGTGCTCGGTCGCCGCGGTGCGCATCAGCCGGGGAATCCCTTGGCTCGACTCGCGATGGAAAGCACGATCTGGATGCTCATGGGTATTGCCGTTGCGTTCGGTTTGTCGACGCTGCGGATCGAATGGTTCTTTCCGGCGATGCTGCTGGTGATCGGCGGTCGATATCTGACGTTCCAAACGCTCTATGGGCTGTCGATCTACTGGGTCTTGGGCGGGACGCTGTGCGTGGCCGGTATCGGGCTCGCATTGACTCGCGCACCGCCGCTGTTCAGTGCCCTTGCCGGCGGCGTTATCGAGTTGCTGTTTGCAGGCCTGATCTACGCGCGCGCTGGCCTGGCAGGTCGCGACAGCTGATCCGCGGCAGTACCTGTGGCCGACGAGATCAAATCGCAGCCCGCAGTTCCGCCAACCGAGGCCTTATGTACCTACCTCCGGGATTCAACACCATCACGCCGTACTTCTTCGTCGACCGGGCGGAGGCGTTCGTCCGCTTTCTGATCGACGGACTCGACGGCGCAGAAACCTGCCGGACGATGCGTCCCAATGGCGTGATTCAGAACGTTCAAGTCCAGATCGGAAACTCGACGGTCATGGTCAGCCAAGCCACGGCGCGTTATCCCGCAATGTCGGCCGGATTCTATCTGTACGTGGCCGATGCCGACGCCGCCATGCAACGCGCACTCGATCACGGCGCGATCCTTGAAATGCCGGTGGCCGACATGCCCTATGGCGATCGACAAGGCGGCGTCAAAGACGCGCACGGCAACATCTGGTGGATCTCGCAACGGATCGTCGAGGAGCCTTATCGTCCGTGACGAGCTAGCGCGGCACCTGCCGCCGTCTCGCCGTGCGCGGGCATCATCGGCCGTTGTGTCGGTGATGGCTGACCGCCACACGCCCTGCGCTCAGTCACCACTCCCATTGGGCGCGTTCTTGCGTTCGAGTGCCTGCAGCTTCCGGTACAAGAACCGCGTTTCCAGCAGATTCCACACCCGCAGCATCGCCTCAAGTCCATCAAACGGCTTGGTCAGAAAGTCTTTCGCGCCCAGGGCCAGCGCGCGGCGCTTGGCTTGCAGCGTGGCGTCGGCGGTGAGTACCAGCACGGGGCGGTAGTCGTCGGGGTCGCGCTGCTTTTCGAGCTGTTCGAGAATCGTGTAGCCCGATACCACCGGCATCATCAAGTCGAGCAGCAGCAGATCGGGATCGAACGCGCGATACAGTTCCAATGCGCGCTCCGGATCGGATGTGCTGATGATGTTGCTGAAGCCTTCGCGCTCCAGCAAGTCTTCGAGCAGACGCAGATTGGTGTCCTGATCGTCCACGATCAGGATGCGCGCACTGCTGATGTCGTCGATCTTGTTCATCGGTCGGATCCGGGTGAGTCGAGCCAGTCGAAGAATCGCCGCACTTGCAGCGGACGGGTCAGCACCGTGATTCGACGAGTACGATCGATGTCGCCATTGATATCGCCATCGAGGTCGCCATCATGTCCAACAATCGCGGCATCGTGGATGACGGCGATCGCAGGTGCGCTGCGCCCGTCGACGACGTTGGTATGCGGTGTCGGCGCCTCAGCCAAGGCCCCGATCAACGCGTCGCGTAGCGGCGTACAGACAACGATCCGCTGTGGCAGCGTTGCGCGGATCAGTTCAGCGGCCGCAATCACACTGACCGGTGCATCGACGTAGCGCAACTGCCATTGCGGACGTCGTGCAACCAGGGCACCGAACAAGGCGCGATCATCGGCAGAAGCGCCAATCATCAGGATCGACGCAGCGGCGGTGGCCTGGACTGCAACATGGGCTGCGGTACCCGTCGACACCGTGACCGTCATTTGCCCATCACGCGGCAGCTCGACCGAAAACACGGAGCCGACGCCGGGCTGGCTGGTGGCGCGGATTGTTCCGCCCATGGCCGTCACCAACTGACGCGACAGCGCCAGACCCAGACCGGTACCTTCGATGCCGCGTTGCTCGGCGTCGAGGCGTTCCAACGGCGTGAACAGCCGCCCTAGATCGTCAGCCGCAATGCCCGGGCCGTTGTCGGCGATGTCGATGACGCCGGCATCGCCGACCACGCGCCAGCCGATCCTCGCCTCGCCGCCGCCGTGATTGAACTTGATCGCGTTCGACAGCAGGTTCAACAGCACTTGGCGCAGTCGTCGACGATCGGCGCGCAGCGTCAGCGGCGCGTCCGCTGGCTCCAAAATCAACCGCACGCCGTGGCGGTCGGCGAGCGGTGCGATCAACGCGCGTAGCTCATCGACCAGCGCCTGCACGTCAACCGGCTCGTCGGCGATCCGCAACTCGCCGACTTCGGCGGTCGACAGATCCAGCGTGTCGTCGATCAACTGCAGCAGATGGCGCGCCGCTGTATCGATCTGCTCGGTGGCGCGCTGGATCGCGGCATCGTCGCGGTACCGCGCCAGCAATTGCGACTGGCCGATGATTGCGTTCAGCGGCGTGCGGAATTCGTGGCTGGTTCGCGACAGGAAGCGGCTCTTGGCGTCGTTGGCGGTACGCGCCTGTGCGGCGCGCGCAGCGAGCAGCAAGCTGGCGTTCTGCAGCCGGTCGGCGAGCACGCCGAGTTCGTCGCGACCGCCGTCGATGGGTTGCAGCGGTTCGTCTTGGACCAAGCGTTCGGCATTGACCGCAAGCGCCTGGATGCGCCGCAGCATACTGCCGAGCAGCAGCATCACAGCTGTTGCTGATCCACCGAGAATCAGCACGCTGGCGACGAGGCTGAACCGGTAGCTGGCTTCGGTGGCTGCACGGGCCGCCCGCGAAAAGTCGGTGACGATCCGCGCTTCGCGCGCGTGCATCTCGCCGAGCCTGGCGCGCAGATCGTCGAGCACGATCTTGGACTCGATCAAGCGTGGCAGCAGCGCATCGCCGGTGACGCCCTGTGCCACGGCATCGCGTAGTTGATCGAGGCTCTCGACTTTTTGCTCAAACAAGCCGGTGATCGTGTCGTGCAGTGCCAGCACGCCGGGGTCGCGGATGCGCTTGCGCATATCGACCAGCACCACGCCGATTGCCGAACGTGACCGCTCATAGGGCGCTAGGAAGTCACGACGGCCGGTCAGCGCATAGCCGCGCACGGCCATCGAGCTTTCGGCCAGCAGGATGTGAATCGCCTGGATGTCGTTCTGGATCGACACCGCACGGCTGAGTTCTGCATCGGCTCGTTCTACACGCTGATATAGCTGCTGACCGATCAGCGTGACCACCAGCAGGATCACGGCCGGCAGTGAGCCCAGCGCAAGGCCCTTGAGCCACAGTGGCGCATCGCGCCAGCGCGTCGGCCGCGTCATGGCTGCAAGCCGCAGTTGGCGGCGACGATCGCGGCAGCCGTCCGGTCGCGCACGCCAAGCTTGTGCAGGATGCGCTCGACATGAATCTTGGCGGTGCCCGGCGCAATGCCAAGCCGTGTGGCGATATCGGCGTTGCTGGCGCCGGTGGGCAGCAGGCTGAGTACTTGCTGCTCGCGCGCGGTCAAGCGCGTGATCGTCGCCATCGCCTGTGTGTTGGTTGCGCGCGTTCGCGGTGCGTTAGTGGTCGCCACGGCGCCGGTCAGCATCGTGGCCATCGCGACGCACACGGCTTGGTCTTCGGCGTCCGGCAACCGCGCGCCGCGCTCACCGAGCAGGGCGACGATGCCGTGACAGCGGCCTGCCAAGCGCAGCGGCAGCAGGTACTCGTAGGCCAGCGCGGCATGGCTGCCGACTCGCATTCGGCTGACCACATGTTCGCGAAGCGCGGGCTGCATCGGTGGCCGCGTGACCTCGCCGAGTACCCCGCCGTTGGGCAGGCTGGCGCCAACCGGCAATACCGGACCGACGCCGGCGAACACGGTCAGCGCGCCGCCCGCTTGGGTCATCACCAGCGCGCTGTCGATGCCCAGGTGACGGGTCAGCGGTGCCAATGCGGCGACGATGGCTTCGCGCGGGGTTCGCTCCAGCGACAGACAGTCGGCCGCACGCAGCAGCAACGCCACGCGGCTCGCATGGCTTTCGGTTTTGCGTGCGGACGAGCGCAGTTCGCGCGCTGTCATCGGGCTGTCGAGTGTCGTGGTCATGGTCTGCCGATCGGCCTATCAGATGATCTGCTGGTCAGCATATTAAAAACCGGCGGGTTCTGCTGACAATGATGTCACGCCGATGCCGGCGTTCCATCCCATGAAGTGCAGACCCGTATCAGGAGATTCATCGCCATGTTTGCTCGTCCGATCCGTATTGCGGCTCCCTTGTTGATGTCGGCTGCCAGTGTGTTGCTGGCGGCTTGCGGCGCCGGTGCCGACGCCAGTGTGCGTGGCGCGGCAGCTGGATCCGCTGCGCCCGAGTTGCGCAGCTCGGCCCAGAACAACGCGCTTCTGTACTCGGACGAGTGCATCACCGAAGCCGAGGTCGTCAATGCACAGACCGCGTGGGGCAACGGCATCGTCCGTATCGGCAAGATCCACAAGGACAGCGGGGATTACGTGACCGCCGCCAAGGACCACATCCAGACGTTCTACGGCTACGATCTGGGCTCGGTGCTGTTCAAGCCGACGCTGGCGGCGCAGAAGCAGTTCCGCAACTCGTTCGACGCGGCGCTTTCGTACTTCGTCGGCGGCAACGAAAGCTACCCCGAAGACAAGGGCTTCGCGCTGAAGGGCTGGACCAAGATCCGCTGGGAAAACGCCGGCATCATCAACAACAATTGCAAGATGGCCGTCGCGATGGGCAACTACTACTTCACGCCGCCCGACGGCAGCGCCGACGTCAAGGTTGAATACACGTTCGCCTACGTCAAGGACCGCAACAACAATCTGAAGATCGCCGTGCACCAGTCGTCCGTTCCGTTCGGCGGCTGAGCCTTGCACCGATCCCTGCCTACATTGACGACGAGGACGCTGATGTCGACGCTCGCTGCAACCGCTGCTCCAAGCCCCCGCGCGCTGCTGCGCGGGGCCGCTGCCTTGCTGGTCGCAGCCTCGATGCTGGCGGCGCCCCGCGCGATCGCCAGCGACGACGAGCAGTCGGGCTGGCTGGCCTGGTTCAACAACACGGCGCTGACGCCAGACTTCGGACTGATCTCCGACGTGCAAGTGCGCAGCCGCGACGAATGGACCGGTGTACGCAATCTGCTGGTGCGGCCCGGCTTGTCATGGTTCGCGGCGCCGGGCCACACCTTCAGCGCGGGCTATGCCTACATCGGCACCTATCCCGAAGGCGCGCCAACGGCGACCGAGCATCGCACCTGGCAGCAGTACGTGTTCACTCGCGCGTTGTCGTTCGGATCGGTGAGCCAACGTCTGCGGCTCGAGCAGCGCTTCATCGGCCGCAACGGCGCTGACGATCTCTATTCGGACCGCCTGCGTTGGTTCGGCCGCGCTGTATTGCCGCTCGACGGCGCCATGCCGTTTCGCCACGGAGCGTTTGTTGCGCTGCAAAACGAGGTGTTCCTCAACCTGTCGGCGCGCGACGAACTCAACGCCCGCACGCTTGACCAGAACCGCGCCTACGTCGCACTGGGCTGGCGCCTGAACCCGACCACCGACGTCGAAATCGGCTACTTGAACCAGTGGACGCAGCGTCGTAACGGCGACACGGTCAATCACATTCTGCAGGTGGCGCTGTACACCCAGCTCAGCCGTTGATGCGAGGTGTGCTGAACGATCGGTCGAGTCATCGTTTTTTGCCGGAATCTCGACTCTGACACGCGCCAACGGGCTTGGAACGTGTCAGAGTCCGGCGACTACTAAAACCAGTTTCGTCGGAAGGAGAGAGACGATGCAGACTGATGCCAGTGCGCAGCCGCGCGCACCGTCGTTGTGGTCACGTGTTACCGCGGTTACCGATTACTTTGCGTGGCCGCTACGCACCTCGCATTACGTGGAGTTGGTCAACCCGCTGTGGGCCAGCCATTCGCTGCAGGCGCGGGTCGAGAAGGTCTGGGATGAAACCAAGGACGCCCGCACGCTGACGCTGCGACCCGGTGTCAACTGGCGCGGCCACCGCGCCGGGCAACACGCGCGTCTCGGTGTGCCAATCGGCGGCATGCACTACACGCGCACGTATACGATCTCATCGGCGCCGGAGCGCGACGACCGCTGCATCACGATCACCGTCAAGGCGATCGCCGGTGGTCGCATGTCGCATCACCTAGTGCGGCAGATTAAGGTCGGCGACTACTTGCCGCTGGGCTTGCCGCAAGGCGATTTCTACTTGCCTGATGCGCAGCCGGTGAAGCCGCTGTTCATCACTGCAGGCAGCGGTATCACGCCCGCGATGAGCATGCTGCGCGCGCTGATTGCGCAGCAGCGCTTGCCGGATACGGCGCACATCCACTACGCGCCGCACGAATTCGACGTGATCTTCGGCAACGAGTTGCGCGCGATGGCGGCCCAGCATCCACGCTACAAGCTGAGCCTGCAGCTGACGCAGGCGATCAGCGCCGGCAGCGCAGCGGAGCGGCATTTTTCAGCGGCGCAGCTCGACGCGCTGTGCCCCGACTGGCGCGAGCGCGAAGTCTATGCCTGCGGCCCGCAGTCGCTACTCGACGCGCTGGAACAACACTGGCAGGGCGCAGGGCTGTCGCGTCGCTTGCACATCGAGCGCTTCCGCGCGATGCAGGCGCCGATCCCGCCGGATGCGGTCGGTGGCCTGGTCCGCTTCAGCAAGAGCGGCGTGCAGGCCAGCGCCGACCATCTGACGCCGCTGCTGCGCGTGGCCGAAGACGCCGGCATGAACCCGCCGCACGGCTGCCGCATGGGCATCTGCCACACCTGCAATACCCGCTTGCTCGGCGGCTGCGTGCGCGATCTGCGTACCGGCAAGCTGCTCAACGACGTCGGCGCCATCGTGCAGACCTGCGTCTGCGCGGCGGCCGGCGACTGCGAACTCGACCTTTGAGGGACTGACGATGACAAGCACCACCCGCAGCGCGATGCCGGTCGACTTGACCGATGCGCAGATCGAAGAGTTCGGCCGCGAGCTGGACGCGATCCGCGACGAAGTGTTCGACAGCCGTGGCGAGCGCGACCGCCGCTACATTCTCAAAGTGATCCGCACGCAGCGACTGCTGGCGGTGACCGGCCGCTTCGTGATCTACGCCGGGCTGTTCTTCCTGCCGGCCTGGGGTCATCCTCTGGCGATGTGGGCGACGAGCCTGAGCATCATCGGCCTGGGCACGGCGATGCTCGGCATCGCCAAGATTCTCGAGAACATGGAGATCGGCCACAACGTGATGCACGCGCAGTGGGACTGGATGAAGGACCCGAACATCCAGTCCAACACCTGGGAGTGGGACACGATGGGTCCGTCGGACCGCTGGATGCACTCGCACAACGTCGTCCACCACACGTGGACCAACGTGCTGGGCAAGGACCTTGATGTCGGCTACGGGATCATGCGCGTCACGCCGATGCAGAAGTGGCATCCGGCCTATCTGTTCCAGCCGATCACGTTCGTGCTGCTGATGCTGTTGTTCGAAGAAGGCGTGGCGCTGCACGAGCAAGCGCTCGACGACCACCTGCACGGCCGCAAGACGTTTGCCGAGGTCAAGCCGGTGCTCAAGCACGTCGCTCGCAAGGCTTGGCGGCAGATCGTCAAGGACTACATCGCATGGCCGGGCGCCGCGGCGCTGGTGGCGATCCCGCTGTCGTTCTACTTGCCGTGGTCGCCGTGGGCCGTGTTCGGTCTGGTGGCCGGCGCCAATGCGATCGCCAACGTGATGCGCAACATCTGGACGTTCACGATCATCTTCTGCGGGCACTTTCCGGGCGGGGCGTACAACTTCACGCAGCAGCAGGTCGAAGGTGAGACGCGCGCACGCTGGTATCTGCGGCAGCTGCTCGGCTCATGCAACATCGAAGGCGGCAAGCTGTTCCACGTGCTGTCGGGCAATCTGTCGCACCAGATCGAGCATCACTTGTTTCCCGACATGTGCAGCAACCGCTATCCCGAAGTCTCGCCGCGCGTGCGCGCGCTGGCCGCGCGCTACGGCCTGCCGTACAACTCGGCATCGCTGACGCGGCAGTTCGGCAGCACCTGGCTGAAGAACCTGCGCCTGGCGTTCCCAGGCGGCGAGCACCTCGACCCGGTGATGGCACGCGCTTGATCGTACCGGCCGCCGTCGCGCTTGCTGCGGCGGCCGGGCAGGGAATGAGAAGATAGCGGTCCTTCTGCGGCCGCTGCCCGATCACGACCCATGCGCCTGACCCTGACCCGACCCGACGACTGGCACCTGCATCTGCGCGACGGCGAGATGCTCAAGAGCGTGTTGCCGGATACGGCTCGCCGCTTCGCTCGCGCCATTGCCATGCCCAATCTGGTGCCGCCGGTGGTCAACGCCGCCCAGGCGCGCGGCTACTACGAGCGCATCCGCGCCGCCACGCCAGCCGGTGCCGACTTCGAGCCGTTGATCGTGCTGTACCTGACCGAAGGCACCACGCCCGATGATATCGCCGAGGCCAAGGCCAGCGGCATCGTCCATGCCGTGAAGTGGTACCCGGCCGGTGCGACGACCAACTCGCATGCCGGCGTGCAAGACATCGCCCGCTGCGACGCGGTGCTGGCGGCGATGGAACGCCATGACCTGCCGCTGCTGGTGCACGGCGAGGTCACCGACCCGAGCGTCGATATCTTCGACCGCGAGAAAGCCTTCATCGACCGCTTCCTGATCGGCATCGTCGAGCGCTTCCCCGGCCTGCGCGTCGTCTTCGAGCACATCACGACACGCGACGCGGCACAGTTCGTCGAGGCGGCGCCGGCCCGCGTCGGCGCGACGATCACCGCCCACCATCTGCTGCTGAATCGCAACGCGCTGTTCGTCGGCGGTGTGCGTCCGCATCACTACTGCCTGCCGGTGCTCAAGCGCGAAGTGCACCGCCAGGCGCTGGTGGCGGCGGCCACCGGTGGCAGCACCAAGTTCTTCCTCGGCACTGACAGCGCGCCGCATGCGCGCCACACCAAGGAAGCGGCCTGCGGCTGTGCGGGCATCTACACCGCGCACGCGGCCATCGAGCTGTATGCCGAGGCGTTCGAGCAAGCCGGCGCGCTTAACCGGCTCGAAGCGTTCGCCAGCTTCCACGGCCCGGACTTTTACCGGCTGCCGCGCAACACCAGCACGATCACGCTCGAAAAGCAGCCGTGGACGGTGCCGGCCTCGCAGCCGGCTGCCGGACACGAGCTGGTGCCGTTCCGCGCCGGCGAGATCATCGCCTGGCGCTTGGTCTGATCATCCACCGCCGCTGAATCCCAGCGGCGGGGCAGGGCACGATCCCGCGCCGACCCGGACGGCCCGGCGGCGACCGGCCGGCGCGTGCTACGCGGCACCGCCGCCGATATCGGTGCTGGCGGTTCAGGCCGGGGCGGGCCGTGGCTGGCTAGGCTGCGGCCGATGGACGCTGCCAGCTGGTATCTGATCATTGGGTTGCTGTTGCTGCTGATCGCCCTGATCGGTGTGCGCGTCGCGCGCTGGCCGCTGACGACGGCGGTGATCTATCTGGTCATCGGCGTCGCGATGGGCCGGCTCGGCTGGATTTCGCTCGACGTGATCGCCGATGCCCGCTGGCTCGAAATCGCCAGCGAAATCGCGGTCACGGTGTCGCTGTTCAGTGTCGGCCTCAAGCTGCGGCTGCCGTTCAACGCGCCGCGCTGGCGCCTGCCGCTGGCCTTGGCGACGGTGTCGATGACGCTGACCGTCGCGATGATCGCCGTGCTCGGAGTCTATTGGCTGGGCCTACCGCTCGGCGCGGCTGTCGTGCTGGGCGCCGTGCTGGCGCCGACCGACCCGGTGCTCGCATCCGACCTGCAAGTGACGCACACCCGCGATACCGACCCGGTGCGCACGACGCTGACCGGCGAGGCCGGCATGAACGACGGCACCGCGTTCCCGCTGCTGATGCTCGGACTCGGCCTGCTCGGCCAGCACGCGCTGGGCGCCCAGAGGCTGCGCTGGCTGGCCGTGGACATCGTGTGGATGGTGCCGGCCGGCGCCGCGATCGGCGTCGTCGTCGGCAGCAGCGTGGCGCATCTGGTGCTGTATCTGCGGCGGCGCTATCAAGAGGCGCTGGGCTTCGATGACTTTCTGGCCCTGGGATTGATCGCGACCGCTTACGGCGCCGCGCATGCGATCCATGCTTACGGCTTTGTCGCCGTGTTCGCTGCGGGCTGGGCCGTGCGCGCGGTCGAGCGTCGGCAGACGCAGGCAGCGGCGAGGACCACGATGTCGCCGACGGCATCGCTGGCGCTTGATCAGACGGCCGATTCGCAACGGGCGCCGGCCCTGCTGGCCGAAGGCGTACTGCGCTTCAACGATCACATGGATCGCATCGGAGAACTGGCGCTGGTGCTGCTGGTGGGCGCCTTGCTGGCGACGATGTCGCCCGACGCACGTGCGATGGCCTTCGCTGCCGTGTTGTTGCTGGCGATCCGGCCGTTGGCGGTCGCTCCGATCTGCGCGATCGCCGGCTACCGCCCGCTGCGGACCGCGATGGTGTCGTGGTTCGGAATACGCGGCATCGGCTCGATCTACTACCTGGCCTACGCGATCACGCATGGCTTGTCGCCGACCGATGCACTGCCGATCGCGACGCTGACGCTGACGGCGATTGCCGCGTCGACCCTGCTGCACGGCGTCAGCAGTACGCCGCTAATGCGTGCCTATGCCGCGCAGTACCCGACGCCGCCGTCGCGCCGCACCTGAAGTGCGGGCGCCGGGCTAGTGCAGCAGCACGTAGCCCTGGGGCCAGATCGCGTCGACCGGATCGACGCCGTCGTCGCCGTTGCAGTCCGGGCTGTCGTCGAGGTCGAGGAAGCTGAGGCAGTCCTCGAAGCTCGGCACCCGGTTGAACGCGTCGAAGTCGCAGATCGCGAAAAAGATCCAGTAGCGCTCGTGCACATCGACATGGTCGCCACGGAACCAGGCGTGGCCGGTGTTGAGCAGCGATGCGAGGTTTCGAGCCAGAAAGCGCAGGCCCATCATCCAGCGACGTAGCGCCGTCAGCGGGTCGACCTCGGCGTCGAGCAGGCTGACGAACAGCCGCAGCCCGTCGTCGCCACTGAGCTGGCCGGTGCCGACGGCGCGGCTCAGCGCCGGGCTGAGTACCATCGACAGCGCGGTTTGCGGCAGGGCCGGAATAGGCGCGCGCGGCGGCGGCAGGCGAAGCACCGAGTTGCCGGCCAGTGCCCGGACCGCGTTACGCAACCGCTCGCGATGCTGTGGCAGGTCAGTGGTGTACAACTCGTCGTTCATCATCAGCAGGGTCGGCGGGCAGAGCTTCGCTGATTATGACCAGCCCTGCATGGTCGCCGCCTGCCGCAAAATCGCCAGAGCCTGTAGGTTCCGACGTACAAATCATGAACTTAACCTCAGATGCCGGCCGGATCGTGTCGGCGGCTGGGCCGGTTCAGGCCGCCATCCGGGCCGCCGTCGCGCTTCCGGTCCGCGCCGGTTCGAACTCCAGCAGGCCGTCTTCGATCGGCTCGTCGCGCAGCATCGCCGTGTCCCGCTCGAAGTGATGCAGCACGCGCCAGGGCACGTCGTGGCCCTGCTTGGGCAGCACGGCCTGGGCGCGCTTGACGTAGCCGGAGCCCAGGGCGCCGAAGATGGTCTCCTCACCCGGCTGCTCGCCGTGCGGCCGCGGTGTGGCCACAGCCAGGCCGCGGGAATCCATGTGCTTGAGCAGGCGACAGATGTATTCCGACGCCAGGTCGGCCTTCAGCGTCCACGGGGCGTTCGTGTAGCCGAAGATCACCGCCATGTTCGGGACGTCCTGCACCAGCACGCTCTTGTAGGTCATCAGCTGGTTCAGCGGCTGCGGCTTGCCGCCGACGACCAACTCAGCGCCGCCGAGCATCTGCACTTGCAGCCCGGTGG
>Ga0255089_1000468_pt1 | contig 14872 bp, 12 predicted proteins | sample Colum_Miss_RepC__2_FD_188468 | JGI IMG/M metagenome (GOLD analysis project Ga0255089, IMG submission 188468) | Freshwater microbial communities from Columbia River, Oregon, United States - Colum_Miss_RepC_8d | ecosystem: Environmental > Aquatic > Freshwater > River | place: USA: Oregon... | reverse complement strand
GGATAAGGGTCAGCGCTTCGAAGAGTTCATCCAAAGTCCCGAATCCCCCGGGGACGATGACAAAGGCGTAGGAGTATTTGATCAGCAACGTCTTCCGGACGAAGAAGTATCGGATATTGACCCACTTATCGAGGTACGGGTTGGGGTTCTGCTCCATCGGGAGCACGATGTTGCAGCCCACCGAGCGGCCGCCGACATCCTTGGCACCTCGATTGGCTGCTTCCATGAGACCGGGTCCGCCCCCGGTCATGATGGTGAATCCCAACTGGGCGATCTCGGCGGACAATCGCCGCGTCAGATCGTAATAAGGGCTCGATTCCGGAAAACGAGCGGAACCAAACACCGCCACACAAGGTCCGGAAAAATGAAGGGCCCGGAAGCCGCGAATGAACTCCCAGGCGATATCGACCACGAACTTGAGGTTGTCCCAGCGCGAGCGCGGGCCTTCGAGAAACAGGATCTCTGGGTGTGGCATAAAGGGGTTGGCCGTCTTTCCTTCGAGGGGTTTCAGCACAGGGAAACGGTTGATGCCGCCACGGTACATGAGCCTTTCCAGAAGGAAAGGGCGCCTCCTGCTGGCAAATGCCGGTGTGTCCATCGCGTCTCTTGCGCCTGATTCTGAGACATGTTGAGCCTTGCGGCAGGGAAGAACCAAGACGGGGCCTCAGACGGGCAAGATTCGGAGTGCCTCAACCCCAGGTTGACGTAAGTTCCCAACGTGAGCTGCACCCAAACGCTGCCCTACGGATCCCAACCCATCTGCCATGCAGCCCTGCAGGAATGGGTGGCCGCCACTGTGGCTCTCACCCAGCCCGATTCGGTGTTCTGGTGTGACGGGTCAGAGGGTGAGAAGGAGTTTCTCTATACCCAAGCGGTGCGGCAAGGGGTCCTGACGCCTCTCAATCAGGAGAAGATGCCGGGATGCTACTACCACCGCTCCAACTCGAACGACGTGGCGAGGGTGGAACAGTGCACCTTCATTTGCACGGAGTTGGCCGAAGAGGCTGGTCCGACAAACAACTGGGCCGATCCCGCGGCCATGCGAGCGAAACTCATGGGGTTGGCGCGCGGCAGCATGAAAGGGCGCACGCTGTATGTGGTTCCTTACTTGATGGGACCACCGGGATCCCCCTTGGCCCAGGTGGGCGTGGAATTGACCGACTCCATCTACGTGGTGCTCAACATGCGGATCATGACCCGGATGGGTCGGGTCGCGGTCGATCATCTGGGAGCCTCGAACTCGTTCAACCGGGGGTTGCATTGTCTCCTCGATGGTCATCCGGACCGGCGCTTCATCTGCCACTTTCCGGAATCCAATGAGATTATTTCTGTGGGTTCAGGCTACGGAGGCAATGTGTTGCTGGGGAAGAAGTGCCTGGCATTGCGCATCGGTTCCTATCTGGGTCGACGTCAGGGTTGGATGGCCGAGCACATGTTGATCCTGGCGGTCGAGTCGCCGCAGGGAGAAAGGCGCTACGTCGCAGCCGCCTTCCCCAGTGCCTGTGGCAAGACGAACTTCGCCATGATGATTCCCCCGGAGCGTTTCCAGGGTTGGAAGATTTGGACGGTGGGGGACGACATCGCCTGGATGCGGCCGGGTCCGGACGGACGCCTGTGGGCCATCAATCCGGAGGCGGGTTATTTCGGTGTGGCCCCGGGGACCAACGCCAAGACCAATCCGAATGCAATGGCGACCATTGCGCACGACACGATTTACACCAACGTCGCGCTCAAGCCTGATGGCACGGTGTGGTGGGAAGGACACGATGATCCGCCACCGGCCGAATGCCTCGACTGGAAGGGTCATCCCTGGACTCCGGCCTCGAAGGAGAAGGCGGCTCACCCCAATTCACGGTTTACCGCACCCGCCACCAACAATCCGGCGATGGCTCCTGAGTCCCTGGATCCGCAAGGGGTTCCCATTTCCGCCATCATCTTCGGTGGGCGTCGGGCGAGTGTGGTTCCGCTGGTTTTCGAGGCCTTCAACTGGAGTCATGGCGTCTTCTTGGGTGCCACGATGGGCAGTGAGATGACGGCCGCCGCGGCGGGCACCGTGGGCCAAGTGCGACGGGACCCGATGGCGATGTTGCCGTTCTGTGGTTACAACATGGGCCGCTATTTCCGGCATTGGCTCGACATGCGCAAGAAACTGGTCGAGCCCCCTCGCATTTTCCACGTGAACTGGTTCCGCAAGGATGAGTCGGGGCAATTCTTGTGGCCGGGATTCGGGGAGAACATGCGCGTCCTCAAGTGGATCCTGGATCGCTGTGCCGGACGCACCGGAGCGGTGGAAACCGCGCTGGGTTGGGTGCCCCGCTATAAGGATTTCGACACGGAAGGCCTTGTGGGGTTCACGGCCGAGCGCTTCGCCCAATTGCAACGTATGGATTCCGACGAGTGGCGCCGGGATTTGTTGTCCACCGACGAATTGTTCATGAAACTCTACACCCATCTCCCCAAGGAAATGGTCTTTCAGGCGCAGTTGCTGGTTGCGCGCCTTTGACCTTCGTCCCGGCAGGCCACACTGGAACTGGTTCCGGATCAAAAGCCTGTTGCACCGGGGAGAGCGCCCCCGATACTTGCGGGACTTGATTCAATGATTGAATGGCACATCCAGTCGCGGGCCCACGCCTGTCAGCAGTCCGGTCGGCAGTTTCACGATGGTGAGACCTACCACACGCTGCTCCTCGATACGAAGGCCGGCTTCGAGCGGATGGACCTCTGCGTCGAGGCATTCAAGGAATCGGGCACGGAACTGCTGTCCAAGGCCAACCTGGTCTCGCACTGGAAGGGCGTCTATGAGGCCCCGCCTCCGGTGCCACCCGATGCCATCCGCAAGGATGACGCAGAATCGTTGCTGAGAAAGTTGCTGGAACGGCGCGAAGAGCGTCACGCGGCCGCGGCCTACATCTTGGCCGTGATGTTGGAGCGCAAGCGCATCCTCCGGGTTAAAGGGCAGTCGCGTGACAATGGTCGCCGCATCTTTGTCTATGAGCACCCCAAGTCGGGTGATTTGTTCTCCATCGCCGATCCCGACCTTCAATTGAACCAGTTGGAAGCCGTTCAATGTGACGTTGCCAACCTTCTGGAGCATGGTCTTAAGGACGAAATGGCAGCGGTCACTGCGGTCGCTGCGGCTGTCTCGGAGCCCACCGAAGAACCCTTCAATGCGCCGAGTGAGATCCCGTCTTTGGCACCGGCCTGATCCCGTTCAAAATCCGGTCGACGTTGAGGGTCGACGATTCCAGTTGCAGGAGTTTTACCGTTTCCCATGCCCGCTCTCGAAGATCTTCAAACCGCACTGGGCTACCGCTTCCGGGATGCCGCGTTGCTCTCACTGTCGTTGACCCATCCGTCGGTCGTACACGAGGAGGGTGGAGAACAGAATCACAACCAGCGTCTCGAGTTTTTGGGAGATGCGGTCATCCAGTTGGCGATCACTTCGGAGTTGTACCAACGTTTTCCGGGGTTGGGTGAGGGTGCTTTGACTCAGGCGCGCGCTCAGTTGGTGAATCGAACCTCGCTGGCAGCGCAAGCCCGTCGGCTTCAGTTGGGACAGCACTTGATCCTCAGTCGCGGCGAGGATTCCAGCGGCGGGCGCGCCCGCAGTTCCACCTTGGCGGATGCCTTTGAGGCCATTATCGGCGCCGTCTATGTCGACGGCGGTTTCGAGACAGCCCGTCAAATGCTCTTGGCTCTGATGCGTGACGGTGGGACCCAGATGGAGGAGGTTCCGAATCTCGACAACCCGAAGGGCGATCTTCAGGAGCACTTGCAGTCTTCCTCGCCTGATGCCCCACGATACGAGTTGCTGGATACATCAGGACCTGATCACGACCGGACATTTCGATGCGCTGTCCTGCATGGTGGCGTGGAGTTGGCTCGTGGCGTGGGTCGGAGCAAGAAGGCGGCGGAGAGTCACGCAGCCCTGCTGGCGCTCCAGAAGCTCAAGTCGGCCGCCGCGCCCCCCGTTCCCGAGCCTTGAGGGGAACGGAGGGACGAACACCGGTACTTATCGAGCCCCAGCGGGTGTTGCCGGGGTCGTTGCAGCCGTGGCGGCTGTCAGTTCAGCCAGACGTTTGGCCAGAGTCGCCTCTTGGATCTTCTTCGCCAGTTCGGGTTTCTCGGCGAGGGTCTTGCGTGCGGCATCCTTGCCTTGTCCGATGAGTTCACCCTGGAACTGGATCCAAGCGCCCTTCTTGTCGACGGTCCCGACATCCAGCGCCACGTCGAGCAAGGAACCTTCCTTGTCGATGCCATGGTTGAAAAAGATGTCGAACTCCGCCTCGGCGAATGGCGGGGCGACCTTGTTCTTCACGATCTTCACCTTCACATGGTTGCCGATGGCGGCACCGGAGCTGTCCTTGATGGCCTCCTTGCGGCGGATGTCGATGCGGACGCTCGCGTAGAACTTCAGCGCCTTGCCGCCCGGAGTGGTTTCTGGGCTGCCGAACATGACGCCGACCTTCTCGCGCATCTGGTTGGTGAACAGGCAAGTGGTCTTGGCCTTGTTGAGGATGGCGGTGAGCTTGCGCAGCGCTTGGCTCATCAGTCGGGCCTGCATGCCCATGGTGGCCATGCCCATTTCGCCTTCCAATTCAGCCTTCGGCACCAGTGCGGCCACCGAATCAACCACGATGATGTCGAGGGCGCCGGAACGGGCGAGCGTCTCGCAAATCGTCAAGGCTTCCTCGCCGGAGTCGGGCTGGGAGACCAGCAGTTCGTCGACGTTGACTCCGAGCTTCTTGGCGTAGGAGGGGTCGAGGGCGTGCTCGGCATCAATGAACGCAGCCACACCACCGGCCTTCTGGGCATTGGCGATGAGGTGCAGCATCAGCGTGGTTTTGCCGGAGGATTCTGGACCGTAAATCTCGATGACTCGTCCCCGGGGGACACCACCCACACCCAACGCCAGATCAATGGCCAAAGCACCGGTAGGAATGACTTCAATCGGTCGGGAAACTTGCGAGCCGAGGCGCATGATGGCTCCTTCGCCGTAGGCCTTGGTGATGGTGGCGATGGCGGAATCGAGTTCCCGCTGTTTGGCTGCGGAGATCTTGGGCACCTCAGCTGCGGCGGCGGTCGTCTTGACCTCTGCGGGCTTGGTTTCGGTGGCGGTGGCTTTCTTTTCTGGGAGTTTTTCGGCCATAAGTAAGTCGGTTGGGATGAGTGGAAAAAGCTGGGTAGAGTCTGAGTGGGGTTGGGATCGGTTTTAGTGGGAGTGTGTCAGAGCCAAGTCGGTGTCTGGGTTGATGAGCCAGCGAGTGGCGAGGGTTTCGAGATCAGGGGTCAGCTCCCATTGGTCGGGAAGGTCGGATCCCACATGACGGCGGTTGGCGCCTTTCAGGGTCATGCAGCCGGTGTTGTCGCCGATTCGGCCGATTTCGGCTAATTCATCCGGGGTCAGTCGGATGGCTTTCAAGGCGGCCAATTCATCGATCTTGGAGCCGATCGCCCGCGCTGACTCGCCCAACTCTTGGATGAGTGTCGGGATCACGCAGTGGACGGCGGTTTGGTGCAGGTTCCAGGAACAGGCCAATTGCAGTGGAGTGATGCCATGGCGTTGGGCAATGGGGCGCAGGGCTTCGAGTTTTTCGACAGCGGCCTCGACCCAGCCTGCCGGTCGGAAGGATCGGTGGTCGGACTGACCGAAGCGGTGTCCGGGACGCACGTCGTCATGGAAAATGCCACCGTAATCCACCACGCGAGTGATGAGTTGGACGTTGTGGCGAAGCGCTGCCGGAAGGATGAGCCGACCGGGCCAGGGTTCCAAGGGGCCCAGAATGACCATGGCCCAGTCGATGAGCGGGCCGAAGCGTTCAAGGCACTGGATGAGATCGAGGGTGAAACCATTGGCAGGGCCAGGCGCCACGCCCAGTGATCGAGTCAGGCCCGCATCACGCAGGGAGGCCATGCCGTTCCAAACCCGGTCGCTGGTGTAGCCGGTGCGGTCGGGATTGTGCAGGAGGAGCAGGTCGAACTGGTCGACTTGGCATCGTTCCAGCGATTTCTCGGTGGCCATGCGTAGGTAAGACGCGAAGTCGGCCGACACACGTAGCCCCGGTTGGGTGAAGCGCGGGAACCCCTTGGCGCCATCGCGCCGTGCGGAATAAAAATCATGACCGATGCAACCCACGAGGCAGTAACTGTCGCGCGGCACCCCGGACAACGCCTGTCCTAGGAGGCTGTCTGCCTGACCGGATCCATAAACATCGGCTGTCAGGAAGGTGCGGATGCCTCGGTCCCAAGCCTGACGCACCATGGCGATCCACTGACCGTCGTCCAGCGGTTGGCCGTAGTTCATAAACCGGCCCCCATTCCAGGTGCCAAATGCGGTCGGTGTGACGTCCATGTAGAGGGAGTTTCGGGACTTCCGATGCGGGGGGCCATTGAATTTTCCACCAACAACGCAGGGACGGTCTCGTGGTTTGAGTCGTGTGAAAAATGGAGGGACTGGAGTTAAGCCTCGCAGACTCTGCAGTGTACCATCGATGCCGGTCAGGGATTCCATAAAATCTCCTCTCCGTTGCCCCTTGAACTCGCTGAACCCGCTGATGCCGAGGAGACACGGCGAACTCCTCCGTCGAGGAAGAGGACATTGGCTGCGCTTCGATGCGCTGTTCGGTGCAAGTTGCGAGGGCCGGCCACTGCGGCGCGCTGGGCATTGTCGAAGAGCCAGACGGTGCGGGACGGCGCAAGCACCGATTCGAGGCGCATTCGGCGGGAATCTCGACCGCTGCCATTGATGAAACGGTTGAGGGCGAAGTGAAACAGTAAATGGCCATTGCTGCGCCGCGGGTTGGAAGGGCAGAACCAGACAGGCGAACCGAGCGGGGCCAGGGCATTGGTGCGCCACGGTCCTTCTTCGTGATAGGCGGGGATTCCCATCAGCGGCGGCAAATCCGCGTACCAGGCGTTGCGGGTGGAAATGCCGTTGGGGGCCCCGTCGGCAGGCAGCCATCCGCCGGAATCGACCTCATAAAGCTGGGTGGCGATGCCCCATTGCTTGAGGTGTGAGAGACAAGTGCTGGAGCGGGCCGTGTCTCGGGTTCGGGCCAAGGCCGGCAGCAACAGCAAGGTGAGAATTCCTGCCACGCTTAGAACGACCAGCAATTCGAGCAGAGTGAAAGCCCGGGCTGATGGGGCCGCAGGGTGTACGGCTCTGAGCCGAAGGTGGGTTCGTAATCCGCGAGGCGAAGCATTCATGCGTCTGCCTCAGGATTCGCAGGACGCCCGACCAACCTTTCATCCGGAAGCGGATAATTCGGCGCATCTGCGCGCGTTTTTTTATGCAGCATCTGAGTGTTGTGAGAGCCAACTGGATGGCTTATTGCCGTGTTGAAGCCGGACTGTTGACAAAATGAAACCTCGGGCGCCTGAATCTTAATGTTACCCCGCGCAGGCCCTTTAACTCAGGAAAACCATGCCTCTCTTCATTGCAAAGCCCTCAAAGGAATCCTTGTTCCGGCGGATTTCTGGATGGATTCGATCCGGAGTCGCCATCGCCGTCGTTGCATCGCTGAGCCTGTCCCTTCAGGCCAGGGTGCTCGACAACTTCAACGACAACACCAAGACCGGTTGGACCGACTTCACCTTCGTGCCGGGTTTCGGGTTGCCCACCGAAGCGGGTGGACAGTTCCAGTTCAAACAGAACGTTTCGCCCTCTGGCGGGGCTATTTTTTCGGCAAGCCAAAAAACATCCGACCCGTTCGAACTCAAAGAGGGTCGAAGCATCGAGTACCGGGTGGATGTGATCAAAGGCGGAGGCGCGGATTCCTTTGCCATCTTGGCGTTCATTCCAACTGCCAATTCGCCAGGCACACTCGGCGGTTATGGACTGGCCAAATCCACCACGGACATCCTCATCAGCAAGGGGATCAACAAGTACTTTGCGGCCGATGACGGGCCAGCTGCTAATCTTAAACAGGACAATGTCACCCTTGTGCTCAACCTGAAGGTCCGTGGCGGCAGCGTGATCATCAACGCCAAGGTGCTCGATAAGGATGCCAACAATGCGGTTCTGTGGGAGAAGACCGCGGTTGATTCTGCCGCCTCCGATGTGCTGGTGACTGGCAAGGACGATCCAGCAGCCCCCTACATTACTTCGGGTTACTTCACTCTATATTTATATCAGGATCTCGATAAGAGCGCGCCTGAGAATCCTTATCAGGCGATATACGACAATGCGGAGGTGTTTATTACCGATGATGCGGTGCTCGACAGTTTCGATGACAACACCAAGACCGGATGGGCCGACTTCACCTTCGTGCCGGGTTTCGGCCTTCCGACCGAGGTGGGCGGACAGTTTCAATTCCAGCAGACTGTTTCACCCTCTGGCGGATCCATCTTCAGCGCTAGCCAGAAGACCTCACGCGTCTTCACTTTGGTCGAGGGTGAGTCTGTTTCTTTCAGCGTCGATGTCGTCCAAGGTGGCGCGAAGGACTCCTTCGCCATCTTGGCGTTTATTCCAGCGGCCAATTCTCCGGGGACACTCGGCGGCTATGGTTTGGCCAAGTCCACTACCGACATCCTCATTACCAAGGGCATCAACAAGTACTTCGTCGCGGAAGATGGGCCTGCCGCCAATCTCAAACAGAACAACATCACCCTGAACCTCAATCTCACCGTGCGTGGGGGCAGCGTGTTCATCCATGCCCGGGTCTTGGACAAGGACGCCAACAACGCAGTGATCTGGGAGAAGAAGGTGGTGGACAGCGCCGCGGCCGATGTTTTGGTCGCGGGCAAAGATGATCCGGCCGCTCCCTACATCACTGCAGGCTATTTCACACTCTATCTCTATCAGGACTTCGACAAAGGCGCTCCGGAAAGCCCATATCAAGCCATCTATGACAACGCCCTTGTCGCCGCGGCCCCGGTGCAAGTCAACGTGGCCCCCATCCTTTCTGAGTTCGCTCCCAGCAAGTTTGCTAATTTTCTGCCGGCGAGTACCGCCGTGTCCTTCAAGGCGGCCGATGACGCACCACTCAGCGATGACGGTGTGGCGTTGGTGCTCAATGGCACCCGCTACTCCAAGGCCAATGGGCTGACGGTGTCTGGAACCGGCAACAACCGCACGGCCACCTTCGCCAAGCTCGAGGCGAACAGGAATTACAACGCCGTCTTCGAGGTGACCGATGCCGGCGGACTCACCACTCGGGAGCGTCTCGAATTTGATACATTCACCGGAAACGTGCTGGTGATCGAATCGGAGGACTACAATTTCAGTGGCGGATTCATCGACAACCCGCTGCCCATCGCCGAGGGCGGTGGTCCGCAGTCTGACTCGTACGCCAATCAGACTGGCGTGCAGGATATTGATTTCAACGACACCCGTACGGCTCCGCGCAGCCAAGAGGCTCCGTGGCGAAACCAGGATGCGGTGCGCATGGAGCGGACGTTGGATGTGGCCCGATCGAAGTACGTGACGGCCGGCGGGGCCGTGGCCGAGGTGTATGATTATGCGGTCGGTGACATCGATTCAGGCGAGTGGCTCAACTACACCCGGACCGTGCCGCCGGGCAGCTATGAAGTTTATCTGCGGCAGGCGCTTATCAACATGGAGGCCGGTGAGAGCGTGCTGGAGCAGGTGACATCGGATCCGTCGCAGTCGAATCAAACGGTCAAGACGCTGGGATCGTTCCTGGGCACGCTGACTGGCTTCACCTTCTGCAACACGCCGCTGACCGACGGTTCGGGCAACAAGACGGTGGTGCGCTTCAACGGGGTCACCACCCTGCGGGTTCGTCAGGTGACGGCCGACACGGAAAGCAAGCAACGCCGCCAAAACTATTTGGTGCTGGTTCCCGTGGCTGATGCCGGAACCCAGCGTGCGGCTGTGACGGCCCTCACACCGGCCAACAATTCAGTGGCGGACACGGTTGTTCCGAAGGTGGAGGCGGTGATCCAGAACCGGGACACCAAGGTCGCCGCATCCAGTGTGAAATTGTCCATCAACGGGACCAGCGTCGCAGCCACGGTGACGCCGACGGATACCGGCGCCCGGGTTTCATACACGCTCGAGAAGCTTCCGGCCGTCGGCGCTGTTCAGGCCGCTCGGTTGATCTACGCCGACACCGATGGGTTTTTGCAGACCAATGAATGGAGCTTCGCCTTCCGCTATTTGACGCTCGATCCAGCGGCGCGAATGGCGGCTCCGGGGACCACGCGAGGCATTAAGGTCCAAGTGGTCCAGGCTCCCGTCGATGCGGGTTTGCTGGAGAACAGCTTGGCTCGAGCCGAAGCCCAATTGGCTGTCGGATCCACCGTTGCGAGGGCCTATGAGACCAACGTGATCGCCTCGGTGATCAATTACTCGCAGGAGGGGTTCGCCGGTGGATTCGCCGGCTCCATCGAGGGCGACGAAGGCATTCCGGGTCAGAGTGATGAGGGCGGCACCGACAATTGGGCGATGGCTGCTGTGACTTATCTGGACCTTCCCGCCGGCGTTGTGCGGTTCGGAGTGCAATCCGATGACGGCTACAAGGTCGCCGCCGGTGTCACCCTGGACGCATCGACTCCTGCGTTGTCGTTCTTCAACGGGGTCGCCAACGACACCTTCGATGTGGTGGTGCCCCAGGCTGGTGTTTATGGCTTCCGGCTCATTTGGTTCGAACGCGGAGGGGGAGCCTTTGTGGAATGGTTCACCGTCGATCCTGTCTCCGGCAAGCGGACCCTCATCAATGCCGATGGAGGCATCAAGGCCTACACCAGTGCTCAGGCACCGATGGCCGCGGTTCAGTTGCTGGGTTCAGCGAGCCTCAGTGAAACCTACGCCGCGCTGGCCGGTGCGGTGGTGGATCCATCGGCCAAGACCATCACCCTAGCCCGCCCGTCCGAGACGCAATTCTTCAAGGTGTCGGGAGCGTCATCGCTCACGATTTCTGGGGTGCGGTTGGTGGGTGAGACACTGGTGATCACGTACCGCTGATCGACTGGAAATTCGCATGAGGCCGGTTCCACTGTGCAGGTGGTGCCGGCCTTTTATTTCACGGAGACCGCCGTGAATCGCGATAAGGACCTGCCGGAAGCGTTGTTCGGTGGGCGGGGCTCCTGGGGAGGGATTTCTGAGCGCTCAGGATGTCAAAGGTTGCCGCCGCTCCAGCCGAACTTCTCGCGGAGGGTTGCAAAAAAGCTACTGCCCTCGGGACGGAGGAGTTTCACCGCCTGCTTGCTGCGACGGATCAGGACGCGGTCGCCAGTGTTCAGATGCGTCTGTTGTTGACCGTCGGCGGCGAGGGTGGCTTCAAGGCGTCGGCTGAGCAGGGTCACTTGAACCACGGAGTCGAGGCTCATCACCACAGGTCGGATGGAGAGCGTGTGCGGGCAGATCGGCGTGAGCGTCAGCACGTCGGCGTCGGGACTCACGATGGCGCCACCGGCCGCCAGTGAATAGGCCGTGGATCCGGTGGGTGAACTGGCGATGAGTCCGTCGCAGCGGTAGCGGGTGAGGAGTTCACCATTCACCGCGACCTCGAGTTCGATGAGGCGAGAGGCCAGTCCGCGGCTGAGGACGAAGTCGTTCAACGCGGTCTGAATCGACGATGAACCATTCCGATGGATGACGGCCTCGAGCAGCGCGCGGTCTTCGATGCGGAATTTTCCGGCGACCACCGTGCGGAGTGCCTCGGCCAAGTTCGCCTCTTGGACGGCTGCCAGGAAGCCGAGATGACCCGCATTGATGCCGAGGATGGGGACCCCGGAACCGGCTGTTTCGCGGGCCACGCGCAGCATGGTGCCGTCGCCGCCGAAGACCAGAAGGAGGTCACAACGGTCGGCCAGTGTGCCGAGGTCGGGGGCTGTCGGGACGCTCTTGAGGCGCGCGAATTGTGCGGTCGTGGAGTCGCAGACGATTTCCCGGCCCAGGCGCTTGAGCTGGGTGACGGCCTTTCGGATCACCGCGATGCTGCGGGGTTTTTCAGGATTGGCGACGAGGCCGATCCTGCGTAGGGCATCTGCGGTCTTTTTCACGCGATTCGTTCCAGATGAGCCAGAAACTCCTTGTTTCCGGCGGGGCCGCGCAAGGGAGATTCAGTGACCCCACGCCAAGCCAGCGAGGGGAGTTCGGTGGCGACAAAGGATTCCAGCGAAGCGATGACGCGCGCGTGGATCTCGGGATCGGTGATGACACCCGCTCCGCGATCGACCTCCTCCTTACCGGCCTCGAATTGGGGTTTGATCAGCGCAACAATGCTGCCGCCGATCCGCAGAAATCCGGGAATGGGTGGCAAGATGAGTTGCAGGCTGATGAAGGAACAGTCGGCCACAGCGACGTCCAATGGAGCAGGGGATCCGAGGTGGTCGAGGGTCAGGCTCCGTGCGTTGGTTCGTTCCAAGACGATCACCCGGGGGTCTTGGCGGAGTTTCCAAGACAATTGACCGTGACCGACATCGACCGCATGCACGGAGGCCGCACCGTGCTGGAGAAGGCAGTCGGTGAAACCTCCGGTGCTGGCACCGAGATCGATGCACTGGAAACCCTGTACGGACAGGGCGAAGTGTTGCAATGCGTGCTCAAGCTTGTGGCCGCCCCGTGAAACATACCGATCAGCGCTGAGCAACTCGATGGTGTCACCGTCACGGACCCAATCGCTGGGTTTTTGGGCCGGGTGCCCGTTGATGCGGACTTGTCCGGCCATGATCGAGCGTTGTGCCTGCGAGCGGGATTCGCAGAGACCGCGGTCCACCAGCGCTTGATCAATGCGGGTCTTCAAGTTTTGTTGAGGATTCTGCGCGTGCTGTAGCCTGGAGGCAAAGCCGTATAGCAGGCTTCAGCAAACTCGTTTGGGACAACTCCTCTGCGATCCATTGCCTTGAGCGATCCTTCTGGATAGGTTTGGGCCATGTCCGAGATCGCCAGCTATGTGGCTCATGGAGCCGCTCAGATCACTCCAGCCACTTTAGATAAAGTTCTGCGGAGTCTCCCCATGTGGAAGGTGGAGTTTGCGCAAATCAACGCGCCGCATTTCCCCCACTTGGTCAACCAGCTCGAGTTCTTGGCGGATCTGGTCGAAGACGTGGCAGAAGGAGTCTACAAAGACCTGCCCTACAGTGCGTTGGCCGCCGCCGTCTTCGCGATCACCTACGCGCACAAGAAGACCGATCTCATCCCGGACCATGTGCCGATCATGGGTCATGCCGATGATTCCAGTGTGGCTCGAGCGGTATTGATCCTCCACGGGAAAGCCTTGGCCCACTACGCAGAGAAATCCGGCATGGATTGGGAGAATATCACCAGCAAGCCGTGACCCGCGGGTCGGAAGCGTGAGGATTCGCTCGGGGATTTGGGATGAAACAGGATCCCGCGCACGGCGGAACGAAACACGGGATCGGGATCGGGATCGGGGTGATGCGTCGCGTATTTTCGCGAGCGGTCTGGTGCTTGCTCTCGTGCGGTGCGCTGAAGTTCCTACCCTACGATTCGACCGCGATGTTTCGGTCGGGACCCGATTGAAGACCGCGGGGGATTACTCGGTCCGGCAGCCCAGAGTGAGGAGTACGTTGGCCCAAAGGGCTCGGTCTCCGGTCTGAACCGTGAGGACGTGATCCGGTGACTCAACGTGTTGGTAGAAGTCCCATTTCAGTATGGGTTCCAAAGTCAGGTTGGATCCGGCGTTTTGGATGACCTTGCGGAACTCCTGCCATACGGGTGGTTCGCCGAGTGCTGCATAGGGGTCATCGGATGGGATTCCCATCACGTTGACATGGTCGACCGGCACGGCGGACAGGATTGCCTGAAGGACTTGGGTTACCGAGACCACCCCAGGCGAAAGGTTGAGGCATACCAGAGATGCATTCGGCCCCTTCTTGGTGGATGCGGGGTAATTTCCATCCGCGATGAGGATCTTGGAGTGGTGACCGGCCCTTCCGAGAATCGCGTTGATTTCGGGGTGGATCAGTTGGTGCTTCAGCATGGGACGTTGGCGGGGGCTGGCAGTTTTGCGGGAGTTCCGATCTTTAGCGGGGGAAAAACTTCCTGAAACTCTCCAGTGTTTTAGTCGCTGCGGTCTCCGCGTCTGGCCATGGGAAGATTTCACCCGAGACGTAGCCGTCGTAGCCCACATCGATTAACGCTTCGGCAACCGGACTGATTTGGGTATGGCCCAAGCCGATGGCACGCCGGTTCGAATCGGCGAAGTGCACATGACCGATCCATTTCCCGTTGATTCGGATGGCTTCGGCCAAATCGGTTTCTTCAATATTCATGTGAAACAGGTCGGCCAAGAGTTTCACGTTTCGAGTCTTGAGGGTTTCCAGGAACGCGGCCGCCTCGGAAAGCGTATTGAACAAATTTGTTTCGTAGCGGTTCAGCGGCTCATACAGCAGAGGTACACCGTGGGCGTGGGCTCGCGGACCCAATTGATTGAGTTCAGCTCTCAACCATTCCAGCGCCTGCTCTCGGGAAACCCCATCCCCATGACGTCCTTGCATCGAACCGATGATGGCTGGTGCCCCGAATCCTCCGGCGAAGTCCACGATGGCTCCGATGAAATCCCGCCCGGCAGCCCGGACCAAAGGATCTGGATCAGTTAGGCGAAGTTTTCGCGTCAACCAACCTGCCCCGGTTCCCATGGCAGCCAACTGGACTGAATATTTTTCGAGCCATCCACGGAGCAGGTAGCCATCAATATCGTCTGCGTGGGACGGGAAAATCTCAACCCCATCGAACCCAGTGCCTGCAGCGCTTGCGATCCCAGTCTCTAAACCGCCGTGGAACACGAACGGACCACCCTTGGACTCAGGAACGATGGAAACTGTGATAGCCGAGCGGATCATGTGCTGCTGCCGATTCGTTTGCCGGTTTGGAGTGATCCTGAAGGATCACTGAAGCGATAGCCGAGGGGAGTTAGGAAGAATGGTGCGCGCTGCAGGGTTC
>Ga0255089_1000466_pt1 | contig 15122 bp, 14 predicted proteins | sample Colum_Miss_RepC__2_FD_188468 | JGI IMG/M metagenome (GOLD analysis project Ga0255089, IMG submission 188468) | Freshwater microbial communities from Columbia River, Oregon, United States - Colum_Miss_RepC_8d | ecosystem: Environmental > Aquatic > Freshwater > River | place: USA: Oregon... | reverse complement strand
CGATACGCCGGCACCACCGGGATCAACGAGCGCAGCCGCCGCACCGGCGAGCCGCGAACCGGCGCCCGGCGAGATCGGCGCGCAGCGAACCACGCTCAGCGCTGGCGAGACCGACCGCCTCGCCCGCCAGTACGCGGGCGTGATCAGCCGCACGATCAGTTCCAGTCAGAAATGGCCGCTGATGTCGCGGCAGCACGGCGAAACCGGCACCGCTTGGGTGCGGCTCAAACTGGCACGCGACGGACGCGTGATCGATGCGACGCTGATCCGGCCGACCGGCTATCCGCGGCTCGACGAGGAAGCGCGCGCGGTGATTTTTCGTATCGGCCGCTTCATGCCGGTGCCGTCAAGGCTGCGCCCGGACCAGGAGTATCTGTTGCTCGACCAGCCGATGCGCTTCGGCCCGGCCTGAGCGCGGCGCGCAGCCGACGTCGCCTCAACGCGCCGGCAAGGCCTGCGCGGTTCCCGGCAACCACATCAATCCTGTGATCCCGCCAGCGCACGTCTTACTTGCGCCGCGGCGGCCCCTTGCGCGCGGCGGGCTTCGACGGCTTGGCCGGACCGTCGCTGCGACGCGGTCCACGGCCGGCATCCGGTTTGGCCGAGCGCGGTGCCGATGCAGGGGCAGACCGCGCCGAAGGCCGCGCGTCCGCCGTGCGTGACGCGCCATCGCGACGCGGCTTGCCGCCGGGCGCCGCAGCGCGCGGCGATGCAGCCGCCGGGCGGGCATCGGCACGCGACCCCGCACGCGGCGACGTGCGCGGGCCCTCGCCACGCTCCGCACCCCGAGTCCCTGCGGGCTTGGCGCCGCGCGCATCCGCACGCGGACCCGACTTGCGCGGTGCCGACGCCTCACTGCGGTAGCCGGCACCCGCGCCGGCATCCGGTCGGCGACTGCTGCGCGACTCAGGACGCGCATCATCACGCGCCGCACGGCGCGGCTCGCTGCGCGCATCCGCACGCGGACCCGACTTGCGCGGTGCCGAAGCGTCGCTGCGGTAGCCGGCACCCGCGCCCGCATCCGGCCGGCGCGGGCTGCGCGACTCGGGACGCGCATCGTCACGCACGGCACGGCGCGGCTCGCTGCGCGGTGCCGGGCGAGCATCATCCCGCGCCGTGCGGCGCGGCTCGGCGCGCGATGCAGCGCGCGGGCCCGCCGCTGCTTCGCGGCGACGCTCAATGGGGGAATCGCTGGAACGGCCCGGCCTTGCCGAGGACTTGCGGGCGGCGCCGGCGCCATCGTCGCCACGATCAAAGAATTCGCGCTTGCGCTCGGCCTCGGCCGCAGCGCGCGGCGAGCGACGCCGCAGCGGCGGCTGCGGACGCGCGTCGGCTTCGGGCATCGGCTTGCGGCGCGGCGCCGCCGCCTTTTTGCTGGTGGCGCGCACGGCCTTGGCTTCGTCGGCCATGTCGACGGCTTCGAGCAGCGCTTGCAGTTCTTCGGCCGTGGCCTCGCGGCAGCTGCCGCTCTTGATGCCGCGACCCAGCGTGATCGGGCCATAAGCGACGCGCATCAGGCGGCTGACTTGCAGATTCTGCGATTCAAACAGCCGCCGCACGACGCGATTGCGGCCCTGCTTGACGGTGACCGTCCACCAGCGATTGGCCGAATCGTCGTCGTCGGTTTCGTTGGCGCCAGCGACGATGGTTTCAAACTTCGCAAAGCCGTCTTCGAGCGTCACGCCGGTGCGCAAGCGCTGCAGCACGGCGTCGTCGATCGTGCCCAGCACGCGAACCGCGTATTCGCGCCGCATCTCGAAGCTCGGGTGCATCAGCCGCCGCGCCAACTCGCCGTCGTTGGTCAACAGCAACAGACCGGAGGTATTGATGTCGAGCCGGCCGATCGCGATCCAGCGGCCCGAGCTCAGCTCCGGCAGTTTGCGGAACACGGTCTTGCGGCCCTCGGGATCGTCTCGCGTGACCAACTCGCCGACCCGCTTGCGGTACAGCAGCACCCGCGCCGGCTCGGCCTTGCGGCTCAGCGACACCAGCCGCGAATCGACACGCACATGATCGTTGTGGTCGATCCGCTGGCCGGCTTCGGCCGGACGCCCGTTCACGGTCACCCGGCCTTCGGCGATCATCGTCTCGACGGCGCGGCGCGATGCAATGCCGGCCGTAGCGAGCAGTTTCTGAATACGTTCCGACATGCTTAACCCCGGGATTCTTCGTCCGGCGGTGCGGCTGCACCGTCGCTTGCTGCATCGTGTGCCGCGTCGTCGCCGGCAGGTTCGGCACCGGTATCGCCTGCATCGGCGTCTGCACCGGCGTTGCCGTCGGCGGCGGCATCGTCGGCCGGCCGGGTGCGAGGCGCGTCGATACCGTCAGCGTGCGTGTCGCCTTCCACGGCGTCATCGTCGGACGCAGGCTCACCGATATCCGGCAACTCGCCGGCCAGCTGCGCCAGCGCGGCGTCGAGCTGGTTCAGGTCTTTGATCTCGGGCAGCGACGGCAGCTGGTCGAGCGACTTCAGATTGAAGTCGTCGAGAAACTGCGGCGTCGTGCCGAACAGCGCCGGGCGGCCCGGCACTTCCTTGACGCCGAGTTCGCGCACCCAGCCGCGCTCCAGCAGCGTGCGCAAGATGTTGCTGGACACTTGTACGCCGCGGACTTCTTCGATTTCGCCGCGCGTGATCGGCTGGCGATAGCAGATCAAGGCCAGCGTTTCGAGCAGCGCGCGCGAGAACCGCTGTGGCTTTTCCTGCCACAGCCGCGCGACCCACTCGGCATATTCGCTGCGCACCTGGATCCGAAAGCCGCTGGCGACTTCGACCAGCTCCGACGCGCGGCCGTCGAGCCGCTGGCCGAGGCGGTCGAGCGCATCGCGCAGGTCTTTGCGGGCAACGCCGAGGTCGTCGCCGAGCAGACGGTGAAGCTGGTCGATCGATAGCGGCTGGTCGGACGCGAGCAGCAGCGCTTCAATGATCTTCTCCAGCAGCTCGGCCGATGCGGCGCTGACCGGCTCGATCGCATTGGCGCTGGCAACGGCGGCGACGGCGGTGTCCGAGTCGGAACCAGCGTCCGGCGTCGGCAGGGATTCGGGGGTGTCGTTCGGATCAGTCATCGACCGCTTCCTCGATCGCGGCGTGGGACACCGGGCGCCCGGTGTCGATCATGATGTCGGTGAAAGGGCCGTCCTGGACCAGATCGATTGCGGACAGCTTGACCAGCTCCAGAATCGCCAGCAGGCAGACGACGACGCCGGCGCGGCCTTCGGCCGGATCGACCAGCTCGATGAAGCGCTTCGGGCCGGTCTGCACCAGCGTCAGCAGACGCGTCATGCGCTCGCGCACCGACAGCGGCTCGCGCGTGACCTGGTGGCGCGTGAACAGCGCCGCGCGCGTCATCACGTCGCGAAACGCCAGCAGCAGTTCGCGCAGATTCGGCTGCACCATCGGCACGACGGTCGGAATCGAGTCGGGCTTGGCCGAAGCCCGGTACAGTTCGCGCCCCATTCGCGGCAGGCCGTCGAGCTGCTCGGCCGCGGTCTTGAAGCGTTCGTATTCCTGCAGACGGCGCACCAGCTCCATCCGCGGATCGCCCTGCTCTTCTTCGGCTTCGATCGGGCGCGGCAGCAGAATCCGCGACTTGATCTCGGCCAGCAGCGCGGCCATCAGCAGGTACTCGGCTGCCAGTTCCAGCCGCAGCTCCTGCATCATCGCGATGTACTGCAGGTACTGCTGGGTGATCTTCAGCACCGGAATATCGAGGATGTTCAGGTTCTGCCGACGGATCAGATACAGCAACAGGTCGAGCGGCCCTTCGAACGCTTCCAGGAACACCTGGAGCGCATCGGGCGGGATGTACAAGTCCTCGGGCAGCTTGTCGAGCGCCTGTCCGTTGACCTTGGGACGCTTGTCCGGTGCCAGGCCGGCCGGCACGAGGCCCGCTTCGGCATCGACCTCGGTGGCGTCGGGAACCGTGTCGCTCATTGCGGGATGAAGCCCAGCACGTCGTGGACCTGGCGCAGCGTGGTGTCGGCCTTGACCGAGGCGCGTTCAGCGCCGTCGCGCAGCACGCGGCGCAGCCCGTCGACGTCTTCGCGCAGGGCGCGGTAGCGCTGCTGCACCGGCTCCAGACAGCCGACGACGGCATCGGCCACCGCCTGCTTGAACTTGCCGTAGCCCTGGCCGTTGTAGCGCTCGGCAATCGCTTCGAAGCTCTCGCCGCTGGTGGCAGCCAGGATCGACATCAAATTGCTGACGCCGGGCTTCTCGCCCAGATCAAAGCGCACCTCGTTGCCCAGGTCGGTTACGGCGCGCTTGAGCTTGCGGACGATCACGTCGGGCTCGTCGAGCAGGTACAGCGCGTTGGTCGGAGCGTCGTCCGACTTGCTCATCTTTTTGGTCGGCTCCTGCAGGCCCATGATGCGCGCGCCCACCGGCGGAATCATCGGCTCGGGCACCGTGAACACGTTGCCGTACAGATTGTTGAAGCGCTGCGCGATATCGCGGGTCAGTTCCAGGTGCTGCTTCTGGTCGTCACCGACCGGCACCGCCTTGGCCTGGTACAGCAGGATGTCGGCGGCCATCAGCACCGGGTAATCGAACAGGCCCGCGTTGATGTTGTCGACGTGCTTGGCGCTCTTGTCCTTGAACTGGGTCATCCGGTTCAGTTCGCCCATCTGCGTGTAGCAGTTCAGCACCCAGCTCAGCCGCGCGTGAGCCGGCACGTGGCTCTGCACGAACAGGACATTGTCGGCTGGGTCCAGACCACAGGCGATGTACAGCGCCAGGAACTCATAGCAACGCTCGCGCAGCTGCGCCGGGTCCTGCCGCACGGTGATCGCATGCAGGTCGACCAGCATGTAGTAGCAGTCGTACTGAGCCGATAGCGGCACCCAGTTCTTGATCGCGCCCAGGTAGTTGCCCAGCGTGAGGCGGCCGGAGGGCTGGATGCCGGAAAGGACGATGGGACGCGCGGTCGTGGTCATGCGGACGGAAGTACGAAGGGAGAACGGGCTTACAGCAGCGACGAGAAGTCGATGCCGAAGGCGGCGAACAACAGGCCTTGGACGATCACCAGCGGCCAGAACAGCAAATCGCGGAATGCCGGCAACAAAAACAGCGCAACAAGGATAAAGAAGCAGTAGGGCTCGATGCGCGCTAGCGACTGCGCCTGCGGGGGCGGCAGCAAGCCGATCAGCACACGACCGGCATCCAGCGGCGGCAGCGGGATCAGGTTCAGCACGAACAGCGACAGGTTGATGTGCACGCCGGCGATCGACATGTAGCGCAAACCCATCCACAGGCCCGGGCCCTCGCCCGCTTCCAGCGCGATCCGCAGCAGCAGCGTCCAGCCGATGGCCATCGCCAGGTTGGCGCCCAAGCCGGCCAGTGCGACCCGTGCAATGCCGCGCCGTGGCTGGCGCATCCGCGAGTAATTGACCGGGATCGGCTTGGGCCAGCCCATCAGAAAACCGCCGAGACTGATCAGCAACGCCGGGATCACGACGGTGCCCAGCGGATCGACATGGCGCAGCGGATTGAATGACAGCCGGCCCATCTGCGTGGCCGTGTCGTCGCCCTGCGCCCGCGCCGCATAAGCATGGGCGACTTCGCGCAGCGTGATCGCGAACAATACGGGCAGTGCCCAGATCGCCAGCTTCTGGAGCAGGCTCAAATCGGAATCCATCGTCTCTCGGTCTCGCGGCGGCGGGGCGGCTATTCGCTGAGCATGCCGTGGACCGGCCCCTTGCCCTGGCGCAGGATGCGGACGCTGCCCTCGGACAAGTCGATCACCGTCGTCGGGTCCAGGCCACAGTTGCCGGCGGTCAGCACGACATCCACTTCGCGCTCGAGCCGGTCTTCGTACTCGTAGGGGTCGCTCACCGGCAGCGACTCGCCCGGGAACTGCAGCGTGCAGCTGATCAGCGGCTCGCCCAGCGTCGCCAGCAGTGCCTGCGTGACCGCGTTGTCCGGCACGCGGATGCCGATGGTCTTGCGCTTTTCGTGCGCAACGCGGCGCGGCAGTTCCTTGGTCGCCGCCAGCACGAACGTGTACGGGCCCGGCGTGAATTGCCGCAGCAGCCGGAACTGCCAGTTGTCGACCCGCGCGTAGGTGGCGATCTCCGACAGGTCGCGGCAGACCAGCGTGAACTGGTGGTCCTTGTCGAACTTGCGGATCTTGCGCAGACGCTCAGCGGCGGCCTTGTCGTCCAAGTGACAGCCCAGGGCGTAGCAAGAGTCGGTCGGGTACGCGATGACCGCGCCCTGACGGAGATGGACGGCCGCTTGAGCGAGGAGCCTCGCTTGCGGGTTTTGCGGATGAATGTCGAACCAGTGCGCCATCCTCTATTGTAACCCGCCCGCGCCGGAACCAAGGCGCGTCGATGACGATACCAGCGTCCCGGCCGGCACGACCGATATACTGCGCGCCATGAAAATACTCGTTGATCTCTTGCCCGCGATCGCCTTCGTCGCGGGCTACCTGATGGGCGACATCTACTTGGCGACGGTGCTGCTGGTGGTATCGCTGTTCGCTGTCGTCGCGATCTACCGGCTGTGGCTCAAGCAGTGGCACAAGGCGCATATCGCCACGGCGCTGATCGCGGCCGTGCTCGGCGGCGTCACGCTGTACGTGCACGACCCGGCGTTCATCAAGCTCAAGCCGACGGTCGTCTACGCGCTGTTTTCGCTGGTGCTGCTCGGCAGTCATGTGTTCGGTGACCGCGTGTTGCTGGCGCGGCTGCCGCAGCAGGCGTTCCGCCTGCCGGATCCGGTCTGGCGCAAGGTCAACTTCGCCTGGGCGCTGTTCTTCGCCTTCTGCGCGGCGCTGAACTGGTATGTGGCGAATCACTTCGACGAGGCGACCTGGGTCAAGCTCAAAGCGTTCGGTTTCACGGCGCTGATGCTGGTGTTCATGCTGGCGCACGCGCCGTTTCTGATGCGCTATCTGCAACCCGACACCGCCAAGGATTGAGCCGATGCTCTACGCCATTATCGGTCGCGACGTGCCCGACAGTCTGCCGGCGCGGCTCGCCGCGCGCCCCGCTCATCTGGAGCGGCTGCGCCATCTGCAGGACCAGGGCCGCGTGGTCATCGCCGGCCCGTTCCCGGTTGCCGATGCAGCCGACACCAGCGCCGGCGTCAGCGGCAGCTTGCTGGTGATCGAGTTCGCCAGCCTGGCCGAAGCCCGCGCCTGGGCCGATACGGACCCGTACGTGACCGCTGGCGTCTACGCCGAGGTCACCGTGCAGCCGTTCATCAAGGTGCTGCCCGCGTGAACGACCGCGCTCGCGACCGGGTCGAGATGATCCGCCTGGCCTTGCAGCTGCGCTTTGCGCCGGTGTCGTTGACCGTCGACGACGAAAGCCACCTGCACGCCGGCCATGCCGGTGCGGCCAGCGGACGCGGTCACTTCCGCGTGCAGATCGTCGCCGACGCTTTCAAGGGCATGCTGCTGATCCACCGCCATCGCGCCGTCTACGACGCGCTGGGCGGGCTAATGCAGACCGACATCCACGCGGTGTCGATTCAGGCGCGCGCGCCTGGAGAGTGAGCGCGGCGGCGCACCTAGCCGGGTGACCGGCGCAGCGCCTTCTCCTGCATGATCACGGCCGCGATCTCCTCGATCGACATATTGGCCGAGTTGATGAACGGCACGTTCTGGCGCCGGTACAAGCTCTCGGCTTGGCGCAGCTCATAAGCACATTGCGGCAGCGAGGCGTACTTGGACCCCGGGCGACGCTCGGTGCGCACCTGGTGCAGGCGCTCGGCTTCCGAGGTCAGACCAAAGCATTTGCCGGCCAGTCCGGCCAGCGAGCCGGGCAGCTTCTGCGCTTCGAGGTCTTCCTCGGTCAGCGGGAAGTTGGTCGCGAAGATGCCGTGCTGCAGCGCCAGATACAGCGTGGTCGGCGTCTTGCCGCAGCGCGACGGCGCAATCAGGATCACGTCGGCCTTGGCCAGGTCACGCGTGCTCTGGCCGTCGTCATGCTCCATCGCGTAGTTCATCGCCTCGATGCGCGCGTTGTAGCGGCGCACGTCGGCCAAGCCGTGGGCGCGCCCGGCCTGATGGACCGATTTCAGGCCGAGTTCAGCCTCGATCGCGGGAAGATAGGTGTCGAAAAGATCGAGGAACTGGGCCTTGCACTGACGCAGGATGCCGCGGATCTCATCGCTGACCGTGGTCGAGAACACGATGGGCCGGCTACCCTGGGATGCGAGGTGGTTGATATAGTCCACCGTGTTGCGGGCCTTGTCCGGCGTATTGATGAACGGCAGGGTCGTCTTCTTGAAGTCGATATCTTCGAACTGCGTGAGGATCGTCCCACCCAGAGTTTCGGCGGTGATGCCGGTTCCGTCAGACAGAAAGAATACGTAACGCTGGTTGGTCATGGTCTGGGTTGGGGCCGGGCTGCGATCGATCAGAAACACTAGATAACAGAATCATTCCTGAGCCACCACCGGCCAATCAAAGCGGAGCATTCATAAGACATGGGAAGCGATCACAACCTCGGCGCCATGAGCAACAACGTGCTGTGGTATTCGCAGCTGGGAATGAAGGATGTCGAGATCGTCGGCGGCAAGAACGCCTCGCTTGGCGAGATGATCGGCAACCTGGCCGCTTCCGGCGTCAAGGTCCCCAACGGCTTCGCCACGACGGCCTCGGCCTACCGCGAGTTCCTCGCGTTCGAAGGCCTGGCCGACCGGATCAATGCAATGCTCGACGCGCTCGACGTCGATAATGTGCAGGCCCTGGCCGTCACCGGCAAATCGATCCGCGAAGCCGTGATGAAGGCGCCGTTCCCGGTCGAGCTTGAAAAAGAGATTCGCGCCGCCTACGACATCCTGCTCGCCGAGAGCACGGCCGAGATTTCGGTCGCGGTGCGCTCCTCGGCCACCGCCGAAGATCTGCCCGACGCCTCGTTCGCCGGCCAGCAGGAAACCTTCCTGAACGTGCAGGGCATCGACAACGTGCTCAAGGCGATCAAGGAAGTGTTCGCGTCGCTGTTCAACGACCGCGCGATCAGCTACCGCGTCCACCAGAAGTTCGCTCACAGCCAGGTCGCGCTGTCGGCCGGCATCCAGCGCATGGTGCGCTCCGACCGCGGCGCCTCCGGCGTAATGTTCACGATGGATACCGAGTCCGGCTTCCGCGACGCGGTGTTCATCACGGCCAGCTACGGCCTGGGCGAGGCCGTAGTTCAGGGCGCGGTCAACCCGGACGAGTTCTACGCCTACAAGCCGGCGCTGCGCAGCGGCAAGCCGTCGATCCTCAAGCGCGGCCTTGGCGAGAAAGCCAAGAAGATGGTCTACACCAAGGACCGGATGCTCGGCCGCACGGTCGAGTTCGTGCCAGTGTCGACCGAAGAACGGCAGGTGTTCTGCATCACCGACGCCGACATCGAAAACCTCGCCCGCCAGGCGCTGATCATCGAAGACCATTACGGCCGCCCGATGGACATCGAATGGGGCAAGGACGGCGTCGACGGCGGCATCTACATCCTGCAGGCGCGCCCGGAGACGGTGCAGTCGCGCAGCAGCGCCAACACGCTGCGTCGCTACAAGCTCAAGGGCAAGGCAGCGGTGCTGGCCTCGGGCCGTGCGATCGGCCAGAAGATCGGCGCCGGCAAGGTGCGGCTGCTGAAGTCGATCGACGAAATGGCGCGCGTCCAGGTCGGCGACGTGCTGGTCACCGACATGACAGACCCCGATTGGGAGCCAGTGATGAAGCGCGCCAGCGCGATCGTCACCAATCGCGGCGGTCGTACCTGCCACGCGGCGATCATCGCCCGCGAACTGGGCATCCCGGCTGTGGTCGGCTGCGGCGATGCGACGCAGGTGCTCAAGGACGGTCAGGCCGTGACCGTGTCTTGCGCCGAAGGCGACACCGGCCAGATCTATGACGGCAACATCGACTTCCAGGTCGACGAGATCGCGCTCGACAAGATGCCCGAAGTGCCGGTCAAGATCATGATGAACGTCGGCACGCCGGAACAGGCGTTCGACTTTGCGGCGCTGCCGCACCGCGGCGTCGGCCTCGCACGGCTCGAATTCATCGTCAACCGCCAGATCGGCATCCATCCGCAAGCGCTGCTGGAACTCGACCAGCAGCCGCAGGACATCCGCCGCACGATCGACTCGATGATCGCCGCCTACGACTCGCCGCGCGACTACTTCGTCAAGCGCCTGGCCGAAGGCGTGGCGACGATCGCCGCCGCGTTTGCGCCGGAGCCGGTGATCGTGCGCATGTCGGACTTCAAGTCCAACGAGTACGCCAATCTGGTCGGCGGCAAGCGCTACGAACCGCACGAAGAGAACCCGATGATCGGCTTCCGTGGCGCGTCGCGTTACATCTCCGAGAGCTTCCGCCCGTGCTTCGACATGGAGTGCGAAGCGCTGAAGTTCGTCCGCGACCAAATGGGCCTGACCAACGTCAAGATCATGATTCCGTTTGTGCGCACGGTCAGCGAGGCCAAGCGCGTCAACGAGATCCTGGCCGAGAACGGCCTGGCGCGCGGCAGCAACGGCCTGCAAGTGATCATGATGTGCGAGCTGCCCAGCAACGCCGTGCTGGCCGAGCAGTTCCTTGAGCACTTCGACGGCTTCTCGATCGGCTCCAACGACATGACGCAGCTGACGCTGGGCCTGGATCGCGATTCGGGCCTGATTGCGCATCTGTTCGACGAGCGTAACGATGCGGTCAAGGCGATGCTGTCGATGGCGATCACCGCCTGCAAGAAGCTCAACAAGTACGTCGGCATCTGCGGTCAGGGCCCGTCCGACCATCCCGATCTGGCCAAGTGGCTGCTCGATCAGGGCATCGAGTCGATGTCGCTGAATCCGGACACGGTCGTCGAAACCTGGCTGTTCCTGGCTGGGCAGACGCCGGCGGCCTGATCGCCAGATGAAAGCCGGGCGCATTTTGCGTCCGGCTTTCGTTCTTACTGCTTCTGACCCACGCCACACCGCGCATGTCGATGCGCGTCATGACGTCAATGCCCTTCTGGAACATCGATGAGCCAGCCCCCACGCGTCATCGTTGAAGTCGACGGCGATGGCATTGCCACCGTCAGCCTGAATCGCGCCGACAAGCACAACGCACTTGATCTGGCGATGATCGAAGCACTGGTGGACGCCGCTGCGACGCTTCGCAAGCGGCGGGATCTGCGCGTGGTCATCGTCCGTGGCCTCGGGCCCTCATTCTGCTCCGGGCTTGACGTCGGCGCCGTGCTCAAGCAGCCGCTGAAGATGGTGCGCAGCTTTGCCACCTATGGCGTGCGCCAGCAGAACCTGTTTCAGCGCGTCGGTCTGTGCTGGCGCGACTTGCCGGTACCGGTGATCGCCGCGATCCACGGCAATTGCTTCGGTGGCGGCCTGCAAATCGTACTCGGCGCCGACTTCAGGATCGCCACGCCCGATGCACGGCTGTCGGTCATGGAGATCAAATGGGGTCTGGTGCCCGACATGTCGGGCACAGTCACGCTGCGCGACTTGCTACCGCTCGACGTGGCCAAGAAGCTGGCGATGACCGGCCAGATCGTCAGCGGCGAACAGGCTGCGGCACTGAATCTGGTCACTGATGTCGCTGACGACCCTTACGCCGAAGCCGTGGGCCTTGCGCGGACGCTGGTCGCCCAGTCGCCCGATGCACTAGCCGGCATCAAGCAGCTGTTCGATCGCAATTGGATGAGCAGTCAGCGGCAGGCGCTGACGCTAGAACGCAAGGTGCAGCTGCGCATGCTGGCCAGCGCCAACCACCGCGAAACGATCAAGGCGCATGGCGAGAAACGTCCACCGCGCTTCAAGCCTCGCCGCTTCGGCGGCTAAAGCGCGCCCCGATCATTCAGCGGCCGTGGCTCGCGCGGCAAACTCGCGCTCGAGCTCGGCTTGCAATTCCGCGCGCAACACCTGAAATAGCTCGCGGTAGAGCCGGCCCTTGGGCACCGGCGCTTCGGCGTCGGTCACGTCGGCCAGCAGCCGCTGCTGTTCGCGACGCGTGTTGCGGATCAGCGCGCGCAACGGCTGCACCGCGGCGTCCGGAAACCGCGCGATCCAGTCAGTGACGGCCTCATCGTCGGCCAGCAGGCGCTCGCGCCAGCTCTCTGCCTCCTGCAGCAGCTTGCTCTGGCCGCGACGGTAGGCATCGATGGCGCGCCGGAACGGCTCGGCATCGGCCTCGCGCAGCAGCTTGCCGATAAACTGCGACTGGCGGCGAATCGCCTCGCGTGACGTCAGCCGACGCAGTTCGGCCAAGCCCTCCCGCAGGCGATCTTCCATCTCAAGGGCGCCAAGCAGCGGCAGCGGCAGCTCCATCAGCGCCAGCCCCAGCGTCTGCAGCTCGTGCATCGCCGCTTTGACCTGCGTCTTGCTCGGGCCGTAGTCCTGATCGTCGTCGTCACCGTCGCGGATCAGGTCCGGGCGCCAGTTGCTCTGTTTCTGCATGTTGTCCTGCCTGCTGGTACTGCTTAAAGAGGCGCGCCGGACCCGCGGCGCGCCCAGGGCAGGCGGCGGAGATTACAGCGCCGGGTCGAGTTTGAGTTCGACGCCGGCCACCGGCTTGACCGGCTCGCGCGGCATGCGGATGTGAAACTCGGTCCCCTCGCCCGCCTTGGACTCGGCCCAGATCTCACCGCCGTGGTGGCGCACGATCTTACGGCAGATCGCCAGACCGATGCCGGTGCCCTCGTATTCGTCAGCATGGTGCAGCCGGCGAAACACGGCAAATATCGTCTCGAGCTGATCGGCGGGCACGCCGATGCCGTTGTCCTTGACCATCAGATGCCAGTAACCGCCGTCAGGCCAGGCACTGACGCGCACCAGCGGCGCGACACCGGGACGCTGGAACTTGCTGCTGTTGTCGATCAGATTCTGGAACAACTGCGTCAGCAGCCCGTGATCGGCCTTGACGTCGGGCAGCGCGTCGGCGACCAGCACGCTGGCACCGCGGCTTTCCAGCGTCGGCGCCAGCGCGGCGATCGCCTTGCGCACGGTCGTATCCAGCGGCGCGCGCACGAACGTTCCCTCACTACGGCCGACGCGCGACAGCGCCAACAGATCGGTGATCAGCGACTGCATCTGGCGCACGCCCTTGTCGATGAAGTCGAGAAACTCGACCGCATCTCCGTTGAGCTTGTCGCGATGCCGCCGGACCAGCAGCTGCGAAAAGCCGGCAACATTGCGCAGCGGCGCCTGCAAGTCGTGGCTGGTGATGTAGGCGAACTGTTCAAGTTCCTGGACGGCGCGCTTGTACTCCGTCAGCGAGCGGCGCAGATCCGCCTCAGCGCCTTCACGCAGCTTGATTTCCTCACGTAGCCGCAGATTGGCGGCCTCGAGTTCTTCGGGCGTGCGCATCGACAGCAACCGGGGAATCAACGGGATGATCGAAATCGCCGTGGCGATCGAAACCGCGGCAGTCAATGCGCGCTGGAAGCCTTGCAGCCAGTACACCGGCACCCAGATGACGACGATATCGAGCACGTGGCCCGCACCACACAGGATGATGAACGCAGCAAACAAGCCGACAGCCCAGCTGAACGACAACCTCCACGCGATGTGCCGGCTCAAGTAAATCAGCGCGACCGGAATCATGAAGTAAGCCAAAGCCACCAGTGCATCGGAAACCACGTGCAACAAGATTAGATTGGGCTGCTGCAGGTAACACACGCCGTGAGGCAGAAAGCTTCCACCCTCGACCATAACGCTCATAGCTTCTCCTAAGCTCAGCTCAGCCTATCCACTTCTTCGGGCATCCAGAACGCTTCAAACCCATCGGGCCCGCGGCAGATCCGCTCCAGCAGTCGTTCAGCACGCTCAGCGGGACTAAACAACTGCCCCTGCATCAGCGTGCAGCCCATGTCGAGCAGCCTACGACGTTCCTCCATCGTCTCGACGCCGGTCACGATCAGCGGCAAGCCCAGCGCGGCAGCCGCGCCACGCATCGCCAATATTGACCGGTACATTGCACCGCATTCACCCTCCTCCTGCAGCGCACGCATCACGTGGCGACCAAGCTTGACGCCCGATAGCGGCAGGCTCGACAGCCATTTGAGTGCCTCACCGTCAGGACCGAACTGGTCCAGCAACACGCCAAAACCAAGATCCCGCGCTTGACGCATTCGCGCGGCGACACTGTGGGACCGCTCGCCATCAAGCAGCACCACCGGGATTTCGAGGCGGACGTGTTGAGGATCGATACCGATAGCCAAGGCCGCCTCGCCGAGCGCGGCAAGATAGCTTTCATCGGCCAGTTCGGGCTCCCCCAAATTCAACGACAGCAAGCCCGGGTCCAAGCCGCTATCGATCCATTCCCGCCATTGCTGGAACGCCTTGCTCGCGACGTGCAGGCCGATGTCGCCACCAAGCCCGCTGGCGCCCGCCGCGCGCAGAAAATCGTCGGGGCTTTGGGTGACACCATCGCGCTCCCAGCGCAGCAGCACTTCAACTCCGAGGAAGCGACGCGTCTCGACGTCGACCCAAGGGTGGTACAGCAACGAAAAATGATCCTGCTGCAGGGCATCCTCGAGTTCCACACGAAACTCGGCGATCCGATCGGAGGCACGCAGCGCCAAGGTGCCATCGTAGAACGCCACGCCGCCTCCGGCACGCTTGGCTTCATACATGGCGCGATCGGCGCGCTCCATCAGCAGATGGATCGCATCACCATGCTGCGGATACAGCACGATGCCGACGCTGGCATCGAGTTCGATAGCGTGATCGCCGATCTGACGGATCGCCATCACCCGTTCGCGCAGGCGCCGCGCGCGCGGCCCTGGATCAAGGCGGCCCTCGACCTGGCGCATCAGCACCATGAACTCATCGCCACCAACGCGCGCGACACTGTCGACCGGCAGCACGGACTCGCGCAGGATCTGCGCCACGCGAATCAGCAGGTCGTCACCGACACGGTGTCCGTAGCGGTCATTGACCGCCTTAAAGCCGTCGAGATCCAGATAACACAGAGCGAACTGTTCGCCGGTCAAATGCGCTTGGGTCATCGACTGGCCGACCCGGTCGTACAACAACTCCCGATTGGCCAAGCCCGTCAGACTGTCGTGGCTGGCGCGATGAAACTCGCGGTAGCGTTGGTCCTCGAGTTCGTGCACATGCTTGTTGCGTTCGACGGCGTGCCGAATCAGCCGCAGGATCTTCGGGCCGTCAAAGTGCCCTTTAATCAAATAC
>Ga0255089_1000462_pt1 | contig 15198 bp, 14 predicted proteins | sample Colum_Miss_RepC__2_FD_188468 | JGI IMG/M metagenome (GOLD analysis project Ga0255089, IMG submission 188468) | Freshwater microbial communities from Columbia River, Oregon, United States - Colum_Miss_RepC_8d | ecosystem: Environmental > Aquatic > Freshwater > River | place: USA: Oregon... | reverse complement strand
AACAAAACATGACTGTGGCTCAGCCATCATCGCCTGCCTCTTACTTCCACTTATTGCGCTGGCATGCAAAGAACCCTGCTCGCCGCCCAATGATTGTCTTCACGCCTAAATCAATGTTGCGCCTAAAGGCTGCAGCATCTGCGTTAAGTGATTTCACTTCAGGACACTTCCAGCCAGTTATTGCTGATGATTCAGTAAGTAATGCCTCTCGCATGATCTTCTGTTCTGGCAAGGTCTATCACGATCTAGTTGCAGAGCGCGCAAAGCTGGGTGAAACTTCAACTGCAATAGTTCGTGTTGAACTTTTGTATCCACTTCCAATTGATGAAATGGTTGCAGAAGCCAATAAGCATCCAAATGCTAATTTGTTGTGGGTGCAAGATGAACCTGCAAATCAAGGTCCATGGTCACATATTGCACTTCGTACTTCAGAACAACATGGTGGTCATGGATTTGGTTCTCGAATCTTGCGTCGTATTTCTCGCAGAGCAACAGCTTCACCTGCAACTGGAAATCATCACTTGCATGAAGATGAGCAAAAAGCATTGATGCTCGAAGCTTTCACTCGCTAAGCGATTTTCTTACCTCGCTTATAGCGAAATAGAACCACGCCAACAATTTCATCTGGAGTTATCCAACCCCATGTTCGTGAATCAGTGCTCTCGTTAGCATCACCTTCAACCCAAAACTTGCCGCTGTGAAACTTCTGAACTCGTTTAACTAAGAAGATTCCAGGTTTCTCTTCTCGCTCTATTACAACGACCTTGCCGAGAATAGATTTTCCAACTGCGTCCAAAGCCGCCGCCCCATCTATCCAACTGACAAAGAGCCAATCCCCATCTCGGTATGCGGGAAGCATGGAGCCACCCGCGACCTTGACTGTGCCAAATTTGCTCATGGGCGGTAGTCTCGCACTTGTAGTTCCTTCAGTCGATGCGAACTGCGTGCCAGTGGCACGAATTTATAAATGAGGAGAGAACATGTTTGCACCAAAGACAACTGTCTACGCACACTGCGATCTTCCATGTGGTGTTTACGATCCAGCCCAAGCAAAGATTGAGGCTCTATCTGTAAAAGCATGCATGGAAAAATACGCAGCTAATCCTGATGCGGATTTCCGCTCACGCTCTGTAGCAATCAAAGAAGAGCGTTCACATCAAGTCAAAGAACACCTATGGGTTCTATGGACTGATTATTTCAAGGCACCACACTTTGAGGCATACCCACAGCTGCATTCACTATTTAATGATGCAACAAAGCTTGCAGGTGCTGCTGGCACAAAGGGAACTCAAGATGTTGCAGTTGCAGATAAATTAATCGCAAAGATTGATGAAATCGCAGAGATTTTCTGGGCAACTAAAAAAGCTTAAGAAATTAAAGATTGCGCGGCGGTGCGGGCGAGGAATGAAACTCGCTCCACCGCTGATCTTTTTATCATGGCAGCTGCAACTTGGCGCTCACCTTCATAGACTTCACATTCAAAAGTTAATTCACGGTTTTCAATTTCAATACATGTAGAGACTGCACGTAGTTCAGCACCAATCGAAGATGGACTCAACGTGATCATCTCAAAACTAATAGGGATTGTTGTCTCTTCTGGCTCTAAATGCTCATCCATTGAAATGATTGCTGCATGCTCCATCAGTGAAATTAACTGTGATTGAGAAACGATTGGTAGATCACCAATTCCCATTGCAACTGAAGTGTCACCAGCCCGCACAGTCATAACCGTTAAACCAACGGCTCCTATGACTTCTTCAGCAGGTTTCATGATTAATAACTTACCTGCTTAAGCCTTAAGTGGTGGGATTATCGCCTTCATTGATGTAACGAATTTCTTCGGTGTGTTCGATTGTTACTTCACGGTGTTCAACTTGGCCGAACTCATCAATCTCGATGGAAATCTCAGTCATGCTGAACTGTGTGACAACTTCGGTAAATGCCCCAGCTGTTTGGCCATGAATTTGGTTGAAGATGGCGTTATGAAGTTCTTGCGGTGCCTCTTCATTACATGTTCGCTGCAAGACTTGTTGCACAAGAGAACGCATCGCACGCTCATGGGCAAGCTCTGCTTCACAGGCAGGGCACTCAGCAACATGTACTTCAATGAGCTGCATCTGTGGTTGCTCAATATTGCCTTCGATAAGTAGGACAAAGGAGTTAAGAACTTGGCTACAAGGTGTAACAAATGAAAAACTCATGAGTCTGCCCCCTCATCAGGGTCAGTTTTCTTTGCCAAAGGCTTGGCTTTGACGTTATATCCAAGTTCCTTTGCATACTCTGTTAACCGCTCACGCAGCTGTTTTCTTCCCCGGTGAAGTCTGGACATCACAGTTCCAGCTGGCACACCGACAATCTCAGCAATCTCCTTGTATGAGAAGCCTTCAACGTCAGCCAAATAGACGGCAATGCGAAACTCTTCTGGAATATCTTGAAGAGCACGTTTGATGTCGCTGTCGGGTAGATTTTCAAGTGCCTCTACTTCAGCAGATTTACCTTGATCACTTGTGTGTGAAGCAGCATCTGCTAACTGCCAATCTTCGATTTCACCAGAAGATAGTTGAGGGCGGCGCTGGTCTTTGCGATAGGTATTAATAAAAGTCGTTGTTAAAACGCGATAGAGCCAGGCTTTTAAATTAGTTCCTGGTTCAAATTGGTGAAATGAAGCAAAGGCTTTTAAGTATGTATCTTGAACTAAATCTTTGGCATCATCAGGATTTTTTGTATAACGCAGCGCTGCGGCATAGAGCTGATTTGTGAATGCAAGGGCATCTCGCTCAAAGCGGGCAGCACGCTCCGCTGAGCTCTCTTTAACTAAATCTGTCGATGTCATTGCTAGCAAAGATTATCGCTAAAACAGGGTCTCTGGCTCACCCAATTCAATTGCCTCAATGAGCTGGGCTCCATTGTTTGCAACTGAGTTAACTACCGAGGAAACGGGGTGGGCCTTCACTATTGATTCGGGGGATTGGACCTGCATTAAGTTTCGTAATCCTTCAATCTCTTTATTCTCAGGATCAAGCCAGGCATCCCAGCGATTACGCGGCATGAAGACTGGCATTCTGCTGTGAATCGTTGCAAGTTCACCTTGTGCCTCTTGAGTAATAATCGACGCGCTCTCAATTACTTCACCGTTAGGTGCACGCCAACTGCTCCAAATTCCTGCAATAGAGAGCTGAGCACCATCTCGAGAAGAAATATAGAAAGCTTGTTTTGGTTTGTAGCGCCCTAATGCAGTTGCCCATTCGTAATAACCTTGGGCTGGGACTAAACATCTGCGTTGCTTAAAGGCATCTCGAAATGTTGGTTTCTCATGAACACTCTCACTGCGTGCATTTATAGCTCGAGATTGTGATGTTTTTGCTTCAGCGGTATCTGTTAGCCAAGGTGCAATTAATCCCCAGGACACTATCGCTAAATCTTTCTTGGATTGGGATTGCTCTTTTAGAGGGGAGCGAACAATATAGATCGGATTAGTGGGGGCGATGTTCCAATTAAGCGGAATGGATTGGGCAGGAGAAGTGCCCGTGACTTCAAACTGCTCCATGAGTTCGCGCATATCTGCACTTTGCGCATAACGACCACACATGTGCAAAGGATATGCGTAAAACGAGAGTGATGTTAGCCGCGATAGACTTAGGCGATGATGAATAACAACGCACACTGGCCCGCGCACTTTCGCGGCTCACGACCAGTCGAGGCTTTCGTTGTCATTCCTGGATCTAAATCTGTAACTAATCGTGCATTGATTTTGGCAGCCCAAGCTGATTCCCCATCCATTCTTCGCCGCCCACTTGTTTCTCGCGATAGCGAATTGATGGTTGCGGGGCTGCGTGCATTAGGTGTTGGAATTGAAGAAAAGAACGTTGTTGTTAATGGCGTAGAAGAACATCAGTGGGTAGTAACTCCAGCTCCACTTCGCGGCGGCGTGAAAATTGATGTTGGTAATGCTGGAACAGTGATGCGCTTTCTTCCTCCACTTGCTGCCCTTGCATCAGGAGATGTTGCATTCGATGGTGATCCACGTTCATATGAGCGCCCACTGGGGCCAGTTATTAAAGCTTTAGAAGAATTAGGAATTTCAATCGAACACGGCGGACGCTATAGCTTGCCAATGAAACTGCATGGAAAGGGAAAGATTCCAGGAGGTGCCTTAACAATCGATGCAAGTGCTTCTAGCCAGTTTTTATCAGCTCTTCTTTTAGTAGCACCTAGTTTTGAAAACGGCATTGTTGCAACACATAAAGGCGGACTATTGCCATCTATGCCTCATATTGAAATGACAGTTGATATGTTGCGCAGCTTTGGAGCACAGGTAAGTGTTGACACAAGCGCGCAATCGTGGAGCGTGAAGCCACGAAAACTTCATGGACAAGATTTAGTGATTGAACCTGATCTATCTAACGCCGCGCCATTCCTCTCTCTTGTCATGGTCTGTGGTGGAAGTGTCACGATTGCAGATTGGCCAAGCTCTACAACTCAGCCAGGAGATCAATTACGTTCCATCTTTACACAAATGGGTGCAAAGGTTTCTATGGATGAGCGCGGTTTAACTTTAACTGGAACTGGAGTTATTCATGGAATTGATATTGATCTACATGATGTTGGTGAGTTAACCCCATCCATTGCAGCAGTTGCCGCTCTTGCTGATTCACCCTCGCATTTGCGCGGTATTGCCCACCTTCGCTTGCATGAAACTGATCGTCTTGCCGCCCTTACGCGCGAAATAAATGCGCTAGGTGGAAATGTCGTTGAAGAAGAAAGCGCGCTGCATATAACGCCTGCTCCACTACATGGCGGTGTATTCCATACATACGATGATCACCGTCTTGCAACAGCAGCCGCTGTTCTTGGTTTAGTAGTTCCGGGTATTGAAGTGGAAAACATTGCAACCACTCGCAAAACTTTGCCAGATTTTCCAGGGCTATGGAGTTCTCTTCTTGTTTAGCCAGAAAATGTGCTCATGAGTCCACGCGAATACGATGAATCAGATGCGCGCGTAAGACCTGCGCGCAGCACACGTCCACGTAGTAAAGATCGACCAAGTCACTCCAGTGCCATTTCAGCACTTGTCACAGGAGTTGATCGCGGGCGACAAACATGTGTCAGTGATGATGGTGTGATTATCACGGCGATGCGTGCAAGAGAACTGGGTCCTAAATCAGTTGTGGTGGGTGATCGAGTTTCTATTGTCGGTGATGTAAGCGGTGATGAAGGAAGTTTGGCTCGCATCGTTTCAGTCAATGAGCGCAGAAACTCACTGAGCAGAACTGTTGATGATGCTGCTCAAGTTGAGCGCACGATTGTGGCTAACGTAGATCAACTTGTGATTGTTGTTGCTGCGCTTAATCCTGAACCACGTCGTGGTCTTATCGATCGCTTTCTTGTTTCAGCCTTTACCGAAGGTATTACACCAAAGTTAGTTGTTACTAAAACTGATTTAGGGCAAGTGCCAGAGTTTCTCGCTGAGTATGCAAAGTTGGATGTTGAAATTTTGCACACTGCAATTAAGGGTGATTCGCGTGAGAAAGATTTAGAGGCATTACATAAGATGCTTTCAGGCAAAATCTCTGTACTTGTTGGTCATTCAGGTGTGGGTAAGTCAACACTCATTAACGCACTTGTTCCTGCAGCAGATCGTCTAACTGGTGATGTAAATGAATCAACGGGCCGTGGTCGCCACACATCTTCTAGTGCAGTTGCACTTGCTCTAGACACACACGATGGATGGATTATTGACACACCAGGTATTCGAGCATTTGGCTTATCCCATATAGATGTCAGTCGAATTGTTGATGCGTTTACTGATCTCTCACTTGTGGCTGCAACATGTTTGTCGAATTGCTCACACGCTGAGAGTTCATGCAAACTAGATGCATGGGCTACGCCTAATGGGGTAGTCGACCATGAGAGAACGGCCAGATTGAGCAGTCTTCGTTCCTTGTTAGCGGTCAAGGACCAAGCAGTATTTGTGCCAGAGGATTAGTATTCAATCTATAGAGCGCACGAGTTGAATGAAGGAAGAATAGAAAATGAGCGAAAGTAAGTACGCCGAAGATTTAGCTTTGGCACACCTACTTGCCGACATTGCAGACTCAATCTCACTTGATCGCTATCAATCCTTAGATTTAGTAATTACAACTAAGCCAGATAACACCCCAGTTACCGATGCAGATCGCGCCGTAGAAACGGCTATCCGTGAAGCACTTGCAACACACCGCCCTAATGATGGATTACTGGGCGAAGAGTTTGGCAGTGATATCACAGGGGCAAAGCGTTACTGGGTTATTGATCCCATTGATGGAACTAAAAACTTTATGCGTGGAGTTCCAACATGGGCAACGTTGATTGCACTTGTTGAAGTTGCCGAAGATGGAACACAGGAAGTTGTTGTTGGAATTGCTAGCTCACCAGCACTTGCGCGTCGATGGTATGCATCATGTTGTGAAGGTGCATATGTCACTTTTAATGGCCAGAGTAGAAAATTAGCTGTGTCACAAGTTTCATCCGTGAGTGATGCATCAGTTGCATATTCAGATTTTGTGGGCTTTGGTTCACGTTTAAAAGCTTTTAACTCCATTCTTTCTACTGCATGGCGCACCCGAGGAATGGGTGACTTTTGGTCTCACATGTTAGTTGCAGAAGGTGCTGTAGATATTGCTATTGAGCCAACTCTTGCAGTGTGGGACATGGCGGCACTAGATATTATTGTGCGCGAAGCTGGAGGAGTATTTACAAATACTTCAGGTGAACATGGTCCATTTGGTGGCAGCGGAGTTTCTACAAACAAAGCAGTACACGAAGCTCTCATCAAAGCCTTGAACGGGTAAGCGGAGATGGCAACTGAAGTGATCTTAGAACCTACAACCCTTGCTATCGAGGGAATGACCTGTTCTTCCTGCGTTAATGCCGTTGAAAAAGCATTGAACAATATGGAAGGTGTTCGAGCAACTATTAACTTTGCAACCGAAACTGCCCATGTTATGGCACCTGCAGATATGGATATTAAAGAGTTAATCAAAACAGTTGAAAAAGCGGGATATAAAGCCAGCCTTTTACAAGATGCTCAGGCAGTAACTTTGCATAGTAAGAAGTCAGCAAGGGCTTTGTTCTTTGCATTTATTTTTGCTGTTCCTGCAGTAGCCCTCTCCATGGTTATGAGCTGGCATCACAGCATAGATATGTGGATTCATGATCAGCTAGATGTGTTTGGACTTCCTCATCCGCTCTATTCAGCCACAGCTTGGCTAGTAATTGCATTAAGTGCACCGGTTGTTCTCTTTGTTGCTTGGCCTATTCACCGTGCTGCACTACGAAATCTGAAGCATCCAACAATGGACAACCTCATTTCGATGGGTTCGATAGCAGCATTTACATGGTCGATTTATGCAAATTCAACGGGCGAGGGCGATGTTTACACAGAGGTTGCCGCTGGCGTTATTTTCTTTGTCATCCTTGGACGTTTCTTAGAAACTAGAGCCAAAGCACGTGCTGGCGCAGCTCTTTCCTCCCTTTTAGCACTTGGTAGTAAAGAGGTAACAATTGTTCGTGGGGGATTCCCACTCATTGTTCCAATTGAGCAACTACAAATTGGTGATGAATTTGAAGTCAGACCAGGTGATCGTGTTGCAACTGATGGCATTGTTGTTAGTGGGCAAAGCGCAGTTGATAACTCAATGCTTACGGGTGAATCAAAACCTATAGATGTGGGTCCTGGTTCACAAGTAATTGGTGCATCGGTTAATCACAATGGTCGATTAATTGTGCGCGCTACACGAGTGGGAAGTGATACTGAACTTGCCCGCATCACAGCAATGGTAATTAGCGCCCAAGGTACTAAAGCACCTATTCAGCGCTTGGCTGATCGAATTAGTGCAGTCTTTGTTCCTATTGTTACCGTGCTTTCAATTGCAACTTTTGCCGCTTGGTACTACAGCGGTTATTCCCTCACACAATCTATTTCTGTGGCAATTACCGTCCTTGTCATTGCTTGTCCATGTGCACTAGGACTTGCTACACCTGTTGCATTACTTGTTGCATCAGGACGCGGAGCACAGCGCGGAATAGTCTTGCGCGAACCACGAGTATTAGAAGTTGCTCGCAACGTAGAGACAGTGGTCTTTGATAAGACTGGAACTCTCACAGAGGGTGTGATGAATGTGCAGAATGCAACAATTTCTGCCGCTGCTGGATCAGTTCTAGGTGCATCTTTTGCATCATTAGTTAATGAAACAACGATACTTTCTTCAGCAAATGCTATTGAATCTGCAAACTCACACCCAGTTGCCCTAGCAATTTCCCGCTACGCGCTAGCGGGCGGTGCAAAGAACGTAGTGGCCACAGATTTCTCAGTTACACCTGGTTCTGGTGCTGCAGGTCGTGTGAATCTTGGTAGCCAATCTCCTGTTGTTTTGATTGGCTCTCCAGCAGCCGTTGAACACAGCTGCACAGAGTTTCACCCAGAGATTAAGGCAGCTGTAACAGCTGGGCAGAGTGCAGGGCTAACGGTTGCAGTTTTGGCATGGGATGGCGTTGCTTTGGCTGTCTTTGCTGTTGGAGATCAACTAAAGAGCGATGCTGCCCAGACCGTTAGCGCACTTCAATCAATGGGAATCACTCCATGGCTAGTTACGGGAGATAGCGCAGAAGTTGCCGCCTCTGTTGCTTCAACTGTGGGTATTGATAGTGAGCATGTTGTCTCTGCTGCTATGCCAGAGACAAAGTTGCAGATTGTCGAGAAGTTAAAGAGTGAAGGACGTTGCGTTCTTATGGTTGGGGATGGGATCAATGATGCTGCAGCCCTGACTGCTGCTGACTTGTCGATGGCTATGGGAACTGGCACTGACACAGCAATCTCCTCAGCCGACATAACATTGATGAACTCAGGTTTAGGAAGTGTTATTTCAGCGCTCAAGCTTTCCCAAAAGACATTGAAGATCATCCGCTTGAATATGGGTTGGGCATTGATTTATAACGTTATTGGTTTGCCTATTGCAGCCCTTGGCTACTTGCAACCAATCTATGCAGCAGGGGCGATGGCGCTTTCTTCACTCTTTGTAGTTACAAACTCACTTCGAATTAAATAAAAAATCTCGCTAGTGGGTATTCCACCAGCGAGATCTTTCATACTGTTGTGCGTAGTAGCGGGGGCAGGATTTGAACCTACGACCTCTGGGTTATGAGCCCAGCGAGCTACCGAGCTGCTCCACCCCGCGTCGGTGAAGCAATCTTATGCGCATCAATAGATAAAGACCAAATCCATGCAATTGCTCGCATGAATCTGGCCCTTATCTTTGTAATTACTTTTCTTTTAGTGCATCACTATTTGTTCTGCGCATTGATTGCTGCATCAAGAGCGGACTTCAATCGCTTTTGTGCTTTGTCATATGCTGCAAAATCTCCCTTTGCAAGTGCGGCAAGGCCATCTGCATATGCTTGCTTTGCACTGGCTAGTGAGTTTGCAAGTGAAGAGTTTGTGCTCGTCTGACCAGTAGTGCCACTAGAAGAGCCACCTGCCACAGTTCCGGAGTTACCACCAAAGACTTGATCGAGTGCACCCTTTAATGTGTCGTCATAACCAATTTGATCGCCGAAGGATACGAGAACCTTCTGAAGCAATGGATATGCAGCTGTGTTTGAAGTCGCTCTGACATAAACAGGCTGCACATACAACAGACCACCACCAACTGGAAGTGTGAGCAGATTTCCTAATACAACATCAGAGCCACCACGACGTAGAAGTGACAATGAGTTTGCAACTTCAGGTTTTGCTTCAAAGTTTGAGGCTACCTGTGATGGACCTGCAATATTGGTGTTACGTGGCAATTGCAGCACGGAGATCTTTCCGTAATCAGGACCTGGATCTGAGTTAACAACTGCAAACGCTGAAAGGTTTTCGCGACCACCACGTGGAACAAATGGAGTAGTCAATGAGAACACAGGCTTCTTTGTTCCTGGCATTTGAAGCGTTAAGTAATAAGGAGGTTGCGCAGATGCGTTAGCTCCAAATGTTGATGGGTCACGAGGTACGCGCCAGAAATCCTGACCACCGTAGAAAGCTTCCGCTGTCTTAACATGGTAAGAACTAAGGATTTCGCGTTGAACACGGAAGAGATCCTCTGGGTAGCGAATGTGTTCTAGAAGCTGGGCAGAGATCTCGCTCTTTGGCTTAATGGTGTTTGGGAAAGCCTTTGCCCATGTCTTTAGAACTGGATCCTTTTCATTCCACTCGTACAAAGTCACAGTACCGTTGTAGGCATCAACTGTTGCTTTAACAGAGTTACGGATGTAATTAACAGTCTGATTTCGCTGAGCACCAATGGTTGCAGAGCCTTGAATATCTGCAATTACATTTGAAAGAACACTCTGGCGTGAATAAGGATAACCAGCACTTGTTGTAAAGCCATCAATAATCCACATGATTTTTCCATCAACTAGAGCTGGGTATGGATCTCCATCAAGGGTCAACCAAGGAGCAACCTTTGCAACACGGTCACGAGGATTACGTTCAAAGAGAATTTTTGAATCCTTATTAATGAGATTTGAAAGAAGAATTCTCTGCTCCTGGTACTTCAAAGCGAAGATAACTTTGTTGATTAATGAACCAACTGGAACCCCACCAGAACCTGTGTAGGTGTAGTTACGCTGTCCGTTAGGTGAAGTGTCATCTGGATAATCAAACTCAACTGGCGTATCGGTCTTTACGCCTCCAATGATTGAGTAATTTGGAACGTTCTCGCCAAAGTAGACACGAGGTTCAAATTTTCCTAACGCTCCGGTAGGAGGTAGGTTGCCGACTGCAAACTTTGGCTTACCATCTATATCTCGCTCATTTCCATATGCTGCAACTAGACCAAAACCATGTGTGTACACAAGGTGATCGTTAATCCAGTTACGTGATGGGTTTCCTTCAATATTCAACTCGCGAACGGCAATAACAACATCGCGCTTTACACCATCTACTGTGTAGCGATCGATATCCAGTGACTCCGGGAAGCTGTAGTACGGACGAATCTGCTGAAGTTGTCTAAAGGTCGCAGATAAAACATTTGGATCCATGAGGCGAATATTGGCAATGGTTGCCGCATCATCTGCAAGCTGTCCAGTATTTGTCGCAACCGTTGCTTGGTAATCACTAATCGCAACATTATCCAAGCCATATGCGCTGCGAGTTGCATCGATATTTCGCTGAATGAATGGTGCTTCCTTAGAAGACTCACTTGGCTTAACTTGGAACTGTTGGATAGCACCTGGGTAAATTCCTGCAATCAAAACTGAAGAAACTACAAGGAGTGCAGTTCCCGCAGCTGGCAGTACCCATGAACGACGAATGATATTTGCGAAAAATAGCAGCGCACACACAACGGCAATTGCGGCCAGAATCGCTTTAGCAGGAAGAGTGGCATTGACATCGGTATATGTAAGACCAGTAATCAACTTACTTTCTTTAAGAGCTAATTGATAACGATCAAACCAATAAGCAACTGCCTTCATCAAGACAACGCCACCTAGAAGAACTGAGAGCTGAACGCGTGCAGCAACAGTTGTGCGATCTTCTTGAACCTGTAGGCGGATTCCACCGTAAAGATAATGAACAACGGCTGCGGCAATGATAGAGAGAATTAATGTAGAAATCGCCCAAGCAATCATCGTCTGATAAAACGGCAACTTAAAGGCAAAGAATGAGATATCCATGTTGAACTGTGGATCTTTCACACCAAAACTAGTTGAGTTCTTAAACAACAGCCATGATTCCCACATCGCTGATCCTGATGTACCAGCAAAGTAGAAAAGTCCGACAGCAAGTGCAAGAACGACCCAGCGCTTAATTGGTTCAATTTGTGCACGATAGCGCTCGAGATTATCTGCCTCGATGCTGAGTGGAACATACAGCGGACGTCGCTTATAGGCGATGATGATGTTGAGTAAAATTGTTGATGAAGTAAGCAATCCGGCGATGACGAATAGAAAGACCTTGGTCGTTAGGACTGTTGTCCACACTGAAGTGAAATCTACTGATTTAAACCATAACCAATCAGCATAGAAACCACTCAGTGAGAGCAGAACTCCTGAAAGAACAACCAAAATTACGATTGTTAGTGTGAGAGGACTGCGGCGGCCTTTGAAATTGAACTGCGGGATTGAATTACTTGTCATGGCCATACGCTAGCGCAAGAGGGCGCAAGCTTCATTCTCACCCTTTATAGGGCGGCCATAGCCTCGGCCAGGGTGGCAACTATCACTACTTTAATTCCAGCCGGAACACCTTCGATCTCTGCGCTATTGCCAGCAGGGGCTAAAAAGAGAGTGGCGCCGGCCTTATGGGCAGCCAAGATTTTCAAGTTTATTCCGCCAATAGGACCAACTCTTCCATCGGTTGAGATCGTGCCCGTTCCTGCGATGTGGCGGCCTTTCAATATGTCCTTTTCAGTCAGTAATTCAATAACACCAATGGCAAAAATCATTCCGCCACTAGGTCCACCAGTTTTCTTGACATCAAATGCAATATTTTTTATCTGCAAATCATTTGCAGCCACGCCATACTCAGGATGTAATCGTAAGAAGGAAAGTGCAGCGGTTTTTGCAGTGTCCTGCGAGTTGGTCATGTCAGCTTTAGCTTTCTTATCTTCACTCTTTTGCGTGGTGCCAGGTGGATAGATTGCAGCGCGTGGATAAACAGTCTCATCAGCCCTGATCCACGAATAAACAATCTCCGGTCCAATGATCCAAGAGTTTGGATTTGTCACTCTTATTGACATTAAATCAATACGACCATTTGCAGGATATGACTTTTGATCTTTAATAGTAATTAACTTGTCAAAAATATTTTGTGCTTGCCCTGGTAAGATAATGACATAAGGCAACGGGGCAATAAGTGCTAGCGCAGCAAAGAGAGCGAGAATAACTCTTGCTACTCGTGGAAGCGGTGAAAAGCGCACGGTCTAAAAGGGGAGTTCTACTTAGGATTTCTTCAGAAAAGGATTATCGTCAAGAGAATCACTAGCCGGATCTGGCTTAATCAACTGAGTGTGGTTGTTGCCGGTCGCAGCGCTTGGAGTTACTTGGGATTGTGCTGAAACATCGCGGGCCTGTGAATCGCGTAGTGAATCTTGAAAACGCTGAAACTGGCCAACAGAGCGCTGTGTTTCTTGCTGGAACTTTCCTTGAAATTTAGTGACCCATAAAACATAGAGAAGGGCCCCGCTTAAACCTAAAGCCGGGACAACCCACCAAATGAGTGCAAGGAAGGCGCTGGACATAGGGTCAGCCTACCGCCAGAAGACGCGTCGCGCTAAAGATGGGTTTTTGCCAATGTGTTCACAAATAACTTGTTGGGTTTGGGGAAGAAATCAGATGGCTATCTGGTTACAGCACTGGGAGGATTTACTCATGTCGCCATTTGGTTTTACACCTGATAGTTCAGATGAGCCTGAAAAAAATAAGGATGGCGAATCTGTTGATTTCGCAGCCATGATGGCGCAGATGCAACAACAGATCCAACAACAGTTCTCCGCACTTGGCATGAGCGCCCCAGGATTTTCTGCGACAACTGAAGCGCTGCCAAAAAACATTGTTCGAGATACAGCAAAGAAGTTCGTCACTGCAAAGGGCTCAGCCCCAATCGGTGCAAATGATGTGGCAAAGATCGAAGAGGCTTTTGCAATTGCAGAGCTGTGGCTCAATGAGGCAACTTTCTTTTCTCAATCAACGGCTACCGGAAATCCTGCGATGGCCAGAACAGATTGGGTCGACACAACATTAAATGGCTGGCATGTATCTGTTGAACCGCTAGCCACGGGCTTAGCCGCTGCCATTTCAGAGCTACTCAACAATGCCAATGGAGAAGCGGGGCAAAGTGAGGCTGAAAACGCCATGCAGATCCCTGTTGGGATGATTGCAACGCTGCTGCGCTCCTTTATTGGCTCTTTAATTGCAACACAGCTGGGCCAAGCCATTGGCGGATTAGCTGGTTCAGTAACTGGCACACATGATGTGGGACTTCCTTTAGTAGAGCCTGTTTACCCATCCCTAGTTCCACAAAACATTGATGAGTGGGGTCAGGACCTTAATATTCCGATGGATGAAGTTCGAATCTTTCATGCACTTCGCGAAAGCGCAGTTGCACGATTATTTGCCCACAACCCTTGGTTGATTTCTTATATTCGCACTGCGATTTCAGATTATGGAAAAGGTATTCGCATAGATATCGATGCTATTCAGCGTCAAGCCCAAGAAGTCTTCGATAACGCCTCACAAGAAGGTAAAGAGTTTGATCCAACGAATCCTGCGAGTTTTAATATCGCTCTCAATGAAGGAATCTTCACACCAGAGGAAACTCCAGCTCAACGCGCAGCGCTAACAAAGTTAGAAACAGTTCTGGCACTCATTGATGGCTGGAGTGAAGAAGTTGTCTCACTTGCAGCAGGGGATCGACTACCTAATCTTGTTGCCTTACAAGAAACTTTGCGCCGCCGTAGAGCAACATCTGCTCCGGCTCAACAGTTATTTGCAACGATGTTTGGTTTGCAGGTCTCACCCAAGCTTGCACGTGAGGCGACAACGTTTTGGAAAGCAGTTCGTGAGGTGAAAGATCTTGAAGGTAGAGATCGAATTTGGAGTGGAATCCTGCCAACATCTGAAGATCTATTCACGCCCCAGAATTACTTGGCCAGTATTGAAATTCCTGATGATTTATCGGGCCTATAAAAGCCACAGATAGAAAAGCGAACTCCCCGGCCGCTCATTCTGTATCAGCCTTCCCCTTGCTGATATAGAACAGTTATCCGAGGAGTTCGTAGTCGTAACGTAAATGTATTTGGCCCGAGAATCAACTGAGAACGCCTTTGACACAACCTGTTTTTCTCGTGTAATGGAGATTTATTTTTCCTGGCAATTCTAAAAATCTCTCAACACGTGGTTGAGGTTTCCAATCCATTTCTGGGTTGGGAGATACCGTGCTCTCTATGGATACCCCAGCATTCGAAGAGCTAGGAAGTGAGAACACACTTCCTGGAATCAACGAAGGCGAGATCATTGTCATTAGATCGACCCGGCGAAAGAAAAACATCTCCGCCTATCGCCAAGGTGGACGAATTGTGGTCTCTATCCCGGCCAGAATGAGTAAAGCCGATGAACGGGCGATGGTTCCAGAGATGGTGGCCAAGATTCGGGCCCAAGAAGCGGCTATTACGATGAGTG
>Ga0255089_1000451_pt1 | contig 15414 bp, 13 predicted proteins | sample Colum_Miss_RepC__2_FD_188468 | JGI IMG/M metagenome (GOLD analysis project Ga0255089, IMG submission 188468) | Freshwater microbial communities from Columbia River, Oregon, United States - Colum_Miss_RepC_8d | ecosystem: Environmental > Aquatic > Freshwater > River | place: USA: Oregon... | reverse complement strand
GCAGCAGTCGCTGCCGTTGGCCGCCAGCAGCGTCGAGATGCAGCGCTAACGACCGTCACGGGGTGGCGGCGGCCAACGGCAGCGACTGCTGCAGATGGGCTGCAATACGCCGCTCCAGCCACCAGTCGGCACGACCGTAGCGATCGCTGGCCACAAACCCGACATGCCCGCCGCGCTCGGCCACCTCCAGCGTCACCGACGGCGACAACTGCGATGCCGACGGCATGATGCCGCGCGGCATGAACGGGTCGTCTTCGGCATGGACGATCAGCGTCGGCGTCCGGACCTGGTCCAACACCTCGCCGCAAGCAGTGCGGCGGTAATAGTCGGCCGCATCGGCAAAGCCGTTCAGCGGCGCCGTGAACGCGTCGTCGAACTCGAAGAAGTTGCGGGAGGCCAGCACGCGGCCCACGTTGACCGACGGCGGCAGCGGCCACGCCGCATGCTTGCGCCGGACGATGTCCTTGAGCCCGGTCAGCAGATGCCGCTGGTAGACGCGGGCAAAGCCGCGATCGAGGTGCTCGGCGCATTCCAGCAGCCGGAACGGCACGCTGGCCGCCACCGCGGCACACAGCGGCGCTTGCTCGCCCTCCTCGGCCAGGGCCCGCAGCAGAATGTTGCCGCCCATCGACCAGCCGACCGATGCGATCGGCGTTGCCTGCTCGGCGGCGCGCAGCCGCTGCCAGATCCAGCGCAAGTCGGCCGTGTCGCCGTGGTGATAGCTGCGTGGCAGCCGGTTGGGTTCTTCGCCGGCGCCGCGCAGTTGCAACAGCAGCGCGCGCCAGCCGAGCGCTTCGAGCCGCAGCGCCAGCCCGCGCAGATACAGGCTCGAAAACCCGCCGCCGAGGCCGTGTAGCAACACCGCAATCGGCCCGCTCGGATGCCGCCGATCAACCCAGCCCAAGTCGACGAAATCGCCGTCCGGCGTTTCCAGGCGCTCGATCCGCAGATCGAGCACCGGCATCCGCCGGAACAACAGCGGCGCAATCGTCTGCTGATGCGCATTGCGCAGCAGCGGGTGCGCACGAAAGCGGCTTTCGACGCGGCGACCGATGGTGGGGGAAGCAGAAAGGGCTGGGTCCATGATCAAAAGCGCCATGAGGTCAGGCGATCAACCGCCGGTTCCATAACCTGACACAGCACGGTTACGACGTCGCTCTCCGGCGAGGGTGCGATCTGATTGCAACGTCCGATGCCAGCACGTTGCGCGCCCGATCGCTCACGAACGCAGCGATGAGAGGCACCAGAACGCCAACGGCCAATGAAGTCAGCAAAACGACGCCCGTTGCGTTCACCGTTGGCTCCAATGATCCGCCACCGATCGCGTTCCCTGTGATGGTTACTTCAGAAATAGATAAACAACGGTCACGACAAAGACGACGATGACGGGCAGCAACCAGAGGAATGTCGCGCGAAATACGTCCTTGGCCGTGAGTGCTTCAATACTCTGCAGGTGACGCTCAGCATCCAGAATCGCCTCGTCATCATATTCAACGCCGATACCGGACTCGATCCTGCGCCCCATATCCTCCAAGTCGCGCAATGAGACCTCTGAGGGCTCATTGCCATATTCATTGCTCTGTCGTTCGTAATCCATCGAAAGAATCAAGCTTCTTGCTTTGGCCGAGAGCGACAGCGGAATAAAGCCGCACTTTCGGCATTCACTTAGAAAGTGCGGCTTTAGATTTCCACAATGGATGCAGACCGCGCGCCTTTTTTGAATAGACATCGGTGAATACTCTCCGAGGACGAAGCCGCGAACCCAATGATCATCCTGGGCGCTGGAAGCGCCCAACACGCACGGCCAGCCGCTGCCACTGATCCTTGGAAATGCAGTTCCGTATAGCGCTGGCGCGACGAACCTTCCTGCCGACGATCCGCCGCGGGATGCAAGACCGATATTTTGCGGCAGCACAACGACAGAAGGCTGAAGCGCAGCGCGCTTCAGCCTTCTGGTTACCGCTTGACCGGTGCAGGCCTCGCGGCCGGCACCGAGTCCGTTCAGGCCGCCTTCTTGGCGGTGCGCTTCTTGGCGGCCGGGGCCTTGCGCGGCGCCGGCTTCTTGGCCGGGGCAGCCTTGGCGGCAACCGGGGCGCCGGTCAGCGTCGCGGTGACCGTCTCGTAGCCTTCCTTGACGATCTTGACGACTTCTTCGCCGGTCTTGGTGACGACGGTGACGGTGTCGTTGTAGGCCGACACGACGCGCTCACGGCCGTCGGGCAGGTATTCGATCGGCGAGGCGACGACGGCCTTGATGCCGGCGCTCTTGGCCTTTTCGAAGCTGGCCTGGGCGGCAGCAAACAGGTCCTTGCCGGCTTCGACCTGGGTCTTGACCACGGTGGTCACGCCGTCGACGACGACGTCGTTGGCCTTCAACAGCGTGTCGACCGACACGGTGACCACTTCCTGGCCCTTGGCAACCAACGGTTCAACACGGCCCTTCACATCGCTCACGATCGTCTGCACAGTCATCACTCACTCCTGGTTTGGTACAAGGGGCTGCCCGCTTTGGGCACCCTGCAATTGGAAAGCGATGTTGCACTGCAACAACGCGCATCTGCAGATTATTTTTGCAGTGCAACAAAGTCAAGCGCGAGCAGACGGACGCACGCGGATCCGACCGAGGAAACACCCGATGAAAGTCCCCTTGATGACCCGGCTCAGCTCGGCGCTGTGGCAGGCGCCGGTGGCGCGGCACCGGCATCAGCGCCTGCTGGTCCGCTGCGGCCAGTATCTGTATGCGGTGCTGCGCGACTTGATGGCAGGCGACCTGTCACTGCGCGCGATGAGCTTGGTCTACACCACGCTGCTGTCGATCGTGCCGTTGCTGGCGCTCGGGTTTTCGGTACTCAAGGCGCTCGGCGCCAACGACAGCCTGGAGCCGGTGCTGCTGGAATTCCTGCGGCCGCTGGGCCCGCAGGCCGCGCCGATCGCGACGCGCGTGATGGCCTTCGTCGAGAAGATCCAGGTCAGTGTGCTGGGTTCGTTCGGCGTGATTCTGCTGTTCTACACCGCGCTGTCGCTGATCCGCAAAGTCGAGTCGAGCTTCAATTTCATCTGGCGCATCGACATCCAGCGGCCGCTGACGCGGCGCATCGGCGAATACTTCGGCGTGCTGATGATCGGCCCGGCGCTGGTGTTTACGGCGCTTGGCCTGACCGCGACGGTGCTCAACAGCGGCATCGTCGCCCAAGTGGCGCAGTACGAGCCGTTCGGCTGGCTGATCTTTCTGCTGGCGCGGGCGATTCCGTACCTGATCATCGTGCTGCTGTTCAGCTTCATGTACAGCTTTCTGGTCAACACCAAAGTGCGCTGGAAAGCGGCGCTGATCGGCGGGCTGGGCGCTGGCGTGCTGTGGCAGACCGGCAGCCTGCTGTTTGCCTCGTTCGTGGCCAATGCCAGCAACTACAACGCGGTGTATTCCAGCTTTGCGATCGTGATCTTTCTGCTGATCTGGCTGCATGTGGGCTGGCTGGTGCTGCTGATCGGCTGCCAGTTGTCGTTCTATGTGCAGAATCCGCGGCATCTAGGCCCGGCACGGCGTGCGCTGCAGATCCCCGGCCGCGAAGCGGACTATCTGGCGCTGACGATCATCGCGATGACCGCGCAGCGCTACGTCGCAGGCGATGCGCCGCTGACCCAAGACGATCTGGTGCAGAGCATCGATGCACCGCCCGAAAACGTCATTCACAGCGTCGAATCACTGATCGCCTGCGGCTATTTGATCGAATCCGGCCCGACCCGCAGCGTGCTGCTGCCGGCACGCGACCCATCGTCGATCCGTCTTGGCGCGATGTGGCGTGCGCTGCGCCAGCACGAATTGGCGGTCAAGCCCGGCGGCCCGCTCGGCAGTCGCGTCGCGGCCTTGCTGGACCGGGTCGACGGCGCGTTCGACCGCAGCGGGGGCGACATCGATCTGCGCACTTGGCTGCTGGAGAGCCAAAACAGCGACGAAAACAACGCGATTTAGCCCGGCGATGCGCTGATAACCAGTTCGCGGCGAGCGCGGAAAATCCCCTATCATCAGCGGGCCGCAAGGGAGCGCTGTATCGCGGCCAGGGGCGCAGACCCTTGAAATGCCACCATTAAATCAACGATCCATTACGACAGGCAGGACATGCCCATGACCGGGAACAGCGTCGCGACCAGCGGCAAGATCTGGCTTTCTCAGTATTCACCCGGCGTTCCCGCCGAAATCGACCTGAATACCTATCAGTCGGTCGTCGACATCCTCGAAGACGCCTGCAACCGTTTCCGCAATCTGCCGGCTTACGAGTGCATGGGCTTTGGCCTGACGTATGACGAGCTCGACAAGCTGAGCCAGGACTTCGCCAGCTACCTGCAGAACGTGCTCGGCCTGCATGCAGGCGATCGCGTCGCGGTGATGCTGCCCAATCTGCTGCAGTACCCGGTGACGATGTTCGGCATCCTTCGCGCCGGCCTGGTCGTCGTCAACGTCAACCCGCTGTATACGCCGCGCGAACTGGAGCATCAGCTCAACGACAGCGGCGCGCGCGCGATCGTCATCATCGAAAACTTCTGCAATACGTTGCAGCAGGTGCTGGCCAATACCAAGGTCGAAACGGTGATCACCACGCAGATCGGCGACCTGGCGCCGTTCCCGAAACGGCCGCTGGTAAACTTCGTCGTCAAACGCGTCAAGAAGATGGTGCCGGCCTGGAACATCCCCGGCACGGTGCCGCTGCGCAAGGCGCTGTCCAAGGGGCGGTCGCAGCCGTATCACCGCGTCAAGATCGGCCACGCCGACACGGCTTACTTGCAGTACACCGGCGGCACCACCGGCGTCAGCAAGGGCGCGCAGCTGTTGCACAAGAACATCGTCGCCAACGTGCTGCAGGCGCGCAGTTGGCTCAGCGGCAACCTGCAGGAAGGCAAGGAGCTGATCATCACCGCTTTGCCGCTGTACCACATCTTTGCACTGACGGCGAACTGCCTGGTGTTCCTGTCGGTCGGCGGCAAAAACGTGCTGATTCCGAACCCGCGCGACATGCCGGGCTTCGTCGCCGAGCTGGCCAAGCACAAGTTCACGGCCTTCACCGGCGTCAACACGCTATTCAACGGCCTGCTCAACACGCCGGGCTTCGCCGCGCTGGATTTCTCCAGCCTGCGCTTCACGCTCGGCGGCGGCGCCGCCGTGCAACAAGCCGTGGCCGAACGCTGGAAGCAGGTCACCGGCAGACCGCTGTCGGAAGCCTATGGCTTGACCGAAACCTCGCCGGCGGTCTGCATCAACCCGATCACGTCGCTGGAATGGAACGGCACGATCGGCCTGCCGATTCCGTCGACCGACATCGCCTTGCGTGACGACGACAACCGCGACGTCGCGCCCGGCGAGCCGGGCGAGCTGTGCGTCAAGGGCCCGCAGGTGATGGCCGGCTACTGGAACCGCCCGGAAGAAACCGCCAAGGTGATGACGCCCGACGGCTACCTGCGCACCGGCGACATCGCGACGATGAACGAGCGCGGCTTCTTTGCGATCGTCGACCGCAAGAAGGACATGATCATCGTGTCGGGCTTCAACGTGTATCCGAACGAAATCGAAGACGTGGTCGCCAAGCATCCGGGCGTGCTCGAATGCGCCTGCGTCGGCATCCCGGACGACAAGACCGGCGAAGCGGTGAAGGTCTGCGTCGTCAAGAAGGACGAAAGCCTGACCGTTGCCGCGCTGCGCGAGCACTGCAAGTCGTACCTGACCGGCTACAAAGTGCCCAAGGTGATCGAGTTCCGCACCGACCTACCCAAGTCGCCGATCGGCAAGATCCTGCGCAAGGAACTGCGCGGCAAGGCCTGAGCTTCGGCCGCTCGCCCGAGGGCCGTGGCGAGCGGGGCTCAAGATGGCCCCGCTCCCGGAGCGAGCGAGTCTGCCAGCGTGGCGCGATCCTAAACGCCCTCACCCGGCGCTACGCGCCGACCTCTCCCGGGGGGAGAGGCAAGCCAAGCAAGAGGGCAGCCTCGCTGCAAGAAAGGCGTGCCAAGCCAGCGCTTTAGCCCTCTCCCGCCGGGAGAGGGTGGCCCGCAGGGCCGGGTGAGGGCCTGCCAGCGTCGCGCGATCCCTAACGCCCTCACCCGGCGCTACGCGCCGACCTCTCCCGGGGGGAGAGGCAAGCCAAGCAAGAGGGGCAGCCTCGCTGCAAGAAAGGCGAGCCAAGCCAGCGCTTTAGCCCTCTCCCGCCGGGAGAGGGTGGCCCGCAGGGCCGGGTGAGGGCCTGCCAGCGTGGCGCGATTCCTAAACGCCCTCACCCAGCGCTACGCGCCGACCTCTCCCGGAGGGAGAGGCAATCTAGGTAAGAGGGTCAGCCTTACTGCAAGAAAAAGCGGGCCAAGCCAGCGCTTTAGCCCTCTCCCGCCGGGAGAGGGTGGCCCGCAGGGCCGGGTGAGGGCCTGCCAGCGTCGCGCGATTCCTAAACGCCCTCACCCAGCGCTACGCGCCGACCTCTCCCGGAGGGAGGGGCAAGCCAAGCCTGAAGGTCAGCCTTGCTGAAGGAAAAACGAGCCAAGCCAGCGCTTTAGCCCTCTCCCGCCGGGAGAGGGTGGCCCGCAGGGCCGGGTGAGGGTCTGCCAGCGTGGCGCGATCCCAAACACCCTCACCCGGCGCTACGCGCCGACCTCTCCCGGAGGGAGAGGCAAACAATGTCAGCTGCGCTCGGGTAGCGTGATGCTCATCGCCAGCACTTCGTCACCGTCTTCGCGCTTGACGTCGACGTGGACCGCCGAATCGTCGACGGTGACGTATTTGCGCACCACGGCCAGCAACTCTTCGCGCAGACGGGTCAGATACTCCGGGCCATTGGCTCGGCCGGCACGCTGGTGCGATACGACGACCAGCAGGCGTTCCTTGGCGGTCTGCGCGCTCGCTTTCTGTTCGGTGCGGAACAGCTTCATCCAGTCGATGGCCATAATCAGGCTCCGAACAGTTTGCTGAGCAGGCCCTTCTTTTCTGCCGTGATGAAGCGGTGCGGACGATCTTCGCCGAGGAAACGCGCCACCAAGTCGTCGTAGGCCTGGCCGGCGTCGGTGGTCTTGTCGTTGATGACCGGCGAGCCCGAGTTGGATGCCGACAGCACGCTGCCGGACTCGGGGATCACGCCAAGCACCGGGATGCCGAGGATCTCCTTGACGTCGTCGATCGACAGCATTTCGCCCTTGAGCACGCGCGCCGGGTTGTAGCGGGTGATGACGAGGTGTTCCTTGACCCGGCCGCTGCCCGATTCGACCGAGCGCGTCTTGCTCGACAGCAGGCCGAGCACGCGGTCGGAGTCACGCACCGACGACACTTCGGGGTTGGTGACCACCAGCGCCTCGTCGGCGAAGTACATCGCCAGATGCGCGCCGCGCTCGATGCCGGCCGGCGAGTCGCAGATGATGTAGTCGAATTCCTTGGCCAGTTCGTTGAGCACCTTTTCGACGCCGGCTTCGGACAACGCATCCTTGTCTCGAGTCTGGCTCGCGGCCAGCACGTACAGGTTGTCGTACTGCTTGTCCTTGATCAGCGCCTGACGCAGGTTGGCTTCTTCGTGGATCACGTTGACGAAGTCGAACACCACGCGCCGCTCGCAGCCCATGATCAGGTCGAGATTGCGCAGGCCCACGTCGAAATCGATCACCACCGTCTTCTTGCCGCGCGCCGCAAGGCCCGTGGAAAACGATGCACTGGTCGTGGTCTTGCCCACGCCGCCCTTGCCGGATGTCACTACGACGATTTTCGTCACCGCTGTCCCTCTCGAGTACGTACTGCTTCCTGTGTATGAGCCGCGTCGCGCGCCAAAGGCGCTACACGTCGAGGCGTTCGATTCTGAGCTTGCCCTGCACCAAGCTGGCTTGCACCGGCTGGCCACGCAGGGCGCCCTGCATCTGGTCAGCGACGGCGTAGATGCCGGCGACCGCTAGCAGGTCGGCTTCCATTTTGCGGCAGAAGATGCGGGCGTCGGTATCACCGCGCGCACCGGCCAGGGCCCGGCCGCGCAACGTGCCGTAGACATGAATGCAACCGTCGGCGATGACCTCGGCGCCCGGGCTGACCAGTTGCGTCACGATCAGGTCGGCGCCTTCGGCGTAGATCTGCTGGCCGGAGCGGACCGGCTCGGTCACGATCCGGGTTGAACGGCGTACCGGCACTGCGACGGGCGGCGGCGGCGGTGCGACCGGCACTTCGACCACCACGGGCTCGGCCGCAGCGCGGCCGCTGCGGCCCTCGCTGACGACATCGAGCGGCAGCACCGGCAGGCCGCACAGCCGCGCATCACCGGCCAGAGCGCCTTCCATGACCGCCAGCGGCTGCATGCCCAAGTCGCGCATCAGCTTGAGCACGCCGGCCAATTCGATCGGCACATCACTTTCGAGGATCACCGGCAGGCCTTCGATGGCTTGTGGCATCTGGGCGGCGAAGTTGCGCAGGTGGGTGTCGATGGCGGCCAGGCTGGGATCGAGAACGCGGACTCGCGTCAACGACAGCATGCGCCCCTTGAACTCCAGAGCAGGCTTGGCTTTGGGCATGGAATCGGTCTACCGGAATTGCAACAGTCTAGCATTGCCGGTTCACCGGGCCTTCGGCGAGACCGCAGCATGATGCACCGAAGCGGTGCGCCATGGCCTATGTTTTGCTTAGGCTTCCTGTTAGCGTAGTTTCTCTCTAAAAACAGCCATCACCCTGCGGGAGCACATGGCAATTGATTGGCGGCAATACCGCTGCGAAAACTTCTACGATGAGCTGTGCGAGTCGGCCGGGCTGCCACGCCCCGCGGCGCGCAAGCTCGCCGAGTACCTCCAAGCCCTGTCCGAACCCGAATTGGCCGAACGCCGCTTGGCCGCCGAGTTGGCAATCAAGGTCATGGGCATCAGCTTCACGGTGTATTCCGAGGGCAAGAATGTCGACCGCGCCTGGCCGTTCGACATCATTCCCCGGATCATCCCGCTGAGTGAGTGGCAGAAGACCGAAGCCGGCCTCAAGCAGCGCGTCTACGCGCTGAACCTGTTCATCCAGGACTTGTACAACGAGCAGAAGATCATCAAGGACGGCGTGTTCCCGGCCGAACTGCTCAACGAGTCGGTGAACTTCCGCAAGCAGTGCATCGGCGTCAAACCGGCCAACGGCGTCTGGGCGCATATCTGCGGCAGCGATCTGGTACGCGACAACGACGGCACGATGTATGTGCTCGAAGACAACTTGCGCGTGCCCTCGGGCGTCTCCTACATGGTCGAGAACCGCTTGGTCACCAAGCGCGTGTTCCCGGAGCTGTTCGAAGCGACGAACATCCTGCCGGTCGACGACTACCCAGCGCAGCTGTACGACACGCTCGCCGCGCTGTCGCCGCGGCCGCTGGACCAGCCCAACGTCGTGCTGCTGACGCCGGGCATCTTCAATTCGGCCTACTTCGAGCACGCGTATCTGGCGCAGCAGATGGGCATCGAGCTGGTCGAAGGCACCGACCTGTTCGTCGCCGACGACGACTGCGTGTACATGCGCACGATCTACGGCCCGCGCCGGGTCGACGTGATCTATCGCCGCATTGATGACTTGTTCCTGGACCCGGAAGCGTTCAATCCCGAATCGGTGCTGGGCGTCAAAGGCCTGATGCGCGCCTGGATCAACGGTCGCGTGGCGCTGGCCAACTGCCCGGGCGCCGGCGTCGCCGACGACAAGGTCGTCTACGCGTTCGTGCCGCAGATGATCAAGTACTACCTGGGCGAAGACCCGATCATCCCGAACGTGCCCAGCTACTTGTGCATGGACCCCAAGCAGCGCGAGTACGTGCTGGCCAATCTCGACAAGCTGGTCGTCAAGCCGGCCAACGAATCGGGCGGCTACGGCATGTTGATCGGGCCGCGATCGACGGCCGAAGAGCGTGAGAAGTTCCGCCGGCTGATCGAATCCAATCCGCGCAACTACATGGCCCAGCCGACGCTGGCACTGTCCACTGCGCCGACGCTGATGGAAGACAACACGATCGAACCCCGACACCTCGACCTGCGGCCGTTCATCCTGTCGCGCGGCAGTGTTGATTCCACCTACGTGACCACCGGCGGACTGACCCGCGTGGCGATGGTGCGCGGCTCGCTGGTGGTCAATTCCAGCCAGGGTGGCGGCGCCAAGGACACCTGGATCGTCGACCTCGAAGACAGCGCCCCGCCGTCACCAACGCAATCGCAATCGCAGGGGGCCGGCTGATGCTGTCCCGCGTCGCTAGCAACATCTACTGGCTCGGCCGCTACCTGCAACGCGCCGAAAACACCGCGCGACTGGTCAACGTCAACGCGCTGCTGCTGCTCGACCTGCCGCGCGGCATTCCGTTCGGCTGGCAGCCGCTGGTGCAGATCGTCGGCGCCGAAGAGCTGTACCGCTCGCTGTACGGCGACGACTACAGCGAATCCAATGTCGTGCGCTTTCTGCTGCTGGACCAGCGCAACCCGGGCTCGATCCACAGCTCGCTGCACGCGGCGCGCGAAATCCTGCGCACCGTGCGCGACGCCACGCCGCGCGAAGTCTGGGAAAAGCTCAACGACCTGCATTACTACGTGATCGGCCAGGGCGAAGGCGCGCTGAGCCGGTCGCGGCGCGGCGCGTTCCTGCAGCGCGTGATCGACGGCACGATGCTCGTGTACTCGGTGCTCAGCTTCAACATGAGCCAGGACGTCGGCTTCCAGTTTCTGCGGATCGGCACCAACCTCGAACAAGCTGACATGACCACGCGCATCCTCGATGTGCGGTCGACGTCGCTGCTGGACCCAACCGGCCGAGCCGAACAGCTGGCGCCGCTGTACAACATCCAGTGGATGAGCGTGCTGCGCACGCTGACCGCGTATCAGATGTACCGCCGCCACGTGAAGGCGCGCGTCAATCGCACCGGCGTGCTGCGGTTCCTGCTGCAGAACCGCGAGTTCCCGCGCAGCGTCACGTTCTGCCTGTCGATGATCGCCTCCACGCTGCCGCACCTGCCGGAATCGCGCAGCGTCGAGCGCACCTTGTGGCGGGTACGGGCCTTGGTTCAGGACGCCAACGTCGACAAGCTGGTCGAAGAGGGTCTGCACGGCTTGATCGACGAAATCCAGCTGGGCCTGAACGACCTGCACGGCGCCGTCGCCGAAGTGTTTTTCAAGGTGCCGGAGCTTTAAAGGCTTGCACAAAAGCCCATTGCTTAATATTTAATCACAATGGGCTGCTTCACGCGCCGTCTTGGAATGTCCATACGGCGCGTCCACAATCGCAGTGATCGAACCGAGTCATCCCCGGCACCGGCCAGGGCGCAGTGGCAGCAACGATGCAAGCGGCGCGCGACGCATCAGCCGCATTGAGCGAAACGGAGCAGTAATGATCCCTTCGATACTCAAACTCGACGCCGGCGGCCTGCCCGTCGGCTGGATACGCTGGCAATCGGCGGTGACGCTGTACGCCCGCAAACGCGTCTGCTGGGAAGCCGGCGCCGAGCGCTTCCGGATCAGCGGCGGCCTCAGCTCCGTGACCGGCCAGCGCTCGTCAGTCGAGATCGGCTCGATCATCGCCGTCGCCGACCGCGCGCGGAAATTCGCCGCCGGCGCGCCGATGCTGACCAACCGCACGCTGTTCCAGCGTGACCGCAATCTGTGTCTGTACTGCGGCCGCCAGTTCTCCGCCTCGGTGCTGACGCGCGACCACGTCATTCCGGTATCCCGCGGCGGCGAAAACGTCTGGATCAACTGCGTCACCGCCTGCGAACGCTGCAACCACCGCAAGGCCGACCGCACGCCCGAAGAAGCCGGCATGAAACTGCTGGCGGTGCCCTACACGCCCAACCTCGCCGAATACCTGATCCTCAGCAACCGACTGATCCTCGCGGACCAGATGGAGTTTTTGCTGAATTTTGCAGGCAAAAAAGCTTTTGCCTAAGCAGCCAGCGGGATTTTGAGCCAGGGCTGGGGTCCGGCATGTCGGGTCAAAAATGCCGTCTTCCACTGAGACCGGCGCAACAAATTCTCACTTCTGCTGATGAGATCATTTTGCCCGACGCGATCGGCCGCGCTCGGCGAATGTGGCGCGACCTGCCCCTGCGGCCGATGCCGTTGCTCGGCGGGCTTGAGCGAATCCGCTCCCGTGGCTCAAGCCGCGTCTGCCAACCTCAAGGCGCAGGACGTGACCCATGGCCCATCCAATCCGACAGGAACGCATCCTGATTCTTTGCAAGACGTATCCATCCCCCAGCACGAAGTACGTTGAGACGTCTTGCGTTGCGGGGATGACGGAATCGGGCGATTTGATCCGGTTGTATCCGGTGCCCTTCCGCCTCGTGACGGATCAGCAGCAGTTCAAAAAGTGGCAGTGGATCGATGCGCGAGTCCAGCACGCGTCAGACGATCGCCGAGTTGAAAGCCATCGTTTGCATGTCGACACCATCAAAATTGGCGAGGTGGTACCGACGGCCAAAGACTGGTCTCAACGTCGACGCTGGCTGGACATGCTGCCGGTGTTCGATGATTTCGATGCCCTCGAACGAGCAAGGCAACAGCGCGGCGGACCGACCTTGGCGCTGCTCAGGCCCTCTCGGATCCTCGCCTTGGATACCAAGCCGGTCAAAGACCGTGACTGGACCCCGGAAGAGAAAGCCAAGCTCACCCAGCTTCAAGCGCAGGGCAACCTCTTCGCGCATTCCGATCCGGACATCCGGCTGTTGAAGAAACTTCCCTACGACTTCCACTACCGGTACGAGTGCCGTGCGGGCTCATCGGTAACGTCTTACCGGCACAAGATCGTGGATTGGGAGATTGGCGCCCTTTATTGGAATGTTGAGCGCAAGCATGGAACGGCCTGGGAGGCTCCGCTTCGGGCCAAGTACGAGACCGAGTTTGCATCGAAGGACCTGATGTTCCTGATGGGAACGATCCACCGTTTCCCGGACCAGTGGCTGATCGTCAGCGTGATCTACCCGCCTAAGCTGCAGCCCGGCACGCAAGTTCAGGGATCACTGTTCGGGCCGTGATGTGGGCCACCGGCGGGGCACCGGCCTGACTCACCGCCCTTGCGACGAACGTTCGATGACATTGAGCCGGGTCGGCCTCAAAGCACATCAAGGCCGCCGTCGTGGTGCTCCCGATCTTCGCGAGTTCGGCAATGGCGGCTTGCTGGCCAGCGAGGTGTTCCATGAACGACGCTGTGTACTGCGTCCAGTCGCGGTCGAGCTTGTAGCGATCGCGCACGGACTTCGGACAGCCGAGCGATGGCATGTGCAGATAGCCGATACCCCGGTCAGCCAGTAGCTTCGATAAAGCGGTTTTGGAGAATCCGGGTTTTCGCGAGAGCGGCAGCGCCCGGACATCCACCAGAGTCCGAATCGCTTCGGCCGCGAGCCGACCGATGAAGGCCTCCGAGGTCATGCCTTCGTAACCGGCGGTGTAGAGGTATCGGGGTCTTTTCATCGCAGCACATGTTACCGGGCCACTCACCGCTTGGCGCGCTGCATGGCCCGCGCCAAACGTGTCGTTCGCGACCTGATTACTGACAGCACGTTGGATATCTGCGGGGCACGCCGAGGCAAGCGCCCGCCCTCCTCGCGCCGCGATCGCAGCACCGCCTCCGATCTACTCCATTTGAAGTAGGAACTAGGCCAATCACGAAGCCGTGGCTTGCATGACAGACTCGTGGCAGCAATGCCGATGCGCACCTCGCCGTGCCCGGTACCGAGCGTCATCGAAACGTGGTGCAAATGGAGAACATCGTGGGCAAGACGAGCTATCGGCTGTGGCTGACGGCGGCCTGTTCGGCGCTGGTGATATTGGCGGGCTGTGGCGGCGGCGGCAGCGACGACAATCCTGGCCCGTTGCCGACAGCGCAGTCGGACTGGAGCACGCTCGGCGCGCGCACGGCCACGGCGCAAGGCGGCCGCACGATCACCGGCAATCAGGGCGCGCAGTGGACCAGCACCTATGCCCCGCCGGCGACGCACGCCGGCACGGCCGTGCAGCCGCTGCAATACATCACGATGCGCGACGGCAAGCGTCTGGCCGCGTATCTGACGCTGCCGGCCGACGCCGACGGCAATCCGGCGCCAGGGCCGTTCCCGACCGTGCTCGTGCAGACCGCCTACAACGGCGTCAGCGGCCAGTTCGTGCCGGCGCTCGGCGGTGCAGACGAATTGCTGGTCACTCACGGCTACGCCAGCATCACGGTCGACGTCCGCGGCACCGGCCAGTCCGAGGGGCAGTGGGAAGCCTTCGGCCCTGAAGAGCAGGCCGACTACGCCGAGGTGGTCGACTGGGTCGTCCGCCAGCCGTGGTGCGACGGACGCATCGGCGTGCAGGGCGTCTCCTATCTGGGCATCACGGCGATCATCACGACAGCGCAGGGCCATCCGTCGATCAAGGCGGCGTTCCCGATCGTGCCGATCGGTGACGGCTACCGCGACATCGTGTTCACCGGCGGGCAGGTCAATCCGACGTTCATTCCGCTGTGGCTGGGCTTGGTGTCGGTGCTCGGCGTGACCAATCCGACGGTGCTGACCGATCCCACCATCGGCATCCCGGTCGTGCTGGAACACGTGCTCAGCGCCGTGACCAACTTTCAGGTGCCGACGATTCTGAAGGCGCTGGTCGGCGAGGCCGAAACCGCGTACGACGGCGCGTTCTGGCAGGCGCGCTCGCCGCTGGAGATCATCTCGGCCGTCAGAGTGCCGACCTTCGTCGTCGGCGGCCTGCGCGACTTGTTCCAGCGCAGCGAGCCGATGAGCTATGAGGTGATCAAGCGCAACACCGTGGCCAAGCTGCTGATGGGCCCGTGGACGCACATCCAGGCTGCGATGGGCATGGGCTTGCCGGCGGATGGCGTGCCGACGCTCAGCGAGCTGACGCTGCAGTGGTTCGACCAGTACGTCAAAGGCCTGGACGTCGGCGCCGACCGCTTGCCGAATGTCACGCAGTGGGTCACTGGCCTGGATCGCTACGTGACGGCGAGCGACTGGCCGCATCCGCAAGCCAGCGCGCAGCGCTTGTACCTGCGCGGCGACAAGTCGCTGTCGACCACAACGCCGGCCGCCGACGAGCGCAGCAATGTCGCGGCGCAAGTCCCGATCCTGGGCTTGTGCTCGGTCAGCTCCGCGCAGTGGACCGCCGGCCTGCTCGGCCTGCTTCCGGTGCCTTGCTTCTCCAACGGCAACGTCGTCGACAGCGGCGCGATCAACTACGAAACCGAGCCGATGGCCGAGGACTACTACCTGAACGGCCCGATCGAAGCGGACATCTGGATGGCGACCACCGCGATCGACGCCGGCCTGTCGGTGCGGGTCGACGACGTCGCACCCAATGGCCGGGTGACACCGCTGACCAACGGCCTTCAGACCGCATCACTGCGCGCGGTCGACGAGCGCCGCTCGCGCAAGCTCGACGGCCAGTCGATCCAGCCCTGGCATCCGTTTACCCAGGAATCGGTGCTGC
>Ga0255089_1000442_pt1 | contig 15660 bp, 17 predicted proteins | sample Colum_Miss_RepC__2_FD_188468 | JGI IMG/M metagenome (GOLD analysis project Ga0255089, IMG submission 188468) | Freshwater microbial communities from Columbia River, Oregon, United States - Colum_Miss_RepC_8d | ecosystem: Environmental > Aquatic > Freshwater > River | place: USA: Oregon... | reverse complement strand
GCCAGGAACCCTCACATGAAGTCCGCCTTCGTCCGCGTCTCCGGTCTTGCCTTGCTGCTTGCCAGCACCGCTGCTGCCGCTGCCAGCCCGGCCGGCAACAAGCCGGTGCCGACCGCCGCGCCGGGCGCCGGTTCGCCGCCGTTGAACGCGTTTGCCGCCACGGTCGAAGAGATCAACGTCTGCACGCGCGGCAACCTCGCCGACCGCGGGTCGCTGCGCGACGTCACGCTGACCAGCAAGGCTCGTGACGGCAAGGAGCGCGCGCTCAAACTCAAGCTGTTCTGGAAGCCGGTCAAGGACACCGGCGAAGCGCGCCTCAACGTGCGCGTCACCGAACCCAAGGACCTGGCCGGCTCCAGCTACTTGCTGGTGCGCAGCGAAGGACAGGAGCAGATCTACTTCTACCTGCCGGCCGCCAACAAAGTGCAGCAGGTCAGCGGTGATGACCTGAATCGCCCGCTGTGGGGCACCGACCTGTCGTACACCGATCTCAAGCAGTTGCAGGGCCTGGCCGCCAACGGCACGACCAAGCGCATCAACGACACCGTGATCGCCGGCCGCGCGCACTACGTGCTCGAAACCCAGCTCGCTGACGCGGCGCCGCAGTACGCGACGCTGCGCACCTACGTCGACCAGCAGAGCTGTGTGCCGATGCGCTCGGACTTTCTCGACGGCAGCGGCAAGCTGGTCAAGCAGCTGCAGGCCGATGCCGCAACGCTCAGCGAGCTGTCGCCGTACTGGTTCGTTACGCGTTATGCGATGAAGGACCTGGCCCGCAACAGCGAAACGCAGATCGAGCTGTCGGACATCTACCTGCTGGAGCGGCTGTCCGAAAAGAACTTCGCACCCACAACGTTCTATCTGAAGAACGAGTAAGCCACGATGGCGACAGCGGCGCCGGCGGATACCGCGGCGCGCCGTGGCAGCCTGGCCGCCTGGATCGCCGAGCGGCCGCGGCTGATCGTTGTGCTGATCACGCTGCTGTCGCTGGCAGCGCTGCTGCAACTGGTCGACTTCCGCGAGCAGCGGCTGAGACTGACGGTCGATGCCTCGCTCGACCCGATGATCGCCCCCAACCTGCCGGCGCAACCGGTCGATGACGTCGTCCATGCGCGCTTCGGCGCCGCCGACGACGCCGTGCTGGTGCTACTGCAAGCCGCCGACGTGTATTCCCCGGCGGTGCTGCGCCAACTCGATGAATTGAGCCGGGCGCTGGCCGCACTGCCGGGCGTGGCCGAAGTGCAGTCGCTGACCCGCGTGCCGCTGCCGCGCGGTGGCGACGGACAGCTGAGCCTGCGACGCCTGAAGCCGTCCGAATTTGGCGACGCAGCACTGATCGCGGCACTGCGCCGCAGCCTCGACGCCGACCCGCTGCTGCGCGGACAACTGGTGACGCTCGACGGCCGGTCGGCCGCGATCCGCGTTGCGCTGAGCACGCGCAGCGACCGCGACACGCTCGAAAGCGGCGTGGCCGAAGCGATCCGCCAAACCGCGCATCGCTTCGACGGTCCCGACTTGAGTATCGCCGTCACCGGCATGCCGATCGTTCGCGACGCCACCAGCCGTGCGGTGCTCGACCAGCTCGGCTGGACCGTGCCAGCGATCGTGCTGGTGCTGGCCGGCTTGCTGGCGCTGGCGTTTCGCAGCTGGCGCGGCGTCTGGCTGCCGCTGCTGACGATCAGCCTGGCCTTGCTGTGGACGATGGCGACGCTGTCGGCCAGCGGCCGTCCGCTGAACCTGATCACCAGCCTGGTGCCGCCGCTGCTGGCGACGATGGGGCTGGCCTACTGCGCTCATGTACTGACCGACTTTGAAGCGCTGCTGCGCGAGCCGCGCATCCGCGACCGCAGCAAGCGCATCGAGCATCTGCTGCGCGACGTGACCGGGCCGGTCGTGTTGACCGGTTTCACCACTGGCGTCGGCGTGCTGGCGTTGGTGACCAACGATCTGCCGGCGATCCGCGAATTTGCGCTGCTGTCGTCGCTGGGCGTGGTCTACACGGTGCTGTTGGTACTGACCTTCGTCCCGGCGATGTTGGGACTCACAACCCGTCGCACGCCGCGTCAGCCGTTGCCGGCGGACCGTTTGTTCCGCAACGGCAGCGCAATGATCGGGCGCTTCGACGTGGTCAATCGGCGGCGCATCCTGTGGGTCGCCAGCGCCATCGGCGTCGCCGCCGTGCTGCTGGCCACCAGGATCGACGTCGGCGATCGATTCGTCGGCGCGTTCTCGGCGGGCAGCGAAGTGCGCCGCGACTACGAGCGCGTCAATACCGCGCTCGGCGGCGTGACGCCGCTGTCGATCCTGATCGACGGCGCGGTTCCCGAGCTGTTCCTCGAACCCGAGTCGCTGCAGGAACTCGACGCGCTGCAAGCCTGGCTGCGACAGCAGCCGGGCGTCGGCACGGTGACCGGCATCACCGACCATTTGCGATCACTGAATCGCTTGCTGACCGGCAGCGATGTCGCCGCCTTGCCCGACAGCCGCGAGCTGACCAGCCAGCTGCTGTTTTTCGGCGATACCGACACCTTGTCGCAGCTGATCGACAGCGACCGTCAGTCGACGCTGATCAATCTGCGGCTAACGATCGACGACACCGCCGAGATCGGCGATCTGCTCGCGCGCATTGAGCAGCGCCTGCAGCAACTGCCCAAGAGCATGCACGCACAAGCCAGTGGCGAAGCCGTGCTGATGACGCAGTCGGTGCATGCGGTTACGTCGGGTCAGCTGCAGAGCATCGCGCTGGCACTGGGCGTGATCTATCTGTGCCTGGCGATCCAGTTCGCCTCGCCCTGGGTCGGGCTGCTGGCCAGTCTGCCGACCTTGCTGCAAACCGCGCTGTACTTCGGCGCGCTTGGCTTGTTCGGCGTCAAGCTCAACGCGAGCACCAGCTTGGTGGAATGCCTGGTGCTGGGCTTGGCGGTGGACGACACGATTCACTACCTGTCGCGGTTCAATACCGCGGCGCGACGCACCGCGTCCGAAACCACGGCCGCCGTGTCGGCGCTGCAGGCCGTGCTGCGACCGATCACGCTGACCAAGGCGATTCTCGCTGCCGGCTTTCTGGTGCTGACCACCGGCGAGTTGCAGAACCAAGTGCTGTTCGGCTGGCTGGCCGCGTTCACGCTGGCCTGTGCCTGGCTGGTTGACGTATTCGTCACGCCAGCCTTCATCAGCGGCGTGCGCGTCGTCACGCTGTGGGATTCGCTGCGCTTGAACCTGGGCGCCAACGTGCAGGGCACGATCCCGCTGTTCGCCGGCCTGAGCTCGCGCGAGGCGCGCATCTTTGCGCTGATGTCGCGTGTCGAAGTCGTGCCGGCCGGCGTGCTGATCATCCGCGAAGGCGATCCGGGCGGCGACATCTTCATCGTCATCGACGGCAAGCTGGCGGTATGGACGTATCGCGACGGCGAGCGCGTCGTGCTCAACCAGCACAAGCGGGGCGGCGTCGTCGGCGAAGCCGGCTACTTCGGCCAGAAGCGCATGGCCAACGTCGAAACGCTGAGCAAGACGCGATTGCTGCGCTTCGACGATGCCGATCAGGAGTTGATCTGTCGCCGTTACCCCCGGATCGCGGCCCGCATCTTCCTGAACATGAACCGCATCCAGGCCGAACGTCGCGCCCGCGATACCGCGATGCCGGCGACTTGAGTCAACAACGCACGTCGTGTCGGTCCAACCCGATATCGCGCCCCCAACGGATCACGGTCGCGCGCTTGATCGGCATTGATCACACCGGCGTCACGCGCGCGGCTGAATCCTGGAACGGAGTACCGACACGATGCGCATCGATCTTCAGTTCAGGCTGTCAGCGATCGGCATGATCGGCCTCGCCGCGCTGTCGGCGACACACGAACTGCGCGACCGCATGACCGAGCCGGAGCCGCTGCTCGCACTGAGCCTGGGTGTCATGCCCAATCTGGCCGCGGCGTTCGGCATGCCGCTGATCCTGGCCAGTTTCACGACCCCGGCCACTGACCTGCCGGGCCCAAGCGCGTGTCATCGCGCATTCCGTCGCGTGCTGGCATTCACCACGCTCGGCTTGTGCGGATGGGAACTGGCGCAGACCACCAACCCGCGCTTCGTGTTCGATGTTGCCGACCTGATCGCCACCGGGCTCGGCTCGGCCCTCGCATACCTGGCGTTTACCTGGCAGCTACGGCGCGCGCGGGCAGCGCACCCAGGTCATGGCCCGACGTGATGGCCGCGATCAGTCGCCGTTGCCGGCAAGACGGCGATCGCGACGTTTGAACCGCCTCGCTCAAGATGACGTCGTGCCGCCCCGCGCGCTTGGCCATTCGATCGGCTGCGCGTCGATGCCCTTGGCCTTGAGCCAATCGCGCAGCGCAAAGCCGGTACCGGCGGGCCAGTAGCGGCACTGGTCGAACGGGACGTGCTTCCAGTCGACCAACTCTTCGTTGAGGCGCACGGTGCCGGTCGCGGGCACGTGGTACGCGATCAGCAGCTGGTTCATCCGGTGGAACTCGTACAGCCCGACGAAGTTCGCGGCCAGTGGCGTCAGGCCCAGCTCTTCCTCGACTTCGCGCTGCACGCCGATCTCCGGGGTTTCGCCGCGTTCCAGAAAGCCGGTGATCAGCGCATACGCGCCCGCCGGCCACGCTGCATTGCGGGCCAGGATGATCTGACCTTCATGCTCGACGATCGCTGCCACGACCGGCACCGGATTGTCCCAGTGCACATAGCCGCACTGCGGGTCGGCGCAGCCGCTGCGGTCACGGTCGCCGAAGCGGGCGACGATCAAGGGGCGTGCGCATTGCGGGCAGTACTGGAATTTCATGGCAGCGGACTCAGGCAGGTTCGATCAGCGCAGCGTAGGTGGCATCGTGGATCACCGCGTCGGCGGCGGCATCGGCGCCGATCACGCGGCTGTGCAGGTCGATGCGTGCGCGGCCGCGGCTGCGCAGCCGATCGACGAACGCCGGCCAGTGCTCGGCCGGCAAGCGCGCTTCCGACACCAGCGCGCCGGTCACCGGCCGATCGAACCGGCATTGGCTGCGCTGCACGACCAGCGCCGCGTCGATGCCGGCATCGCGCAGTGCCACATGCAGCAGTGACCAGCCGGTCAGCACACTCAGCAGGGCCAGGCTGCCGCCAAATGCGGTGTGATGATGGTTGAGGTTGTTGGCCAGCGGCGCTTCAAGCACCACGTGCTGCGGCGTGCAGACGCGCACCTGCACGTCGACGGCCGTCAGCAGCGGAATGCTGCGACGCAAAAATTCAGTCAGTTCGGCGGGAGACATGCGCAAGGATAGCGTCGCTCCGCGGGCTTGAGACTACACTCGCTGCCCATGGACCCCCATGCGTTGCTCGCTCAGAGCCGATTGTTTGCCGGCATCGCGTCGACCGCGCTCGACGCGCTGGCGCGTTGCACGACGATCTGCGGATTCCGCAGCGGCGAATCCGTGTTTGCGATCGGCTCACCGGCCGACTGCATCTATGTCGTTGCCACCGGCCGGCTGCGCGTCGAGAACGCCGACGGCAGCTTGCGCGGCGAAGTCGGCATGCTCGAGTGCGTCGGCGAAGTGGCGATCCTCGGCGGCAACGCGCGCAGCGCCCAGGTCTACGCGGTGCGCGACAGCTACCTGCTGCGGATCGGCCGCGACGACCTGCTGGCGTTTCTGCAGGATCATCCCGATGTGCTGCTACGCCTGACGCAGATGATCATCTCGCGGCTGCAAGCACGGCCGACGCCATCGGCACTGGCGGCTGCCAACCGGCCGCGCTGCATCACGCTGCTGCCGGTGACGCCGACCATCGACTTGCACGCGATCGCCGAGCGCATGCGCGACACGCTGGCCGAATGCGGCGACGTGCGCATCGTCGATGGCCCGAGCGTCGACCGGTCGCTGGGGCGCGGCGCATCGCAAATGGCGCCGGGCTTGGCATCGGAAGGCAAGCTGGTGCAGCACCTGCACAGTGCCGAACGCGTACACCGTCACTTGATCTACTTGGCCGACCGCGTGCCGAGTAGCTGGACCGACCGCTGCCTGCGCCAGTGCGACCGCGTGATGGTCGTCGTCGATGCGCGGACGCCGCCGACGCTGACGCCGATGCTCGACGAGCTGCGCAGCCTCAACCTGCGAGTCCCCGTCGAACTGGTGCTGCTGTGCCCCGCCGACGCGAGCGCCGAAAACGTGCTGCTGTGGCGCGAGCTGTGCGGCGCCCGCACGCATTACCTGCTGCGCCCCGATGTGCCGCGCGATGCCGAATCACTGGCGCGCAGCATCAGCGGACGTGCGCTGGGGCTGGTACTCGGCGGCGGCGGTGCGCGCGGCTTTGCGCACATCGGCCTGCTACGCGCGCTGCATGAGCTGCGCCTGCCGCTGGACGTGCTCGGCGGCACCAGCATGGGCGCGTTCATTTCGGCGCTGACGGCCTGTGGCTACGACTGGCGGCAAGTGCTGGAAATCACGCGCGACACCTTCGTAAAACACCGGCTGCTGAACGACTATCTGCTGCCACGCGTCGCGCTGATTCGCGGGCGCAAGTTCTATCGACACTTGCAGAAGCTGTTCGGTGAGCGGCGTATCGAGCAGCTGCGCACGCCGTTTTATTGCGTCAGTACGAACCTGACGCGCGGTCAGCCGGTGGTGCACGATCGTGGCCCGCTGGCGCTGTGGGTCGCCACCAGCATGGCGATCCCAGGGGTGGCACCTCCAGTGGTCTGGCGAGGCGATTTGCTGGTCGACGGCGCCATCGTCAACAGCCTGCCGACCGACATCATGCAGAGCCTGGAACGCGGTCCGATCATCGCGTCGGACGTATCGACCGAAGGCGCGCTGGCAATGCCCGGCGTCGAAGGCCCAGACCCGGATGCGGTGTTGCGCTGGGCGCCGCTGCGGCCGCACGAAGGACGCCGGCCCAGCCTGATCTCGATCTTGTTCCGCACTGCGACGCTGACCAGCGAATCAGGCGTGGCCGCGCGCGCGGCGCGGGCCGATGCCTATCTGCGGCTGCCGGTGTCCGGCATCGCGATGTTCGACTGGGACAAGCTCGACGATGTGGCGCAGCGCGGCTACGAGTTCGCGATGCAGGAGCTGCCCAAGCTCGAAGGCCGGCTGCGCGCCTGCCCGATCTAGCGGCAATGCGGGCGACGCACGCCGGGTCGGCTGCGATCGATGCCACGCTCGGCCGACATCGTTTTGCGGCAAGCTAGACACTGATCCCTTGGGCGAAGGACTGCGTGATGCGTTCACTGTGGCTGGCAGCGGCACTGGGGATACCGATGACCGCGATGGCGCTGGACTACCCGGCATCGCCGCGTGGCGATGTCGTGGATACCTACTTCGGCACCGCGGTGGCCGATCCGTATCGCGCGCTCGAAGACCTCGACGCGCCGCAGACACGCGACTGGGTCAACGCACAAAACGCGTTGACGCTGCCGTTTCTGGCCGCGTTGCCCGAACGTGAAGGCTTGCAGCAGCGCCTGACGCAGCTGTGGAACTACGAGCGCTTCGACGTACCGGCCAAGGCCGGCGGGCAGTACTTCTACACGCGCAACGACGGCCTGCAGAACCAGGCCGTGCTGTACGTGCAAAAAGGCAGTGATGCGCCGCGCGAGCTGCTCGATCCCAACCGTCTGTCCAGCGACGGCACCGTGGCGCTAACGCAGTTCGAGCCCTCGCCCGATGGCCGGCGGATCATGTACGCGACGGCCGCCGCCGGGTCGGACTGGAACGACTTCCGCATCCGCGATGTCGCCAGCGGCGTCGACAGTAGCGAGACGCTGCAGCGGATCAAATTCTCCGGCGTGTCGTGGACGCAGGATGGCGAGGGTTTTTACTACTCGCGCTATCCCGATCCGCCCGCCGAGTTGGCCGACAAGACCAGCAATCGCGCAGTGTTCGACGGGCTGGCGAACCAGAAGCTGTACTACCACCGCGTCGGCACACCGCAGCGCGACGACGTGCTGGTCTTCGAGATGCCCGACCAGCCGAAGTGGTTCATCGACGGCCAAGTGACGCGCGACGGCCGGTATTTGATCGTGACGATGCGCGCCGGCTCCGGGGACAAGAGCCGCGTCTACATCCGCGACCTGCAGCAAGCCGATGCGCCGACGATCAAGCGCGTCGACTCCTTCGATCACGCCTACCAGTACATCGGCCACCACGGCAGCCTCGCCTACTTTATGACCGACCGTGACGCACCGCGTCGCGCGATCGTGTCGCTGGATTTGTCCCAGGCCGCCGACGCGCCGTGGACCCCAGTCGTCGCTGAAACGCCCGACACGATCGTCAATGCCAAGCTCGCCGGCGGTCAGCTGGCAGTGCTGAGCCTGCACGATGCGTCCAGCCGGCTGACGCTGTACACGCTGGCCGGCAAGCTACTCGGGCCGATCAAGCTGCCGGGTCTCGGCGCCGTGGCCGAGGACTTCCATTGCAGCCATGACGACGACGAGCTGCTGTTCGGCTACACCAGCTACAACCAACCGCTGACGCCGTATCGCGCCAGCATCAAGGCGCGTTCCGCCAGCGCGTTCCGGACGTTGCGGCTGGCATTCGACCCGACGCAGTACGTCACCGAGCAAGTGTTCTATCCGTCGCGCGACGGCACGCGCGTGCCGATGTTCATCAGCTACCGCAAAGGCTTGAAGCGCGACAGCCGCGCCCGCGCGTTCCTGCACGGCTACGGCGGTTTCGACATCGCCAAGACGCCGGCCTTCGATGTGTCGGCGCTGGCCTGGATGGAGCGCGGCGGCGTCTATGCGGTGGCCAATCTGCGCGGCGGCGGCGAATACGGCGAAGCCTGGCACCTGGCCGGCACGCGCGAACGCAAGCAGAACGTGTTCGACGACTTCGTCGCCGCGGCCGGCTACCTGGTGTCGCAGCGCTACACGGCCTATCCGCGGATCGCGATCTGGGGCCGCAGCAACGGCGGCCTGCTGGTCGGCGCCAGCGTCAACCAGAACCCGCAACTGTGGGGTGCGGCGGTGGCGACGGTCGGTGTGATGGACATGCTGCGCTTCCACAAATTCACGGTCGGCTATGCGTGGACCGGCGACTACGGCTCGTCCGACGACGCCGACGGCTTTGGCTATCTGTCGCGTTATTCGCCGTTGCACACGCTCAAGCCGGGCACCGCCTATCCGCCGACGCTGATCACCACCGGCGACCATGACGACCGCGTCCATCCCGCGCATTCGTACAAGTACGCAGCCGCGCTGCAAGCAGCGCAGGCCGGCGAAGCCCCGGTGCTGATCCGCATCGACACGCGCGCCGGCCACGGCAGCGGCAAGCCGGTGTCGAAAGTCATCGAAGAAGAAGCCGACAAGCTGGCCTTCATGTGGCATTACACGGCCGGATCGGCCGAATCGCCGTCGGCGCCGTGAGCAGGCAATGAAGGGCGACACGCAGTTGATCGAAATCCTGCGGCTGACCAATGCGTCGAGGATGGCCGCCGGCATGGAGCCGCTGGTGCACGACTCGCGTCTCGGCCGCGCCGCGCAGTTGCACGCCGAGTATCTGGCCGAAGGCGGCTTTCTATCGCATGGCGGTTTCGGCGACAGCTCGCCCGGCGACCGGGCGACGGCCGCCGGCTATGGCTGGAGCCGCGTCGGCGAGAACGTGTTGGCGCGGACCCGCGCCGAGCCCGAGGCGGCCTACCAGCAGTGGTGGAACAGCCAGGGCCATCGCGACAATCTGCTGACGGCCGCATTCCAGCACTGCGGCCTGGGGCGGCATTACTCGCCCAAGGTGGACTGCTGGTACTACGCGATGCTGCTGGCGACGCCGGCCGCCTGATCGGCAGCGGCGTCGCAATGGCGGCTTAGACCGAGAACGACGACCCGCAGCCGCAGGTGGTCTGCGCGTTCGGATTGCGGATCACGAACTGCGCACCTTCGACCGTGTCTTTGTAGTCGATCTCGGCGCCGATCAGATACTGCAGGCTCATCGGATCGACGACCAGCGTCACGCCCAGCGTCTCGACGCGGGTGTCGTCGTCTTCAGCGGCTTCGTCGAACTTGAAGCCGTACTGGAAGCCCGAGCAGCCGCCGCCGGAAACGAACACCCGCAGCATCTGGTTCGGGTTTTCTTCTTCGTCCAGCAGTTCACGCACCTTGCGGGCCGCCGACTCGGTGAAGATCACGTCGCTGGCCGGCGCGGCAGCCGCGGCCGCCGCCTTGGACGGGGAATAAACGCTGGGTTCGGTCTGCTGCGTGCTCATCTGGACATCCTCTAGCCCGGGGTAACAGCGGCCGGGGAAGTGGCTTCCCCGTCGATGATCCGGGACTCATCGCTGCTGAAAGACTGACGGTGATCCTGTACGGCGGCCGGCGCGCGGGCCACCACCATCGCGGCGGCCATCGATTCGTGTACCAGCTGCCCGTTGACCTGCGCACCCGGCTGCATCTCGATGACCTTGTAGAACACGTTGCCGGTTACGCGCGCCTTGGCGCCGAGCGTGATCTTCTCGGCCACATGCACGTCGCCAACGACGGCGCCGTTAAGAACCAACATGGGGACGCGCACCTCGCCTTCAACCGACCCAGTTTCGCTGATCGACAGATGCGCCGATTGTTCGGCCGTGGAACAGACGTTGCCGAACACGCGGCCGTCCAGATGCAGGCCGCCGCTGAAGCGGATGTCGCCGGCCACTTCGGTCTGACGGCCGATCAAGGTCTCGACGGAACCATTGCTGCGGGGCGGCGGCGGCGCGCTGGCCTTGTTGGAGAACTTCATGGTGCGGGATCGAGGCTGGCGGACGGGAACGACGAGTCGGCCTTGATCTTACTCCAGTCGAACGGGTTCTCGACCGTCGCCTCGGCGCCGTCGATGTCCAGCATCACCGTCATCCGGGCCGGGCGGAAACCGGCCGGCAAGCGGAATTCACCCGAGAATTCCTGAAAGTACTTGAACGCGAACTGCGGCAAGCGCCGGTCGCCGGTCAGCAGCGCTTCGAGATCTTCGGTCGCATCCTTGCCGTCGCGGCTGCCGGCGATCACGACGCGGATGCGCCCGGCCACCCGCTTGTCGTGGCGCACCGACTGAATCAGCACCAGGTCGTAACGCCAGCGATCGGCGTCGGCCTGAGGCGTGACTTTCAGATCGAGCACGCGCACGCCGGCGCGGGTTTCGTCGGGCGATACGATGCCGCGATAGAACGCCACTTGTTCGCGCAGGTCGGCGGCCTCGGCCTGCAGTTCGGACAGCGACGCTTTGACGTCGGTACAGGCAGCGCCGTCGATTTCGCCGGCGCGCTCCGCGTACACCACCTGCTGGCGCAACTGGGCGTTCTCGGCGCGTGCCGCGCGCAACTCGCGCGCCAGATCGCGGCGCTCGTCACGCAGCTGTTCCAGCTCGGTCTTGGTTTCGCGGAATTCCGAAATCAGGTTGGTGCGCGCCCACGCGTAAACAGCAAATCCGGCAATCGCAAGGCCGGCGACGCTGCCGGCGATCAGCCCCGCCTTCAGCCAGGGCCGATGCTGCTTGACGATGATCCGGTGCTGGACCACGCGTTAAGGCGTCATGCCCGGCGCATCGAGCCCGGCGGTTTCGGGCAGGCCGAACATCAGGTTGAAGCACTGGATCGCTTGTCCCGACGCGCCTTTGACCAGGTTGTCGATGACCGACAGCACGACCACGGTTTGGCCATCCGGCGCCAGATGCACGGCGATGCGGCACTGATTGCCGCCGCGGACGCTGCGCGTCTCCGGGTGATCGCCGGCGGGCAGCACGTCGACGAACGGCTCGCCGCGATAGCGCGACTCGAACAGCGCCTGCAAGTCGACGCCGGGCTGCGTCAGCCGGGCATAGAGCGTCGCGTGGATGCCGCGGATCATCGGCGTCAGATGCGGCACGAACGTCAGTGATACCGGGCCGTCGGCCGCGACGCGCAAGCCCTGCTGGATCTCCGGCAAGTGGCGATGGCCGGGTACCGAATACGCGCGGAAGTTATCGCCGGCCTCACAGAACAGCGAGGTCACGCGCGCTTCGCGCCCGGCGCCGGACACGCCGGACTTGCAGTCGGCGATCAGCTGCGAGGCGTCGATCAAGCCCGCTTCCAGCAGCGGCAGAAAGCCGAGCTGCACTGCGGTCGGATAGCAGCCGGGGTTGCCGATCACGCGCGCATTGGAGATGGCGTGACGATTGACTTCCGGCAGGCCGTACACCGCTTCCTCGAGCAAGGCCGGGGCGGTGTGGTCGAGCTGATACCAGCGCTTGAATTCCGCAGCATCCTTGAGCCGGAAGTCGGCCGACAGATCGATGACCTTGACGCCCGCCTCGACCAGCGCCGGCGCCATCTGCATCGCCGTGCCGTGCGGCGTGGCGAAGAACACCGCGTCGCAGGCTGCTAGCGCCGCTTCGTCTGGCGCCGAGAACACCGCGTCGCAGTGGCCACGCAAACTCGGGAACAGATGGTCGGCACGCAGCCCGGCCTCTTTGCGCGAGGTCAGCGTCGTGACCGCCACTTCGCGGTGCCCAGCCAGCAGTCGCAACAGCTCGGCGCCGGTGTAGCCGGTGCCGCCGACGATTCCCACCTTGATCATGGCCCGCCCTAATCTGTGATGCCGCTAACAAAAGGACCGGAATGATAGGCTTTTGCCGCGGCGCAATGAAACACGCGCCGGCAACCGGGCCCGTCGTCACCCTGCCCGCCGCCTACGCCTCGTCTAACCCTCGTTTCTGGAGTCAGCATGCTTTGGGTCAAAGCGATACACGTGATCTTCGTCGTCGCCTGGTTCGCCGGGCTGTTCTATCTGCCGCGGCTGTTCGTCTACCACGTCGACACGCAGGACACCGCGGGTCATGACCGCTTCGTGCTGATGGAACGCAAGCTCTATGGCCTGATGACGATCGCGATGATCGGCACCTGGGTGTTTGGCCTAGCAATGGTGGTGATGAGTCCCGGCTACCTGCAGCTCGGCTGGATGCACGCCAAGCTGACGCTGGTGATCGCGCTGAGCGGCTACCAGGGCTGGTTGAAGGTCAATCTGCGCAAGTTCGCCAACCGCACCAACACCCGCAGCGGCCGCTTCTGGCGCATCGCCAACGAAGTGCCGGCCGTGCTGCTGATCGCGATCGTGATTCTGGTCGTCGTCAAACCGTTCTAAAACGGCCCAAGGTCGCGGCGGCGCCAAGCGCCCGTCGCGACCTGTACGGAGGTACGCCGGATGGACCTTCGGATCAGGGGCCCTTCAGTTCGCCGACCGCCGACTGGATGTAGTTGGGCAGACCCATCTGCTCGATCAGCTTGAGCTGCTCTTCGAGGAAGTCGATGTGGTCTTCCTCGCTCTGCTGGATCGCGACCAGGATCTCGCGCGTGCCGTAGTCCTTGACGCTTTCGCAGTAGGCGATCGCTTCCTTGTACAGCGGATGCGCCTCGTACTCGCGCTTGAGGTCGCATTCGAGCACCTCCTGCACGTTCTCGCCGATGTACAGCTTGCCGAGGTCCTGCAGGTTGGGCAGGCCGTCGAGGAACAAGATGCGCTTGATCAGCTTGTCGGCGTGCTTCATCTCGTCGATCGATTCCTCGTACTCGAGCGCTTCGAGCTTTTTGAGGCCCCAGTTGCCGAGCATCCGTGAATGCAGGAAGTACTGGTTGATCGCCGTCAGTTCGTTCTTGAGGCCGAGGTTGAGGTACTCGATGACCTTGGTATCGCCGCGCATGGCTGTCGTCCTGGGAAAGTAGCCGCAGTGTAGCGGCGCACACCTCGGTGAGTCCAGCCTAAGTGTTTGTTAGACAAGCACTTTTAGAGTGGTTATGCGTCTGATTCGCAACTGCCTCAAGCGGTTGCGGCAAACCCCGGCGCAATGCCCAGGTCAGCCAGCCGCAGCGGCTGCGACGACCGCTGGGACGACAGCAGCTCGCGCGCGGCCGGCACGCACTTGCCGCAGCAGCTGCCGAGCCCGGTTTCCCGGACGACCTCACGCAACGTGGTGGCGCTGCCTTCACGGACCATGCGCTTGATCCGGGTATCGGAGACGGCCTTGCAGACACAGACGTACATGGCGGCGGCGATTGCGTGAATGAGAACGATTGACAATACGCTACGCCAACTGCGAACTGGAATCAAATAACAATGGTTCTCGTCTAAGACGCCGTACCCAGCGACGAGGCCACCAGCGGCAACGGCACGCCGGCCGCGTCGGCCAGTTCGGTCAGCGCCCGGCGATACACCTCGCGCTTGAACTCGATGACCTGCTCGGCCGGCGTCCACCAGTCGATCCAGCGCCAACCGTCGAATTCCGGCGTCGGACTGGCGTCAAAGTGCACGCGATCTTCCGAGCACAGCAGCCGCAGCAGGAACCACTTCTGCTTCTGGCCGATGCAGACGCGGCCACGGCCCTGACGCAAATAGCGCTTGGGCAGTTGGTAACGCAGCCAACCCTGGGTGACGGCGACGATCTCGACGTCGTCGGCGGTCAGCCCGAGTTCTTCGTGCAACTCGCGCAGCAACGCGTCGCGCGGTGCTTCGCCGCGCTGGATGCCACCTTGGGGAAATTGCCAGGCGTCCTGGCCGATGCGCTTGGCCCACAGCACTTGCCCGGCCGGGTTGGCCAGGATGATTCCGACGTTGGGACGGTAGCCGTCCGAATCAATCACGTGAATCGACCGCGCAATGGGCTGATCTGGATTCTTCCACAAGGCCGCGAGCAGCGGCAAACTGCGCGACCTTTTATTTTGACGGCCAAAACCGCTGCCATGCGTCTTGCGATCTTCGATCTGGACAACACCCTGCTGGCCGGTGACAGCGACTACCTGTGGGGCCAGTTTCTGGTCGAACAGGGCGTGGTTGAGCGCGTCGCCTACGAACGCGAAAACCAGCGGTTCTACGACGAATACAAAGCCGGCACGCTCGACATCGAAGCGTTCTGCCACTTCAGTTTTGCGCCGCTGGCCGCTCACGACCTGCCGACGCTGCTCGGCTGGCGCGAGCAGTTCGTCCAGACCAAGATCGTGCCAGTGATTGCGCCGCTGGCGCCGGCGCTGCTGGAACGCCATCGGATGCAGGGCGATCACCTGATGATCACGACGGCGACCAACCGCTTCGTCACCGAGCCGATTGCCGAGTTGCTCGGCGTCGACACGCTGATCGCCACCGATCCGGAATTCGTCGACGGCCGCTACACCGGGCGACTCGCCGGGCTGGCCAACTTCCAGGGCGGCAAGGTCGTGCGCCTGAACCGCTGGCTCGACCAGCAGCAGCCGCCGTTCGAGCACCTGAGCTGCTATAGCGACTCGCGCAACGATCTGCCGCTGCTGGAGCGTGCCGACGCGGCCGTGGCCGTGGACCCTGACGACGTGCTGCGCGCCGAAGCCCAGCGCCGCGGCTGGCCAGTGATCAGCTTGCGCGGTAACTGAGCGCGGCGCTCAGTACGGCGCGACCCAGATCTGCGTCATGCCGAAGCGCTGCTTGACGTCGGCGGCAAACGCTTCGGCCTGGGCGCGCGTGGCGAAGCTGCCGATCGTGACGCGGTAGACACGCTTGCCGTTGGGCGGATCGAAGATCCGCACGACGCCCGGCAAGCCTTGGTCGATCAGCCCCTGCACTTCGAGCGCGGCCGACTCGGCGTCACCCAGCGCCGCAGCGACCAGCATCCAGCCTTGTGCAGTCTCGGCCGTCACCGGCGGCAGACGCGGCGGTTCCTGAGGCGGCGCCGGCTTGGCCGGCGGCGCCACGCTGACGCTGGAATAGTC
>Ga0255089_1000439_pt1 | contig 15701 bp, 12 predicted proteins | sample Colum_Miss_RepC__2_FD_188468 | JGI IMG/M metagenome (GOLD analysis project Ga0255089, IMG submission 188468) | Freshwater microbial communities from Columbia River, Oregon, United States - Colum_Miss_RepC_8d | ecosystem: Environmental > Aquatic > Freshwater > River | place: USA: Oregon... | reverse complement strand
GACGCCGACCACGGCGTCCGGCACCTGCTCGCCGATCGCGCGTATCGCATCGAGTGCGACCGGCGTGCGTAAGGTGACCTCGAGCACGCGAATACCGCCGTCCACCAGCGCGCGCGCCAGCGGCACCGCGTGCTCGAGGCGCTTGATCACGATCACCGGAATCACCGGGCCCAACGCAAGGATGTCGTCGATCTTCATTCGGCACTCGTAGTCCGGGTGCAACCCGGAGTGGTTTATTGATCCCGGACCATCACCCGGTTTCACCCGGGCGAACGCTTCAACTCTCGACGTCGACCGTTAGCTGCTTGGCGACGTTAGCGGTCATCGGCATTTGGTACGGCGCATAAATCTGGGCACCCTGCTCTGCCCCGGCCGCATGGGCTCGCGCATTGAAAAACAGTTCGCGTCCACTGCCGTGATCATTGCCGCTGACGTCGGCCGTGGCCGGCTCGCGCGCTTGCCATTGGGCCTCATCGACCCTCACGAACAGTTCACCAGCATCCGCGTCCAGCCGAATGATGTCGCCGTCGCGGACCCGCGCCAGCGGCCCGCCGGCGAGGCATTCCGGCGTCACGTGAATCGCCGCAGGCACCTTGCCCGAGGCACCCGACATGCGACCGTCGGTGACCAGCGCGACCTTGAAGCCCTCGTCCTGCAAGATGCCCAGCGGTGGGGTCAGCTTGTGCAACTCGGGCATGCCGTTGGCGCGCGGCCCTTGGAAGCGCACCACGGCGACGAAGTCGCGCTTGAGTTCACCGCGTTTGAACGCGGCTTGAACCGCCTCTTGGCTGTCGAACACGATGGCCGGCGCTTCGACAACCCGATGCTCGGGCTTCACCGCCGACACCTTGATCACGGAACGCCCGAGATTGCCGGTCAGCAAGCGCAAGCCACCGTCGGCGCTGAAAGCATCATCCGCCGGGCGCAGCACCGTAGCATCGAGGCTTGCGGCGGGCGCAGCGCGCCATTGCAGCGCTCCATTCTCCAAAAATGGCTCACGGGCATAGTGAGCCAGGCCGTGACCGGCGACAGTCTGCACGTCGCCGTGCAGCAGGCCGTGTTCGAGCAGATTGGCGATCAGGTAGCCGACGCCGCCCGCGGCATGAAAGTGATTCACGTCGGCCTTGCCATTGGGATAAACCTTGGCCATCAACGGAATCACGGCCGACAGATCGGCGAAGTCGTCCCAGTTGATCAAAATGCCGGCCGCGCGGGCGATGGCGACCATGTGGATCGTGTGATTGGTCGAGCCGCCCGTCGCGTGCAGGCCGATGATGCCGTTGACGATCGCGCGCTCGTCGACGATGTCGCACAGCGGCCGGTAGTCGGTGCCCAGCGCGGTCAGCCCGGCGATGCGCTCGGCCGCGGCTGCAGTCAATGCGTCGCGCAGCGGCGTGTACGGGTTGATGAAGGCACTGCCCGGCAGGTGCAGGCCCATGATCTCCATCAGCATCTGATTGCTGTTGGCGGTGCCGTAGAACGTGCAGGTGCCGGGCCCGTGATACGACTGCGCCTCGGATTCGAGTAACTCGTCGCGGCCGACCTTGCCTTCGGCGTACAGTTGCCGGGTCTTGGCCTTGGCATCGTTGGAAATGCCCGAGGTCATCGGCCCGGCCGGCACGAAGATCACCGGCAGATGCCCGAAGTGCAACGCGCCCATCAGCAGGCCCGGCACGATCTTGTCGCAGACACCGAGACACAACACCGCGTCGAAGGTGTTGTGCGACAGCGCCACCGCCGTCGACATCGCAATCACATCGCGCGAGAACAGCGATAACTCCATGCCCGCCTCGCCTTGCGTGACGCCATCGCACATCGCGGGTACGCCACCGGCAAATTGGGCGACCGCTCCCGCCTTACGCGCGGCCTGCTTGATGATCTCGGGAAAATGCTGCAGCGGCTGGTGCGCCGACAGCATGTCGTTGTATGCCGAGACGATGGCGATGCTCGGCCAGCGCGCTTGCCGCAGCACTTGCTTGTCGTCGGCGTCGAAGGCGGCAAACGCATGCGCCAGGTTGGTACAGGACAGCCGCGACCGCACCGTGCCGGCGTGGCGCGCGGCGCGCATCCGCTCGAGGTACGCGGCGCGCAGCGGCGCGCTTCGTTTGCGGATTCGCTCGGTGACGGCGGCAATGACGGGGTGCAGTTCGACGTTGGGCATCGCGGTTCCCTGTCCGGTAGACCGGATTGGTGGGTCGGGCACGCATGCGCGCCCGGTGGAGAGCGGACCGCCGGCTGAGGCCTACGGTTCACGGCGCTATCGCATCGTGATGGGATTCTATGCAAAACTGACCGCATTGAAAACGATTTCAGTGCGCGGAGGCATCATGCAGGACCCCAAGGTGAGCGGCAGTCCGAATACCAGCTTGCAAGAGTTTGATCTGATCTTCTTCGGCGGCACCGGTGATCTGGCGATGCGCAAGCTGCTGCCGGCGCTGTACAACCGCTTCCGCGACAGCCAGCACACCCAGGGCTGGCGCATCATCGGCGTCGCGCGCCAGGACATGAGCCGAGACGACTACCTGAACCTGGTCAATGAACACTGCCGGCAGTTCATCCCGCATGGCGAGTTCGACGCGGTGGCCTGGACCGCGTTCACCGCGCATCTGGAATATCTGAAGCTCGACGGCCTGCTCGCCGACGACTACGCCGAGCTGGCGCGGCGCCTGCAGCATTCGACGGACCGCGTGCGCGTGTTTTACCTGTCGACGGCCGCGAGCCTGTTCGCGCAGATCTGCCAGAACCTGTCGGCCGCCGGCCTGGTGACGCCGCAAACCCGCGTCGTGCTGGAAAAGCCACTCGGCCGCGACCGCGCGTCGAGCTTTGAGATCAACGAGGCCGTCGGCAAGATCTTCGAAGAGCGCCAGATCTTCCGCATCGATCATTACCTGGGCAAGGAGACGGTGCAGAACCTGATCGCGCTGCGCTTCGGTAACTCGATCTTCGAACCACTGTGGCGGCGGTCGAACATTCAGGACGTGCAGATCACGATCGCCGAGACCGTCGGCGTCGAAGGCCGTGGCGAGTACTACGATCGTTACGGCGCGCTGCGCGACATGGTGCAGAACCATCTGCTGCAGTTGCTGTGCATCCTGGCCATGGAGCCGCCGTCGAGCATCGACCCGGACGCGGTCCGCGACGAGAAGCTCAAAGTGCTGCGCGCGCTCAAGCCAATCACGATGGACGCGATCAAGACCAAGACCGTTCGCGGCCAGTACCGCGCGGGCGCGATCGACGGCAAGGCGGTGCCCGGCTACTTGAACGAAGACGGTATTCCAGCCGACAGCAGCACCGAAACCTTTGTCGCGATCAAGGCGGAACTCGAAAACTGGCGCTGGTCAGGCGTGCCGTTCTATCTGCGGACCGGCAAGCGCATGCAAGAGCGCGTGGCCGAGATCGTGATCAACTTCCGGCCGGTGCCGCACGCGATCCTTCCCGTGTCGGCCAGCGAAGGCAATCGGCTGGTGATCCGCCTGCAACCCGATGAAGAAGTGATGCTGTACCTGATGGTCAAAGTCCCCGGCGCCGAAATGAAGGTGCGCCCGGTCGACCTGAATCTGGACTTCAAGCAGGAGTTCAAGACGCGGCAATGGGACGCCTACGAGCGCCTGTTGATGGACGCGATCCTCGGCAAACTGACGCTGTTCATGCGTCGCGACGAACTCGACGCGGCATGGCGCTGGATCGACCCGATCCGCGATGGCTGGGACGCGCTCGGCGAGCCGCCCAAGGGTTATGCCGCTGGCACATGGGGACCGACAGCCGCGAGCACGCTGATCACGCGCGACGGATTTACCTGGCGCGAGGACGGCTACCAGTAGTGGCAAAGCCCCGTTGAACCAAGGACCGACGCACAACAAAAAGCCCGCTGAAAGCGGGCTTTTTGTATAACGCGGATCGATCAGATCTGCAGCAGCAGACGGCTCGGATCTTCCAGACCTTCCTTGATCGTCCGCAGGAACAGCACGGCATCACGGCCGTCGATGATGCGGTGATCGTAGGTCAGCGCCAGGTACATCATCGGGCGAATCACGATCTCGCCGTTGACGACGACCGGACGGTCGAAGATGCCATGCATACCCAGGATCGCGGCCTGCGGCGGATTCAGGATCGGCGTCGACATCATCGAGCCGAAGATGCCGCCATTGGTGATCGAGAACGTACCACCGGTCAGGTCTTCCATCGTCAGCTTGTTGGCCTTGGCCTTGGCGCCCAAGCCCGCGATGGTTTTTTCGATCTCCGCGAAGCTCAGCGTGTCCGCATCACGGACGATCGGCACGACCAGACCGCGGTCGCTGCTGACCGCAACGCCGATATCGTAGTAACCGTGATAGACGATGTCGTTGCCATCGATCGAGGCATTGACCAGCGGATACTTCTTCAGCGCTTCGATCGAGGCCTTGACGAAGAACGACATGAAGCCGAGCTTGGTGCCGTGGGTCTTCTCGAAGCTGTCCTTGAACTTGGCGCGCAGATCGTTGACCGCCTTCAAGTCGACCTCATTGAACGTGGTCAGCATCGCCGCCGTGTTCTGCGATTCCTTGAGGCGCTCGGCGATGCGGGCGCGGATGCGGGTCATCGGCACGCGCTGCTCTTCGCGCGCACCGGCCGGAGCGCGCGCCACGGGCGCTTCGGCCTTGACCGCAGGCGTGGCTGCCGGCGCCGGCTTGGACGCATAAGCCTTGACGTCTTCGATCGTCAGCCGACCACCCTTGCCGCTGGCCGGGATCGCCGATGCCGTCAGCCCCATCTCGCTGAGCAGCTTGCGCACGGCCGGGCTCTGACCGTCATCGGCTGCCGACGGCCCCGGCGTGGTGGTCGACGTTGCCGAGGCGGCCTTGGCATCACCCTTGGTCATCACCGGCGGTTCGGCGGCCGGCGGGCTGGCGGCCGTGGCACCTTCTTCGATGATGCCGATCACGTCGCCGGCGTTGACCGTCGCGCCCGGCTGGATGCGGATCTCCTTGAGGATGCCGTCGACGGTCGACGGCACTTCCAGCATCACCTTGTCCGTTTCCAGATCGACGAGGTTCTGCTCGCGCTTCACCGGCTCGCCGGCCTTCAGGTGCCAGGTGGCGATGGTGGCGGACGACACTGATTCCGGCAGGGTCGGTACTTTGATCTCGATGCTCATGTGACGTGCTTGTCCTTGTGTTCGGTCTGCTGGTCTTTCTGCAGTATGGGGCGGCGGCGACTCAGGCGTTGTGGCCGGCCGGCTTGCCGCCGGTCAGACCACCGCGGATCACCGCGTCCTGCTCCTGGTTGTGCACCTTCAGATAGCCGACGGCGGTCGTCGACATACCCGGGCGGGTTGCGTACAGCAGCGCATGCTCCGGCTTGAGATAGGCGCTGAGCCGGTGCTTGATCTGGTACCACGCGCCCTGGTTCTCGGGCTCTTCCTGGCACCAGACCACTTCCTTGGCGTTCGGATAAGCGGCGAGCACCTGCTCGTAATCGGCGCGCGGGAATGGATACAGCTGCTCGATGCGCACCAGCGCAACATTGTCGAGCTGCTCCTTGAGCCGCGCCTGATACAGGTCGAAGTAGACCTTGCCCGAGCACAGCACGATGCGGGTCACCTTGCTGGCATCGACCTCGGTGTCGGCGATGATCGGCTGGAAGCGGCCCTGGGTCAGATCGTCGAGCGTCGACACCGACAGCGGGTGGCGCAGCAGCGACTTGGGCGTCATCACGATCAGCGGCAGACGCAGGCCGCGCTTCATCTGGCGGCGCAGCATGTGGAACATCTGGGCCGGCGTCGACGGCACGCAGACCTGCTGGTTATTTCCGGCGCACAACTGCAGCCAGCGCTCCAGACGTCCGGACGAATGCTCCGGCCCCTGCCCTTCATAACCATGCGGCAGGAACACGGCCAAGCCGCAGGCGCGTCCCCACTTGGCTTGACCTGAGGCGATGAACTGGTCGAACACAACCTGAGCACCGTTGGCGAAGTCGCCGAACTGCGCTTCCCAGATCACCAGGCAGTCCGGATCGGTCGTCGAATAGCCGTACTCGAAGCCGAGCACACCCTCTTCCGACAGCAGCGTGTCAGTGGCGACGAAGCGGTTCTTGTCGGGATCGAGGTGGCGCAGCGCGGTGTAGCTGTCGCCGGTGACCGAATCGTGCACGGTCGCATGGCGGTGGAAGAACGTACCGCGACGCACGTCCTGACCGGACAGTCGCACCGAGAAACCTTCGTTGACCAGCGTTGCGTAGGCCATGGTCTCGGCAAAGCCCCAGTCCATTGCCAACTCGCCCGCCGCCATCTTGGCGCGGTCTTCGTAGATCTTCTTGACGCGCGGGTGCAGCGTGAAGCCATCGGGCAGCTTGGCGATGCGCGCGTGTGCAGCGCGGATCGTGTCGACGCTTACGGCAGTTTCGGCCGGCGAATCCCACTGCCCCTGCGTGTAGCTGGCCCAATTGACCGTGTACTTGTTGCCGACCAAACCCAGCGTCGTGCGCGCGATGTTGACGCCGTTGTCCAAGCCTTCGCGATAGGCACGAACCAGCGTGTCGATCTCGCCCTTGGCGATCGCACCTTCTTCTTCGAGCTTGCGGGCGTACAGCGCCATCGTCGTCGGCTGCTTCTTGACCGCTTCGTACATCTGCGGGCTGGTCACGCTCGGCTCGTCGGCCTCGTTGTGGCCCAGACGCCGGTAGCAGCAGATGTCGACGATGACGTCCTTGTGGAATTCGTTGCGGAAGTCCATCGCCAAGCGCGTGACGAACACAACCGCTTCGGGGTCATCGCCGTTGACGTGGAACACCGGCGCTTCGACCATCTTGGCCAAGTCGGTGCAGTAACGGCTGGTGCGCGAATCGTGGCCCGGCAAGGCTTCGATCGGATTGGGCGTCGTGAAGCCAATCTGGTTGTTGACGATGATGTGCAGCGTGCCACCCGTGCCGTAGCCCTTGGCGTGCGACAGCTGCATCGTTTCCATGACGACGCCCTGGCCGGCAAACGCCGCGTCGCCGTGGATCAGCACCGGCACCACGCGATCGCCGCGCTCGTCATTGCGGCGCGTCTGCCGCGCCTTGACCGAGCCTTCGACGACCGGGTTGACGATTTCCAAGTGCGACGGATTGAACGCCAGCACCATGTGCAGTCGCTTGCCAGCGACTTCAACGTCGGTCGAAAAGCCCATGTGGTACTTGACGTCGCCAGCGCGCGACAGGCTTTCAGCGCTGTACTTGCCTTCAAACTCAGCGAACAAGTCCTTGGGCGACTTGCCCAGGACGTTGACCAGCATGTTGAGTCGGCCGCGATGGGCCATGCCGATCACGACTTCCTCGACGTCACGGACCGCAGCGCCACGCAGCACCTCGTCCATCGCTGGAATCAGCGCATCGCCGCCTTCGAGCGAGAAGCGCTTCTGACCGACGTACTTATTGTGCAGGTAGCGCTCGATACCTTCGGCCGCGACCAGCTGCTTGAGCACGTCGCGCTTGGCTTCGACGGCGATCTTGGGCTTGAACGCCTGCCCTTCGAGCCGCTTCTGAATCCAGCGCTTCTGCGCCGTTTCGGTGATGTACATGTACTCGGCACCGATGGTGTCCGTGTACACGTTCTTGATGATGCGGATGATCTCGCGCAGCGGTAGGCGGTCGGGGCCGCCGTGCATCAGGGACCCGGTGTTGAACACGGTGTCCATGTCGTCGGCACCGAGTCCGTGAAATGCCGGATCGAGATCGGGGACGATGACTTGGGGGGAGATATTCAGCGGGTCAAGACGCGCCGCCTGATGGCCGCGCACCCGGTAATAGTTGACCAGCCGTAGCACCGCAGCCTGCTTTTCGGCAGCGCGTGCATCGAAGCTGCTCTGGGCCGCCGAGGCACTGCTGACGACCATGCCCGGTTTCTTCTCGCGCGCCAGCTTCTCGAAGCGGGCCAGCACATCACTGTGCGCAATCTCGCGCGGCGCGTTCTGGTCCTGAATCAGCCGGAAGTACGCTCGCCACGACGGGTCGACCGACTCGGGGTCTTCGAGGAACTGCTCGTAATAGGCTTCAACGTAGTTGGCGTTGGCACCCTGGATCGAGCTGGACTCGATCAAGCTCTGATATTTGTTACCGCTCATTGTTATAACTGCCGCGATGCTCTGCATTGAGGCTGGAGGAACACACCGTGCGGGACGAGTGAGCCGCCTGAGGGATCGCGGCAGAGACAGGGGCGGCAGAGCCGCCCCGCACGGGAGGTTGAGGCTTATTTCTTGGAGGGCGCCTTGTCGGACTTTTCGGCGCTCTTCAGATCGATCTGCAGCGCCGTCAGGTAGTCACGGAATTCGTCGGCCAGTTCAGGGTGCTTCAAGCCGTACTCGACGTTCGCCTTCAGGTAGCCGATCTTGGAGCCGCAGTCGTACCGCGTGCCTTCGAATTCGTAGGCCAGTACCGTCTGCTCCTGGATCATCATGCTGATCGCATCGGTCAGCTGGATTTCGCCACCGGCGCCGCGGGGCGTGCGCTCAAGCAGCTTGAAGATGCGCGGCGTCAGGATGTAGCGGCCGACGACGGCGAGGTTGGACGTGGCTTCCGAGGGCTTGGGCTTTTCGACGATGCGGCGGATTTCGCCCAGGCCCGGGCCGACCGGCTGCGTCTCGACGATGCCGTAGCTCGACACGTCTTCCTTGGGCACGCGCTGCGTGGCAATCACGCTGGTGCCGTACTCCTGATAAACGCGCTGCATCTGCGCCAGGCAAGGACGCAGTTTGCCGTCGATCAAGTCGTCGGCCAGGATCACCGAGAAGTCTTCGTCGCCAACCGCCGGCCAGGCGCACAACACCGCGTGGCCAAGGCCCAGCGCTTCGGCCTGGCGAATGAAGATGCAGGTGATGCCCGGCGGCAGGATCTCTTGAATGATCTGCAGCAGCTTTTCTTTGCCGCGCTGGCTGAGCTCGGCTTCGAGCTCATAGGCCTTGTCGAAGTGATCCATGATGGAATTCTTCGACCGGCCGGTGATGAAGATCAGCTCTTCGGCGCCCGCGCTGATCGCTTCCTGAACCGCATACTGGATCAGGGGCTTGTCGACGACCGGCAGCATTTCTTTGGCGCTGGCCTTGGTGGCGGGCAAAAACCGCGTGCCAAGACCGGCAACAGGAAACACCGCCTTACGAATACGCATGCATCACTCCTAGGTTGGTCGATGGGACCGACCCGGTAGGCAATGACCATGCCCGGTGCGTCCCGCAGCGCGCGATAGTCTAGGCGCTCGGGACTACAAATGCATGCGTTTTGAGGCTATCGCCTTATTCGGAATTCGCGATCCGGCAGGCTCAGCGGATCAGGCCGCTGAGGTAAGTGCGGTCCTTGTTGGCGGCCAGCATCAGGAACTCATGGCCCTTGGTCGTCACCGAGCGCTTGACCACCGCCTTGGTCGGCAGCATCACCGGCGCGCGGTACTGCACCTGGAGTTCCTTCGGCGCGCCGCCGAGGTCACCCTCAAGCAGTGCCGCGCAGCGCGCCACGGTCCACATGCCGTGCGCAATCGCCTGCTTGAAGCCGAACAGGCGCGCCGTGATCGGATACAAGTGGATCGGGTTGTAATCCTGCGACACCTGCGCGTAGCGCCGGCCAGTGTCGGCGGGCGCACTGACCGACTTGTAGTCGGCGAGGCCAGATAGCACCGGCTCGGGCATCTTGCCCTTCGGCATGTCAGTCTTGAGTCGCACCAGCGGCGTGGTCACGGACTTGTAGACCACCTCACCAGAGGCGTCGGTGAACTCGGTGATCAGGTCAAAGATGATGCCATTGGGAATACGACGTGCTGGCCCGACACTGGCGACCACGTCGTAGACACCGTCGACCGGCAGGCCGTGGGCCTGCTCGATCTTGTTGCGAAGGTGCACCAGACCCAGCAGTGCGAACGGAAACTCGGGCTGGGTCATCAGCCACAGGTGCAAGGACGTCACCAGCACCTGCGGGTAAGTAATCGGCATCACGTCCGACGGGGCAAAGCCGCAAACGTCACGGTAGCGGTCCACCAGCTTGGCATCGGCGCGGACGCCAGACACCTTGACCGACAGCGGCGGAATCTTGGCCGAGGCGTCGGCCTTTCGGCTGATCGTCTTCAGCGCCTTGAGCAGCAGCGGGCGGGCATCGGGCAGTTTGGGCAGTGTCTGGGTCATGCGACGGGTCCTGTGCGCCGGCGGGCGCAATATGAAGGCGTAAGTTTTTAAGTGGCTGCGGCAAGAGCGTGCCGCGGCCCGCGACTCAGGGGATGCGCTGGTCGATCGTCAACGTCAGCGGCTCGCCCGCCTGGTCTCGACCCACCACGACACTACCCTGCAGGTCACCGCTTTCGGCCTTGGCCTGCCCCGTGCGCCCGATGCGCGCCGTCACGATCCACCGATCGAACTGCGACAGCTTCATCGTCGGCATCACCGCCATGCTGTCGTCGAGAATCACTTCGCTCGGCAGCGGCGTCGCGGCACCGCGATAGACCGCCACCGGCATCGGCGGCCCTTGTTCGGCACGGGCAAACACCATAAGCACCGCATCGGCCGGAACCTGAGCGAGCATCCCTTGCGCAAGCAGCAACTGTACCCGCAGGCGCACGGCGGGCGGTGTGGCTGACGGTGGCGATATCGCTGGCGCAGCGGTCAAGGCCGGCGCGCTGCCGTCGATCGCCGCCAACTGTTCGGTCAGCACCGTTCGCAATTCGTCCGGCAGCGGCTGCTGCAGCAGTGCCGTCCAGCGCTGTCGCGCCAGCGCCGTGTCGCCGGCCTGGGCGGCAGCCAATCCGCCGTACCACAGCGCCTTGGGCTGCTGCGGCTCCAACGCGAGCGCTTGCTCGAACAGCTCACGCGGCCTGCCGGACAGTTCGCGATTGCCCGCCATCGCCAGCGCCTCGGCCTCGCCGGTCAGTGCGTCGGAATTGCGTGATTGCGTGATGCGGTTGACCTGCGCGTAGGCCTGCGCTGATTCGGGGTAGCGGCGCGTCATGAAGTAGGCACGACCCAGCATCGCCCAACCTTCAGCATCATCGGGCGCCGAGTCGAGGCGCGCACGCAGCGTGGCCAGCATCTGTTCGACGTCTTCGGCGGTCACCGGCGGTGGCTGCACCTCACCGGCGACCAAGCGCTGCTGCTGCCAAGTGCCTTGCGAGTAGTAGTAGCCCGCTGAAAACACGGCCACCACCAGCAGCAGTAACACCGCCGCTCGACGTCGCGGCGGCACGGGCCGATTACCGACCGGCGACGCGGGTAGATCGCGATGATCGACGTCGTCGAGCAGGCGTGCGCCGGCTTCGTCGCGAACGGCCTGCGCCTGATCAGCCGGAATCAGGCCCGCCGCCAACTCCTGATCGATCTCGATCAGCCGCTGACGGTATGCCGCGATATTGCTGGCGCGCCGCTGCGCGGCTTGCGGGTCGCGACGCGTCCACAGAGGACGCGCCAGATTCAACGCGGCCAGTACGGTGATCACCACCATAACCGCGATCAGCACAGCTGTGCCCGACATCAGTCAGAACCCTCTTGTTCCTGCAACAAGCGCCGGATGCGCTCGGCATCGGCGACGCCCGGTGTCGCCGGCTGGCGCGCCGACGAGCGCCGCATGAACAGCACGGCGGCGATCAAGGCGATCGCGAGCAACGCGAAAGGGCCGATCCACAAGGCCAGCGTGCGCGCCGCAAGACGCGGCTTGTACAGCACGAAGTCACCGTAGCGATGCGTCAGGTAGTCGCGAATCTCGTCATCACTGCGGCCGTCGGCGATCTGCCGGTGAACCTGGTCGCGCAGGTCCAGTGCCAGCGGTGCAGACGAATCGGCAATCGTCTGGTTCTGGCAGACCAAGCAGCGCAGCTGGTTGATCATCGTGTCGTAGCGCTGCTGCTGTTCACCGGCCAGCGGCGCGGGCGGTGTTGGCGTCGGCGCCGCTGGCTGCGCCGACACAAAAGTCGGCACGATCGCAGCGGCAAGCAGCAGCCACAACGACAGAACGTGAACCCCACGCAACAGACGGATCATCGCGACGCACTGCCTTGGGCGAGCAAGGGCGCGATCTTGTCGCGCCACGCCGCGTCAGTCATCGGGCCGATCTGCTTGTACACCACACGGCCGTCGGCACTGAGCACGAAGGTCTCCGGTACGCCGTAGACACCCCAGTCGAGGCCCGCCTGGCCCAACGCATCCGCCACGATGATGCGATACGGGTTGCCATGCCGCGCCAGCCACTGCTCGGCCGCTTCGCGCGTGTCTTTGTAGTCGATGCCGACGATCTCGACGCCGTATTCACGGGCCAGCTTCATCAACACCGGATGCTCGACCTGGCAACCGGCGCACCAGCTAGCGAAGAAGTTGACCAGCACCGGACGCCCTTGGAGGTCCAGCGGCGTGATCCGCGCGCTGCCGTCGAGGTTGGGTAGATCGAAAGCCGGCGCCATTTTGCCGATCAAGGGGCTCGGCACTTCTCGCGGGTCCAGCCGCAGGCCGATGCCGAGCAGGGCCAACAGACCCAGCAGCACGACCACCGGGATCGCAAAGCGCAGCATGTCAGGTCGCAGCCGTCTGCGCCGACGTGACGGGCGCCTTGAGCGCACTGCGCTCAAGGCGGTAGCGCCGATCGCTGGCGGCGAGAATGCCGCCGAAGAACATCAGCACGCCGCCGAACCAGACCATTCGCATGAACGGCTTGTAGTAAAGCCGCAGTGCCCAGTCGGCATCGCCGATCGGCTCGCCGAGTGCAACATACAGATCGCGCCGCGGATTGTGATCGACGGCTGACTCGGTCATGACGCTGCGCTGGGACGGATACAGCCGCTTTTCAGGGTTCAGCGTCGCGATCGGCTGGCCACTACGCTCGACAAAAACGGTACCGAGGTCGGACTGGTAGTTGGCACCTTCGCGATGTTCGGTGCCCTGGAACGTGAACGTATAGGCACCGATTTCGGCCGACTGGCCAGGACCCAGGCGCACATCTTTTTCAACGCTGAACAGGCCAGCGTATGTGACCCCCAGCGTCCAGACACCCAGGCCGAAATGCGCAAGCGTCATGCCCCACGTGGCCGCTGGGATCGAGCGCAGACCCTGCCAGCGATCGCGGCGTGAGCGAACCCGATGCGTCACATCGAGCAGCGCACCGATCATCAACCAGACCGACAGCGCCGTCCCAGCGATCGCCAACCACGCGAACGAACGCTCCAGCACATACGGCAGCAGCACGGCCGCGATCAGCGTGGTCAGCGCGACCCAGCGCAAGCTCCACAAGGCTTCGCCGAGCTTGGCGCGCTTCCAGCCGATCCGGGCCGACAGGCCGACCAGCACCGCCAGCGGCACCATCAGGGGAAGGAAGATCGCATTGAAGTACGGCGGGCCGACCGAAATCTTGCCTAGACCGAGCGCATCGATCACCAGCGGGTAGAGCGTGCCGATCAGTACCGCCGCGGCGGCCGCTACCAGAAACACGTTGTTGAGCAACAGCAGGCCTTCACGCGACACCAGCTGCACGGCACCGTCCGACACCAGCCGCGGCGCCCGCCACGCGTACAGCAGCAAGGCCGCGCCGAGCACGATCGTCAGGAATGCCAGGATGAACACGCCACGTGCCGGATCGGTCGCGAACGCGTGCACTGACACCAACACGCCCGAACGCACCAGGAACGTACCCAGCAACGACAGGGCGAATGCCAGGATCGCCAGCAGCACGGTCCAGCTCTTCAGCACGCCGCGCTTTTCAGTGACCGCGAGCGAGTGAATCAGCGCGGTACCGACCAACCAGGGCATGAACGAAGCGTTCTCGACCGGATCCCAGAACCACCAGCCGCCCCAGCCGAGCTCGTTGTACGCCCACCACGAGCCGAGCGTGATACCCATCGTCAGGAACAGCCAGGCCGTCGTGGTCCACGGACGCGTCCAACGTGCCCATGCCAGATCGAGCTTGCCGGTGATCAGCGCCGCGATCGCGAACGAAAATGCGACCGAAAACCCGACATAGCCCATGTAGAGCATCGGCGGGTGGATGATCAGCCCAGGGTCCTGCAGCAGCGGATTCAGATCGCGACCTTCAGCCGGCACTGGAAACTGGCGTTCGAACGGATTGCTGGTGGCCAGCATGAACAGCAGAAAACCGACGCTGATCGCGCCCATCGTCGCCAGCACCAGCGCGGCAATATCCGGCGGCAGACGTCGGCTCGACAGCGACACTGCAAAGCCCCAGCCGGTCAGCATCAGCAACCACATCAGCAGCGAGCCTTCGTGGGCGCCCCAGACGGCCGATAACCGGTAGATCAGCGGCAACTGGCTGTGCGAGTTGCTGGCAACGTAGGTCAGTGAGAAGTCGTTGTCGACAAACGCCAGCGACAGCGCGGCGTAGGCCAGCACCACCAGCGCGAACTGCGTCTGTGCGCCACTGACGCCGATGCCCAGCAGGCGCTGGTCACCTCGCCAGTAGCCGAGCACCGGCAGCACGCCTTGGGCGATCGCCACGGCCAGCGCCAGAATCAGCGCGTAATGCCCGATTTCGGCCATGGCTCAGCGCGCCAGCGCCGGCGCGTCGGCGCTGGCCAGGTTGCCGTTGACCGACTTGAACGGCGCGCAGTTATGGCGGCCGTCAGCGCTCTTGAGGCCTTCGGCCAGCTCAGGCGGCATGTAGTTTTCGTCGTGCTTGGCCAGCACTTCGTCGGCGGTGAAGGCGCCGTCGTCACCCAGCGCGCCGGTCGCGACAATGCCCTGCCCCTCGCGGAACAGGTCCGGCAGGATGCCCTCGTAGCGCACTGACACCTTCTGGGCGCAATCAGCCAGCGTGAACGTCACCAGCAGACCTTCGCCGCGCACCAGACTGCCGCGCTCGACCAGGCCGCCGAGTCTCACGCGTGCATTGCGCGGTGCATCGTTCGCCACCAGGTCGGTCGGCGTGTAGAAGTACATCATGTTCTCGCGCAGCGCCTTGAAGCCAAGTACCGCCGCCAGGGCGACGCCGCCCAACAGCACTCCGACCCAGACCATCCGACTCTGACGCTTGGTCACTCGCGATCTCCCGATTGCGGTTCGTCTTCGATGAGCTTGCGCAGCACCGCCGTGCGTTCGACGCGTGGCGTGACCACGTTCCAGACGACCACGGCGGCAAACACGCCGAAGCTCGACCAAACGTAGGCGGCGTAGCCCCCCATTGCGAAGAACTCAGACATGGCCGGCGGCCTTGCGTTCACCCAGCAGAGCGGCGACCCAGGTACTGCGCCGCTCGCGCAGCAGCACGTCGTTCTGTACGCGGCGCAGCACGGCCCAGCCGAAGAACGCCATGCAGCCGAACGTCATCGACAACAGCGGCCACAGCATCGACGCTGCGATCGCCGGCTTACCAATCCGCGACACGGTCGAGCCCTGGTGGAGGCTGTTCCACCATTCCACCGAGTAATGGACGATCGGCACGTTGACCACGCCGACCAAGGCCAGCAGTCCGCAGGCTCGGGCACCGGCGCGCGGGTCTTCGAATGCGCGGTTGAGCCCGAGCACCCCCAAGTACAGGAACAGCAGCACCAACTCAGAGGTGAGGCGCGCGTCCCACACCCAGTATTTGCCCCACATCGGCTTGCCCCACAGCATGCCGGTGATCAGCGCCAGCGCCGTGAAGCTCGCGCCCACCGGCGCGATCGCCACGACGACGCACTCGGCGAGCTTGATCCGCCAGATGATGGCCACCGCAGCGGCGGCAGCCATTGCCACATAACCCGACAGTGACAGCCAAGCGGCCGGCACGTGGACGTAGAT
>Ga0255089_1000432_pt1 | contig 15781 bp, 10 predicted proteins | sample Colum_Miss_RepC__2_FD_188468 | JGI IMG/M metagenome (GOLD analysis project Ga0255089, IMG submission 188468) | Freshwater microbial communities from Columbia River, Oregon, United States - Colum_Miss_RepC_8d | ecosystem: Environmental > Aquatic > Freshwater > River | place: USA: Oregon... | reverse complement strand
CAATTTGTCTGGATCTAGTGGATCTTTCTCGTATATTGACGATTCACAAGTTATCAATAAACAACAAAATGTATACAATTTGATTTCTGGTTCTGTTATTCAAGGTGTGGCTACTCCATATCTTAAGAATGGAAGTCCAGTATATGCTGGTATCGGTTTGTTCTATCCTTCAAATGGCATCGTGGTTTTCAATGCTACCAAGACAAATGCTCAAGTTGGATTTACACACGGAACGTATATTAACCAACGTTTGTCAAATTTGAGTAGTTATATTGGTGCAAATTCTGTTCAATCAATAGCTCGTTTGTGGCAACGTGACTTTTTCAATGCTATTAAGCTTAGTAACAAGACTATGGCAGCACGTAAGAGTGAGTTTGTTCCATCAACAAATTACTTCGTTCGTGTAAAAAATAAAGAGTTTAATTACAGTAACAATCCTACTTTTGTGTCGGATGGAACTGACGGTCTCACAAAGGGAACAATCATTTATCAAGATTTGATCAATAACCCTAGAACCTACATTACTAGTGTGGGTTTATACAACTCTAACAACGAATTGTTAGCTATCGGTAAGATCAGCAGACCAGTTCAGAAGAGTTTTGATAGCGAACTACTCATAAAAGTCCGTATCGATTTCTAATACAATCCTATTTATATTAGGATGATCAAGTTTTTTAGAAATCAAGACATCATACTAACTCCGTTCACTCTTGCTAAACCACAAGAGTTGAACAGTGTGTTTAATGACATAATCATAGCAAACGAGGGTGACGAAACATTTCCATTGATCATTCCGATAGTAGCATGTGATGATAATCTGTCGGGAAGTTGCACACAAAAAAGTATTGATGGTTTCTTGGGAACAACTCAATTTGAAGACAACATAAACCTTCAAATTGGTATATACGTTCCTTCTAGCTCGGTATTTTATCCAAGTGGTAGTGCTGATTATAATCCTGCTACAAATCCACAAAACTTGGACGGAACATATCAACGTCAAGTGTATAATACCATCAAAAAGATGTATTATAACAACTACAACAATGCTTACAACATTTTTGGCATCGATGGTTATGACAATTCATTGATGACCAGTAGTTTGACCAACGATATTTCTGTTTTCAATCTAACCATCAATCAAGCGGGTGACAAAATTAGACCAACTACCTTGGTGATAAACAATCAAAGTGGTGACATCATTGCGAACGTTATAGATGATGGAAATTACAACTTGATATTGTCTGGTAGTTATTTTATCAACAAGTATCCATTACAAAGTGATTCGACAGATTTGACTGTTCCATTGAACATTTGTGGTTTGGGTGCATATTTGTCCGATCCATACAATACGGGTGAATGTTGTATTGCTCCAACACCAACTCCAACTCCGGCACCTACTGCGACCCCAACTCCAACGCCGACCGCAACAGCAACTCCAACGGCTACTCCAACCGTAACCCCTACACCTACGCCTGGTCCTACATCAACACCAACGCCTACACCAACAGCAACTTCGACTCCAACGCCTACACCCACCGCCACAAATACACCAACACCAACTCCTACGCCAGTTGGTCCAACGGCTACGCCAACCCCAACACCTACAGCTACCGCTACTCCTACTCCAACCAATACGCCAACGCCTACTCCTACACCAGGCGGACCAACAGCTACGCCTACACCAACACCTACTAACACACCAACACCTACAGCAACTGCGACACCAATACCTCCTACAGCTACACCAACACCAACGCCGGTTCCAACTAATACACCAATTCCGACCAATACGCCTACTCCTACTCCTACGCCTACTAATACTCCGACACCTACACCTACTCCTATATCATCGTTGGTATATTATGAGTTTTATATGCAACCTCCAAGTTCATGTTCTTTTGAACCAGAGTGCACCGACCCAGTTACATGCCCAGATTGTTGCCCTAACCCAGCACCTGAGGGCGGTTGTGACTACTGTGGCGGTCCATCATATACTGCTACGGTTAATGTTAATGCGGTCACTGTTGGATCGGACTCAATTAATCAAGAAAGTGTTGAAACTACATATTATTGTAATGTTAGCGCTAATCATGGTGGTCCAGTGGTTCCAAATCCAGACCCACTATTACCTCCGATTTATGACTATTCAAACTATCAAAAAGTATGTAATATCTCGGTGGACAATGCTTGGCCAGCAGTGGATGGATCGAATATTGGTATATCTTGGACTGGACACTTTAACCAACGTGACGGTGTAAGCAACTGTTGTGGAAACATACTTAATTTTGCTTCTGATAGAACATATGGCAGTATGTTGCTTGCTATTCAAACTTGGGAAGGAGTTCTAGGTGGTAATGGTTCACAAAGTCAACCATATAAAATCATTGTATGATGTAACTTTAAAGTAGAAAGAAAAAATTATGATCGATAACTTATACTCTTATCTTTTATACAAGCCAAATTTGATATCATGGCTTTTAACCATATCAGACACCGACAAATTTCTTTCTACGACAGCTATCAAACTGGTTTCAGACTTGGAAAATGACATTCTGACAACATCTCCTGCGTATAACTTGTTGTTTAAAAAATACAAGTTCAAGGTGACACAACAAAGTGTAGGCAATGGACAATCTTTAGGATACGTGTTGTTTCAGTATAACGACATCAAGGATAGTTTCACGTTTGTAGGCGTGATCAAAAATCCAATAATATGTCCATGTAACTCAGAAGATTTGCCTCCTACCGCTACACCTACGCCAACCCCTACACCTACTCCGGGACCAACAAACACTCCTACTCCTACTCCAACACCTACAGCTACTTCGACACCAACTCCAACCCCTATCCCGCCAACAGCAACACCTACGCCAACGCCTATTCCACCGGCGCCTACAGCTACACCTACTCCTACTCCAACAAATACTCCTACTCCAACAGCAACTCCTACACCAACTCCAACCCCTACGCCCGATCCTAGTATTCAATTATTTATGGTAGGTGGAGGTGGTGCGGGTGGTGACAAAATAAACAGCGTCGTTGCTAGTGAACCAGCAATGGGAGGTGGCGGATCAGGTGCTTATGTATTAACAAATACCTTTATACCTGTTGCTGGTGTAACATACAACTTTGTTGTTGGTAGTGGTGGCGACTTTACCGGTTCAGTAATGGCCAATAGAAATGGTCAAACCACTATGTTTGCTGACACATATTATGCCGGTGGTGGCGGTGGCGGCGCAAGTTATATCAACGGCGCAGCTGTTCCTGCGGGTAATGGCGTATATGGTGGTGGCGGCGGTGGTGGCGGTGTTGCACCCGATGGCACCCTCATAGCAGCGGGTAACGGAGACGGATCCGGCGGTTCTGGCGGCGTTGGAATTGAAAACGTTGACTATAGAGCTGGTGGTTCTGGTGGTGGATACAATTCTAATGGAGCCAGTGGACAACTTGTGAGTGGCACCACACCACAAGGTGGTAATGGAACCGCAGTTATGACTGCTGGAGAAGTTCCAACTTGGTTTGATATCGATGTTGATACGAATGTGGCGGATACTATTGCGGGAAGCGGTGGCGGTAGTTCTACGAGAAAAACTTTCTCAGTTAATTCCGCAATAAGGTCGTCAGCACCTGGCAGAGGTCAAGGTGGTGGTGACGGATCTGTTGGAAGAGGAATTGATGGTGGAATGCCTACAAACCAGGCGACGGGTTATGGTGCTGGTAACGGTGGTGGCGGTGGCATGGGCCCTTATGTAAGTGGATTTGGTGGAGATGGATTTATCGCTTATAGATATCCATCTACTTGGTCTACTCCAGTTGTAACATATACAGGCAACGGTTCTGCTAGTTACTTTAACTACACAATATTGCTTAGTGGAGCATATAGAATACTATACATAACCATCGCTAGTAGAAATAATGGTGTCGAAGTCAATGGTCGTGGATGGAATGATGGCATGAAAACATATTCTGGAACTGTAAGGTGGGATACTGTGGCTTAATACCTATCATTTTATAATAATGGTTTGAATTGTTATAATATCTATATAAACAGTGGTTATGTCTAAAATATTCGTTCAAATTGCTAGTTATAGAGACCCAGAGTTGGTCCCTACAATCCGAGATCTAATTAACAAAGCCAGACATCCAGAAAATCTGACGTTTGGCATTTGTTGGCAACGTGATGATACTGAGTCGTTGGAAGAATTTACCAATGATCCTAGGTTCAGAGTTGTGGATGTTCAATATCAAAAGAGTGAAGGGTTGGGATGGGCGAGAAACCTAACACAAAAGTTGTGGAAGGACGAAGAGTATACATTACAAATTGATTCACATCATAGATTTGTTCAAGACTGGGATGCGATGTGTATCGAAGACTATAATCAAGCTCTTGAGTATTGTAAGAAGCCAATCATTACAACTTACTGCACACCATTCAATCCAAAGGACGATCCGTCAACATGGAATCCAGTTCCTTGTTTGATGAGTCAATATGAGTTTTCTTATGACAAGTTGTTGATGAGCATGCCTTGGTTTATACAAGACTACAAGTCAAGAACCAAAGTTATTCGTGCAAGAACATTGTCTGGACATTTTATTTTTACACAAGGTAAGTTCTGTGAGGAAGTTCAGTATGACCCAAGAGTTTATTTTGGTGGTTACACAGAAGAAACCTCTATGAGTCTCAGAGCTTATAGTCATGGATATGATTTCTTTTCTCCATACAGAATGATTATGTGGCATGAGTATACCAGAAATTATCGTGTCAAACATTGGGATGATCATGGACACAAGACAGAACAGATCAAGGTTACCAGTGGTGAACGTGATGTATTGTCACGTAATCTAGTAAGACAGTTGTTTGGTCAAGAGAATCACAATATTCCATTTGGCGTTTATGGGTTGGGAACTGAACGAACTCTCCGTGACTACGAAGTAGCGTTTGGGTTTGACTTTAAGAAGTGTAGAATTCAAGGATACACTTTAAAGGTTAACGAACCACCCAATCCAGGTGTATGGGAAGAACAGTTTACCATGGAAAATTACAACATTGTGGTAAATTGGGACGTTGAGTTTTTCAAGAACAATGCATTAGATGGATACGAATTTATCACGTTAGGTATTATTGATAAGTTTGGTAACAATTTACACAGAGTTGATTTCAAACCAAGTGAGAATCCAAACGTGTTTAACTATACACAAACCACTCACACGGCTAAGTTTGTGAGTGAAAATAAACCTGATAAGTTGGTCATGTATGGTCACACCAAATCTGGATGGACTCCACGATACGAAAAGAATATATGAGAATAGTATTTACGGTTATAGGTAACAGTAGACGTAGTAACTATCTAAACGGAGAAACTATTCGTTATGGAGGCGGCGGTGCTAGTGGCACTGACACCAGCACAATTTTGGTAGCGGAGTATTTGGCAAGCAAAGGACACGATGTTGTTTTTGCAACTGAAATGTTGGAAAAACCAATAGAACAAAAACTTAGATCTCAAGGAATAGAGTTTGTTTCTGGAAAAGAAATTCGTGGAGTAAAATATTGTAACATGTTGTTTGATGGAATAGAAAACAAAGAGTTTGATATTTTGGTCAATACGTTGTGGTATCATGATTACAAAAAATTACCAATAAAGGTTACCAAATCTGTAATATATTGGTCTCATATGCAGTGGATTTATGGTATTGACGAAGTGGGTCAATATTGCAAGGACAACAATTTATCTTTGGGTTTTGTTCACATATCTGAGTGGGAAAAGAAAATGACCTCGTTGGTTGTAGAAAGAGCAAAAATATTTACAAACCGATTAGCTACTACTTTGATACCAAATCCAGTGGCCGAAGATATTATTCGTGAAACTTTATCCAAGAACATTGTGAAGAAAAAACACAAGTTTATTTTTCATGCTGCTTGGGCTAGAGGCGGTAATGTTGCTGTGGACGCAGTTCGCCAACTTGGTTACCCCGATTCACAATTTCACGCATTTGATTATTTGATGTGTATACACGCACACAATGATCCATGGTTTAATTTACACAATGGTGTTGACAAATCTACACTGTTTAAACACATTGCTGAAAGTGAGTATTTTTTGTATCCACTATACACTCCTTACAAAGATGTTCATAAAGACACATTTTCGTGTGTTGTTGCAGAAGCGATTGCGTTGGGAACTACTGTCGTAACATATCCACTCGGTGCTTTGCCTGAGTATTTTGGAGAATATTGTGCTTGGGCGGATGCTCCTAATGGTGCTAATTTTGATAAGATGAATTCAGAACCATTGAGTCGAGATGAAGTGGGTATATTTAATACACCTGAAAAGATTGTCGAAGTGGTAAAAAAACTAGAACAAGATCCTACGTTAAAGAACAAAATTCAATCAGAAGGAGCCAATTACATATTAGGTAGATTTGGTATTAACACAGTTGGATCTATGTGGGAAACATTCATAAACAATTTAACCAATGTCTAATTATACAGATTATTATCGTAGACTTCATAATGATGTGAGTATTCCAAAACCTCACATTGATTATTTAAACAAAATTAATTACACTCCAACTGTAATTTATGATATTGGGTCTGCTGCTTTGCATTGGACCAAAGAAGCAAAAAAAGTGTGGCCAAACGCAAAATATTACGCGTTCGAAGCAGTGTTGGAAGTTGAGGAGTTCTATAAAGAGTTCAACGCAGATTATGCTTTGGGAGTGTTTAGCGATACAGATGGTAAAGAAGTGACATTTTATGAAGATCCAGTGTGTTTGGGTGGCAATTCATATTATCGGGAGAATGTAAAGTATTCACCGGCGGCCGAAAAGATCTATAGTGACGCATCTGGTAAGAAAAGAAAGACCCGATCAATTGATAGTATAGTCAAAGAAAAAGGATTTTTACTTCCAGACTTTGTAAAGATTGACGTTCAAGGTGCTGAATTGGATATTTTGAGGGGTATGGAAAATACACTCAAGACCGTAAATCACTTGATCGTTGAACTGCAACATGTTGAATATAATATTGGAGCTATACAAGTGAACGATTCTATACCGTTTATTCAATCACTGGGATTCACTTTGGTAGATAATCCACACAAATACTTCTGTGGTAATGGTCCAGATGCGGATTATCATTTTGTAAGAACATGATTGAATTTCATGTTTACTCAATATTTATAGTAAATGTCGAATCTGTTAAACATCTATAATGAGAACTTTGGCCAACATGTGGTTACAAACGGTAACTACATAGCGGTTTCAAATACCAATTCAAAGCCATATTCTTGTAATGAGGGGTTTGCAAGACTCGGTGAAGTGTTGGTTTATCAAAAAAACAGGTTCACTACCAATTATTCTTTTGCAAAGACCTATAGACGAGGCAGTCCTCTCGACCACGGTGAACTACTATCATATTATACAGAACAAAGTGCAAGTTCTGCCTATACAGCATCATTAAGATATGAAAGTGGGTCTTTGGCTGATAATTCATTAGCCTGTGACTTTTTGATATTGGAAGACGGAACTGTAATACAAAAACAAACGTCTTATGGTTCTGCTTTGGCAATATGCGAAAGATTCTTGGTAATATCAGACATTGCTTTTAGTCAAAGTATTGCTAGTATTGATCAAAATTATGCAACCGTAGACATATACAAAATTTACGATGAAGCATCAACGGGGTCTTGTTCAGTAGAAAATGACAGTTTATTTTCTTTGCCAAACAGTCCATTTTGTGGAGTTACCGGATCGGCAGCTGAAGGATTTGGTCGTGCGGTTGCCGTGACAAACAACTTTTTGGCAATAAGTTCTCCATTCAGAAATTCCAACAGAGGTGCCGTTGACATCTATTTGTATACTGGATCTGGATGTGGTTATTACACATACTACCAAACTATTTCATCATCAAATGGTGCTGATTTGTATTTTGGATCATCGGTTTATATTGATAAATACAATGAAGATAGATTGGTAATAGCATCTGCTCCACAAACAGGTAGCAAAGTCTTTGTATATTTTAGAGAGGGTGATCTGATTAATGGAAGTTGGGAACTTACTCAAACTCTAACACAAGATACTTCTTCAAAGTGGTTAAAATTGCAAGGTGATGGGGATCTTGACTGGTTGCCTATCAGTCAGTCAATAACTAGATATGGATATTCAGTTGCTATTGCTAAAGATAATCTGATTGTTGGTGCTCCAAATGATCTGATATACTACGAATACAGTAGTTCGATGGCATTGACTGGTTCTCAACCGTTGAGACAACGTGGTGCAATTTATTATTACAACATACCTGCTGTTGGAACCAAACAATATGTTCTATTGGAGAAGATCTACGGTGACACAAATACGTTCAAAGACAATATGTTTGGATACAGTGTTGACATAAACGGTCATTATGTTCTTGCTGGTTCTCCAAAACCATATTTTCCATTCTCTAGTTTGTATCTATCTTCGTCGGTAAACAGATACAATATCAACTTTGAAACGAACGACTTTGGTGCTAGCACATTCAACGGTCAAGCAATGTTATACAAGATTTCTACGGGGTCATGTGATAATAATTTGACGTTGAAGATGGCAACAACCACACCAATCGGATACAGAAAAAAGTTAGACGAAAGTTTTACCGCATTTGGTGCCTCAGTAGCATTATCAGATTTAAATTTGGTAATTGGTTCACCAGCACCTTTGAATGATGATTTGTATTTGTCAGAACCATATGCAGCTGAACAAAGCGGCAGTGGTTTGTTTACATGTAACTCAGATGGACCATCTATCAGTTCATTTTATTTCAGAATGGAAGATGAAATCTGTGGTTGTGATGGTAACAACTTAAACGCAACTGATAGTGGGTCAATTGTGCTTGTGATGGAACAAGATTCAAATGTCACAGATTCAGTATTTGGTAGAGCGTTTATTTATGATTTTGGTGATCTTCAAACCAATCCAAATATAGGTAACATATTTTATAGTTACAATAAGTTTGTGGTCAATAATACTGGTAGTATATTGTCTGATATATTGAAGAATCCATTACAACAATTGGATGACTATATTTACGGAGAATACCAAAGTCAAATAACTCTACATGAAAAACAATACATTTGCACTGTAGAACCTGGCGAGTTTAATATTTCTACAAATCCAACTGCAGTTACTGCATCTTATGTTGGACCATATTGTGTGATCAACAAAGAGACATTTGACTTTAGTAATTTGGATATTATTTTGAGATATATTAACTATAAGTTGACTACAACTCACGTTGAATCATGGTGGGATGTATTGGTGTCTGGAGATGTTCAAGAAAGCATCTTTGGATACTTCAGTTCTTCGATGGTTGATTATACAAACAATAGATTGACTCCAGAGTTGAAGTGTGAGTTGGCAACCAAAGACTTTGATGTAAATAAAGATGGTATGGTAAATTACGCAGATGCGTATATGATCTGGAACTACTTTATAGAAAATTTGACGGTTGAAAATTACCAACAGTATATCACCCCAACATCAAGAAGGAAAAACTATGACGACATCATTTCTTTCTTGGATAAACAAACTGGTAAAGGTAGTCAAAATACTATCAAAGCTGAGTTCTTCAATTACAACTTTAGTTCGTCTGTAGATCCTACTGGTTCTTATTTGGCACCATACATTACACAGGTTGGATTATATGCTGGTGCCGACCTAGTAGCAGTTGGAAAAATTGCAACTCCTATAAAAAACAATGGTCAAATTCCAATAAATATTGTTGTTAAATGGGACACCTAACCATATTTATTATATAAAGCGACATAAAATCATATGGCAACTCTATCTGACAGCAAAATAATTGACCGTGAATCATCAAACAAGAGTTTGGCAGACAGATATTTGTCTGGTCAAGCTGCTGGTGGTGCTTACCAACCAGTTCAAAAGAACGTAAAGACTCAAGGATCTAATGAATTGTCTCTTGGTGGTAGCACTGCTGATAGAGATTGGACTATTAGTAAGGGATTTTTGACAAAGGTAACAACTGGCACTGAGAATTTCAATAAGAGCGCACTCAATTATAGTGATAATACCAGATTGGGTCCAGTGATCACCAATGGTGTAAACAAGATTGCTACAAACTGGAACGGAGGATCTTCAATCAAGGATTCGTTGTATACCGTTGACCCAGGCTTTGTTACAAATACTCCAACTGGAGCTACTCAGTTCAAAGATGCTACTGGAAATCAATCCAAGCAGCTTTCTATCTATTTGAAGGGATTCAATTCCAACAAATATATTAATGGCAAGTTTACCCGTTAATATATCTATTGTTAATGGTTATACTGGGTTTAGATTCTTCAACATCTGTAACTGGATGGGCATTTAACGTTGACGGTAAGATCGAACAAGCGGGATTTATTGACACAAAAAAGTTCGAAACTACCAAAGAAAAAACGTTTCATGTAATTTCAGAATTGGAAAAGGTTCCACTTATAAAAAAGGTGGATCATATTAACCTTGAAGCTGCTCTAAGTGGTTTTGCCGGTGGGTTTACTTCACAACAAGTTATTATAACTTTGGCCAGACACAACGCTGTATTTGCTTACATCATTGAAGAACATTTCAAGACGAAAGTAAATCTTCTATCGGTCACCACAATGCGTAAACATTTGTTTGGTAAGTGTCGTGTCAAGGGCATCAAACCAAAAGAGTTTGTAAAAGAAGAGTTGGAAAAATTGATGCCGAACGTCACCAAGTTTACTGTTAAGAATAAGAAGGGAAATTGGGACGAACGAAATAGCGACATGTATGATGGAATTGTGTGCGCTATGTATGTCGAAAAATAAAAAGTTGAATCTTCCGATTCGTCGTGTAGTATCTGAAGTGACGTATGGTAGAGACTTCTGTTATAGATACACTTACAAGACTGTTTAAACACAAACCGTCTGTCCAAAAGGGCGGAACGGAGTTGATGTTTTTTTGTCCTAATTGTAATCACTATAAAAGAAAGTTAAACGTAAACACCACAACTGGTTATTATCATTGTTGGGTTTGTAATTTTAGTGGTAAAGGATTCAAGAGTCTTCTAAACAAGATCAAAGCTCCGGCGGAGTTCTATGAGTCGTTGTGCAAAATAAAGGCTCCAAAAACAATCAAATCCGAAATCAAAAAGTTACAACTTCCGTCTGAATTCAAACCCTTGTATAAGGCTAGTTCGGATGTTACGCACAAACACGCTTTGAACTATTGTTTCAAACGTGGTCTGTCGGTTTACGATATGATTCGATACAACATCGGATATTGTTCTGACGGTCAATTCAAAAACAGAGTTGTGGTTCCGTCATATTCTGCAACGGGTGAACTAAACTTTTATTGTGGTCGAGACATCTATGAAAGTAAGATGAAGTATAGATTGTGTGACTCGACCAAGGATATTGTTGGATTTGAAATGTTCACCGACTTTAGTAAGCCTGTAACTTTAGTGGAAGGTGTGTTTGACGCATTTTCTGTAAAATACAATGTGATTCCATTGTTTGGTAAAACGTTGTCTAATAAATTAAAGGCCAAGTTGTCGTCACAAAAACCTCCGAGGGTCAATGTGTTGTTGGACAATGATGCGATTAAAAACAGTTTGGATATTTGTCAATTCTTGGTTTGTAATGGAATTGATGCACACTTGGTTTTGTTAAACGGTAAAGATCCAAACGAAATCGGACATAAAAATACTTGGAAAGCCATAGATGCCAGTGTTAAGATCTCTGAAAGCGATTTATTCAAATTGAAAATTAAACATAAGATATGATAGTATTAAAAAACACAGATCAACGTATAGACAATGTGGTTCAGGTATCTGATATTCACATTCGTCTAACAAAGAGGCACGACGAATATACCTCTGTATTCGAACGTTTTTATACTGTCTTGGACAAACTCAAAAAGAACACAAGTTTGGTTTGTGTTATTACAGGTGACGTTTTCCATAACAAGTCTGACCTCAGTCCAGAGTGTGTTAAAATTGGTAGTGACTTCTTGAAGAATTGTGCGGATAGAGTTCCTACCATCTTGATTGCTGGTAACCATGATGCTACATTAGCTAATAAGTCACGATTGGATTGTTTGACTCCCATCGTGGAAGCATTGAATCATCCCAATTTGTATTATCTAAAGCCTAGTGAGGTGTTTAGATATGAGAATATTTTGTTCAATCATTTTAGTGTATTTGATGAACCAGATAAGTATATCAACTATTACACCATTCCTTCAAGGTATAAGGTGGAAACTGATCATCACATCGCACTATTCCACGGACCTGTGAATGATGCCGTGACAGATGTTGGTTATACTGTCAGCAACAGAACCATCATGAATAATTTGTTTGACGGTCACCACATCGCAATGTTGGGTGATATTCACAAACATCAGATACTTCAAGAATACAACGAGGATGAAAATAAGCCAGTTATTGTGTATGCTGGATCAATGATTCAACAAAATCATGGTGAAGAACTCAAGGGTCATGGATTTTTGTTGTGGGATCTAAAGCGTAAGTTGTTCAAGCACTATGAATTGGCAAACGACTATGGTTTTTATACTGTCGAAATCAACAAGGGTAAGTTGGTAACAGATATTAGTGATATTCCCAAGAAGGCTCGTATCAGAACCAAGTGTTTTGAATCTATTCCTTCACAAGTAAAAGAAGTTATCAATGAAATTAAGGATAAGTGTGAGATTCTTGAATCAACTTTTATTCGTATTGATGAATTTGATAACAGTTCTACCAAGATCAATCACGTTCTTGATATTCATAACATCTTCAATGTTGATTATCAAAACAAGTTAATTGAAGAAACACTGACTTCAAAAAAGACTGACAAGGCCTTGATTGAGAAAGTCAAGAATCTAAATAAGGATATCAACCTTCAAATTCCTAAAGATAAGACTCCAAAGAATATTCGATGGAAGCCAAAGACCTTTGAATTTGACAACATGTTTAGTTATGGTGAAGGTAATTATATCGACTTTACCAAACTCAAGGGAACTATTGGTTTGTTTGCTCCAAATGCTAGTGGTAAATCTAGTATCATGGATGCTTTGGCATTTTGTGTCTTCGATAAGTTCAGTAAGGGATACAAGGCTGGTCACGTTCTTAATACTCAAAAGATGAGCTTCAAGTGTAAGTTTAATTTTGAAGTGAGTGGTGTTGATTATTACATCGAACGTGAAGGTAAGGCTGATAAGAAGGGTAGTGTCAAGGTGGATGTCAAATTCTATAAGATTGACAAGGATGGTAACGAAGTGCCTTTGAACGGTGAAGCTCGTAGAAGCACCAATGATATTATCAGAGACTATGTTGGAACATACGATGACTTTATTTTGACTGTGTTGAGTGTTCAAAACAGTAAGGCTGGATCTTTTATTGATCTTGGTCAGACTGAACGTAAGGACTTGTTGTGCCAATTCATGGGATTGAATATCTTTGATCAACTCTATAATATTGCCAACGAGAACTTCAAGGAAACTAATACTCTATTGAAGAATATCAGTAAAGATCAATTGGAAGCAGACCTTGTTACCATATCTGGTAGTATCAATACCAACTTAGAAAACATTGCCTCTTTCAATGTTGAGTTGAAGAACTTGGAGTTAAAGAAAGATGAACATAATAATGAACTGTTACAGTTGAGCAAGAATATTGTTAAACTGGATTCGGTCAAGTATGTTGATATCACTTCTCTTGAAAAAGATAAGATTGATTATGAGGAAAAAGTCAACAAGTTCACTTTGGATATTTCTGAGAATAAGACCAAGTTGGAAGAGACTGACTCCGAGATTTCACAGTTGAGTTCTTCTCTAAAGGCTTGTGATAACATTGAGACTACATATCAAGAGTATAAGAATGCAAAGAAACTTGAAGAATCAAAGCAGGCTGAAATTGAACGATTGAAGTATGTTATCAAGACCAAGGTTGACAAACTCAAGAAGCTTGAAGAACATAAGTATGACCCTAATTGTGAATACTGCGTCAACAACGTGTTCGTAAAAGATGCTATTGCAACCAAACAAGATCTTGAAAATGAAAAGGTCAATGCAACTACTATCATTGGTGAATACAACACTTTAAAGTCTAAAGTTGAAGAGTTTGGTGATATTGAGACTAGATATAAAAATTGTCAGAGTCTAAATAATGATAGAGTCAAATTGGAAAAGAAGCGTGGTGTTATCAATACGGCAATACTACGTGATGAAAACTATTTGATTACGTTGCAAAACAAGTTGAAGGATATTGTTGATGCAATTGATAGTTTCTATAAGAATAAGGATACTATTGAAAACAATCAGAAGTTGTTGGATCAAATTGATGAACACAAGTCTTTTATCAAGGATATTGAAACTCAGATTAAGTTTGTGAATTCAAAATTGTTCACTGCTTCTACCGAAAAGGGTAAGTTGGAACTTCAATATAAGAATACTACCGATCAATTGAATAAGGTAAAGGAGTTGGAGTCTTCATATGAAGCTTACAAGTTGTATACCGCAATTATTAGTCGTGACGGTATTCCATATGATGTTATTTCCAAGACATTGCCAGAGATTGAGAAAGAAGTTAACAATATTCTTCATCAGATTGTTGAGTTTAGTGTTACTCTACAAACTGACGGTAAAAACATCATGACCAACATTGTTTATGATGACAAACGTTGGCCTCTTGAAATGGCTAGTGGTATGGAGAAGTTTGTGAGTGGATTGGCAATCAGAGTTGCTTTGATTAATATTAGTAATCTACCTAGACCCAATATTATTTGTATTGACGAAGGATTTGGATGTGCTGATAGTGATCATTTGGGACAGATGGGTGCTCTATTTACATATTTGAAACACCAATTTGAGTTTATTTGGATTATCAGCCATCTTGATCAAATGAGAGACATGGTTGATCAACAACTAGAGATCAAAAAAGAAAATGGGTATAGCAAGATCGATTTTCGGTGAAAAAAAGTTAAAGAGGATATAAATAGTTAGGTGTTCCACTTTTTTGGCAATATTTATAAAGTAAACATAACTTTTGGAAAAGTTAAGTTGACACTCTGAAAGGAACATAAATTATGCCAATTCAAGAAGGTGGACGCTGGAGTCCAACACAACAAATAGTAAGTCCTGGTGTATTCACCAGAGAAAATGACTTATCGGGGCTAGCCCAAGGCGTAGCCAACATCGGTGGTGCAATCGTGGCTCCGTTTGCTGACGGACCTGCGTTTTACCCAAATATTATAACTGACGTAGCAACACTAGAACAACGCTTCGGTATTGCTGACGGTGTATACTACGGTCCCTACACTGCAAAAGAATATCTCATTCAACAAGGCGTTGTAACTATCGTCCGTGTTGGTGGATTGACTGGTTACTGGCAAAAGAACCCATTAGTGGTTTATGCTGAGCCAGGTCAATGGTTGAGAACCGCAGACATTGGTGCTTTGACCACTGCTTCGTTCATGTATTTGAACAGTGATGACTATACTGCAAACATTCAATATGTTCACAGTGCATCATCATGGGAAATTCAACCAAACGCTCTAACCAGAACAAACCCTCTCGCAGGTATCTGGATTACAGGTTCTAACACTACAAATCAAGAAATTGCTGATTTCGTTGGTGCAAATTCAAGTTTGCCAGACATCAACAGTTTGTCTGCTTCTCTTGTAGCATTGAAAGATGCTTATCAATTGGTAAGTTTGACCACATACAATGCTGATTCAGCATTTAGTGCTTCGATTGTTGATAACGGACTAAAGGTAACTCCTTC
>Ga0255089_1000427_pt1 | contig 15881 bp, 15 predicted proteins | sample Colum_Miss_RepC__2_FD_188468 | JGI IMG/M metagenome (GOLD analysis project Ga0255089, IMG submission 188468) | Freshwater microbial communities from Columbia River, Oregon, United States - Colum_Miss_RepC_8d | ecosystem: Environmental > Aquatic > Freshwater > River | place: USA: Oregon... | reverse complement strand
GTGGTCTTGTTGACGACCTTGCCGCTGGTTTCCTTGACGGCCTTGCCGGTGCGGACCGCAGCGTTCTTGGTGCCGACCGCGGCCTTGGCGGCGGCTTCCTTGGTGGCGTGCGCCGCGTTGACGGTCGCGTCCTTGGCCACACCCGCGCCGTGGACCGTGGCGGCCGCGCCCGCGCGCAGACCGTTGCCGACGGCCGCGCCGACGCCCGGACCCGCACCGGCATCAACGCCGACATTGACGCCGACATTGGCGCCCGCACCGGCACCGGCGCCCGCGCCGTTGGCGTTGACCTGAGCCTGAGTGCTGGCGTTGACGCTGGCCGCCTGGGCCGACAGCGACAGCATCAGCGTGGCGGTGGCAGTGGCGATGAGAGTCATTTTATTCATGGTGAAAACTCGCAGTCCGTCTGAGACGGTTGGGGTGGAGGGCGCAGAGATTCAGATACGGTGGCCGACTGTCGGCTTAACGAACCCGCAATCGGCACGACGCGAACGGGTCGGGTCGGCAGAATGCAGCGCGGATCATCGCCGATGCGGGGGGCCAGCGGAATTCTTGCGGTGCAACAATGGCGGGCGTATGGTGCGCCCCTTCTCATCGAGTGCTCAGCGTTGGCCGCGTGAAGATCATCATTCTGGGGGCGGGACAGGTGGGCGGTACGCTGGCCGAGAACTTGGCCCGCGAAGCCAACGACATCACCGTGGTCGACAAGAATGCCCAGCATCTGGCCGACCTGCAGGAGCGGCTGGACATCCGCACCGTCCACGGCTTCGCCTCGCACCCTGACGTGCTCAAGCGCGCCGGCGCCAACGACGCCGAGATGATCATCGCCGTCACTGACAGTGACGAGACCAACATGCTCGCCTGCCGCATCGCGCAGGTGCTGTTCAACACGCCGACCAAGATCGCGCGCGTGCGTTCGCACGAATACCTGCGCGAGAAGAAGCTGTTCGACGGCGATGCCTTGTCGGTCGACCTGCATATCTCGCCCGAGCAGCTGGTCACCGACTACATCCGCCGGCTGATGGAATACCCCGGTTCGCTGCAGGTGGTCGACTTTGCCGACGGTCGCGTGCGGCTGGTCGGCGTGCGCGCCTATTACGGCGGCCCGCTGGTGTCGCGTCAGCTCAAGGAGCTGCCGCTGCATTTGCCGGACATCGACGCGCGGGTCGCGGCGATCTATCGGCGCGGCCGGCCGATCATTCCCGAAGGCGACACGATCATCGAGGCTGAAGACGAAGTGTTCTTCGTCGCGGCCACCGAGCACATCCCGAAGATCATGGCCGAGCTGCGCCGTCAGGATAAGCCGGTCAAGCGCGTGATGATCGCCGGTGGCGGCAACATCGGCCTGCGCTTGGCGCGCGTGCTCGAAGGGCAGATGCAGGTCAAGCTGATCGAGCGCGATCGCGCTCGCGCCACCTATTTGTCCGAGCAACTCAGCCGCAGCATCGTATTGCATGGCGACGCCGCCAACGAACAGCTGCTGCTCGAAGAAAACATCGAAGACGTCGATGTGTTCTGCGCGATCACCAACGACGACGAAGCGAACATTCTGTCGGCGATGCTGGCCAAGCGCCTGGGTGCGCGCAAGGCACTGTCGCTGATCAACCGCGTGTCATATGTCGATCTGGTCGAAGGCGGCGCGATCGACATTGCGATTTCACCCCAGCAGTCGACCGTATCGGCACTGCTGGCGCATGTGCGCCGTGGCGACGTGGTGCGCGTCCACAGCTTGCGACGCGGCGCGGCCGAGGCGATCGAAGCCGTCGCTCACGGCGATCGCAAAACCAGCAAGGTGGTCGGCCGGCGCGTCGAAGAGATCAAGCTGCCGCCCGGTACGGCGATCGGCGCCGTGGTGCGCGGCGACGAGGTGATCATTGCCCACCATGACACGGTGATCCAGGTCGATGACCACGTGATCCTGTTTCTCGTCGACAAGAAACACACGCGCGACGTCGAGCGCTTGTTTCAAGTCGGCGCGTCGTTCCTGTAAGCGTCGCTGCGGTGTATACCGACGCCGCCCGGCGGTCCAACTCGACGCGACGCTTCGTCGCCGTTCAGCGTCTGGTCGGTCTGTTGCTGATGCTGTTTTCGCTGACGATGCTGCCGCCGGTTGCGGTGGGTCTGTATTACGGCGAGGACACGATCCCGGCGTTCATGGCCGGCATGTGGATCACGATCGCCACGGGCGCCGCGATCTGGTGGCCGGCGCGTCGCGAGCGCGCCGAGTTGAAGATCCGCGACGGCTTCCTGGTGACCGTGCTGTTCTGGACCGTGCTTGGTTTGTTCGGCGCGATCCCGTTGTATGTGGCGTCCGATGCCTGGCATTCGGTGATCGAGGCGATCTTCGAATCGGTGTCGGGCCTGACCACGACCGGGGCGACGATGGTGTCGCAAGGCATCGATGACCTGCCCCGATCGATCAACTACTACCGCATGCAGCTTCATTGGCTCGGTGGCATGGGCATCATCGTGCTGGCCGTCGCCGTGCTGCCGATGCTCGGTATCGGCGGCATGCAGCTGTACATGGCCGAGACCCCCGGCCCGATGAAGAACAGCAAGCTGACGCCGCGCATCACCGGCACCGCACGCGTGCTGTGGCTGGTGTATTCGTCGTTGACGTTGATTTGCGCGCTGATCTATTGGGCGCTCGGCATGTCGCTGTTCGACGCGATCTGCCATGCGTTCTCCACGCTGTCCTCCGGTGGCTTCTCGACGCACGATGCCAGCGTCGGTTACTTCAACAGCGCGCCGATCGAGTTGGCGGTGACGTTCTTCATGGTCGTGGCCGGCAGCAACTTCGCATTGCATTACCTGGTCTGGGAACGTCGCTCGCTGCGCATCTACTGGCGTGATGGCGAGTTTCGCGTGTACCTGACGCTGTTCTTGGTGTTTTCGGTGCTGGTCTGCGCGCCGCTGGTCTACTACGACACCTATCCCGACGTGTACACCGCAGTACGTCGTGGCGTGTTCCAGCTGGTGGCCTATGCCACCGACGCCGGCTTTGCCACCGCCGATCCGACGCATTGGCCGACCTACGTTCCGCTGCTGATCGTGCTGTCGACCTTCATGTTCGGCTGCTCGGGTTCCACGGCGGGCGGCGTCAAGATGATCCGGCTGGTGCTGTTCGTGAAGCAGGCGCTGCGCGAGCTGCAGCGCTTGGTTCATCCGAGCGCCGAGCTGCTGATCAAGTTCGACGGCAAGACCGTACCCAACGACATCGTCTACGCGGTCGGCGGATTCTTCTCGGTCTATGTCGGCCTGACGATCATGCTGACGTTCGCGATGATTTCGACGGGCCTGGACGTGGTCACCGCGTTCTCGGCGGTCGCTGCCTGCATGAACAACGCAGGCCCGGGCCTGGGCAGTGTCAATGCGAACATGGCCGGCGTCAGCGATGTCGGTAAGGCCATCCTGATCTTTGCGATGCTGCTGGGTCGGCTCGAAGTGTTCACGCTGCTGGTGGTGTTCACGCCGAGTTTCTGGCGGCGCTGATCCGCTCCGGGGCGCCGCCGTGCGGCGCGATCTACGCGGCTGGACGATAGAATGCCGCCGACGTCCGTCGCCGCGCCCGCTCGAATCGCGCGACAACGGCCGCCGCCCGCCCCCGCCGAGCCCAACGCATGTCGGTATTCACCAAGGTCAGCCACGACGAGCTGGTCGAGTTTCTGAAGCAGTACCCGATCGGCGGACTGATCGGCTTCCAGGGCATCGGCGAAGGTGTCGAGAACACCAATTACTTTGTCGACACGCATGATGGTCGTTGGGTGCTGACGCTGTTCGAGCGGCTCAACTACGCCGATCTGCCGTTCTTCCTCGGCTTGATGGATCACATCGCCTCGCGCGGCTTGCCTGGTGCGATGCCGGCGCGCACGCGCGTCGGCGACAACCTGACCACGCTCAACGGCAAGCCGGCCGCGTTGGTGCGCCGGCTGGTCGGCCAGAGCGTGCTGTTCCCGACGCTGGAGCAGTGCGTGCAGGTCGGTCGCGCGCTCGGTGATCTGCACGTGGCAACGGCCTCGTACGCAGGCCATTGCGAGAACGGCCGCGGCGCGGCCTGGCGCGCGTCCACCGGCCAGGGACTGCTGGCGCATGTCGACGCCGATACGCGGGCCTTGATCGAAGACGAGCTGGCCGCGCAGACGCAGCTCGACTTGGCGGCCTTGCCGCAGGGCGTGATCCACGCCGACCTGTTTCGCGACAACGTGCTGTTCGTCGACGACCGCCTGACCGGTCTGATCGACTTCTACTACGCCTGCAATGACGCGCTGGCCTACGACCTCGCGATCACGCTCAACGACTGGTGCGTCGAGCCCGACGGCGTGCCCAACGCCGAGCGCTGGAACGCGATGCTCGCCGCCTATTCGTCGCGGCGCAGCTTGAATGCCGCCGAGCGCGCCGCGTGGCCGCTGGTGCTGCGCGCCGCTGCGCTGCGCTTCTGGCTGTCGCGGCTGTGGGACTGGACCTTCCCCCGCGAAGGCGACGTCGTCCACATCAAGGACCCGGACGCCTACCGGCGGATTCTGGTGCACCACCGCGACAACCCGCCGCGAGGCTTGCTGATCTGACCTGCCCGCGCAGCCCGCAACGGCGATAGCATCCCCGGATCACAACGGGGAGCGACGCGGATGATGGGGCTGACGCGGTATCAATGGACGGTGCTGTTCGCCGCCTGGCTGGGCTGGGGCTTCGATATCTTCGACGGCCTGCTGTTCAACTATGTGGCGCCCAACTGCGTGCCGACGCTGCTCGGCTTGCAGATCGGCTCGCCCGAAGCCAAAAGCGCCACGCTGCTGTGGACCGGCATCATGACCGCGACGCTGCTGATCGGCTGGGCCGTGGGCGGCGTGGTCTTCGGCCTGGTCGCAGACCGCATCGGCCGCACGCGCACGCTGCTGATCACGATGCTGCTTTATGGCCTGGGCACCGCGGCCTGCGCGTTTGCGCCCAACATCTGGGTGCTGCTGGCGTTCCGGATCGTTGCGGCACTTGGCATCGGCGGCGAATGGGCGGCCGGCGCGTCGATGGTGGCCGAAGCGGTGCCGGAACATAAGCGCGTCGAAGCCGGCGCGCTGCTGTACACCTCGGCGCCGATGGGCCTGTTCTTGGCCACGTTCGTCAACTTTCAGGTCGCCGGCAACTGGTTCGCCGACGACCCGGCCGTGTCCTGGCGCTATGTGTTTCTGTTCGGCCTGCTGCCGGCGGTGATCGCGTTCATCGTGCGGCTGTTCGTTCACGAGCCTGAGCGCTGGCAGACCGCGCGCGCCAGCGGTCCGCCGCCACGGCTGCGCGAGCTGTTTGCTCCGGGCACGCGGCATCTGACGCTGAGCGGCTTTTTGATGGCGGTGATCACGCTGCTGGCCTGGTGGAGCTGCAATGCGTTCATCCCGGTGGTGTCGACGGGCCTCGCGCAGATGGAAGCGGCGACGCTGGGACTTGATGCGAGCGCAACGCGCGCCTTGGCCGAGCACTGGAAGACGCTGGCGACGACCTACTTCAACCTCGGTGGCCTGATCGGCACGCTGCTGACGATTCCCGCCGCCAAGTTGCTCGGTCGCCGCCCGATGTTCGGCTTGTATCTGGCGCTGTCGGCGGTCGCCCTGCTGGGCACGTTCGGCCCTGACTGGCAGGGCCAGACGCGGCTGTACGGCTATTTCGCGATCGGCCTGACCGTGTTCGGCGTGTTCGGCAGCTTCACCTATTACCTACCGGAACTGTTCCCGACGCGGCTGCGCGGCACCGGCTCGGGCTTTTGCTACAACATCGGCCGCATCGTCGCCGCGGCCGGGCCGTTCCTGGTCGGCAGCATTGCCGCCCAGGGCGTGCAGAGCGCGGTCCAAGTGCTGTTCTGGGTCGGTTTGGTGCCGGTGGTCGGCCTGATGATGCTGCCCTGGGTCGTCGAGACGCGCGGGCGTCCGCTGCTGGATTGATCGCTGGCGTCGCGCATAAAAAAGCGCCCGGTGCAGTCACTCACCGGGCGCTTCAAGCAGCGATACGTTATTCGACGTTGTGCGGCGGATTCTGCGCCGCCGGCGTTCGCCTTACCTGAACGAGGCGCGACGACGACGCAGTGCCGCGGCCAGCAGCATCGGCGCCAACAGCAGGGCACCGGCTGCGCCGCCGCCACCACCGCCGCCGGTGCTGACGCCGCCACCACCCGAGCCACCGCCACTGCCGCCACCGCCACCGCTCGGCGGCGGATCGACCGGCACGGCGGCGAACTCGGTGAAGTCCTCGACGACGCCGACATGGTCGGTGCTGTCACGGTCCGGCGAGATCGCGTTCTTGCCCATGCCGCGCTGTGCAAAGCCATGGGCGCAGCGTGCGTAGTCGTCCATGTCGGCGGCCATCGCGGCCGCCAGGATGCCGTCGCGGGCTTCGGTGTAGGTCGGCGAGGACGGCGTCATCTTCAGACCGGCGATCAGGTAATCCATCATCCGTCCGCGCGCCTGCTCGAAGCTCAGGCTGGGCTTGTTGAGCAGCGCCGCGTAGCACTCCCAAACCGAGTTCGCCCAGATTTCGCCCGAGGCGTGAACCTGCGCGTTGCCGGCACCATCGGTGCCGTAAGCGATCGGCGCCTGGTCGGCCGGCAACGGCTCGCCGACGGCGATGTGCTTGAACGTCAGCGGGTTCTTGCTCGTGTCGGTCGAGTACGGCACGCGGCGGATCGCAAAGTAGCTGTCGCCAGTGACGAAGAAGCCGACGCCGTACGGCGCCTGATAGCGGTCGTTGCCCGGACGCTGCCGGTCTTCGGGACGGACCGTGAGGATCATCGAGGCGACGTCGCTCCAGCCCTCGCCCATGCTGCCGCCCTGGTTGTTCGACAGGCCCGAGCCGTCGTCGACCAAGCGGTTCGACACATGGTGGAAGTACTCGTGCGCGATCACCTGGTTGTCGAACGTACCGTCGCGGTCGATCGAGGCTTCACGGCGCAACGACATCGTCACCGGCGTGCCGGCCGCGATCGCGTCCTTGATCTTCTGGCCGTCGTCCTTGCGGATCATGATCGACGGGATCTGATAGACCTGATCGGTGCTGACGATGTCGAGCGGCACGTCGGCGTTGCCCATCGACGTCGGATCGCCGTCGCCGTTGTTGACGACGACCATCGCCGTTGCGCCGCTGATCGTCGCGTACAGCGCCTTGCTGGTGAAGTTGCAGTTGCCACGATCGATCAGCGCGATCTTGCCGGCCAGGTTCGGGTCGGGGATCAGGTTCGGCAGCGGGTAGGTGATGCCCAGGATCGGGTCCGGCGGCGTTTCGACGCCGGTGCAGCCGTCGCCCGGCGCATCGAACAGATCAGCCGCGACGCCGACTTCACCGCTGGTGTCGAACACGCGCGGCCCGAAGCTGGCGCCGTTGAACTTGATCGCGCCGAAGTCGGGCGCGGTGATGCGCACTTCGCCGCGGATTTCACCGTCGAACAGATACATCTGCATCCGCGGCGAGCTGCCGTCGGCCGGCGTGGCCATGTTGGCGTTGTTGCGGCCTGACGCGTCCTGGCCTTCGGCCTGGATCGGGTCGCCTTCGCTGCCGCCGCGACCGAAGTTGCTGGTCTGGCCGTTACCGGCGAGCTCGTTGAAGCCGTGGTCGTACCAGAAGTCGTGCAGCCAATTGTTCACGTAGAACAAGTTGACGTTGGCCGCGTTCTTGGCCGCGTCCTGAGCCGGGTCGTCGTCGCCGACCACCGGATAGTCGAAGGTGTCGGTCGACGTTGCCGTGGCGCGGCTATCGCCGGTGCCCTCGACGAAGCCGTCGCCGGGCGTGCGCACTGGCAACACCAGCGGCAGAAACACGCCGACGCCGGAGTCGATGTAGGAATCGACGTTATTGCCGGTGGTTGTGGTCACGCCGGATTCGGCGATCCAGGGGTCGCCGGTCGAGATCGGACCATGGTCGAGCGTCACCAGCTTGGATTCGGCGCCGACGCGCGGCGGCTGGTTGGCGACGCTGGTGCCGGCGAACGGCTGGTAGCCATTGCCCAGCGGTGCATCGAACGGCTGGAAGTTGCCGCTGGCATCGGCAAACACGCGATAGGTGTAGGCCGCTTCGGCTTCGAGGTTGTTGCGGAACAGCAGCGCGCCGTCGCCGGCCGCGACGACCAGACCGTAAGCCGTGCTGCCCGAGCGCTGCGACACGCCCCACAGCTCGACGTAGTACGCCGGCTGCAGACGCCCGGCGCGCGGGTAGTAGATGCGCTTGACGCGCGGCGCGCGGGACATCGCCATGCCGGTACCGGACAACGCCGGCAGCTTGAACCACTGGTAGTCGCCTTGAACGCGGTCGACGACCAGCGTTGCCGCGTTGAGCGCGCTGCCGCCGATGGCCGACCAGGCCGAGCCGATCGCCTGCGCTGCACTGCGCGCGAACTGCGTCGGCGCATTGCTGCCGTAGTCGGTGGCGAAATACCCGGAGATCGCCACCAGCTTGCCGCTACGGTCCATCATCACATTGAGGCGACGGCTGAACACGTCGATGCCGTTGACACGCTGCTTGAAGCGCACGATCGCCGGGCCGTTGCTGCCGTTGTACTGCGCCTCGGTGACGACGGCGTCGTTGATCATCGCCTCGGTCAGCTGCAGCTCGCCTGCCTTGCTGCGCAGATAAGCGCGCGCTTGCGCGGCCAGCAGCTCATCGGCCTTGACGGCGCCGACGCTGGCCAGAGGCTCGGCCGCTGCGGCCCACAGGAATGTGGGCTTGTTCATCCGCGCATCCCACTGCGCCGGCAGCACGCCGCCCAGGTTCACGGGCGCTGCCGCCGACACGGTCCGGGCGGCCAGATCGGCACGATACTGATCGACGTTGTTCAGCCGTTCGGCACTCGCGGACGCAAGGCCCGCGTGCGCCGCACACAAGCCCATCGCCAGGCCGGCCGACGTGGGCCACAAGGAATGCAGTTTCATTCAGGAAGAATCCGTGGATGGCCGTGCCGCTCGACAACCCGAGCCGGTCGACCTGCGAAAAGGGATCGGACAAGCTCCATCTGCCCGACGAACGCATGCTCCGGGCTGATGAAATGCATCGAAAGGGGGTAAACCCCCAAACGGTGCGTCAGGTGATTAGCGAATACGGCCTAATGGCCGTCGCGATACGCCGTTACGGCAGCACGTAGCTACCGGTGATGAACGCGGCGACGTCGTCGCGCGCGGTGGTCGACACTTCGACCTGCATCACCACCAGACGGCGGCCCGACTTGAGTACGCGGGCCCGCGCGATCACATCGCCCGGCAGCGCCCGCGCCAGAAAGCTGCAATTGAACTGCGAGGTCAGCGCCATCTCGTCGTGATGCTGAGCCAGCAATACGGCGTACATCGCCGCGTCGGCGGCCGCCATCAGCACCGGCCCGCTGACCGAGTCGCCGGGTCGCAGCATTCGCGGGTTGTACGGGATGCGCACTGTGGCCGTATCGGACGACACTTCGTCGACAACCAGCCCTTCGCCTTCGGTCGATGGCAGTCCGGTGCGGATCAGTTCCTGCACGGCGCCGGCAGTCAGCAGCGTTTTCATCGCGTCTCCTCGCGGTGTTTGTTGTGGACCGACTGTAGTCCGTGCAACGCGGCGCGGCGAGTTTGTCCAGCGCCCGTGCGAGCCTGCGGCTAGACCGTCGCGACCGCTTCGGCTTCGATCGTCACGTGGACCAGGCCGGGCACGTCGGCGAGCCGCGCCTTGTAGGCGGCGGCGCTGAGCGGTGCCGACGCGCGCAGGCTGGCGATCACCGCGTGCTTGCCGGGTGCCAGGCGCCACAGGTGCAAGTCGGCGACGTGTGCATCACCGCCGCCTTCGAGCAGGCGGCGCACACGATCGGTCAGGCGCGGATCGACGCTGGCGTCGAGCAGCACCGCAGCGGTGCGCCGCGCCAGGCCCAATGCCCACTGACCGATCACCAGCGCACCGACGATGCCGACCACCGGGTCGATCCACACCCAGCCCATGTGGCGACCGGCCAGCAGCGCCACGATCGCCAGGATCGACGTCAGCGCGTCGGCCAGCACATGCAGGTAAGCCGCGCGCAGGTTGTGGTCGTGATGGCCGTCGTCGTGATGATGTTCGTGGTCGTCGTGGTCGTCGTGGTCGTCGTGGTCGTCGTGATCATGATCATGATCATGGTCGTGGCGCAGCAGCAGCGCGCTGGCCAGATTCACGACCAGACCGAGCACGGCCACGATCAGCGCCTCGTTGTAGGCAATCGCGGTGGGCGCCAGCAAGCGCTGTACTGATTCCCAGATCATCGCCGCGCCGATCGCTCCGAGCAGCAGGCTGCTGGTGAAGGCCGCCAGATCGCCGACCTTGCCGGTGCCGAAGCTGTAGCGCGCGTCGTGTACGTGGCGGTGGGCGTAACGGTAGGCAAACGCGGCGGCGCCGAGCGCGGCGGCATGGCTGGCCATGTGCCAGCCGTCGGCCAGCAGCGCCATCGAGCCGGACCAGTAACCGGCGACGATCTCGACCACCATCATCAGCAGCGTCAGTACGACGACCGCGCTCATCCGCTGGCCGTTGGCGCCGTGGTCGTCGCCGAGGAAGGCGTGGTGATCGCCCTCGGCGCTCTGTGCCGGGCAGATGCGGCTGTCGATCGTGCTGCGGGCGTGGGAATGCGGTGCGGACGGATTCACGGCGGTCGACGGTCGGGATGCGGGGCGCAGTATGAGATGCCGGCGCGGCGTGCGTCATTCCGGCTCACAGCCTGCGCCAATGGGTTTCGATTCCCGGCTGAGCCGCGCGCTGCGACACTGCGCGCCGTTCCCATCCAGGCGGCAGCTCAGCATGATCACCCTCTACGGTATGACCGGCTCCGGCAATTGCTGGAAGCCGGCGGCACTGATGCAGCGACTCGGCATCGAGTATCGCTGGGTCGAAGTCGACAGCGTCGGCGGCGAAACGCGCCGGCCTGCATTTCTGGCGATGAACCCGAACGGTCGCGTGCCCTTGCTGCAGCTCGACGACGGCCGCTTGCTGGCCGAATCCAACGCGATGCTGTGTTATCTGGCCGAAGGCAGCGCGCTGATGCCGCCGCCAGGCTTTGATCGCGCCAAAGTGCTCGAATGGTTGTTCTTCGAGCAGTACAGCCACGAGCCCTACATCGCCACGGTGCGATTCTGGATTCATTTCCTCGGCAAGCGCGAGCTGTGGCGTGATCGCATCGCCGAAGCGCGGGTCAAAGGCGAGGCTGCTCTGGCGGTGATGGAAACCACGCTCGCGCGCCAGCCCTATCTGGCCGGCCAGAGTCTGACGATCGCCGACATCGCGTTGTACGCCTACACCCATGTCGCCGAACAAGGCGACTACGATCTGACGCCATACCCGGCGCTGCGCGCCTGGCTGGCGCGCTGCCAGGCTCAGCTCGGCCGCATGGACGCCGTCTGAGGCCGCGGCTCAGGCCGACAGGTGCGCCAGTGTGTGGCCGGCGGCTTCCCAGTTCTGGCCGTCGAAGTCTTCGTAGTCGACGTGTTCGATCGTGCCGGGCGTGACGCAGCGCAAGCTCACCGAGTAGCCGTCGGGGTTGGATCGCGGCACGTAGAAGCTCTTGATGCCGCAGATCGAGCAGAAGCGGTGTCGCGCCACGCCCGTGTTGAATGTGTAGGTGGTCAGCGCGTCCTCGCCCGACAGCAGCTCGAAGTCGCGGCCGGCGACGATCAAGTGCTCGTAGCCGGTCATCGAGCAGATCGAGCAGTTGCAGCGCTGCACCTGCACGTGCGCCGGTGCCTGGAATCGAAAGCGGACGGCCCCACAATGACAGCCACCGGTGTGGTCGATCTTGGCGTTCATGTTGAGAGTAAAAATTGATAGGCAGCAGAAAAGTCAATAATATTGCACACGCCGTGAACCTCCGAATCGCCCCATGAAGCTTTCATTCACCAAGATGCACGGCGCCGGCAACGACTTCGTGGTCATCGACGCCACGCGCGAACGGTTCCGGCCGACGCCGGACCTGCTGCGGCGTCTCGGCGACCGTCGCTTCGGTGTCGGCTGCGACCAGATCCTGGTCATCGAGGCGCCGTCGGCGCCCGGCATCGACTTCGACTATCGCATCTTCAATGCCGACGGCAGCGAGGTGGGGCAGTGCGGCAACGGCACGCGCGCGCTGGCGCGCTACGTCTACGAGCAGGGTTTGTCGGACAAGCCGCGACTGCGCGTGCAGACGGCCACCGCGACGATGGAACTGCAGCGCCTCGAAAACGGGCTGGTGAAGGTCGATATGGGCGCGCCGCGCTGGCAGCCGGCGCAGATTCCTCTGCTACTGCCGCAGGCCGAGCGCTACCGGATCGACACGGCAGACGGCGTGCTCGAATTCGGTGCTGCCAGCATGGGCAATCCGCATGCGGTGCTGTGCGTGGCCGATGTCGACGCCGTCGACGTCGAGGGCATCGGCCGCAGCCTGCAAGCGCGCCGCGACGTGTTTCCGCAGAGCGTCAATGTCGGCTTCCTGCAGGTGATCGATCGTGAGCACGGCCGTCTGCGCGTTTACGAGCGCGGCTCGGGCGAGACGCTGGCCTGCGGTAGCGGTGCTTGCGCCGCGGCAGCCGTCGGCCGGCTGTGGGGCTTGTTCGGCCCTCACGTGACGCTGTCGCTGCGCGGCGGTGAGTTGAATCTGGAATGGGCCGGCGCCGATGCGCCGGTGCTGATGACCGGTCCGGCAGAGACCGTTTTCACCGGGGAAATCGAATGGCAACGGTAGAGCACGACGCAGCGCCGGCGATCGACGCCGAGCAGGTGCTGGCGTATCTGAAGGCGCATCCCGGGTTTCTGTCGGCACATCCCGAGCTGCTCGAAACCCTCGAGCTGCAGCACGCGGCCGGCAGCGCGGTGTCGCTGATCGAGCGTCAGGTCGAAGTGCTGCGCGGGCGCAGTCAGCGGCTCGAAGACCGAATGACTCAGCTGCTCGAAAACGCTCGCGACAACGAACGGCGCGCCACCAACGTGCACCGCTTGGCGCGCACGCTGATCCGCGCACCGACGCTGGCCGCGGCGATCCTGGGCCTGCAGACCTGCATGCGCGACGACTTCGGCATCGATGAAGCCTGGGTCGGCGTCACGCCGGGGCTGCTTAAGCGCAGCGACATCGAAGGCCTGCAGCGGCTCGACGCCGACGGACCGATCGCGCGCCAGTTCGACGACCTACTGCGCACCAAACTGATCGAGTGCGGTCCGCTGTCCGAGGCGCGCGCCAAGCTGCTGTTCCCCAAGGCCGCCGAGCGTCCGCAGTCGGCGGCGATCGTGCCGCTGGAGCGCGACAAGAACCTCGGCATGCTGGTGCTGGCCTCGCGCGATCCGCAGCGCTTCGTGCCGCGCCAGGGCAAGGTGTTTCTGGAGATGACGGCCGAGCTGGTCGCCGCGGCGGTCCGCGCCAAGCTGGTGTCCTGATGGGGGCCGGCGCGACGCCGGCTTCCGGCAACGTCGCGGCGGCTGACACCACGGTGCTCGACGCCGAACTGCAAGCCTTCCTCGACTGGATGACGCACGAGCGCCGACTGTCACCGAACACGGTCGCCGGTCGTCGCCGCGATCTTGAAGGCTTCATTCACTGGTGCGGCGACACGCGGATCGGCGCGTTATCGAAGATCGACCTGCATGCGGTTCGCGCCTACGCCGCGCGGCTGCGCCGCTTGGGCCGTGACGCACGCACGATCGAGCGGCATTTATCGAGCTTGCGCGCCTGGTTCCGCTACGCGGTCGAACAGCGCGGCATGGCCACCAACCCGGCGATGGAAGTGCAGGCGCCGAAGCCGCCGCAGCGGCTGCCCAAGACGTTGGCGCGCGACCAACTGATGCCGTTCCTCGACGGTCCCTGGGCCGACACGCCGGCCGATCAGCGCGACCGCGCCATGGTCGAGCTGTTCTATTCGTCGGGGCTGCGTCTGGCCGAGCTGATCGGCCTGGATCTGCCCGATCTGTCGTCGGACCTGGGCGAGGTCCGCGTCACCGGTAAGGGCTCGCGTACGCGCATCCTGCCGGTCGGCGCGCAAGCGCGCGCTGCGCTGCAGTCCTGGCTGATGCTGCGCAGCCAGTGGGCATCGGCGCGCGAGCCGGCCGTGTTCGTCGGCCAGCGCGGCGCCCGCATCGGCCGCTCGACCGTGGCACAGCGGCTGCACCATCACGCGCTGCGGCTGGGCTTGGATGCGCGCTTGCATCCGCACCGGCTGCGCCACTCGTTTGCAACGCATCTGCTTGAGGAAAGTGCGGATTTGCGCGCTGTGCAAGAGTTGCTGGGCCACGCCAACCTGGCCACCACGCAGATCTACACGCATGTCGATTTCAAGCGGCTGGCTCAGGTTTACGACCAAGCGCATCCGCGTGCGAAGCGGACTCGAAAGCCAACATCCGGGCCGCCGAACTGAATTGGAGGTGAATCGTTCGCCGTGGTTCCGTTTATTTGCTGCATAATCTGGCGGGTCGCCGTTCGGCGGCGTCGCTGGCCGTGATGCCAGCACCATTTACTGACCTGGGAGTTGTTCAATGAAGCGTGAACTGCTGATCGCCCTGGGCCTCGCCTCCGTGCTGGCGCTGGCCGCGTGCAAGAAGAAAGAAGAAGCCCCTGCTGCTGAACCGGCTCCGGCCGCTGAAGCCGCTGCCCCGGCTGCCGAGCCGGCTGCTGAAGCTGCCGCTCCGGCCGCCGAAGCCGCTGCTCCGGCCGAAGCGCCGAAGTGCCCGACCGAAGCCGACCCGAACGCTGCTTGCCCGGAAGCCGCCCCGGCTCCGGCCGACGCGCCGAAGTAAGTCGCTTCACTCGGCCGGCGTCTACGCCGGCCTGAGACAGCGGTATGACAAAGGCGGAGCGAAAGCTCCGCCTTTGTCGTTTCCGGGGTCCGGTTGAATACGGCCCCCCACATCCCCAGATTGCCCGGACCTCCATCACGGGCAGTGCCATGCAGCAATTCGACGGAACCACCATCGTCAGCGTCCGCCGCGGCGGCCAGGTCGCACTCGGCGGCGACGGGCAGGTGTCGATGGGCAACACCCGCGTCAAGAACAACGCACGCAAGGTCCGCCGCTTGTATGGCGAGCGGGTCATCGCCGGCTTTGCCGGCGGCACCGCGGACGCGTTCACGCTGTTTGAGCGCTTTGAGGGCAAGCTTGAAAAGCACGGCGGCCAGCTGACCCGCGCCGCCGTGGAGATGGCCAAAGACTGGCGCACCGACCGCTATCTGCGACGCCTCGAAGCCTTGCTGATCGTCGCCGATGCAGGAACCTCGCTGATGATCAGCGGCAACGGCGATGTGATGGAGCCAGAAGAACACGGCGTGATCGCGATCGGCTCCGGCGGCGCTTTTGCCACGGCGGCTGCGCGCGCGCTGGTCGAGAACAGCCAGCTGAGCGCTCGCGAGATCGTCGAGAAATCGCTGCATATCGCGGCCGAAATCTGCATCTACACCAACCACCATCTGACGATCGAGACCATCGGGTCCGACCAGCCGGGAGCGTGATGAACGACTTCAACTCCGCCGCCAGCAGCGGCACCCGCAACGCCGCCGCTACGATGACGCCGCGCGAGATCGTCCAGGAACTCGATCGCCACATCGTCGGCCAGCAAGCGGCCAAGCGCGCGGTTGCCATTGCGCTGCGCAATCGCTGGCGGCGTCAGCAGGTGGCAGGCAGCCTGCGCGGCGAGATCAGCCCGAAGAACATCCTGATGATCGGGCCGACCGGCGTTGGCAAGACCGAGATCGCGCGCCGCTTGGCCAAGCTGGCGAACGCCCCGTTCGTCAAGGTCGAGGCGACCAAGTTCACCGAAGTCGGCTATGTCGGCAAGGACGTCGATTCGATCATCCGCGACCTGGTCGATGCCGCGGTGAAGATGACGCGCGAGCACGCCACGCGCCGTGTGCGCGATCGCGCCGAAAGCGCAGCTGAGGAGCGCGTGCTCGACGTGCTGCTGCCGCCACCGAAAG
>Ga0255089_1000425_pt1 | contig 15903 bp, 14 predicted proteins | sample Colum_Miss_RepC__2_FD_188468 | JGI IMG/M metagenome (GOLD analysis project Ga0255089, IMG submission 188468) | Freshwater microbial communities from Columbia River, Oregon, United States - Colum_Miss_RepC_8d | ecosystem: Environmental > Aquatic > Freshwater > River | place: USA: Oregon... | reverse complement strand
CACGGGAGCACCCACACAAATCACTTGCTTATTCTTTTAAAGATCAGGGCTTTAGCTTCGCTTCGAAACCGCGTTGCCGTCACCAGGGAGGCGCATTCTACGGAGATTCAGATGGGCGTCAACAGGTGTTTTGCGGGTAATTGTTAAGGCACTGAGACAATTGAGTTTTATTTTGACGACGAACCTATTGCGTGGTTATTTTTTGTCATTTTTCAGGCTCTTGCCTGATGCTTTTAGCAGCGACGCCCTCAGGGGACGAATCGTTTGCCGAGCTTCCGGGCCAAGGTGCGACGGTGCATGCCCAGGCGCCGCGCCGTTTCCGAGATGTTGAAGCCGGTCTCGGCCAGCGTTTCGTGGATGCGTTCCCACTCCAGCGTCTTGATTGAGGTCGGTCTTGCCGCGACGGGAACTTCGGCGTCGCCGGGCTCCCGGGTGAACGCCGCTTCGATGTCGTCGGTGTTCGAAGGCTTGACCAGGTAATTGCAGGCACCGAGCTTGATCGCCTCAACCGCGGTGGCGATGCTGGCAAAGCCAGTGAGTACGACGATCAGCATCTGGCTGTCGTGCTGGTGCAGCAGGTTGACGACGCTCAGGCCGGACTCGGCCCCAAGCTTCAAGTCGACGACAGCAAACGCCGGTGTGCGCTCGCCGAGTCGCTGCTGCACTTCCTTGGCGCTGGAGGCGACCACGACGGTGTAGTCGCGGCGCTCAAACGATCGCTTCAGCGTCCTAGCAAACGCCTCGTCATCCTCGACGATAAACAACAAGCGCTCGTTGTCAGTGTTCATGACTGCCGGCGCTCGATCGACAGCGACGACAGCGGCAGTTCAAGCGTCACGATGGCGCCTCCGCCGATGAAGGCATTTTCGACGTTGACGTTGCCGCCGAGTTTGCGAACCACGTTGACGACCAGAAACAAGCCCAACCCGCTTCCCGGTCTCGCCTTGGTCGAGTTATAGGGCTTACCGATCTGCGCCAGCATGTCCGGCCGAAATCCGGGCCCGCGATCCCGGACACATAGCGAGAGTACGTCGTCCCGACACCAGGCCGACAGGCCGACCCATTCGGGCGAGCTCTCGAATGCGTTGTCCATCACCGTATGAATGACTTGCTTGAGCGCCGAGTCGGACACGATCAAAAAGCTCTCATCGACCGACTTGCGATCGTAGTCGTATTCGAAGCTGCCGACCGGACGCGTGCTGCGCCATTCCTGGACCAGCTCATCGAGGAAGCCCGGTATGTTCGTCACCGCGAGCGATTCGCCCCTCGCCTCGCCCGCCGCCATCAGCACGCCGGTGACGATCGTCTTGCAGCGCTGCACTTCAGCCTGCATATCGGCGATCTCATCGAGCAGCTCAGGCCGCTCACGGAACACGGCCATCCGCTTCCAATCGCCCAGAATCACCGACAGCGTGGCCAGCGGCGTGCCCAGCTCGTGTGCGGCACCGGATGCCAGCAGTCCCATCCGGACGATGTGGTCCTCTTCGGCTGCGCGCTGGCGCAGGTCGGCAAGACGTGCATCGCGCCTGCGAAGGATCGCGTTGATTCGCGTGACGAACACGACCAGCAAGCCCGCGTCGAGCACGAAGCAGATCAGCATGCCGAGGATATGCAGATCGAACAGCGTGCTCGGGTGGGATGCGGGCACGTCGAGCGGGATGAAGAAGCGGGTCAGCCCGAGGAAACATAGGCTGGTGACGACCACCAGCACCCACGTTGACCAGGCCTCGAGCAGCACGGCGGCCAGCGTCACCTGCAACAGGTACAAGAATACGAAGGGATTGGTCGCGCCCCCGCTCATGTACAGCAATGCGGTCAGCGACAAGATGTCGAGCAACAGCGCCAGCATCAGCGACCCATTGCGGATGTCGCCGCCCGGGCGCGGCCGATACAAGCTGAACAGATTCAGGCCAACCAGGAAGCACAGCACGGCGGCCATCGGCAGCAGCGGCAGCTCGATCCGGTACACCAGCGAGACGAACAGGATCGTCAGCACCTGCCCGCTCACCGCGAGCCACCGCAGCTGGATCAGCTGCAGCATGTTCTGCTGGCCAACCGTGCCGCCGCTGAGCCGCATCAGCGGCTTGGCTTTCGCGCTGACACTTGCAGTCGACGCTTCGGTGGACATCGGACCAGTGACCTCGAGTGACGAGCCCCGGCAGCCGCGACTCAGCTCGGCAACCGGCGGCGCAGGCTCCATTCCTGGCGGCCCACCATCCAACCGGCAGCAGCCACCATCAGCGCCAGCGTATACCAGCTGATCGCATAGACGAGATGGCTGTTGTGAAACCGCAGCACCGTCAGCCCGCCAACCGGTCCCAGCGCCGGATCCGCCGACGGGCTGGTGCGGGCATCGGCATCGATGAACCAAGGGCTGAGCTTGTCCAGCGGAAGCCCCTGGGCTGAGGCGATGGCCTGAACGTCGCGCGAGTACCAGCGCTGGGCGCCGGCATCGTTATCGCGCAGAAACCCGCCACCCGGCTCGCTGAGCCGCAGCAGCCCGGTAACCCGGACGGGCGCGGCCGCATCGATCGACGCGGGCTGCTCGGATGCCGCCGACCACTGCGGGGTGACGAAGCCCCGGTTGACGAGCACCAGGCGGCCGTCGGGTACCTGCAGCGGCGTCATCACCCAGAAGCCGGGGCCTTTGACGGTCACCGCCTGCACGCGGACCTCTCGGTCACGGAGCCATCGACCGTCGACGACGACCTTTAGATATTCGTCATCGCGGCGCGAGGACGTACCGTCCGGCAGGGATACTGGGGCTGACGAAACCCGCTGCTCGACTCGGGCAATCAGGTCGAGCTTCCAAGCGCGACGCTGCACTTGCCAGGTGCCCAGGTACAGCAGCCCAGCCACCAACGACACGCACAGCAGGCCCAGCACGAACAGCACGGACCGTGATCGCGGCGCTGCGTCGTGACGGGCCTTGACGCTCATCAGGGCATGTTGCGCATGTCATGCACCGACATCGGCATCATGTTGGTGTTCATGTGGTACATCACCCACAGCGAGCCACTCAGCGTGATCACGACCAACACCACGGTGAAGATCAGCGCCAGCATGTTCCAGCCGCCTTCGGAGCTGGTGTTCATGTGCAGGAAGTAAACCATGTGCACCAGAATCTGCACGGCACCAAACGCCAGAATCAACAGCGTGGTGGTTTGCTTGTTGTCGAACACGCCGCCCATGACCAGCCAGAACGGGATCGCCGTCAGGATCACCGACAGCACGAAGCCGGTCATGTAGCCCTTGAACGTCCCGTGGCCCGCGCCGTCATCATGGCCATGGTCGTGACTGTGGACGTGGCGTTCGTCCGCGTGATGTGCATCGTGGTCAGCAGCAGCGCTCATCGCAGCACTCCCATCAGATAGACAAAGGTAAACACGCCGATCCATACCACGTCGAGGAAGTGCCAGAACAGGCTCAGGCAGTTCAGCCGGCGACGGTTCTCGACGCTGAGGCCGCGGCGCGTCACCTGCACCATCAGCGTGATCAGCCAGATGATGCCGAAGCTGACGTGCAAGCCGTGAGTGCCGACCAGCGTGAAGAACGCCGACAGGAACGCGCTGCGCTGCGGTCCGGCGCCCTCGTGAATCAAGTGCAGGAACTCATAGATTTCGAGGCTGACAAACGCCACGCCGAACAGCCCGGTCACCGCCAGCCACAGCAGCGTCGCGCTCTGCCGGTTGCGCTGCATTTCCAGCATCGCAAAGCCGTAGGTGATCGACGAGAACAGCAGCATCGAGGTATTGACGGCGACCAGCGGCAAGTCGAACAGATCTTTGGGGCTCGGACCCGCCGCGTAGCTGCCGCCGACGACGCCGTACATCGCAAACAGTACGGCGAAGACCAAGCAGTCGCTCATCAAGTACAGCCAGAAGCCGAGCATCGTCCCGTTCTCGGGATGATGCTCGCCTCTGAGGTCATAGAAACCGCTCGTGTCGGCGGTGCCGAGAGCCTGAGTTGCGCTATGTGCCATGGATCAGCCCTGCTGCGCCAACAGGCGCGTGCGTTCGTTTTCGACGCGAGTCACCACGTCGGCCGGGATGTAGAAGTCGCGGTTGTAGTTGAACGTGTGCGCGATCGCCGAACCGATCAGCGCGACGAACGACGCCACCACGAGCCACCAGATGTGCCAGATGAACGCGAAGCCGCACACCGCGCTCAAGCCAGCCAGCAGCAGCCCAGCGCCGGTGCTCTTGGGCATATGGATCGGCAGATAGCCCTGCAGCGGACGCTGGTGACCACGCGCCTTCATATCCCACCAGGCGTCCTGCTCACGTACGACCGGCGTGAACGCGAAGTTGTAGTCCGGCGGCGGCGACGAGGTACTCCATTCCAGCGTGCGGCCGCCCCATGGGTCGCCCGTGTGATCGCGCAGCTTCTCGCGGTCACGGATGCTGACGTAGATCTGCACCAGGAAGGCGACGATGCCGAACAGGATCAGCACGGCGCCGAAGGCCGCGATCTGGAACCAGATCTGCAGGCTCGGGTCGTCGAAGTGGCTGAGACGGCGGGTGACGCCCATCAGGCCGAGCACGTACAGCGGCATGAACGCGAACCAGAAGCCGACGAACCAGAACCAGAACGAGGTCTTGCCCCAGAACGGATCGAGCTTGAAGCCGGTGGCCTTCGGGAACCAGAAGTTGATGCCGGCAAACACGCCGAACACGACGCCGCCGATGATCACGTTATGGAAGTGCGCGATCAGGAACAGGCTGTTGTGCAGCACGAAGTCAGCCGGCGGCACCGCCAGCAGCACGCCGGTCATACCACCGACGACGAAGGTCACCATGAAGCCGATCGTCCACAGCATCGGCACTTCGAACTGGATGCGGCCACGGTACATCGTGAACAGCCAGTTGAAGATCTTCGCGCCGGTCGGGATCGAGATGATCATCGTCGTGATGCCGAAGAACGAATTGACGCTGGCACCCGAGCCCATCGTGAAGAAGTGGTGCAGCCACACCAGGTACGACAGGATCGTGATCACGACCGTGGCGTAGACCATCGACGCGTAGCCGAACAGACGCTTGCGCGAGAACGTCGACACCACCTCGGAGAACACGCCGAACACCGGCAGGATCAGGATGTAGACCTCTGGGTGACCCCAGATCCAGATCAGGTTCACGTACATCATCGGGTTGCCGCCGAAGTCGTTCGTGAAGAACGCGGTGCCGACATAGCGGTCCAGCGACAGCAGCACCAACACGGCGGTCAGCACCGGGAACGCGGCGACGATCAGCACGTTGGTGCACAGCGCGGTCCACGTGAAGATCGGCATCTTCATTAGCGTCATGCCGGGCGCGCGCATCTTGACGATCGTCGCCAGCAGGTTGACGCCCGATAGCAAGGTTCCGACGCCGGCGATCTGTAGCGACCATATGTAGTAGTCGACGCCGACGTCCGGGCTGTACGCGACACCCGACAGCGGTGGGTATGCAAGCCAGCCGGTCTTGGCGAATTCACCGATGAACAGCGACACCATGACCAGCGCGGCACCGGCCGAGGTCATCCAGAAGCTGAAGTTGTTCAGGAACGGGAACGCAACGTCACGCGCGCCGATCTGCAGCGGCACGATGTAGTTCATCAAGCCGGTGATCAGCGGCATCGCAACGAAGAAGATCATGATCACGCCGTGGGCCGTGAAGATCTGGTCGTAGTGATGCGGCGGCAAATAACCGGCCGCATCGCCGAACGCGATCGCCTGCTGCAAGCGCATCATGATCGCGTCGGCAAAGCCGCGAATCAGCATCACGATGCCAAGCACCATGTACATGATGCCGATCTTCTTGTGGTCGATGCTGCAGAACCACTCGCGGTACAGATAACCCCATTTGCGCTGATACGTGACGTAGCCGAACAGGCTGCCGCCGAGCAGCGCTGCAACGGCAAACGTCGCCAGCAGGATCGGCTCGTGGTACGGGATCGCCTCGAGGCTCAGGCGACCGAACAAGGTCTGCATCAGTTGTGAACGTTCTTCGTGCATCGTCGGTTCTCGCGGCGTTGCGTAGGAGTTGCCGGACAGTCCGGCTTAAGGAGCCAGGCGAGCAGCGTGCTCGCTCGGTGCGGGGGCGCCCGGAACGGGGCACAGTGCGGACACGTAATCCTTGCCCTTGATCGTGGCGTGCGCTCCGCGCGCACGCGGCTGGTCGTAGATCAAGTGCGACACATTGAACAAGCCTTCCTTGCCCATGCCTCCGTTGGCGTCGATGGCCATCATCTCGCTCATGCACATCTTGGTCTTCTCGACACACATGTTCAGGATGGCCGGGTACAAGTCGGCCGGGACGTTGGCGTACCAGCGCACTGGGTCGCGCTCGCTGGGCTTTTCAAGCTGCAGATAGTCTTCGCGCTGCAGCGCGCCGCCTTCAGCACGGGCCTTGGCGATCCACGCGTCGAAGCCGGCCGCATCGAGTGCCTTGAAGCGGAAGCGCATGCCGGAGAAGCCTGCGCCGCTGTAGTTGGCCGAGAAGCCTTCGAAGTCGCCCGCGCGGTTAATCACCGCGTTGAGCTCGGTCTGCATGCCGGGCATCGCGTAGATCTGGCCCGCGAGCGCCGGGATGAAGAATGAGTTCATCACCGTCGATGCCGTGATCTGGAACTGAATCGGCATGTCGACCGGTGCGGCCAGCTCGTTGACGCTGGCGACGCCGTAGTCGGGATAGAGGAACAGCCACTTCCAGTCCATCGCGACGACCTGCACCTTCAGCGTCTTGGCGTCGGGCGCCAGCGGACGACCCGCTTCGATCCGATCCAGCGGGCGGTACGGATCCAGCGTGTGCGTGCCGATCCAGGTCAGCGCACCGAGCGCGATGATGATCAGCAGCGGCGCCGACCAGATCACCAGCTCAAGGGCGGTCGAGTGGTTCCATTCCGGGTCGTAGGGAGCGTCGGTGTTCGACGCGCGGTAGCGCCAGGCAAAGAACAGCGTCAGCGCGATGACCGGCACGATGATCAGCAGCATCAGGACCGTCGAAGCGACGATCAGGTTGCGTTGCTGGACCGCGACGTCGCCCGACGGGCTCATGACCACGGTTTCGCAGCCGGCCAACAGCAAGGCCAGTACGGGAAGGAGCAGTTTGGGCAGCATTCTGACGAGCATGGCCAATCGCATCGGGTCTTTGGGAGTGGCGACTGTAAGGAGACGCCTCCCTGCGCGCGATTGGACGTTTTGTCCTATCGTCGTCCGGGTCCGGCCGTGCGAAGGTGCAGGCCGGTACAGTGCGCCACCCTACGCAGAGGCCTACAGCAGCATGTCCACCGCCCACCCCGAATCCCAAGTCAACTCGGCTGCCGACGCCCACGGCGCGCACCGGGTTCATCCGAGCGAGATCGCGATCGGCGTCGTCATCGGTCGCCTGTCGGAGTTCTTCGACTTCTTCGTGTTCGGCCTGGCGTCGGTGCTGGTGTTCCCGGCGGTGTGCTTCCCGTTCGCCCAGCCGCTCGATGCCACCTTGTATTCGTTCGCGATCTTCTCGCTGGCGTTCGTCGCCCGCCCGGTCGGCTCGGCGCTGTTCCGCCTGATCTACGACTGGTACGGCCGCGGCAGCAAGCTGACGATCGCGCTGTTCATGCTCGGCACTTCGACGGCCGGTATCGCGTTCCTGCCGCGCTACGACGACATCGGCCACTACTCGATCGTGCTGCTGGCCTTGTTTCGTATCGGCCAGGGCATCGCCCTGGGCGGCAGCTGGGACGGCCTGCCGTCGCTGCTGGCGCTGAACGCGCCGGAAAAGAAGCGTGGCTGGTACGCGATGATCCCGCAGCTGGGCGCCCCGCTTGGCTTCTTGCTGGCCGCCGGCCTGTTCGCCTACCTGTACACCAGCCTGGCACCCGCCGACTTCAACACCTGGGGCTGGCGCTATCCGTTCTACGTCGCGTTCGCGATCAACGTCGTCGCCTTGTTCGCCCGGCTTCGCCTGGTGGCGACGCCGGAGTTCTCCGAGCTGCTGAAGACCCGCGAACTGGTGCCCTCACCGGTTGGAGAGCTGCTCAAGACCCAAGGCGCGAACATCCTGCTGGGTGCCTTCGCCCCGCTGGCCAGCTACGCGCTGTTCCACATGGTCACAGTGTTCCCGCTGTCGTGGGTCACGCTGTTTACCCAGGAATCGGTCTACGAGTATCTGCTGGTGCAGATGGCCGGCGCGGCGATCGCGATCGTGACCATGCTGATCTCGGGATTGGTCGCCGACCGGATCGGCCGGCGCACGACGCTCGGCGTCGGCGCGGTGCTGATTGCGATCTTCAGCCTGGTCGGCATGCTGCCGGTGTTCTCGCACGGTACCAACACCGGCGCCTATCTGTTCATTCTGGTCGGCTTCGCGCTGCTCGGCTTCTCTCATGCGCAGGCTGCGGGCGCCGTGAATTCCAGCTTCGCGCCGCGCTTCCGCTACAGCGGTGCGCTGCTGACCTCTGACCTGGGATGGCTGATCGGCGCCGGCTTCGCGCCGCTGGTCGCGCTCGGCATCACCTCGCGCTTTGGCGTCGGCTACGTCGGCCTGTACATGCTGTCGGGTGCGATCGGCACGCTGCTGGCGCTGCGTATCAACCGCAGCCTCGAAGAGCTGCGGCACGACTGATCTTCGCCCTGTATCGCCACACGCGCTGGCGGCTCAGCCGGCGCGTAGCGGCAACTGCGTCGTATAGACGCTTTGGCTCAGCGAAATCGACGAGCTGATTTCCCGCACGCCGTCGATCTGCGACAGCTTCTGCCAGACGAAGTGTTCGTACTCGCCCAAGCTGGCGATCACGATCTTCAGCAGAAAGTCGACCGTACCCATCAGCGTATGGCACTCGACCACTTGCGGCAGCAGCTGAATCGCCTCGATGAACTTCGGCAGCACGTCGCGATCGTGCCGGGTCATTTTGACGTGGGCGAAGATCATGATCGGCAGTCCCACCTTGCGGTGATCCAGCAGCGCGACGCGGGCCCGAATCACCCCCAACTGCTCCATTCTCTGGATGCGGCGCCAAACCACGGTCTTGGACGAGGACACGCGCTCGGCCAGTTCCGCGACCGGTAGCGCGTCATCCGACTGCAGCGACTGCAGGATGCGCACGTCGAGTGCGTCCAGCGCCGGAACGTCTTCGCTCATATTGGGCTCTCCGCGAAATATTGTTTCCCGTATCGCGCCGAATCCTAGAACAAAGGAATCCTGTTCCGCAGCGACCGGCCTACACTGGGCTCGACATGCAGGCCAACCGAGCCTGTGGGAGGAGCGCCATGAGCCAGCTGCCGCTGTCGCTGCACATTCCCGAACCCAAGGCCCGGCCCGGCCAGGTACCGGACTTCAGTGGCGTCCCGCTGTCGGCGGCCGGGGCGGTACCCCGCCCGGCCATCGACAGCGACGAGTCGGTGCTGCGCCGTTACCCGTACGAACTGATCCGCGTGCTCGACGATGCTCATCACGCCGTCGGCGACTGGGCACCCGCGTTGGACACCGATCACCTGCTGCGCGGGCTGCGCGCGATGCTGCTGACCCGCACCTACGACGAACGCATGGTCCGGCTGCAGCGTCAGGGCAAGACCAGTTTCTATATGAAGTGCACCGGGGAAGAGGCCGTGGCCGTCGCGCAAGCAATGGCGCTCGACAGCGGCGACATGCTGTTCCCCAGCTATCGCCAGCAGGGCCTGCTGATCGCCCGCGACCATTCCCTGCTCGACATGATGTGTCAGGTCCTGAACAACCGCCGCGACCGGCTCAAGGGACGTCAGTTGCCGGTGATGTACTCGTCGCGCGCGTCCAACTTCTTTTCGATATCCGGCAACCTCGGCACGCAGTTTCCGCAAGCGGTCGGCTGGGCGATGGCATCGGCGATCCGCGGTGACACCCGAATCGCGGCCGCATGGGTCGGCGATGGCACCACGGCCGAAGGTGACTTTCACCACGCGCTGACGTTTGCCAGCGTCTATCAGGCGCCGGTGCTGCTGAACGTGGTCAACAACCAGTGGGCGATTTCTTCGTTCCAGGGCATTGCCGGCGGTGAACGCGCAACCTTCGCCGCCCGCGCACTGGGTTTCGGCATTCCCGGCCTGCGCGTCGATGGCAACGACTTTCTGGCCGTACACGCGGTCACCCGCTGGGCCGCCGAGCGAGCGCGGCGCAATCTGGGGCCGACACTGGTCGAACTGGTCACCTACCGGGCCGCGCCGCACAGCACCAGCGACGATCCGTCGGCGTACCGTCCGCAAGCCGAGGCCGCGCAATGGCCGCTCGGCGATCCGATCGAGCGGCTCAAGCAGCACTTGATCGCCACCGGACACTGGACCGAACAACAGCACGACGCGCTGGCCGGCGAACTCGACGACCTGGTCAAGTCCACGCTGAAAGAAGCCGAAAGTCACGGGCTGCTCGGCACCAGCGAGCACGACCCCGACTCGATGTTCGAAGACGTGTTCAAAGAAGTGCCGCCGCATCTGCTGCGGCAGCGCCAGCAGATGCGGGAGGGTTAAGCCATGTCCGCAATGAACATGATCCAGGCGATCAACTCGGCGCTCGACACGATGATGCAGCGCGACGACAGCGTCGTCGTGTTTGGCGAGGACGTCGGCTATTTCGGCGGCGTATTCCGCTGCACGGCCGGGCTGCAGAAGAAGTATGGACATCATCGGGTGTTCGATTCCCCGATCTCCGAGGCCGGCATCATGGGCACGGCCATCGGCATGGGCGTCTACGGTTTGCGGCCGGTGGCCGAAATCCAGTTCGCCGACTACATCTACCCGGCGTTCGATCAGCTGGTATCCGAAGCCGCGCGGCTGCGCTACCGCAGCGGCGGCGAGTTTCATGCACCGCTGACGGTACGCGCGCCGTCGGGCGGCGGCATCTTCGGCGGGCAGACGCATAGCCAGAGCCCGGAGAGCATCTTCACCCACGTCTGCGGACTGAAGACCGTCGTGCCGTCGAATCCCTACGACGCCAAGGGGCTGCTGATTGCGGCGATCGAAGACGACGATCCCGTCGTGTTCTTCGAGCCCAAGCGCATCTACAACGGCCCGTTCGACGGCCACCACGATCGGCCGCTGACGCCCTGGGCCAAGCACGCCATGGGCGAAGTACCGGACGACTACTACCGCATCCCGCTCGGCAAGGCGGCGATCGTGCGGCCGGGCCGACGCATCACCGTGCTCAGCTACGGCACGATGGTTCACGTCTGCCTCGCCGCCGTGGCCGAGGCGGGCATCGACGCCGAAGTGATCGATCTGCGCTCGCTGCTGCCGCTGGATCTGGACACCATCGTCGAGTCGGTCAGCAAAACGGGGCGCTGCATCGTCGTCCACGAAGCGACGCGAACCTGCGGCTTTGGCGCCGAACTGGTCGCCGTCGTCCAGGAGCATTGCTTCTGGTGCCTGGAGGCGCCGATCGAACGCGTCACCGGCTGGGACACGCCCTACCCGCATGCGCTCGAGTGGGCGTACTTCCCCGGACCGGCCCGCGTGATCAAAGCCCTGCAACGCACGCTGGAGGCTTGATATGGCGCTTTATCAATTCAAGCTGCCCGACATCGGCGAAGGCATTGCCGAATGCGAGATCGCCGCGTGGCGCGTGACCACCGGTCAGCAGGTCACCGAAGACCAAGCGCTGGTCGACATGCTGACCGACAAGGCGGCCGTCGAAATTCCCTCGCCGGTGGCTGGCGTGGTCGTCGCAATGCGCGGCGCGGTCGGCGACAAGATCGCCGTCGGCGGCGTGCTGGTCGAAATTGAAACCGACGTTGCCGGCGATACGGCGGCGGCCGAGCTAACGGGCCAGACGAATCCGGCAGTGTCTCTGCCACAGACGAGCGGCATCCCCGCCCCGTCAGCCCACAGTCCGGCCGATCCGCAGCGCGATGCCGATCGACCGCAGACCTCGCCAGCCGTGCGCAAGCGGGCGCGTGAGCTGGGGATTGATCTCACTCACATCCGCGGCAGCGGACCGCGCGGACGCATCCGTCTCGACGATCTGCCAGTGGCTGGCGGCGACGCTCGACACGACAGGGTCGACATCAGCCCATCGCCGACACCGGCCACGACCAGCGACGTGGAATCAATCCGCATCGTCGGCTTGCGACGCCGCATCGCGGAAACGATGCAGCGCACGATGCAACGCGTCCCGCACTTCAGCTATGTCGAAGAACTCGACGTCACCGAACTCGAAGGCTTGCGACAGCATCTGAACCAGCAACACGGTGCCGCACGAGGCAAGCTGACGCTGCTGCCGTTTCTGATCAAGGCGCTGGTACAGGTCCGCAAGGACTTTCCGCAAATCAATTCCCGCTACGACGACGAAGCGGGCGTGCTGCATCAGCATCGCGCCGTCCATGTCGGTATCGCGACGCAAACTCCACAGGGTCTGGTCGTACCGGTGTTACGCGATGCGCAGCAACTCGACTTGTGGGCCATGGCGGCCGAGATTCGCCGACTGGCCGAGGCAGCGCGTAGCGGCAAAGCACGCCGCGACGAACTCAGCGGATCGACGATCACGATCACCAGTCTCGGTCCGATGGGCGGCATCACGACGACGCCCGTCATCAATGCCCCCGAAGTGGCGATCGTCGGCGTCAACAAAATGGTCGAGCGACCGATGATCCGCAACGGCAGCGTGTTACCGCGTTTGATGATGAACCTGTCGTCCTCTTTCGATCACCGCATCGTCGATGGCTGGGATGCAGCCCGCTTCATCCAGGCGATACGCGGGCGACTCGAACATCCGGCAACGCTGTTCATCGACTGACGGCGACATCCAGCAGCAACGACAGCGGCGCATCACCGCGCCGCTGTCGTCGCGAAGGCCTAGTGCCCTTCGTTCAACTCCATTGCCGCGCTGCCATGCATCTGCAGCTTCGGCAGCATCATCGCGGCAAACGCCTTGACTTCCGGGTCCTTGGCCTTCTGGGCGGTCTGGTCGAACAAGGACACGGCTTCCTTGTGGCTCATCACCATCTTGTTGCGAAAATCTTCGTCAAAGTCCTTGCCGGCCTTGTCCTTGACCAGCGCGTCGTACATCGACTGGTGCCGCTTCAGCATCGCCGTCGGTAGTGGCACGCTCTTGGTCGACGCCAAGGCCGCCAGCTTGGCACTGGCTTCGGTGTGGTCCTTGACCATCTGCGCACCAAAGGTCTGTAGCGCCGGGTCAGTCGCCTTGGTCTGCGCCAGCTTGCCGGCTTCGATTTCGAACAGATTGGCCGATGCCGCCGTTTCAAAAAAATCCTTCTGATCGTTCGACATCATCGCCTCCATCACGCCCGACGGCTTCATCGGCTCCGCAGCGGTCGCGGCTGCATAGGGCAGACACATCAGCGATGCAGCGGCCAGGGTCTTCAAGGTCTTCATATCGTGGCTCCAGGTTGCAGGAGCCCCACTGATCCGCAAGCGCCGTGCCCGCGCTCGATCGGCACGGCCCGATAGCCCGACACAAGAGCCCAATGACCTGCGGTCGTCGCCAGCGCTGAAACCATCGCCCGGGCGACAACAGCTGCAATCTGCATGCAGCCCCACCGACGACGCCGCGTGCTGCGCGGTTCAGGCCCACCGGCGCTCGGCGCCGGACCACGACTGAAGGATGACAGCAGTGCCATCCGGAACCAGCGTGCTGGACATCACGCGGCGAAGACTCCGCATGACGTGACAACTCGGATCGCCCAGCATCGCGCAGCTTGTCGGGCCGGCGAGTGCCGGCGTCAGACCGACGGACCGGCTCGACCTTGTGGGTCGTGATCGCGCAGCGCGATTCAGCTCGGAGCCGACGACGACGCGCGGATCGCGGTCGCTTGCGCGCGGATCGCGGCTCGCTCCTCGTCGCTCAGTCTTGCAAGGTTTTTCACCTGCAGCGCCATCCGCTGATTGCGCGACAGCAAGGCCTCGTGGCGCATCAGAAAGTCCCAGTACAAGGTCGTGAATGGGCAGGCTTGTTCGCCGGTCTTCAGTGCCGGCTTGTAGCGGCAGCCCTTGCAGTAGTGCCCCATCCGCTCGATGTATTTGCCAGTGGCCACATACGGCTTGCTGGCCATCAATCCGCCATCGGCGTATTGGCTCATGCCAAGTACGTTCGGCAACTCGACCCATTCCACCGCGTCGACGTAGACCGCCAGATACCACTCATGGACCTGGCGCGGCGCAACGCCCAGCAGTAGCGGATACAAGCCGGTGACCATCAGGCGCTGGATATGGTGCGCGTAACCGTGCGTCAGCGTCTGCGTGATCGCGTCGCGCAGGCAAGCCATGTCGGTGTCGCCGGTCCAATACCAGGCCGGCAGCGGCTCGGTTGCATTCAGCGCATTGGATTCCAGGTAATCGGGCATCCGCGTCCAGTAGATGCCGCGCACATACTCGCGCCAGCCGATGATCTGGCGGATGAAGCCTTCGACGCTCTCCAGCGGAGCATGGCCCTGCTCGTAGGCGCGCTCGGCAGCAGCGACGACTTCGCGAGGGTTCAGCAACTTCAGGTTCAGCGCTGCGGCCAGCAGCGAGTGATACAGCCAGGGTTCACCCTTCCACATCGCATCCTGATAGGGCCCGAACTTGGGTAAGCGTTCGTCGATGAAGCGCTGCAAGGCCTCGAGCGCCTGATCGCGCGTCACCGGCCAGGCGAATGACTGCAGGCTGCCCGGATGCGCGGCGAAGCGCGATTCGATCAGCGCGATCACGTCGCGGGTGATCGCATCGGGCGCAAAGTCGGGGCCTGGGAAATGCCGCCGCGGCCCATCCTTGCCAAAGTCCTGGCGGTTGTCGGCGTCGAAATTCCACTGGCCGCCCGCGGGCTTTCCGTCGCGCATTAGCACGCCGTGCTTTTCGCGCAATTCGCGATAGAAGTATTCAAGCCGCAGTTGCTTGCGGCCCTTGGCATGCGCGGCGAAGTCTCGAACCGTGGCGTAGAAGTGCCGGTCATCGCGCACATCCAGCGGCCGGTCCTGCTCGCGGGCGACGCGCTTGATCGACTGCCATACGCGGTAGTCGCCCGGCGCCGTCATCACCAACTGCGCGGGCCGCAGGCGCACGATCGCAGCCGCCAAATCGCCGGCCAGTGAGCCAGCGTTGCCGGCATCGTCGAGCCGCGTGTAATGCACGGTGACGCCGCGAGCGCGCAGCTCGGCGGCGAAGTGGCGCATGGCCGACAGAAACATCGCGATACGCGGCTTGCTCGACCAGACGTGCTCAGACTCCTCGGCGACTTCGGCCATCCAGACGGCGTCTTGCGCCGCGTCGAAGTCGTCGAAAGCCGCCGCGTCATGGTCTAGCTGGTCACCGAGCACGATCACCAGCGAGCGCAGCTTGCTCAACTCAGTCATGGCTCAGCACCGTGTCGCGCCGACGTCGGCAAGCCTCGGAGCAGTACTTGACCTCGTCCCAGTTGCGCGCCCAGCTTTTGCGCCAGGTCATCTCGCGCGCGCAGACCACGCAGGGCTTGCTCGGCAGCGATGCCTTGTTGCCTTTGTACGACTTGGGCGTAGCGGGCTTGTTCAATCGGCGACCTGCAGGACGAGCTTGCCGGTGTTCTCGCCGGCGAACAGCTTGAGCAAAGCTTCGGGGAACGTGTCGAGGCCGTTGACAATGTATTCGCGGCTCTTGAGCTTGCCGGCCGCCATCCAGCCGGCCATCTCGCGCATCGCCTCGCCGTAGCGCGGTGCGTAGTCGAACACCACCATGCCGGTCATGCTGGCGCGGTTGACCAGTAGCGACAGATAGTTGCTCGGGCCCTTCACCGCCGTGGTGTTGTTGTACTGCGAGATTGCGCCGCAGATCACCACGCGTGCACCGCGCGCCAGCTGTGCGAGGCACTGGTCGAGAATCTCGCCGCCGACGTTGTCGAAGTAGACGTCGATCCCCTTGGGGCAATGCTGGCGCAGCGACTTGCGCAGATCGTCGGCCTTGTAGTCGATCGCCGCGTCGAAGCCGAGCTCGTCGACGAGGTATCGGCA
>Ga0255089_1000416_pt1 | contig 16081 bp, 11 predicted proteins | sample Colum_Miss_RepC__2_FD_188468 | JGI IMG/M metagenome (GOLD analysis project Ga0255089, IMG submission 188468) | Freshwater microbial communities from Columbia River, Oregon, United States - Colum_Miss_RepC_8d | ecosystem: Environmental > Aquatic > Freshwater > River | place: USA: Oregon... | reverse complement strand
ATCAGGCACGTCGGCCGGCCCCGGCCTGCCGCCGATCAAGCCGGCCAGATCGCGCCAGACGACGCGGTCGGAATGCGCGTCGATCCGCACTTGCCGCCGGCCGCCGCGTGCCGGCGCCACGCTGGCTTCGCCGGCGATGTCGCTCTGGCCGTAGCGGCCGGCGATCTCGCGAAACCGGAAGCGGCCGTCGGCATAGTCCAGCCGCCCGGTCAGCTGATACGGCGGTGACGGCGGCAGCGGCACGCCAGTCAGCGGATACAGGTCGGCCAAATTGTCGCCGTTGAAGTCCAGCCGCAGATCGGCGCCGCCGAAGCGCAGCGGATCGATCAGGCTGCCGGCCAGGCGCACCTGAGTGCGGCCATTGCGCAGGCGCAGGTCGACCGGGTATGGCCGCTGCGCATCGCGCAAGCCCAGCACCGACCCGCCGACGAACCGCGCCGTGATCGGCGATCCGGCATAGCGGCCGTCAGCCTCCGCCTCGAATCGGTCTTCGTCTGACGCCGGCTGCGGCCGGGTCCGGAAGCGCAGATCGAAATCGGACTTCAGCGCGGGATCGACGAAACGCAGATGGCCATCGCTGACGCGCAAGCGGCCGATGTCGACGGTCAGCGGCTCATCCGGGGGGCCGTTAACAGCCCGGGATGGGTCAGGCGCGAACACCGGCAGACGGTAATTCGAACGGCCGTCGGCGCCGCTGACCAGATCGACATCCGGCCGCTGAATCTCGATCTCGACCACGCGCCAGCGCCGGTTAAACCACGCCCAAGGGTCGACGCGGACCGCGACGTGCTCGACACGCAGCAGATGGCCGTCGGAAGGCCAGTCGGGCGGATTGGCGACCGCCAGTCCGTCGGCGGTCAAGCGTGGATAGCGGCCGAGTTCGACGTCGAAGCGCTGCAGCGTCACGGCGCGTCCCAGCGCGGCCGAGGCCTGACGCTCGACCAGCGGCCGGAACCAGTCCCAGTCCCACAGCAACGCCAGCAGCAATGCCGCCGTAATAACGAGCAGCCACCCAAGGCGGCCGCGATGGCGCGGGCCCACGGTCATGCGATTCACATCGACAACTCCTGGTGGGGACGCGGGCGCCGCCGTCGGCGGCTCGATTGGCCATCGTCGGCTGCCGTGCTGACGGCAGGCTGAGCGTGGTCAGATGGCGCCGCAAGCGGCACCATCGACGGGCAGCCAGCCGGTTGCGCCATCAGGGACGAAGATGCCGTTCATTGAAATCGGTGCCGACGGATTGGCACGCTGCGCGTGGTCCACGGGTTCGGACGCATACCGTCAGTACCATGACCGCGAATGGGGCGTGCCCTGTCGCGATGAGCGGACGCTGTTCGAGTTTCTGGTGCTCGAAGGCGCACAGGCCGGGCTGTCATGGAGCACGATCCTGGCCAAGCGTGAAGGCTATCGCCTGGCGTTCGCCGATTACGATATCGAGCGGATCGCGTCGTTCACCGATGCCGAGCTCGACGCGCTGATGCATAACCCCGGCATCGTCCGCAATCGCTTGAAGATCGCGTCGGTTCGCCGCAACGCACAGGCGATGCTGGCATTCCGGCAGACGCACGGGTCGTTCTCGCGCTGGCTGTGGGCGCACGTCGACGACACGCCGTTGGTCGGCCATCCGGTCGAACGCGGCGACCTGCCCGCGCGCACCGAACTATCCGACCGGATCAGCCGCTCGCTGATCAAGCTCGGCTTCAAGTTCGTCGGCAGCACGATCATTTATGCCTACCTGCAGGCGATGGGCTTGGTCAACGATCATGTCGTCGGCTGTCACTGTCACGTCCAAGCGGCGCACCGCTGACCGTGTCGACTTACCGTCGCATCACGGCGGTGATGACGTTAAACGGATACCCGTCGCCGTCGGTTTTGTAACAAGCCGCGTCTTGCCTAGCCTTTGAGTGTAGAACAAGGCGATGCCATTCCCGCAACGGCATGCTTCCTGCGAAAGTGTCAGCGTGCAGACGCCCTCACGCCCACAGCGGTTGCCCCGGCAGACGAGCCGGACGATGACGCATCCGCTTGGTGAGCTCGACTCATGCGGTCGCCGTCGCGCGGTGACCGCTGCGGCTGCCACCGCATCACGTTCTTTATGACGACAAGCCTCCATCGTGTGTCCGCTACGCGTCACGACACACCGTTCGTTGGGGAATTTCTACCGTGCAGGCGGTCGAAGGTTTCGCTAGCGCAGGGCTTGCATCCAATTCATGCAAGCGTCGAAGTCATCCCATGAAGATGACCCGGCGATGAGCGATAAGTGGTCTTTCCATCAATGCATCGTTTCAGCAATGTGGAGATACAGTCATGGGTTTGCTGAATAGTTTCCGGGAGCAGTACCTGAAGAACCGCGACGAGGAAATGTCGCTCGAAGAGTACTTGCTGCTGTGCAAAAACGATCCGCTGGCCTACGCCACGCCTGCCGAGCGCATGCTGGCCGCCATCGGTGAGCCCGAGATCATCGACACGCGTAACGACACGCGCCTGTCGCGGCTGTTCTCCAATCGTGTGATCCGGCGCTATCCGGCGTTCCGCGAGTTCTACGGCATGGAGGAAGTGATCGCGCAGGTCGTGGCCTTCTTCAAGCACGCCGCGCAGGGGCTCGAAGAACGCAAGCAGGTGTTGTACTTGCTCGGTCCGGTCGGCGGCGGCAAATCGTCGATCGCCGAGCGCCTCAAGTCGCTGATGGAGGCCTATCCGATCTATGCGATCAAGGGCTCGCCGATCAACGAATCCCCGCTGGGACTGTTCGTGCCCGACCGCGACGGGGCGATGCTGGAAGCCGAGTACGGCATTCCGCGGCGCGTGCTGTCCGGCATCGCCTCGCCATGGGCGCTGAAGCGGCTCGAAGAATACGAAGGCGACATCAGTCGCTTCCGTGTCGTACGACTGCAGCCGTCGGTGCTGCGTCAGTTGGCGATCGCCAAGACCGAGCCCGGCGACGAGAACAACCAGGACATCAGCTCGCTGGTCGGCAAGGTCGACATTCGTAAGCTGGAACTGTTCAGCCAGGACGATCCTGACGCCTATAGCTACTCGGGCGGCTTGTGCCAGGCCAATCAGGGCCTGCTCGAATTCGTCGAGATGTTCAAGGCGCCGATCAAGATGCTGCATCCGCTGCTGACGGCGACGCAGGAAGGCAACTTCAAGGGCACCGAAGGCTTTTCGGCGATCCCGTTCAACGGCGTGATCCTGGCGCACAGCAACGAGAGCGAATGGCAGACCTTCCGCAACAACAAGCATAACGAGGCCTTCCTAGACCGCGTTTACATCGTCAAGGTGCCGTACTGCCTCCAGGTGTCGGAAGAAGTGCGCATCTACGGCAAGCTGCTGAAGAACAGCTCGCTGGCGAACGCGCCCTGCGCGCCTGGCACGCTGGAAATGATGGCGCAGTTTTCGGTGCTGACGCGCCTCAAGGAGCCGGAGAACTCCAGCATCTTCTCGAAGATGCGCGTCTACGACGGCGAAAGCCTGAAGGACACCGACCCGGCCGCGAAGAGCTACCAGGAATATCGCGACTATGCCGGCATCGACGAAGGCATGACCGGCATGTCGACGCGCTTTGCGTACAAGGTGCTGTCGGCGGTATTCAACTACGACCAGACTGAAGTCGCGGCCAATCCGGTGCACCTGATGTACGTTCTCGAGCAGCGCATTCTGCGCGAGCAGCTGCCGGACGAAACCCAGCGCCGCTACCTGGAATTCATCAAGGGCTATCTGTCGGCGCGTTATGCCGAGTTCATCGGCAAAGAAATCCAGACCGCCTACCTGGAGTCGTATTCGGAGTACGGGCAGAACATCTTCGACCGCTACGTGACCTTTGCCGACTACTGGATCCAGAACGAAGACTATCGCGACCCCGAAACCGGCGAGTCCTTCGACCGCGCCTCGCTGAATACCGAGCTGGAGAAGATCGAAAAGCCGGCCGGTATCGCCAATCCGAAGGACTTCCGCAACGAGATCGTCAACTTCGTGCTGCGCGCGCGCAGCCAGCACGGCGGCAAGAATCCGAAGTGGACCAGCTACGAAAAGCTGCGTGAGGTCATCGAGAAGAAGATGTTCTCGTCCACCGAAGAACTGCTGCCGGTGATCTCGTTCAACGCCAAGGCCTCGGCCGAGGACAAGAAGAAGCACGAAAGCTTTGTCACGCGGATGGTGACCAAGGGCTATACCGAAAAGCAGGTACGACTGCTCAGCGAGTGGTATCTGCGGGTGCGCAAGTCGGCGTAGTCGTCATCACCACCGGGTCGTAGCGTCAGGAGAACACGATGTCGATCGTCATCGATCGTCGCTTGAATGATCGCAACAAGAGCGCCGTCAACCGCGAGCGTTTTCTGCGCCGCTACAAGGAGCAGATCCGCAAATCGGTCGGCGACCTGATATCGAAGCGTTCGATCACCGACATGGATCGCGGCGGCGACGTCAACATCCCGTCCAAGGACATCAGCGAGCCGACGTTCCACCATGGCAACGGCGGCGACCGCGAGATGGTGTTGCCGGGCAACCGCAAGTTCAATCGCGGTGACAAGCTCAAGCGGCCCGACGGCGGGGGTGGTGGCGGCAACGGCAGTGGCGACGGTGAAGGCGGCGGCGACGATTCCAGCGACGACTTCGTGTTTTCGCTGTCGCGCGAAGAGTTCATGAATCTGTTCTTCGACGATCTGGAACTGCCGCACCTGATCCGCAATGCAATCGGCGATGTCCGCGAGTTCAAGATGCAGCGCGCCGGCTATACGCCCAGCGGCGTACCGGCCAACCTGTCGGTGACGCGCTCGCTGCGCCAGGCAATGGCGCGGCGCATTGCAATCGGCGCCCCGTTGCGTCGCCAGATGCGCGAGCTGCAGGCGGCGGAGGTGCCGGCCGACGAGGAGATTGCCGAACTGCAGCGTCGGCTCGACCGGATTCCGTTCCTCGACGACTTCGATCTGCGCTACCGCCATCGCGTCAAGGTGCCGATGCCGATTTCGCGCGCGGTGATGTTCTGCTTGATGGACGTGTCGGCGTCGATGACCGAGCAGAAGAAGGATCTGGCCAAACGCTTCTTCACGCTGCTGTATCTGTTCCTGTCGCGCAAATACCAGCGGGTCGAGCTGGTGTTCATCCGCCACACCGACAACGCGCAGGAAGTCGACGAACAGGGCTTCTTCCACGACCAGCAGAGCGGCGGCACCGTCGTGCTGTCGGCGCTCAAGCTGATGCACGAGATCGCCGTAGCGCGTTATCCGTCCGACGCCTGGAACATCTACGGCGCGCAGGTTTCCGACGGCGATGCGTTCGGCGCCGACCCGGAAAAGAGCCGCGCGTTTCTGAACGAGCAGTTGCTGCCGCTGTCGCGTTACTTCGCCTACATCGAAGTACCCGACGACCCGATGCGTACCAGTCCCTTGTCCTACGCCTATCAGCGGATCGACAGCGACAAGTTCGCTATGTCGACCGTGGCCGGCAAGGGCGAGGTTTATCCGGTTCTTCGCGAGCTGTTCAAGAGAGAGGCCGCGTGAACGCACTGCAACCCACCAGCGGCCCGCTGTCGACCGGCGCCGAATGGAACTTTGAACTGCTGGAAACCTACGACCACGCGATCGCCGACATCGCATTGAATGAGTACCACCTCGACATCTATCCCAACCAGATCGAGGTGATTGCCTCCGAGCAGATGCTCGACGCCTATGCCTCGCTTGGCTTGCCGATCGGCTATCCGCACTGGAGTTACGGCAAGGAGTTCATCCGCAACGAACAGATGTATCGCAAGGGTCAGCGCGGGCTGGCCTACGAGATCGTCATCAACTCCAACCCCTGCATCGCCTATTTGATGGAGGAGAACAGCCTGCCGATGCAGGCGCTGGTGATCGCGCATGCCTGCTACGGGCATAACTCGTTCTTCAAGGGCAATTACCTGTTCAAGCAGTGGACCAACGCCGACGCGATCATCGATTACATGGTGTTTGCGCGTAACTTCGTGATGAAGTGCGAGGAGCGCTATGGCCATGGCGCAGTCGAGGACGTGCTCGATTCCTGCCATGCGCTGATGAGTCACGGTGTCGACCGCTACCGCCAGCCCACACCGCTGTCGGCCGACGAAGAACGGCTGCGCCAGCGCGAACGTGAGGACTACGCCTGGAAGCAATACGACGAGATCTGGCGCACGCTGCCCAGCCGTAACGCCGGCGCCGGCGACAAGCGCGGCAATGAACCGAACTATCCACCGGAGCCTCAGGAAAACCTGCTGTACTTCGTCGAGAAGCACGCACCCAAGCTCGAGCCCTGGCAGCGCGAGATCGTGCGCATCGTTCGCAAGATGGCGCAGTACTTTTATCCGCAGGGCCTGACCAAGGTCATGAACGAAGGCTGGGCCACGTTCTGGCACTACACCTTGCTGAATCGGCTCTACGACAAGGGCCAGGTCGACGACGGCTTCATGCTCGAAGTGCTGACGTCGCATACCAATGTCGTCACCCAGCGCGGCTTCGACCAGCGCGGCTACGGTGGCATCAATCCGTATGCGCTCGGCTTTGCGATGATGACCGACATCCGCCGTATCTGCGAAAACCCGACCGACGAAGACCGCGACTGGTTTCCGGACATTGCCGGCGGTGATTGGCTCAAGGTGCTCGACTTTGCGATGCGCAACTACAAGGACGAGTCCTTCATTGGCCAGTTCCTGTCGCCACGGCTGATTCGCGAATTCCACCTGTTCGCGATCGCCGATCACGCGCGCGACGAGCATTTGCTGGTCGACTCGATCCACAACGAGCAGGGTTATCGACGCGTGCGACAACTGCTGTCGCAGCAGTACAACCGCGACGGCTTGGTGCCCGACATCCAGGTCACCCGCTACGACCATCGCGGCGACCGCTCGCTGACGCTGACGCACCGGCGTCATCGCGGACGCCCGCTCGACGACAGCGCCAGTGAGGTGATGAAGCATCTGGCGCGGCTGTGGGGCTTCACGGTCAGGCTGCAGACCCAGGACGACAGCGGCAAGGTCGTTGACCAGCAGGAGACCCGGGCTTAATCGGGCTTAATCGGCCTGATTCAGCTCCGTCGGGCCCTCAATCGGGGGCATCCGAGGCTCTGAAGACGCCGTCAGCTAGGTTCCGGCTCGAATATTGGTTACCGTTTGGCGTCGCGAGGCCGGGTGGGCCCGCATTCCACGTACATCAGGGAGAACCAATATGAAGATCCGTTCGATCGGCCGCGCCAGCGCGGTCGCCGCATGGCTCGTCGTCAGCATGGCCGCTGCACAGGATTCAGAGTCCAGCCTCAGCCGCCGCTGCATGACCGTCGAGCCCAACGCCACCCAGCGTCTGGACATCGACCGCAAGCTCGGTGACTTCCTGCAGACGCGCGCGCAGCGTGGCGCCAGCCCCTATCGCGCAGCGGGCTCGGTGCTGGTTCCGGTCTATGTGCACGTGATCAACAACGGCAGCACGCTGGAGCAGGGCAACATTCCGCAGTCGCAGATCGATTCGCAGCTCAGCGTGCTGAACTCGGCCTATGCCGGCACGCCGTTCCAGTTCACGCTGGCGGCGGTCGACCGTACGACCAACGCCGACTGGTACACGATGTCGCCGGGTAGCGCGGCCGAGAAGGCGGCCAAGACGGCACTGCGCAAAGGCGGCGCTGGTGCGCTGAACCTGTACACCGCCAATCCGGGCGGCGGCTTGCTTGGTTGGGCCACGTTCCCGAGCAGCTACAAGGCACAGCCGTCGCTCGACGGCGTGGTCGTGCTGTACAGCAGCGTGCCGGGTGGCGCGGCCGCGCCTTACGACGAAGGCGACACCGGCACTCACGAAGTGGGGCACTGGCTGGGTCTGTATCACACGTTCCAGGGCGGCTGCGGCCTCCAGGGCGACAGCGTCAGCGACACGCCTGCCGAACGTAGCCCTGCGTATGGCTGCCCGACCAGCCGCAACAGCTGCCCGTTCAAGGCCGGCGACGACCCCATCACCAACTTCATGGATTACGTCGACGATTCCTGCATGTTCCAGTTCACGCCGGCTCAGTCGACGCGGATGGACCAGATGCATCAGCAGTACCGCAGCTAAGCTCGCGCCACTGCAGTAGCCAATAAAAAGCCGGCCCTCGGGCCGGCTTTTTATTGGGCGTTGGCTTATGCGTAACGCCAGCGGGTGCCTTGGGCGCTGTCTTCGATGATCACGCCCTGCGCGGCGAGTTCGTCGCGAATCCGGTCGGACTCGGCCCATTGCCGCGCCTTGCGAGCAGCGCTACGCGCCTCCAGCTGCTGCTCGATCTGCTCGGCGCTAAGCGCCGAGCCGGCCGGCTGCTGCGAGAACCAAGCGATCGGGTCCTGCTGCAGGATGCCGAGCAGCGCACCGGCGTCGAGCAGCTGTGCCTTGAGCCGTGCCTTGTCGTCGACGCTCTCCGCCTTGTTGGCGCTGCGCACCAATTCAAACAGCTCGGCCAGCGCCATCGGCGTGTTCAGGTCGTCTTCGAGCGCGGCGACGAAGGCATCGGGCGCCGTGACGCCGGTCGCCGGCACCACGTCGGCCAGATCGCGCAGTGCACCGTACAGGCGATCGAGCTTCTTGCGCGCATCGCTGGCCACTTCGTCGGTCCAGTCCAGCGGCTGACGGTAATGGCCGGTCAGCAGTACCAGGCGGATCACTTCGCCCGGCAGCGTCTTGAGCAGGTCGCGCACCAGCAGCACGTTGCCCAGCGACTTGCTCATCTTTTCGTGGTTGACGTTGACGAAGCCGTTGTGCAGCCAATAACGGGCGTACGTCGCGCCGCCATGCGCGCAGACGCTCTGCGCGATCTCGTTCTCGTGATGCGGAAAGATCAGATCGTGTCCGCCGCCATGGATGTCGATGCTGTCGCCGAGCACGGCTTCGGACATCGCCGAGCACTCGATATGCCAGCCCGGCCGGCCGCGGCCCCAGGGCGAATCCCAGCCCGGCTGGTCGTCACTGGACGGCTTCCACAGCACGAAGTCGCCCGCGTGACGCTTGTACGGCGCCACTTCGACGCGAGCGCCGGCCATCAGCGACTGCTCATCGCGCTTTGACAGCCGGCCGTAGTCGGCAAAGCTCAGCGTGTGGAACAGCACATGGCCTTCGGCTGCATACGCGTGACCGCTGCCGATCAGCCGCTCGATCATCGAAATGATCTGCGGTATGTGCTCAGTGACTTTGGGCTCGGCGTCGGTCGGCGCCACGCCCAGCGACGCCAGGTCTTCGTGATAAGCAGCGGCATAGCGGCTGGTGATCACGCCGATGTCGACGCCTTCGCGCGCGGCGGCCGCGTTGATCTTGTCGTCGATGTCGGTGATGTTGCGGGCGTAGACCACGCTCGGATACCGCCGCCGCAGCACCCGCGCCAGCGTGTCGAACACCACCGGCGGGCGGTAGTTGCCGATGTGGGCGAACGAATAGACGGTCGGCCCGCAGACGTACATCGTCACCCGGTTCGGGTCCAGCGGAACAAAAGCTTCCTTCTGCCCGGTCAGCGTGTTGTGGAATTGCATGGAAGGCGGCGGTACCCGAAAGAGGGCGCAAGGATAGCCGGCAAGCCCGAACGCCGGTAGCGGCGCTATGCTGCGGTTCCGTCGCCTGCGCCGGAGCGCGCCATGCCGATCCGTGTCCTATTGCGGGATTTGTCATCGCGCTGCGCGAGGCCGCTGAGCGGGCTGATCTGCTTGCTGCTGGCCGGCTGTGCCGGCATGCCGAGCAGTCAGCCGCTGACCCGCGCCGAACGCGATTGGGTGCTGCAAGGCGCAGGCTTGATCGAACCCCGCCGCGTTGACGACCTGCCGACACCGGCCTCGCTGCTGGCCGTCAGCGAGCCGATGCGCGCGTTTGCACAGCGCAGCGTCGCCGGCATCAGCGGCACCAGCGCGCGGCTCGACGCGCTGACCCGTGCCATGAACGGCGACGACGGCCTGGGGCTGCGCTACGACGCGCTGGCAACGCTGAGCGCCGAGCAGGCTTTCATCCAGCGTCGTGCCAACTGCCTGAGCTACACGATGCTGCTGGTCGCACTCGGCCGCGAAGTCGGTATCGATGTCCGCTTCAACGAAGTCGACGTGCCGCCGATCTGGGATCTGCGCGATGAAACCCGCGACGGCTTCCTGATGTATCGGCACATCAATGCCCGCGTCGAATCGTCGGTGACGCGCTTCTTGATCGTCGACGTCACGCCTCAGGAATACGACGGTAACTTCCCGCAGCGCGTGATCAGCGACCGTCAGGCGCTGGCCCAGTACTACAACAACCGCGCGATCGAACGTCTCGGCGACGGCAGTCCGGAGGCGGCGCTGCCCTATGCGTTGCGCGGGCTGTCGCTGGACGAGGAGCCGGCCTACCTGTGGACCAACCTCGCCCACTTGTATCTGCGCCTGGGACAGCCGGCTGCGGCCGAAGCCGCCGTGCGCCGCGGGCTGCAACTGGATCCCGCCGACAGCAGCGCCTACGGCACCGTGGCCAGCGTCTACGATGCGCTGAAGCAGCCGAGTACGGCAGCGCGATTCCGGCGTGCCGCCGAGCGGGCACAGCAGCGGAATCCGTACTACCACTACCAGCTGGCACGGCAATCACTGGCGCGTGGCGACGACTTGCTTGCGTATCAGCAGATGCGCCGCGCGATGAAGCTCGACGCGCACGACCACCGCTTCTTCTTCCTGATGGGCGTGATCCTGGCGCGGCTCGACCAGATGGAGCTGGCACGCAGCAGCATCGAAGTCGCGATCCAGCTCAGCAGCGATCCGCAGCAGCAATCGCGCTATCGCAGCAAGCTGCAGCGGCTGCGACCCTTGAGCTAGCGGTCGCAGCTGACGGCGCGCTTATTCGCCGCCGTCGGTCACGGCGCCGCGATCGGCACCGCTGACCAGCCGCGCGAACTTGCCGAGCACGCCGCGGGTGTAGCGCGGCGCCGGCTGCTTCCACGCGGCGCGGCGAGTCGCCAACACATCGTCGCTGACGTTGATCTGGATCAGCTGCTGATGCGCATCGATCGTGATCGAATCGCCTTCCTCGACCAGCGCGATCGGACCGCCGACATAGGCTTCGGGCGCGACATGGCCGACGACCATGCCCCAGGTGCCGCCGGAGAACCGACCGTCGGTGATGAAGCCGGTGCTCTCGCCCAAGCCGCGACCGATGATCGCCGACGTCGGCGCCAGCATTTCCGGCATGCCGGGGCCGCCCTTGGGGCCGATGTAGCGGATCACCAGCACGTCGCCGGGACGGATCTTGTCGGCCATGATCGCGTCCATCGCTTCCTGCTCGGAATTGAACACGCGTGCCGGGCCGGTGATGCTCGGATTCTTCAGGCCCGTGATCTTGGCGACGGCGCCATTGGGCGCCAGGTTGCCCTTCAGGATCGCCAGATGGCCCTTGGCGTACAGCGGCTTGTCGAACGGACGGATCACGTCCTGATCGGCGCGCGGCTCAGCCGGCACGTGTTCCAGCTCCTGCGCCATCGTCTTGCCGGTGATGGTCATGCAGCTGCCATCGATCAAGCCGTGAACCAGCAACATCTTCAGCACCTGCGGCACGCCGCCGGCCTTGTGGAAGTCGACCGCCACGTACTGGCCTGACGGCTTGAGATTGCACAGCACCGGCGTGCGCAGACGCACGCGCTCAAAGTCTTCGAGCTTCCACTCGACGCCGGCAGCGTGGGCGATCGCCAGGAAGTGCAGCACTGCATTGGTGCTGCCGCCGGTGGCCATCACCAGCGCCACGGCGTTTTCGATGCTGGCGCGCGTGATGATGTCGCGCGGGCGCAAATTGTTGCGGATCGCGTCAACCAGCACGCGCGCCGAATGCGCGACCGAATCGGCTTTCTCCGGGTCCGGATTGGCCATCTGCGAGCTGCCCATCAGGCTCATGCCCAAGGCTTCGAACGCGCTGGACATCGTATTGGCGGTGTACATGCCGCCACAGGCGCCGAAACTCGGGCAGGCGTTCTTTTCGATGCCTTCGAAGTCTTCCTGGCTCATGTTGCCGGCAGCGAACGCGCCGACCGCCTCGAACGAGGAAACGATGGTCAGATCCTGGCCCTTCCACTTGCCCGGCTTGATCGTGCCGCCGTAGCAGAACAAGCCCGGCACGTTCATCCGCGCCAGCGAAATCATCACGCCCGGCATGTTCTTGTCGCAGCCGCCGATTGCCAGCACGCCGTCGAGGAACTGGCTCTGGGTCGACACTTCGATCGAGTCGGCAATGACCTCGCGCGACACCAGCGAGTACTTCATGCCCTCGGTGCCCATCGAGATACCGTCGGTGACGGTCGGGAAACCGAACGTCTGCGGCATCGCGCCAGCGGCCTTGAGCGCCGCCGAGGCCCGGTTCGCCAGCGGATCGAGGCCGGCGTTGCAGGGGTTCATCGTCGAATGGCCGTTGGCGACGCCGACGATCGGCTTATCGAAATCGCCATCACCGAATCCGACGGCGCGCAGCATCGCGCGGTTGGGACTGCGGGCGACACCGGCGGTGATCGTGTGGCTGCGGCGGTTCGGACGGGGGTCGACGGGCTCGGACATGGCAATTCCTTAGCTAATAGGCCTGCGGGACGGCGCGGAGAATACACCAAGCCCGGCGCTGATCCGCGGCAAGGGCGCGCTGCGCTTAATGCGCCAGATGCAGTCCGCACTCCCGGTGCTCGTCGACCTTGGTCGGGTCGAAATAGTCGAAGTTGTTCGGCAAGTCGTGACGCTTCAGGTATTCGTGCAGCTGACGGGCAGTCCAGCCCAGCAGCGGCGCCACCTTGATCAAGCCATCGGCGCTACGCGACACCGGCTGCATCCGCGCACGCTCGGCCGTTTCCTCGGCACGAATCCCGGTAATCCAGACCTTGGGCGCCATTTCGGCCAGCGCGCGTTCGAACGGCTCGATCTTCACTTCGCGACTGAACGCCTCATGTCGAGGATCGCCGGGCTCGGGCACCGGCCCTTCAACCGCCTCGCGGTGCGCTCGCGAGCGGCGCGGATGGACGATCTGCAGATTCAGCGCCAGTCGCAGCGCCAGGGCCTCGGCGTAGCGATAGGTTTCGGGCGTGTTGTAGCCGGTATCCATCCACAGCACCGGCATGTCCGGGCGCTGCTGCGTGACCATGTGCAGCAGCACGCCCGAAAACGGGCTGAAGCTGGTGGTCACCAACGCCGGGCCGGGCTGCGACACGGCCCATTCGATCAGACCGGCGGCGTCCTGCCCCGGATGCGGATCGGTCGCGTCGGTTATCGTCGGTTGCGCATCATCGCGTGTCACGGGGCTTCCTTTCGCCAGCCGCCAGGGCTGCGGATAATGCATACAACATGGGCACGCTCCCCTTCCGTTCAATGTCATTGCCGAAGCCGGCCGGTTTGCACCGGCCATGCTGAGCGCCCGCTGGCTGCGCTGGCACCTGCTGGCCGCCATCTTGATGAGCTTGGCCTGGGCCGGCGCACTGCTGTTGCAGCAGCAGCACCGCGAGCAGCAGGGAATCGATCAGGATCAGCAAGCACTCGATCGCGCCGAGAGCCAGCTGCTCGATCGCTTTGCCGACACGGTCAACGACCTTCGATTCGTCGCCAGCGCGCACGAACTGCACCGCGTGCTGACCGACCGCTCCGACTCCGCGGTCGACGGCGTCGCCGCGCTGTTCGAGGCCTTGCTGCGCGACAAGCACGGCTATATCAGCGCGCGCCTGTTCGACGACGAGGGACGGATGCTGGCGCGTGTCGACCGGCGTGGCGATCAACTGCGACGCCTGCCGCCCGCGACCTTGGCGCGAAACGACGGCCAAGACCTATTCGACGCGGCCAGAGTGCTGCAGCCGCGCACGGTCTATCTGGCACGACTGGCGCTGGAAGTGGACAACGGCACGCTGGCGCTGCCACACCGCCCGCTGCTGCGTGCGGCCGTGCCGCTGCGAATTCCCGGCCGGCCCGCGATGGTACTGGTACTGGATCGGGATGCCGCGCCGCTGCTGGACGGCGTGGTGCGACAGATGAACTCGCCAGGGGCCCAGGCAATGATCGTCGACGACCTCGGCTACTGGCTGCATCACCCCGAAGCCAGTCAGCGCTGGGGCGCGCAACTGGGCGCTGGCACCAGCCTGGCGCGCCGATACCCGGAGACCTGGGTGGCCATCCAGGGCGCGCGCGGTGAACGTCGCGACGACAGCGGGACATGGTCGTACCGGCCACTGCGGCCAGCGCCAACCATCAGCGGCATCGCCGGTCCGATCGCGGCTCACGGACTATGGCTGCTGGTTCACCGACCCAAGCAAGTCCTGTGGCTGCCGCAACGCGTGGTCGATGATCCGAGGTTTTGGATCGTCCAATTGCTGATGCTGATCTTCAGCGGCCTGCTGGCACAGCAGCGCAGCCGACACCACCACTGGCGCCGCCAGCAGCAGCAGGCGCTGCAACAGGTCGAAGCCGGTGCGCAGGCGCAGCGCGACATGCGCGAACGGGTCTACCGGCTCGGGCTGAGCCTGCAGACCGCTACGACGCTACATCGCTTCGGCGACGTGCTGCTTAGCGAACTGGCACGGGTGCTCCCGCTATCGGTCGGCGCGCTGTATCTGAGCGACGGGCGCTGGCTGCGCGCAATCGCCGGCTATGGCTTGCCCGATGACGTGACGCTGCGCCAGTTCAAGTCCGGCGAAGGCCTGCTCAGCGAGGCGCTGGCGAGCCAGCAACGCATCACGCTCGCCAAGCTGCCACCGGACTACCTGGAAGTGCGCAGCGCGCTGGGCCAAGCGCCGCCCAGCCAGCTGTTGCTGGTGCCGCTATGGCTGCGCGCCGACAAGCTCGGCGTGCTCGAACTCGGCTTGACCCAGCCGCTGAGCGTGATCGCCGAGCAGACGCTGCGCCAATGCCTGCCGCTGATCGCGCTGCATCTGGCCAATCTGCGGCAGCGCCCCGACACCGACGAGACGCCATCGGACAAGACGCCGACGGCGGCGGTTCAGGCTTGATGCGGCCGGCCGGTCTAGCATCGGGCTCGTGGCGCGACCGCGCCGACCCCGACCGACACGACCCACGATGCCTCTGAAACGCTGGCTGCTGCCGGCCCTGCTGCTGCCCAGCGTGGTGCTGTACTACGCGCTGGACCTGCATCACGTGCTGACGCTGGAGACGATGAAGGCGCACCAAGCGGCGATCGAAGCGTTCCGCGACGCGCATCCGGTGCTGACGGTCGGCGCCTTTCTGATGGGCTTCATCGGCATCGGCCTGCTGCCGTTGCCGGTGGCCGCGCTGCTGTCGGCGATGGCTGGCGCGCTGTACGGCACGGCGCTTGGCTTCGTCGTTGTCACGTTCACATCGACGCTCGGCGCCGCTGCCGGTTTCATGATCGCGCGCTATGGCCTGCGCGAGCCGCTGGCGCGCCGATACGCCGATCAGGCGCAGCTGATCGACGCCGGCATTGCCCGCGACGGCGCGCTGTACCTGCTGACGATGCGCTTGGTGCCCGTGCTGCCGTTCTCGCTGATCAACCTGGCGTTCGGCCTGTCGGCGATGCGGCTGCTCACGTTCACGCTGGTCAGCCAGCTCGGCATGGCGCCATCGGCGCTGCTGTTTGCCAATGCAGGTCGCGAGCTGTCCAAGCTCGACAGTCTCGACGACTTGATGTCCCCCGGCGTCATCGCCAGCCTGACGCTGGTCGCGGCCTTGCCTTGGCTGGGCCGCGCACTGGTGACGCTGGTTCAGCGCCGCCGCTACCACGAGGAATCCCGATGATCCGCTGGCCCTTCGTTGTGTTGCTGCATCGGTACCGCCGTCTGGCGGGTGCCTTGCTGATCGGCTGGCCTGCACTGGCGCTGGCCGCCGGCGGCAGCGCCACACTGCAGACCTTCGACCCCGACGGCGAAGCGGTCACGGTGTCGATCGAGACCCTCGACGGGCAGCGACTGCGCCTGGCCAGCCCCGACCACCCGGAGGCCTACCTGCTGATGCTGGGTTCGCGCACCTACAACGTGATGCAGTTCGGCGGCATGCCGCTGGTGATGGACGCTGCCGACATGCTGACGCAGATGGGGGCACCGATGCCGGCCGCGCCGGCACCGACCGACGACATCCGCAAGCTCGTGTCGCTGGAGCCGACCGGACAGTCCGAAACCGTCGCCGGCATCGTCGGAC
>Ga0255089_1000410_pt1 | contig 16265 bp, 20 predicted proteins | sample Colum_Miss_RepC__2_FD_188468 | JGI IMG/M metagenome (GOLD analysis project Ga0255089, IMG submission 188468) | Freshwater microbial communities from Columbia River, Oregon, United States - Colum_Miss_RepC_8d | ecosystem: Environmental > Aquatic > Freshwater > River | place: USA: Oregon... | reverse complement strand
ACGCATACCAGGCTTAGTGTAGTTGCCAGCCTCATTGACTTTAGATTTAGCCTTAGGCTTTGCTTTCTTCACCACTTCACCTTATCTGCCCAGTAAGCGGCGCTCATCTTGCCTTTGGCAATGTTCTTTGAATGGCGTGCCTTAAATGATGCACGCTTGTTCTTCATTCTTTCGCCTTCGCCAGCCTTAGGCTTGCCTGCAGTCTCAGCACCTTGTTCGCCGAAACGAATAGTCTTGACTTGGCTACCTTGTTTAGCCACCACTATATGTGACTTTTTAGGATGGCTAGGGGTGCGCTTAGGTTTATTAAAACCTGCTACACCCGCTCGCTTTAACCTTGAGTCAGCCATAATCAACTCATCTTGTGGTCAAAGGACATTCCAACAACACCTATAGAAGTAGTGTAACCGCTAGGGTTAATACCACCTTTGTCAAGGTTTACCTTTGAACCAGGGGTTTTCTTTTTTGGTTTAGGTTTATTTGGAGTAGGGCTAGGCATAGGTTCTGGCATACCATCATATGATTGAAACCAATCTGGTTTAGCCATTATCGGTTCTTAATTCCAAACACACCGCCAAGGCCGCCACCTGCAAGATTACCTATGCGGGTTTTACCTGGTACTCTTTGAACTTTTGTGCTATCAAAAGTTTCTTTCTGTCTCATAGGCTTACCATCCCACTCAGGATTATAAGGAACTTGGGCAGATAGTTTTGCATCATATGCTTTCTTAGCCATCTCAGGACCAAGATTAGCCTTACCTGTTTTCTTTGCCATTAGTTAGCCTTTCCTAATTTACTTTTCTTTTGGTTTACAGTTTTCATAGGCTCTGTGTTTTTAACACGGTCTTCAAACAATTTAAATTTTCCAGCAATACCAGGATACTTAGCCTCAAGATATTTGACGTCTTGTTGTGCTTGTGCCTTAATTGCTCTTTCTTTATCGGTTGCAGCAGGTTGACCTGCTACCTCAAGGGCATAAATATAATCTTCTGCCGCAATTGGTTTTTTCCTTAAACCTGATATCTGTGATGCAGTAGGACTGTAACCTTGCATTCTGCGTATCTTTGCCATTTTTACTCTGTTCCTCCTCCAAATTTAAAACCTGGAATCTTTGTAGGGTCCATCTCGCGTCCACCAAGTTTAGTATTTGGTTTCTTTTTGATTGATGAAGTGTTTCTATAGAGTTCAGCAACGTGAGCCTTAGCATTAGAGTTATCTATTCCGCCTGCTTTTCTACTAGCCTTATAAAGTTTCTTAAGGTCAGCCAATTCTTTTGGAAGATTCTTTCTATCTTTAGGCGTTTCTGCCGTGTCTATAAGCCACGATTTTCTATTCTCATATTCTTGCTCGTTCATTGTTTTACTTTCTATAGTTAGATTGACTACTTCTTCTTGCCCATCTTCTTAGCAGCAGCCTTCTTGCCTGCCTTCATAACCATTTTCTTACCTGACTTCTTGGCTTCTTTCTTTGCCATAGCCATACCTTTTTTACCGTATGAAAATTCTTTTCCGTTTACCATTGGCATTTTATTCTCCTAGTTGATTAAGATAGTTTATAGTTGGTTGGCTTTTTTTAGTCTTGCTTTTGTTTCTCTGTTTACTATTCCTTTTGCACGGGTTGCAGTACGACTGCGGTCTGAACCCATCTGACGAGCAATAATTGGAATTAACTTCTCACGAAGCGCATCTTTTTCGTTTGGCTTAAGACCAAGTTTTCCAATTCCCTCATTTACATATTTACGCGCTGCTGTTTCATACCCCATTGCGCCACCTTTAAGTGCTCTCATTGAAGCGCTTTTGGATTCTTTTTCTGCATATGTTGCCATTATTTTATGCTCCTAGTTGATTAAGTACTGCTGCTGATTGTTTGTTTATATGTTTTGTTGGTGCCATCTTGCTAGAGTCATAAGGTTTACCCAGTATCTCGCTAGCCTTAACTGCCTCTTGAATCTTCTTCATAGAAGTTCCAGCAGGCTGGATACCTTGGGCTCTTGCCGCTTTGTAAGCATCCAATTCTTTGTTAAATGCTTTAGTTGGCATAGACCTTTGGCTATGTGCATCACCAGTGTTCATCTGTATACTCAAACCCTTACAGCCAAAGCATCCTTCAACTGGCTCAGGGTGATGTTCCCAATGTTTCATATCGCTGTAAAGTTATCCTCTGTGACACCTACACCGCCAGCTATTAGTGCTGCCTTAGTAGCATCATCTACTGTGTGGTTATAGCCACCTGCGTATACTTTAGGGAATGCTTTCAAGTCACCATCGACTGGGTAGCGAACCTGTGCGTATCCACCTGTAGGCTTTAGTACTATTGTAATGCCCCTGTCAAGTTTATAAAAGTAGAATAGGCGGGCTTTACCTGCTGGGCCCTCTTCGGCCACAGGGGTTGTGAAAATGTATTCAGTCATAAGTCCTCCTAATGAACTCACCCCAAGGGGTAGGTTTCTAGGCCTACCCTTCAGAGTCAATCAACTAGAGAGCTGCGATTGAGGAGCCTGATTCAATACGGAACAGTGCTTCTTCACGATAACGTGCAAAGCCGAGTACGCCGTACCAACCCATTGGGCGGAAGCGCATCAACTTATCGGTTACGTTTCCGATAACAATGTGTGGCTCTTCTGCAACAGCTTCAGCAAGTGCTTGCTGTCCGCAGAGGATAGTATCAAATACGCGTGTTACTGGAGTTACAGTTACAACAGTAGTTGCTGTTACAGCAGCAGTGTTAGCAACATCTACAGTGAATGTAGTTGTTGAACCTGAAGTGCTGATAGCAGAAATCTTTGCTGTAGAAGCAATGCCAGTTCCAGAAATCTTGTCGCCAACCTCAGCGCGGGTTGCAATTACAGCAGAAGAAGCAACACCGAAGGTGAAGCCTGTTGCTGTACCTGCAACGGTTACTGTGGTTGTAGCAAGAGCAGACTGGTCTGCGCCATCTTTAGCGCTTGGCAAACGAGAAGACTCAACAAAGAATGCTCCTTCGTAATCGCCAATTTCTCCAGCCCATACGTTATTAACGGCTGGGTCAGAGTTGATGTGAGCGAAGTTCCAGCCTAGGTTTCCAGACTCTGCACGCAGGTCGTGGGAAACTTCTGGGTGGATACCGCACCAGTAGTAAGAGCCGCGGCGAGCCTTGGCCTTATTAGCACGGAGTTTAGCGACAGCCCTACGGATGTCTGCTGAATCAATTGTTGCGGCTGCAGTAATTGTTGCGGTGCTTGTAGCAGTGCTACCACCATAAATTACGTTAGTTCCGCCGACAAGAGTTGTTGAAACAACTTTGTCAATAGAATCAGCAAGGTTGTATGCAATGATATTTGCAATTGCTGGGTCTACGTCTGCTAGTGAGAATAACTCAAGAGCACGGGTAACAAGAACAGCATTACCATACTCGTTAAGAGTAATGGTTACTGATGTTGGAGTTGTTAGAGCAACTGCATCTGGGTCAGTTGTCTCTGTTAGTGTTGAAGTTTTTGCATCCAAATCAACATAGCGCTGTAGCACTACAGTTGAACCTGGGATTGCTTGACGGGCAGGACGCTTATCTGCGACAGAACGAAGTAGTGGTTCTGAACGGAGAGCGAACTCGAGAAGACGGTCATACGCCTTCTGTACGAGACCTGCGCCACCAACTGTTCCACCGAGAGATGTACTCGCGGTTGATGTAAATTGTGACATTAGTTTTAGTCTCCTTGACTATGAACGGATTATTGTTGTGACTGAAGTATAGATAGTAGCTCTTCCGCTGAAGTAGCTTGTTTCATGCGTTGCTCTACATCTAGCCCTCTGTCAGGTGTCAAAGCACCTTGTGTCAGGACATCTTGATGGCGAAGCCGTGCAAGGTCCTGCTGACTTACTGGTGCTTCTTGTTCCGCTACCTTGATTCCAAACAAGTCTGCGTTATCATCGAGCCAGTTAGAAACTGACTCCTCGTTAACATCATCCAAGTCTTTCATCACAAGGCGTGCGGCTTTCTCATTGACACCCTTTTTTGCTAGGACTTCTTTGACAATTCGCTCACGCTGCACCTTGGATAAACCCTCAAGTTGCTCAGTGAGTTCCTTGATTCTCTTTTCGTCTGCACGCTTGGCTTTGCGTAACTTTTTTAATAAGTCACTGCCGTCGCCTGTATACTCTTGAGTATCTTGGTCATCGTCTTCTTCATCATCCCAGTAGTTGTTGCTCATAGCAACCACCCTTCTATTCGTTGTTAGTCGCAAGCCTCAAGTCTATTCGGGGAAATAGGTTGGCTCTTGCTATCGGTCTAATACGCTGGCGGGGCCGATGGGTCCGCTCAGGATTCTAGTATTGTCCGCCTGTTGCTGTTCCTAGTGAACCTCTGCCTACGCCAGACTGTCCACTAAACTCAGCTATTTCTCTACCAATTAAATTTTTACGCTTACGTTGTGCTGAGGCAAGCGTGTTAAACACTTCTTGTTCTCCCTCTGCAAGTCCGTATGTTTCCATACTTTTGCCATAGAGACCAGAAAGCTTTTCAGCCGTAGGCAGGATATCAGCAATCGTGGCATAACCACGTTGCGCTTCTGCTTGAGTAATGCCTTGTGCTGCAAGTTGCTCAGCGACAGGTACTCCAACATTAATACCTTGTAGTCGGCCTGCTGAGCCAATCTCAGCCGCTGCTACTTGACGCTCAATCTTCTGCAACTGTTGATTTGGGTCAAGAACATAAGCAACTAAATCATTTTGTCCAATACCATAGAAGTCACGAAGAGTCTTGGTAATGGCTGGGTCAGCATTTTGTACTCGTTGAACAGCTGTAACAACACGCTGAGATAACTCAGCAGGGGACATATCATTGCTAATAAACTGAGACACGTAATCATCTGTGTCAAATTGTTTTAACCCATATGCACGTAATGTCTGGCGATAACTATCTTCTAAATTAAGATATTGAGCAGGTGTAAGGACTTGTAAGTTTTTCTTTATACGCTCTTCATTTGCCCTGAATCTACGTTTGTAATCTTCTGTTTCTTGTAAGGCAAAGGTAATTGTTGACTCAGTTGCGCCTTCTTGAGCAAGACGTTTAATTGTGGGCAAAAGCCCTGTAAGATTATATTTTGTAAATCTATCAGTAAGAATATCCATGATAGACTGACGTTGCATTTGCTGGTCTTTTTCGCGCTGGGCTTGAGCCTCGGCATATTGTTTAGCCAAGATATCGGAAGCACCCATACCACCAGCAGCAGGGGTTGCTGGTATAAATACATTACCAGCCACATTTAAATTGCCACTTGCTGCATTAGCAGCGTTAGCAGCAGCCAATGCTGCTGCAGCATTTCTTGCTGCTAGTTCTGCTGCTGCCTTTTCTGCTGCAGATTTGTTTGCTGCAGCTGCTGCTGCTTTATTCGCTGCATCTAATGCTGCTTGAAGTCTAGCTTGTTCTGCAGCGGCTTTAGCAGCCGCTTCTGCTGCTGCCTTTTCTGCATCAGCTTTTGCTTTAGCTGCTGCTGCTTCCGCTGCTTTTCTTGCTGCTTCAGAAGCATCTAAATCAGCTAAAATCTTTGCTCTAGCTTCACCTTCACGGGCTTCACGGGCAAGGCGTTCTGCTTCTGCAAGTGCAGCTTCTGCTTCTTTTGCTGCGGCAGCTGACTCAGTATCATAATCACGAGAAGGAGTAGGTCTATCTTTTTCTTCTCCCATACGAAAACGAGCAGGGTCAAAAGAAGGTGCTGTATTTCTTTCTTCTAAAAATTCTTCTACTGCTATCTTAGTAGGATTTCTTTTCTCAGCCACTATACAAGCCCCATATCTGTAAGTACTTTATAAGAAAGATTATCAATAGTAGTTCTCGCATTATTAGTTTTTTCCCACTCAGGAGTCATACGTAGTTCTTTCTCAAACTGCCATAATGGCTTGACGGATGGTTTGCCATTAGCATCTACATACTGTAAAGCAGAGCGCAGGCGAGGGTCATCATAAGTTATAGAGTCTGCATCTCTTTCAAGAACTGAAGCAATAGCTCCTTTGTAAGCAGAGGCTAATGAGTCAATTGAAATTCCAGCTCTTAGTTGTTCGGCATATCCAGGGAATGCACTAGCTGCAAGATTACGCACCTCGTCCTGAATATCCTCAGTAGTAGTGTTTCCTAAAAATAAATCTTGTGACTTTTGGGCCCAGTATTTGTTATCTAAATATTGCATTACGCCAAACGAGTTAGCATAAGATTTTAAGTCTGAAGTATCTCCAAGGACTTCTCCCCCATAGCCAGTTACTAGATTAGAATTAACAATTAATTGTCTAAGTTGATTCTCATCCATGCCTGAGTTATAGGCTGTCTTAGCTAAGCCATCAAATAGCTTAGCATCCATCTTAAGTCCGCCAGAAACTAAACTTTTACGTGTTGCTAGTTTATATTTATTCAGGGCATCTAGATATGCACCTTCTTGGGAACGCTCAGCCATCTGTCTAGCACGGGCTGTGGCACTATTATTGCGGTAGAAATTACTCTTTAATATGTCAGCACGCATACCATCAATGTCGCCTGCTTCCCATTTTTTCCAGGCTGACTCAAGCATGGTATCCCCTAGGCTTGCCATTGCTTGAAGCATTTCAATCTGGGCAGCAATCTCAGGGTTTGCTAAAGCTGCTGCCTTAAATGTGTCAGCAGTAGTAGGTCCAGTATATCCACCGTCATCTACAAGAGGTCCGCCTTCGCCTGGTTTTGCCACTAGATACCTCCTGACATAATCTTCTGAAATATGTCGAGGCCTTCAAATGCCTGACGACGTGCTAATAATTCTGGAGTTTCTTCTTCAAACTTCTGTGTAAGCTTAGACTCAAACTTTTCTTGACTGAATCCACCAGTAGTCTTAGATACATTCTCTAGCTTACCAGTCTTAGGATTACGAACTTTTTCAGTCTTTGTCACTACACCCTTTTGGATAATCTTATCTGCCATGTCTAGGGCTTCTTGTAATTCTACATCATTTAACTTTTTGCCCCTGGTTTTGATAGCAAATGCTTGAGCAACTTCAGCAAGAGTTCCTTTGTCTACTTCACGAATCTGACGTTGTATGTTAATATCAGTTGCTGAAGCGCCTTGCATTGACATATTAAGAAGTTCTAATGGGGTAATCTTTGGACCTTTTCCACCTCTATATATTTCAGCTGCTTGGTTTACAATATCTTTCCATATTTCATAAGCACCTGGCTTACCAGAATTACTACGGCCAATAAGCTGTAGATAACTCATAACCTGATTCTGAACACTAGGATTAGACCAGAACTCACTATACATTTCTTCTGCAGATTTTGTATTAGTTGCTACAATTTTAGCTTCTCCACCCATACCTTTTAAATCAGAAACTCCAGGGGCAGTCGGTCTTGCTGGGGCTTTCTTGCCTTTTTTAGTTACCTTCTCGCCTAAGTATACACTTTTGCCGCTGCTTACTCCTGCGCCCGCGGTGGTAAGTATGGCAATAGCCTGCTCTCTTGTTACGCCCATGGCTGCCATAAACGCTAGTATTGCTGCTTCATCAATCACTTGCCAACTCCTAAGTATCTATCGTATATAGGGTCTTGCTCTAAATATCTATCGTATAAGTCAGAGAATCCTATGTCTTCATTTTTAAGACGAAGGGCTACGGCGGACATAAGTATCTTCAAGTCAATGTTTTCTTTGGCATCTATACTTTTAGAAGAGCGCATCGCTAACCTAGAAGCTACAAACCCACGCATTTCAAGATAACCAATTACGGATTTCCAAGTATTATTCTCAGCATTATCCTTCATGAAGGTAGGATTGCTGACAATCTTCTGTAGTCCTTGAACAAACCTAATAGTCTTTGTTCCATCTGTATCTAGATAATCTACATACCAAGCGCTAGGCTCACCTGTAGGCTTACCAGTAACTGGGTCAAGCTTGCTTGCAAGAGCTGTAATAGTAGCAGTCTTTAGTATCTTTAAGTCTTCGGCTCCATTAGCATCAACGGTTGTTAAGCCACGACTACGGAGTTGTGAATCAACATAGCCCTGAATCTTACGGAATCTAACCCAACCTTCACGGGCTTGGTTACGTTGAATAGCTTCCTTTGGGTCAAGTGCTCCACGAAATTTCTCTGCTGTGCCTGGTGATACAGAAGTCTGTTCTTGCCACCAGTATGCAATAGGAGAAAAATCTGGTTTCTTAGAACCGCGAGTAATTAAACCAACCAATGAAGGATTTAAGTCTTTTACTTCTGAGATTAAGTCTGCATATCTCTTAGCATTCTTAACATCTGTCATCGTAGAAGCAGAGCCGTACTTGTTCTCAGATAATGATAAAGCAAAACTAAAGAATTCAGGGTAATCTTCTAGGAACTTTTCGTTTGCCCGAAGACCATAGTTCTCATTATACTGACGATACTTCTCAATGTACATACGATAAGGACTCTGGAACTGAGGTGCGAACGGAAGAATAAAGTTAGCCCATGAACGGGTATTATATAGGGCATCAGTCATCTTCTTTATTTCTATATCCGTTTTATACGGAGTCCCATTTTCTTTAGCTTTTTGTTGTTCAGTTAGCCAAATAGAAGTAAACATTCTAGCATATGTAGAGTTATCCATACCTTGAGCACGCTCTACTTGACGCTTTGCCCAGGTTGGAAGTATCTCTGTATATATATTATCTGGTGGACCATATGGAAATGCCCAGCTAACTACAGCTTGCAACTCAGGTTGTAGCTTCATTATCTGTGAAACAGGGATAGTAAAATAAGGACCTACGCTTAAAGCAATTGGGTTACCCATAAATACTACATCTAATGAACGCTTACTAATACCTACTTGGTCTAAACTTTTTAGGCCCTCGCCAAGAAGTGGTAGTTTTTTCAAAGATTCTGGCACCTGTAACCATATTGTTTCATCACCCTTTAGGGTGCTATATGGTGGGACTGGGTCGCCGTTTTCATCAACAATTAACCCTGAGCGCTCTGGTGCAAAGTATAGTGCTCCAGCTCGGGAAAATATATAAGGCTTATCTCTAGTAATCTTAAGCCAGGTTTTGATTGCATTCTCTTGTGCTGAAAAGAATGGAGAAATAAAGCGCAAAGCTTGAGCTAGATTTGTTCGGCGCTCAACGTTGTAAAGGATTTCCTTTACTCCCTTGAGTGCGTCAGCCCTTGCGCCTGCTTCTATATTACTTGCAATCTCGTTAAACTCATCAGCAGTAAAACGCTTCTTGTTAAGAAACTCATAGGTGGTAAATCGTGTTTGTGCGGAACGTTGATATATTTCATCAAACAATGGATTACGAGCCCAGGCATCTTCAGGCATAGAGCCAATAATCTTAAATGATTTATTAATAAAACGTTTAATCATACCAACGCCTTGACGATTTATATTTTCTTCAAGTAGAAAACCATGCACGGTAGGAAGTTTGTCTGGATTCTTAATAGCATCGCGTAAGAATTGTTGTGTTACTAAACCATTTTTCGCTAACTCTTCTGATATACCACTGCCTGACGGCATGTAGTTATCCATAAAACCTTTAACTGTTCCTACGTATTCTAAAGATTCTTCTCTAGATAAACCTAAACGGGCACGAAGTTTTCTTCCCTCAGCGCTAGTCTCTAGCCAGTTAGCTACAGAAATAATGTCTGCATCTGGCTTCAATAACTCTTTAACCACCGCGGAATTTGCGAATGGCTTGTTGATAGCATCTGCCCATTCTTGATAGTAGTTATCCATATCAGGGGTAATCTTGCCACGTGAGCCAGTCTTAGCAAATTTAGCTCCATAGATATTACGATAGTCATCTAACACTCGAGCAAAGACACGCTCAGATGAGTTAAGACTACGAAACATGTCGCCTAGTGGTCCACCAAATCCCCCATGTAGACTGAACTGTGAACCATCTGGACTTTCATACATAGATGAAAGTTTAAAATCTTCTTGTCCTAGAATTTTCTTTTGTGTCTTTAGTTTTGTTTTTTCTAAAGCTGTCAGCGCATCGCTATTGGTTTGATATACAGCAAGCTTAGAATCGTATTTAACCTTCTCAGCTATAAGTTGAGCAACTAAATCTGGGTCATCAGGAAACTTCTCTAGTTCCTTTGAGATATTTTTAATCTTTGCTTCATGTTCAGATAGCTCACTTCCAGCTTTTTGCATGCTGGTTTTAATCTCGCCATATGATGAAGGCTTTAGACCATCACGATAATTACCGATATTATCAATTAAACGGGAGCCTTGGTTGTATGTATTCTCTACAAGGTTCTGCATTCCCTGGCCCATATGACGCATAGTTGTCATGGCGCCGAACACTGACATAATACGTAGTTGTGAATCTATTGCGTTACGTATAGGATAACCACCACGTAGAAGCACAGAGGCTTTCCATAGGTCGTTAAGAAATTCTAATGATTCAATGCTACCGCCATATATTTCATACGCAGTTTTAAAAGGACCTGCATTAGACTTTAGCACTTTTTCGATTGCATTAAAATCAGCTATAGGATATAGGTTAGCTGTCTGAGATTCAAAGAAAGCTAACCTTATATTAGTGTCAGTAATGCTATCATACACATAACCAACTTCTTTCATTTCTTTTAAGAAACCATTTTTTAAAGATGTATGCTGGTCAAAAACACTCTTTACTTGGTCAGTACTCAACTGATATCTAGTACCGATAGCAGCAAATCCTGCTTCTTCTAAAGATACTAATACTTCAAGTTTTGATTCTGGGGATATTGCCTCAGCATAACGAGATAAGTAAGATGCGGCTAGCTCCTGGCTAAATAAATCTTTTTTGACTAATTGATTTAGAGTAGCTGTTACTTCCTTGATGGAATCACCCTCATTTAGATTAGTGATACCCGCAGGTACTTCTTTGCCTGGACTGGAAATTTTATAATACAAACGATGGAACGGGGTAGGTTGATAGATTTCTACTGTAGGCTGTATAATGCCTTCATCAATCAAACCAGCTGAGCGTGCAGTGGCAATCTCACGACTGACTACTTGAGATGCTCTAGTTGCTATACCCTCAGTCATAGGTGCGATTTCAGATACACCCATTAAGGCTGCTATATATTTATCGTGCTTAGCATAGATACGCAAAAACTCTGTGTCTGCTTGAATTTCCTCTGCAGTTCTTAAGTAAGACAAAGGTAGCATTTCTTCGGTTTGTGTTCTACCTAAAACTTTTTCGGTGCGTAGTAGATTCTTTAGCTCGCTACGTGTAAGTTCTCCATTTGCAATTTTAATAGGCTCAGCAATGTCAGGACGCTTTAAGGCATCTAGTTTATCTATAGCACTTGAATCACCAAGAAGGGATTTCATCGTATAAAGGGCTTCTTCTTTTGTATCAGCCATACCTAATAGGTATGAAGATGTTCCAGGGTTATTACCAGCTTGCACCCAAGGATGTTTCAGCGCCCACAAATCTGTGTTAGCTGCAAAGTCTTCACCCATACTAGAGTATTTATTGGTTTTACCAGCAAGGGCTTCATCGATTCCCCTAATTGCTTCAATTGGGTCATCAGGTTTACGTATTTTTTGTATACCTTTACCACCAACAAGACCTACATCTAAAATAATCTGCTTCCAAAAGTCAAGAGTTCCAGACATTACTCCACCATAAAGCGATTCTTTAAATGCTTTCTGGCGTTGTCCTTCATCAAAAATATCAAAGTTTTCTTGTAGCACTAATGGAAGGTTTTCTTCAGTGCCAGTTAATTTAGCAAACTGTTTCCAGCCATAACTCCATGGTAAGAAGTCAGCGTATGCCTGACCAGTAGAAACTTCTTGTCTAGACTCCCAAGCTTTTTTCCAGCCTGCGCTAATTTCTTCTTTGCTCTGAGATTCAGTGGAAATTGCCTCGGTTGCAAGCTTAAGTGCAGTTAATGGTTCCCAAATAATATTTTTATTAGTTTGATAAAGACCAGCAACAAGTCCACCAACTGGGCGTCCTAGATTCTTACCATAATCTATACCAGCCTGGCGTATTGTATTACTAAAGCCATTGAATTCTTCTCTATCATTCCATGGCGCCGTAACAATATCCCAAGCAAATTTAGGACCAGCTGCAGCCATAAGGCCGACATCTTTCCACCAGTCTTGCATGCCTTTATTGAAACGACCAAGGTTATCCCATACACTCATTCGGCAGTATTGCGCAAGAGTAGAGCAATTACCTCACGCGTCTCCTGTGATGTGTTAGGTAGGCTCGCAATATATTCTAAAGGTTGTGCGTATGATTGAATAGATGAATTAAATTTTACATCACCCTCTGGCTGAGGTGGAAGCATCAATGCTTCAGGACCAGGACCGCCAGGTAATGAAGTTCCAGACATAATAGATTCTTCACGATTCATTGTTTCAGCAGTAATTGGAATTGTTGGTGTGCCTCGGCCAAGAGTTACCGCTCTATTTTGAGGAGCGCTTACGTTAGCTACAGCTGGCGCTGTGCCTTTCACGAAGCCACCTTGGCTGATTTGGTCTGTTAGAGCCTTGGTAGCACCAGAAGCTCCACCACCTGATGGACGCAATTGCATAGCCTTTTGAGCTTTCTTGCCACTTTGTCCACTACCACCCATAGGCGAAATTATATTTGGATTATACTGAGGCGCTGTAGGGCGTCTACCGCCACGATTTTCAACGGCCATTTGTATCCTCCTCAGGACTATAAGAATATTCTTCTGCTGATAACAGCATACCCTTGGCTAACCAAGGATTCATGTTTTCACTTACATCTGTCATAAGATAGCGTGTGCCTTCATAGTCACTCCACTCACTTACTAATACCCAACCAGTACATATCTGACTTTCTGAATCTTCTAACTCTTCAGCAAGTACTCTCATAGCCTTATCAACGGCTTGGGTAAACTTACTCATTTGAGTTGCTCTTCTACTTGGTACGGTGGTGCTGTGTATACACTAATTCGTGCAGCCACTTCCATTGCAGTGATGACATCACTACCCGCGTAAAGCGCTCCAAGAGCGTAAGAGCCACCGCTTCCGATTGCGTAGAATCCTTCTTCACTTTTCATTACCGCCAAATCTTGGTCAACATCAAATAGCTCACCACCTACTGCGATGAGAAATTGGAATCTTAATCCATCTTTATTTTTATCGTGAGGCTCATCAAAGTTATAACCATTATCCGTAAGACACTTACGAAGAGAAGGCATAGCCTTGACTATCATGTAGCGATAAACATCTTTCTTGTCTTTCGCTGAGAATACTGGTGGAATCCAAATGTTCTGGGCAATGTCGCAGGGTGATACTTCTCCTGCTCCTGCTATTAGTAACGCACCACGTAATGTAATCTTACGCATAAATGGATGTGAGTAAGATTTCCCACTATCATCTGTAATGCGACTGTCAGCAACAATGACAGACTTATCTTTATATTCAACTCCAATAATCGTTGTCATTGTCCCCTCCTAGATTATCTTCGGCGAATAGTTCTTACGCTTGCGTTAGCTTCTCCACCTGATGTTAATCCTGAAAGAAGACTCATAATATCTGGAGGTCCGCCTGCTTCTGGCTCTATAGGAATAGCGCCTCCTACTGGGGCGCCAGCGGGAGCAGGGGACGGTTGCTCAACCATCGGGGCACCAGCAGGAGGAACCTGTTCGACAGGTGCGAAGATTTCTTCAATCGCATCCTCTATCGCTTGTCCTTTTTGGCGAGCTCTAATAACCTGTGCAATCTTAGAAACTATCTGACTTGCATCGCCGCCGCCTGCGGCAATCTGTGGGATTGCTTGGGTGTATGCTTGTAGTGAACCAAGAAGAGCTGCACGCATATCTTCAATTTCAATTTTCTCAACTTCTTGACTTACGTTAACAGTGAATGGTAGTTCACGCATTGCCATATCCTTGGAGATTAATTTACCACCAAGTGCTTGTAGCATGAATATCAAACCTTGAGCTGGATTCAAACCAGCAAGCATACCATAACGTACATCTGCTGAGTAGTCGTTCTTAATGTCCTTCTTAGGAGAATATGTAATCTCGTAAGGAGCACCAGCATCTACGCCACGAATTGTCTTTTCTTCTGGGAAGATAGTCTCATCTACCTGGAAGCAAAGCTGAATGACGTCACGGAGGGCGCTAGCAAAGATTGCTTGTGCAGATTTGACCTGGGTATCGAAGGCACCCATGAGAGCCTGGACGCCCTGACCCGTGACAATCGATGCATTAATGTTACCTGTGCGTCCCTCAGGATAACGAGCGCCTACACGCATTTCTTGATTAAGCAGAGTCTGCTCTGTGAATGCGCCTTGTGGCAGGGTAAGTTCTACACGACGTACACCTGCTGGGTTGGATGTGCGGATAACCGCATCACCACCAAGCTGTAGCTCTTGTACATCTTGTGGAAGTACAATAGGAGCCTGTACGGATTTCTCTGCTGCCTCCATGGCAAGGAGTGCAAAGCGGTTGCGTAGCAACTGAATACCTAATATGTCATCAAACTGTCCACGCATCTCACCATCAATAGATGGTTTGCGGGCTACTACAATCATCATCTTACCAAGAGGATTCTTAGCTTGAGATAATAGAAGATTATTTTTATCTGGTAGATAGATTACTGATTGGTCTTTATCATAGTAACGAACCATCTCGATAAGAGAGTTTAAGTCTTGCTTGTATCCAAGTCCACCAAGGAGCGCACGCTCATACTCTGGGAATTGGGCGACAAGCTCGCCAAGGGTTAATGAGTAACGCTTAGCAAATGCTACGCATCTTCCATATCTATCAAATTCTGGATAGGAGCCAATTGGATTCTCTAAACGAATACGAGGAAGCTTAGCTTCTTCATCTAACTCAATAACAAATGGCAGGAAGCCGTAGGTTAGATACCAGTCCGCTCCCGAGTACATCTGTACAGACATGTCCGAATGAGCAAAGTAATTGCTTGCAATGCGAGTACGCTTGTCAGCAAAACTGCGAGCCCTGTCAGAAGTCTGATTCGCCGCGGAACAGTTGATTGCAGGCAAAGGCGCCATAACTTCAGATAAGTCTCTCGCAACAATATCAATAAAATTTGCAACGACATTTGCATCTACTCCATTTGGAAAGAAGTCAGGATACACGCTAGCAATCTGACCTTTACGGACAGAAAGGACGTCTTGATTACGAGCATCCCTATCTGAGTTACGATAGCGTAGCGAGTCAACTCGCGCAGCAATCTGTTCAATTGTAAGTGCCATTATATCCTATCGATTCTTTATTCCGTATGGTCCGCTAATTCCGCCACCTTTAAGTGGGAATGGCGCAGTCTTAATTCTTTTTATTTCTTTTGTTTTATCTTCAGCAATCCCTTTGCCTTTAGTCCAACCCATGCTTCTACGTAAGTCATCTACTATGCGTTGTGCTTCAGGAGTCATGCGGTTAACAGGGTTGACATTAGCAGCGCCATCAGAGCCCAAGCCACCACTAGTTCTAGGTTCTGACATGTTAGTTCCTATCCGTATGTCTGTTGCCATTGCTCTGCAACGGCTTCATCTAGGTTAATTGAGAATCTTCTTTCCGTCTGAGCACGAGTAGCCCATCGGTTTTGCATCCATTTAGCTGACTGTGAGTGTTGCTGCATCAATTCGCGGACGCGGATGACAGCAAACCAGAGAGCCATAACACAGTCTGTTGGGTTTCTAGTCTCAGGTTTCCAAGTAATCAATTGTTGCACAAGAGCCTTAAGCCCTTCGCTACCTTCATTGCTTGGTAGTTCTATTGAGTTGTTGTCTTGAAATCTTCCGTCTCTAAGGCTACCAAAAAGGCTTGCCATAGAAGCCACACCGAAAGAAGTATCCCATTTATTCTTACCAGTAAAGTGAGAGTTGAGTTGACAGCCATACATCGAGAGCCAGTTACGCAGTTCATCATCAAGGGCGTAGGCTTTCTGGTGGGCATTGATTTCAATTCTTAGTTCCTGCGGTTTGTATCTTTGTACCCAATCTTCTATAAGGGCACGAATCTTTGCTGGGCTGGGCTCTGTCATATTAACAGCATCTAGAACATAAATCATACTATCACTGCGATTATAAGTAATAGCTACTGCAGCAGTATTGCCAGTCATAGCTGGGTCTAATCCTATAACTGTATAGGCAGACTCTAAGTTGCTGGGGTGTCCTGGGACTCCTGGTTTAAGAGGGCCACGTTTTCGCATACCATTAACGCATCCTGCAATTGCTGCGGGTGAGAAGATTGAATCTTCGGTGACATCCTCTTGCTGGTAGACCATCGCCCATATGGAAGGTGCCACTTCACTACGCCTAGTAAAAAGTGAAGGACCGTCCCACTTAGGGTAAAGTCCCTCG
>Ga0255089_1000407_pt1 | contig 16328 bp, 10 predicted proteins | sample Colum_Miss_RepC__2_FD_188468 | JGI IMG/M metagenome (GOLD analysis project Ga0255089, IMG submission 188468) | Freshwater microbial communities from Columbia River, Oregon, United States - Colum_Miss_RepC_8d | ecosystem: Environmental > Aquatic > Freshwater > River | place: USA: Oregon... | reverse complement strand
CTCCCGTATCGTAAAATAATAAGTGATTAGCCAAAGTGCACGCTGGGGATCAAATGGTCAATAATCATTATGAAATCGAAAAACATCTCTGGGCCTTTGCCTATAATTTTCTGGCGAAAAGCAAGCTCAAGTCGTCGGAATACTCCGTGCAGAGGATGATTTTGTTACACTACGCCGACCACAAGTTTGCCCATGCTGGAAAGGAACCGTTGCTGGAGGCCACACCATGAACCCTCTTTTACAAAAGTTTGAGATGCTGGACGATGCCATGGCCGATATCCTGAGACAAAAAACCCCAGCGGAACGATTGCGGATCGGCGGGCGAATGTGGAAGTCTGCCCGTGTGATGCTGCGCGGAGCGATTCGCACCACCTACCCCGAATGGCCAGAAGATCAAGTGAATCGGGAAATCGCTCACCGGATCAGTCACGGAGCGATCGCCCATGAATCCGACTGAGTTAGAGCCCCACCAACTGATGCAGCGGTTAGCCGATTTCATGGAGACCCATGAAATTGCATACCATATAGTCGGCTCAATGGCAAGCATGGTGTATGGTGAACCCCGGTTTACGAACGATGTAGATATCGTCGTAGAATTACGGACTGAACATGTCCCCGCCCTGTGCGCAGCATTTGCTCCCCCGGAATACTATCTCGCCGAGAATGCCGTACACGATGCCATTGCACGGAAATTCCAGTTTAACATCTTACACCCGGCATCCGGACTGAAGGTGGACATCGTCTTGCCACACGACACGGAGTTCGCCCGATCGCAAGCAAAACGCATTCAGCGGATCTCCAGCCCAGGGGAGTATGATGCATGGTTTGGTTCCCCTGAGGATGTGCTTCTCAGCAAACTGGTGTACTTTCAACTTGGCGGGGGAATTAGCGAAAAACATCTGCGCGATATTGCCGGCATGATGAAAGTTTTACGAGAAAAACTGGATCGAGTGTACGTTTCGGAATGGGCGGCGAAACTGGGCGTGGCTACGGAGTGGATGCTGGTTCGCAAGCGCGTTGGTGAGGCATCCTAATGAATAAAGTTTTATAAGAATGTTATTGGTTGTATAACCCGCACTTGCCCTGTTTGAAGAATTAGCCTACGCCAGTTGCCCTTGCTTTAATGAAAATTTTTACAGCGTTAGAGTTGTAATTTAATGCGAAACGCCCGCAGGCTTATAGAAAAGCTGCGGGCGTTTTGTTTAATCTGCACTAAAGTTACTCGCGCGATTGTATCGAGGCGGTAAGCACTTTTTGGATTCGTTCCTGGCATTCATCCAAATGCGCCCTGCTTGCATCTTCAATTATCAAGGTTTTGTCTGCAAGAACAACGACAATGTTCTTTTGGATTTCCTTCAAATGCATTCTCGCAAGGCTTTTGCCATCTGAAATCCCGCCTGCATTCAGCACCAGGTCGGAAAGCGATTGCACATACTTCCTCTGCAAATTCCTTCGGATGATTGAAAGATTAACATCCTTTTTAGCTTGCTTAGGTGCATTGGCAACATCTAACCAAATACCATCGGTCAACGAGCGAAATACCTCACTCATGGCAAGGGGTTTATCGTTTGCTGCAGCCTTTGGGATGTTATTTTGGATCCTTGAAAGCGTTGCATTATTCAGGAACTGATTGATTGCAACACTTTGGATCGAAAGCACTTTTTGGTACAAGGGGAAATCCACGCTTGACATTACACGGTCGTTGCCCCAATGCATCCAGCGGTCTGCTGCCAGTTTGCGCAGCAACTCGGGTGGGAACGAAAATGCTGTATCTGAAAGTATGTTTTCCTGAACGAACTTCAGTGCATCGCGTTGCTTGGCGCCACTCACAGGGATAAATGGATCACGGGCACCTGGGTCGCCCCGATGATCTCGATGCATGAATTCGCCCCCAACAAAGTTAGAAGCCAGCGCACCTGCGTTGCCATACTGGTTTAATATGACAGAGAAAGCGGTGCGAACGCGTTGATAGCCTTCACCCGGTTCGATAGTTTTTTCTGCAAGTCCTTGCACGAGTTCCTTGGCAATCTGAACTCGCTCTTTAGCGAATAAAAGAGGATCTGCACCCAGATCCCAAACATTTACCAGTGGATCGGAACTTGCCATCATATCTTCATCAGTTGCGTAATCTTTGCCCGCATTTGGAGCAAGCTTGGCAATTTCACGAAGCTTTTCGACTTCCCCATCGGTGCCACCTGAAAGGGGTTTGTAAGCATATTCAATGGCCCAGTAATCATAGACGCCTAGGGTGTTGGTGTAGTAGTCACCTTGCTTTTTGCCCTTGGGCGCAATGTTTGTTGGCGCGTAATCCATAACCGATCCTACCAATCCTTGCTTTCGGGTAATGGTAGTATCATGAAGCTGATCGTTCTTTAAAAAGGTGCTGGCTTTAAAATTGTGCCTTAGGCCAAGCGTATGGCCTACTTCATGCATGGTCACTTCCTTGATGGCTTGGGTTAAAAGCTCTTCAGGGATTTTTTCGCCAGGCTTTAGCAAACTGCGATCCATCGAAGCCAGTGCTGCAAGGCTTAATTCGTGTTTCATATGCGAACTGCATTGGCATAGGCCATGCTGGCCTGCAAGTTCAATTGCACTTTTGCGATGGTCATCCGTGGTGTTTGCATTATTCCAGTTAAGGCCATCGCGGAAAAAGCCTGGTAGGGTGGGCGTCTGCAGGAAGTTCAAACCTTTGCGTGCTTCCATGATGGAACTCGCAGGTTCGTTATTTCCTGAATATACTTTTGCCTCCTGCCTCCAGAATCGAACCATGCTTGCATCGAAGATGATGTCTGCATCTAAAATTTCACCTGTCAAAGGGTTGGCCCGTGATGGCCCCATCGCAAATCCCTGATCGGTCGCAATCCACCTGAAAGTATTATAATTGATATCTTCGGGATCGAAATCTTCGTTCTCCTGTTGGCGTACTTCAATCGCATCGCGGAATCCAATTTTTTCAAAAGCCTTGTTCCACTCAAGAATCCCTTCCCTCACCGCAGCACGATATTCATCGGGAACTGACTTTTCAATCCAGAATATGATCTTCTTGCGTGGCGGAGAAAGCTTACCAGGGTTCTTTGGGTCTGCAGGCTCGGCTCGTTCTAATCTCCAACGATTTACATATCGAATGAATGTGGTATCCGTGTTTTCCGAGCTGAAATCCTTGATCGCACTAATGAAATGGCCCACACGGTCATCTGCAATTCGGGGCTGATAACCAATTTCTGAAAGCGCACAGATGCCATAATGGATAACGACATTTTCACCACGCGAGTCGATTACGTTATCGCCACTTCCTCCATGAAATCCGCGGTTGCGACCGCCCGTGTAAGTTGCGGAAACTTCAATCTCTATGTTCTTGGGGAAAGCCTTGACCTTGCTCCAAGTGCTTCGGGTGGGATCAAACATTCCCATTCCAAGTTGGGCAAAATCCGACATAAAGATATCATTGAGGTTGATGAGAACACTCTGCCTGCCTGGGTTGATGGAAATAATTCGCAATGCAAGCAGTGTGGAATCGGTGTAGGTGGTTTCCACAGCTTTGGCGGTGGGGGATCCTGCCTTGGCAGTGAAGCGAACATTTTTTCTCACCAAATGAACTTTATCGCCTACTCTTTTAAATGCTATAACCCATTGGTTGTCGAAATTAAGAGTATGACCACCCATACCAGCACCCCGGGCGATTGCGATGGGCAATAAAAAATTTCGTTCCATCTGATCTGGGCGGATTTCTGCGTAGAGCTTTTCTTCCTTTTGATGAAGTCGAAACAATCCTTCGTATTCTTTTGCTCCCTTTACGACTTTATCAAAATCCTCAAACTTCTTTTCCTGCGCATCACCCTGCCCCTTTGCATTTTCAGAATACATAAGCGGGATTGTTATAACTGCAAGAAGGAAAGCTAAACTAACTGATCTATAAAACATTACAATTCTCCAACTCTATTTAAAAGAAGCATCAATTATTTTAAAAACTGGAACTTTCAACATAGTTGGTTTACAGGGCAACCACAAGAGAAAATCACCCATTCTTACCCATTTAACCAACCGGAATAATCGTTAAAATCATAACAAGGTTAAATTTTAAAACTTCTAGAAGCCCGCGCTCTTTTAAGTCGATGTTATTACATCAAGCTTGATTTTATCTTACGACTGCGCTTGCAAAGAGGGCTTTTTCGATGGCTACCAATTTTACCCGGCGAACTATCTTGCAAGGCCTTGCTGTGGGGGCGGTTCCAGCACTTTTGCCTGCAAATGCTGAAGCTCGCATCAAACATGATGGCAAGGTGGTCGGGCTTATGTCGGGCGCCCGAGCCCTAGTTGAAACCCTGCTTGCAGAAGGTTGCGAATGCGTGTTTGGGATTCCCGGTGCTCAGGAAAACGAACTTTGGGATGCTATGAAATCCCGTGATCTTCCTTATTTGTTTGTCACGCATGAATTTTCCGCCTCAACCATGGCGGATGGTTATGCCCGAGCAACAGGCAAGCCCGGGGTGATCAGCGTGGTGCCTGGGCCAGGACTTACCAATTCACTTACAGGAATGGGCGAAGCTCTTTTAGATAGTATTCCCATGGTATGCATTGTCGGCGATGTCGCCCGGGGTGAAAAATACCGACCCTTTCAGGTCCATGAACTTCCCATGGAACAACTTCTTAAAGCTGTCACTAAAGAAGTGATTTCAGTAAGCACGGTGGATGAAATCCCTTGTGCAATCCGTACTGCTTTCATCAAATCAAAAGAAGGTGAGCCTGGCCCAGTCGGGGTTTTGGTTCCTTACAATCTCTTTATCGAAGCTACAAGGTTCAACAGCCATCCACTATCAAGCCCAGGCATTCCTTTCAATGAAGATTGTTTTGCAGAAGCTTTAAACTTGCTTAAAAACACAAATTTAAGAGTTGGAATATACGCTGGAATCGGGTGTCAGGATTTCTCCGATGAACTTACCACCCTTGCAGAGGTGCTGCAGGCCCCTGTTGCAACTAGTGTTTCAGGCAAGGGCGCAATCGATGAATGTCATCCGTTGGCAGTAGGTTGGGGCTACGGCCCACAAGGAACGCCCACTGCTGAAAAAGCCTTTATGGCTGTGGATTTAGTACTTGCCATCGGCGTCAAGTTCAGTGAAGTTTCCACCGCTTTTTATTCTCTTCCAGCTAAGCCCTACCTTATTCATGTTGATGCCAATGCAGATAACATGAACAAAATTAAAAAAGCAACCGTTGCGGTGCATACCGATGCAGGCTTCTTTATAAGAAAGCTTTTGGAAAACGAATCCTCTATCAGAAGAAATAAAAGCGAAAAGCTAACCTCTTGCATTGCTTCATGGAAGGCCGACGATACCCGGGCTAACGCTAAGCCAAATTCCAAATGTGGCATTGATCCGATGCAATTCATTCTGGCATTAAGGAAGTCGACAAAACCAGATGCTCTTACATATGTTGATGTTACCTTGAGCGAGCATTGGGCAGCAGAGGCGTTTACCACCCGCAGGCCCAGACACTATTTCAACCCAACTGATAATCAAGCGATGGGTTGGTCGATTCCCGCATCCATTGGTGGCCAGAAAGCTTTTCCAAACAGGCAAGTGGTAACTATCACCGGCGATGGATGTTTCTTGATGAGTGCGATGGAAATCTCGACAACGGCACGAGAATGTTTGCCCGTGAAGTTTTTCGTGCTCGATGATCAGACTTACCATTACATGCAAAAACTTCAGAAGCAAGCGTACTTGCGCACTACAGCAACTATTCTTGCACGCATGAATTATGAGGCTTTAGCAAAAGGGTTTGGCGTGGATTACCACGAGATAAAACCGGGCGATGATCTCGAGGCTTCGATTCAGATTGCTTTGGATAAAAAGGGGCCGGTGTTGACTCGGGTTATTACGGATTATGGTCAAAGACCTGTCCGATGGATTGATGCAGTCAAGGATCGCTACACCAAAGAGCTTTCCGGCAGACAGAAGTTGAAGTTCATTGCACGCATGGGCGCCCGTGCCCTCGACCTTAAAAAAGATAACGACTGATTTGGTTTTAAATATGACCACTTTAAGAACAAAACCCATCCTATCAATTAGGGTGGGTTTCTTTTTTACACGTATATAAATCAGCATGTTTGTAGCAGAATCGGAACGATTTCAAGAATCGTTGGTGAGTTCTTTCAAGGTGGTTTGCAGAACTGTGCCATCCGTGAACGGGATAAAAATAGATTTGTCCGCACCTTGATACGGTGTAGTGGAAGGGAACAACCCTTCCGGGAGATTGAATCCCGTTTTTAAAACCTTGCCCGTGGCTTCGTCGAGGAGAATGGTGTCTCCCGATTCGAGAAATAGCAAGATTTTTTGTTCAATTACAAAAGGTTTTACAAGTGGAGCAGAGGCAAGCGGTATATCCCAAAGTGTTTTTTCTCCAGTTAGATCAATCCAGAAAAATCTTCCAGCATTTGAAGCAATTGCATACCGGAGAGGGCGGTTGGCGCCTTGAACAATCCAACCTACTTTCGGTGTCACCTTTAAATCAAGGGTGTTCAATTTTTGGATAGCTCCATCAGGCTTAGATTCAAACGAAACGAATTGTCCCTGCGGGTCTAGGAAGATTCCAAGGGAACCTTTTTCTGTGGGTATGGACTCGAGGGAAAAGCATTGTGTGGGGGCGAAGTTTTGCGGTGCCTTGGTTTTTTCGAAGGTGGCATCAGCGATATTGTTCCAGCGAAAAAACGATATGCCATTGGTGCCATCCGAAAAGCAAAAGGTGTTGTAATCCAAGATTGCGATTTTGCATTGGGTGTTTTTGGCAACCTCAGGAGATTTCCAAGTGGGGCCGGTGGATAATATTGGCTTGTTATCTTTAAGCCAGATGCGTGCGATGCTTCCATTTGATAAAGGGATGAGAATCTGATTTCCCAGCGTTTTTGGAATCCCTGCAAAAGCGTGAGTTATCTCAGGAATATCAAGTGATTTAATATTTGGAGATTCATTATCGAAGCTAATGATTTTTAGAGTCACTTTATTTGAGATGGTATCTTGGAGGATTTGTAGTGCTGATTTTTTATCTTCCAATTGCAATAGATACGATAAGGTTTGCGAATCAGAGTTCAAGTTTCTAGCGATACATAAGGCGCCCTCGGCCCAGTTTGATTGCAATGTGATGGGGGGTAACGGGTTGTTTTTTGCAAGGAAAAGGTTGCCTGCATTGTCTGCAAGAAGGAGGAAGTTTTTTTCTGGTGTTAGAGAAATGGAAAGTGGAGCGCTTTCAAAGCGCGGCGAAAGCAGGGTTTTCCACAAGAGTTTGTTCTTTTGGGAATCGACCAATTGGGCGATGGTGGAACCGTTGGGCAGTTTCCCTGTAATGGCCCAGGCGTTTCTGGAAAGAGCGGGATCTTCTATCAGGGTTGGTTTTGAAGCTAGCGTCCCTGTTTGGTGAAAGGGAGGCTTAGAGTTTGTAAGTTTAAGCCCATCGCGCAAGTTCCATGCGAAAAATAGTTTGCAAAAGTGGCCATTATAAAGGATATCGGCTTCGGTTTCGTCGAAGGCAAGTACCTGGGATGTACCCTTTTTTTGTTTGAGTGATTCAAACAAATTGGCCAGAGGCTTGTTTTGGTTTTTGTCGTCGAAGAATGGCACGAGAGGTGTTTTTGTGGCTTCCTGGTTCCATGCGAAAAAGGAAAGATATTGTGATTCATCAAGAATCGCAAGCCTGTTTTGGTAGGGTACGGGTGGGTAAGACATTCTGCCAGAAAGAATAGTGCTATATATAGGATGCTTTATGTAGTTGTTTTGATTTGTGGGCAGTGGAAAAACACTCATTGTGGTAATCGGCCCTGGTTCTTCGATACTGAGAAGAATATGGCTTGGTTCTTTTTGGTTGGTTAAGAAGACAGGAAGAGGGGGAAATATCAGGGCACCAAATGCGTGGTTTGAAGCAATGATGCCTGTGCATTTTTTTGTGGCAAGATCTAGGCAAAGGACGTGCCCTGGGTCTGCGGGAATAAAGCCTGCGTTAGAATCATGCGGAACACAAAGAGGGTGAAGGAGGGCTTGCCCCAGATTCCAGCGCCCAAGGATATTCCCACCTGCCAATTCCACTTCAACCAGAAAGCCTTCGAGGCATGGTATCAAAGCTGTGTTATGCCAAAGGGTGATGCCAGCAAGGCAGGTTCCGCCCAAGCTCGTTTTCCAAAGGGTACCGCCTGATTTGTCGAGGGCAGATAGGCTTATTCCGTTATCTTCAAGTGTGATCAGGCTGGCATCTGTCGATTGATTGTGAGAGAATTCAAGAGGTGGGGATTCGACATCAACACCAAGCCTTTTGACCCAAATTACATTTCCTCGGGTTCGATCAAGTGCGTAAAGTATTCCATGGTTTAGGGCCAAAATGGGCGATTGAAGTTCTGGGGTCCAGTTGGCGATTCTTAGAGCTTGTTCAGGGTGTTGGAAGTATTTCCAGCCTTGGAGTAATCTTTGAGATGATGGGGATTGTTTTTCTTGGAGGTTGTTTTTTTCGTAAACGATGGAGAGTAGGTGTCTGGTTTTAGCGGTTTCAAGTGCGACCTTACAATCAGGTATATTGTTGGACTTTGGGTTTCGTAATAATTCTTGTTCCATGAAATATTGGATGGATTGAAATGCATTGTGGGCAGGCAAGGCCTCCAACTGTTTCAGTTGGGCAAGGAACCTTGCTTTTTCTTGTTCTTCAAGTTTCTGCTTGGCGATGATACTTCTTTTTTCTGCTATCAATGCTAATACCAATCCTGCCTCGTCTCCTGGGGTTTTCTTTTTTACGTTGTTTACCTCTACCTCTACCCAGTCTAATAGGGTGGGCTCTGAAATTGATTTCTCTAAAAGCGATTGCATCAACCCCAAGTATTGAAGCCAGGCAAAAGAAGAATGCTCTGAAGTCGTGAGTGGCTTAGTGCGAAGCTTTTCAAAAGTTTCAGAAGGGTTGTGCGATTCCGATTCCAACCCATTTCGTTGAGAGGCGATTTTCTCTAGAAACAAATATTCTTGATGCCAAGCGCTTTGTGGATGAAGCGAGGCTAATTCCTCGAATTTCACCGAAGCAAGCAGAAAGTTTTTCTCGCTGAGTTGCTCTTGGGCATAGTTGCGTTTCTTTTCTTCGGTTTCTAGCTTTGCGACATCAATGAAAAGCCAAGCAGCGGTTAGCGCCAGCATTGCCAGAACAAATAAACCGGAAACGATCAAGAGTGGGGCAATGGATGAATTTTTGGGTGCCTGTGGGATTGGCACGATTGTAGCTGCTGGTTCTTCGGAAGGCAGGATGTTTGTTTCGCCATTCTCGGTTTCAGGCTCCGTGAGGTTGAGAGAGGTTTTTGGTTGTACCGGTGGTTCATGGTCTCTGAAAATGGTGACTTTAGGAACAGTGGTGTTTAAGGGTGGCTGGCCAGCAATAAGCGTAACACGGGGTGAAATATTTTTTGGGGTAGATCCAAGCCGAGTGGCTTGAGGGTCGGTGTCTTCTTTGATCGGTTCGTAAAAAAACCATTCGCCACACGTGCATTCATGATAGTGCGATTGTTGCGGGTACTTAAGCCGGATGCGCACCCCGCAAGCAGGGCAATTAGTTTTCTTCGGGTATTTCGTCATGCAGCACCAAAGACTAGCAGCTTGTAAAGTTTTATTTTACACTAGGCTCTTAAAGATTACATCTTATTTAGATTGGATAATAGTATGCCACACGATGTTATTTTAACAGAAGCAGAACGAGAAAGCGCTTTAACTACACCATCCGAGGCCCTGATAAGGCAGATGAAAGGGATGGCTGGCACGCTGATGATAGTCGGTGCTGGGGGAAAGATGGGGCCGACGCTTGCGGTTTTAGCTGCCCGGGCGGTTGCAGTTTCAGGTTCCAAGTTGAAGATCATTGCAGTCAGTCGCTTTTCAGATCCCGCCCAAAAAGAATGGCTCCAAGGTCGTAATGTATCGACCATCTCTGCTGATCTTTTGAATGATGCGCAAGTCAAAGAATTGCCCGATGCTGATTTTGTGGTTTCTCTTGCGGGCAAAAAGTTTGGTACCTCGGTGGACCCTTCGGAAACTTGGGCGGTTAATTGTCTTGCCAGTGCCTCGGTATGCAAACGATACCGGGGATCAAGCATCGTTGCCCTATCCACTGGTAATGTATACCCTGTTGTGCCCATTAATTCTGGTGGTTCCAACGAAGATGATCCGTTGATTGCAACAGGGGAATACTCTGCTGCTGCAATTGGTAGAGAAAGAGTGCTGCAATATTTTGCAACGCATCAGGGGGTAAAGATTGCAATCGCCCGGCTTAATTATGCTGTTGATATGGTGTATGGCGTGTTGGTTGATATTGGTCGAAAAGTTTTGGAGGGCGAGCCAATTGATCTTCAGATGGGTTATTTAAATTGCATCTGGCAAGGTGATGCGAACGAAGCGGTGTTAAGGTTGCTACCGCATGTGCAAAGCCCTGCGAATATTTATAATCTTAGCGGGCCGTTGCTATCTGTAAAAAAGATCGCGCTAGAGTTTGGGGATCATCTTAAAATAACTCCCCGGTTTTCGGGTGTTGAAAATAGCGGATCTTTGCTAACCAATAGCGGTAAGTTGAATCGGTTACTTGGAGAGCCCGCCACTCCTATTTCAACGGTGATTAAGTGGACTGCGCACTGGCTTAAAAATAATGGAAGAAGCTTGGGCAAGCCCACCAAGTTTGAAGTTTCGGATGGCAAGTATTAAGGGTGGTCGACGATTACCAGATTATCGCGGTGTATGACCTCTTCGTAGGGAAGGATGCCCAGAAGTTCGATAATTTTGTCGGACTTTTTACCTGCGATTTTAGCGATATCGGTGGCGGAGTAATTTGAAAGCCCCCTGCCAAACTCTTCGCCTTCAAGATTGCAAAGCGAGACAACCGCCCCCTTATGGAAGGTACCGCTGACGCTTGCAACGCCTATTGGCAGCAGGCTTTTGCCCTTGGAACAAAGTGCGACAAGTGCCCCAGCATCTAGAATAATCTTACCTTGTGGGCGGGCAGCCCATCCCAGCCAGCGCTTCCAAGCCGTCATGTTTTGATCTGCTGCAAGAAACAGCGTGCCTATTAGGTCCCCCGCAAAGATACTGTCAAGTACTCCGGGTATGGATCCATTCGCCATAATTACCGATTCGCCCGCCATGGTTGCAAGCCTTGCAGCTTTGAGTTTGCTTTTCATGCCACCAGATCCGAGGCTGCTTTTCGTCACCCCTGCCTTTTCAAGAACATCTTTGTTGATTTGTTTGACCGTGTGAACCAAAGAGGCGGTGGGGTCGGTGTTGGGATCTGCAGAATATAAGCCATCAACCACGGTAAGGAGAATAAGTAAGGGCGCCTGAATCAAATTGGTGACCAATGCCGCAAGGGTGTCGTTATCACCAAAGCGGATTTCTGCAACGCTGATGGTATCGTTTTCGTTGATGATGGGGAGGCAGTTAGATTCAAACAAAGTAAGGATGGTATTACGCACATTGAGATACCGGGTGCGGTTATCAAAATCGCCCGCAGTAAGAAGTATCTGTGCGGTCGGTATGCCATACCTTGCAAGGGAATCTTCATAGGCGCGCATTAGGAAGGATTGGCCAACTGCAGCGCAGGCCTGAAGATGCCTGAGGTCGGTTGGACGTTGTTTAAGGCCAAGGCGACCCATGCCCGCACCGATAGCACCCGAACTAACAAGGGCGACTTTTTTCCCTGCTTGTTTCAGTCTGAAAATCTGGTCTGCAAGGCTGTGAACCTGGTTGGGTTCGAGGGTGCCATCGGCCTGGGTTAAAACATTGGTTCCAACTTTAATTACGATGGTTTCTGCGTTTTTCAGAATTTCTTTTCGTTCGGCGTCCATGTTAAGTGATTCGGGAAAGCCCGGCTTTCAAAGTATTTTCAGTATTTATGAAACTAAACAACCACTGCCTTCGTCTAATATATAAGTTCAAAAGCGAGCGTCAGGTTTGACCTTTGCCCTTGGAACGCTTATACTTGGATATCGCCTTGGTTTGGAGAGTCTGGGTTTTGATAAACCGGAAGTGCTTTTTTCCTACTTGACGGAGATTTTGCATGAGCCTCCGTTTACCGCTGATCCCAATGATACTTGCATTGGTGGGTAGTCTTTTTGCCTCATCCTCGCTTTATGCCTTTGATTCAGAAGAAGATTTGCTCCTATTGGAAAAAGCTCGAAAAAGCGAAGCATCTGGTGCCTATTCCCGTGCCGCTAATTTCTATGCGGAATACCTTCGTAAAAATAGAGATGATCTGGAAGTCAGAGATGCCTTTAATCGCATAGGCAGAATCCAGCAACAGCAGGTGCGGCTTAAAGATGAACAGTACCGAAAAATTGTGGTCGCTCTTCGCCCTAGCCAAGTGATTGATCTTTGCATTTATATCGCAGAGGTGCTGGGGGCAAACTATGTTGAAGCCGATCGTGCCCGCCCCGAAATACTTTTTCATCATGCAACCGAAGAAGTGCTCCTCCTGCTTAGAACACCTAAACTCTTAACTCCAATCCTTGGGACTTTAAATTCTGAAGCTGCAAAAACTATCGAGCAACGCATTCTACAACTCCGCAAGCAGCCTATTCAAAACCTAGCTGAATTACGAGAAACCCTTATCGAATTAGCAGGCGAAGTGCGTAACTCCGGCTGGTCTGAAAACACCACTCGGGCCTGCAACCTAATTATTCTTGAATGTGCTCATGGGGCCTGCCATGGCCTTGATCAATTCACTCTTTTATTCACCCCATCCCAAAAAGTTGCTATCGACGCCTCTTCTGCAGGTAGACAATCCGGTATTGGTTTAACCTTAGTGCCTTCCGGCTCTTACTATGAAGTTTCTCGAATCATCCCTGGCAGCACCGCTGAAGAAGCGGGCCTTCTTAAAGGCGATTTGGTCATTTCCCTTCAAGGGATTCCTGCTGCAATGATTTCTCCAGCACAAGTTCATGCCCTACTTACTATTCAAGCAGGCCAAGAAATCGAATTGCAAGTCCAACCCCAAGGCATGAGTACCATCACCGACCTTAAACTTCGTAGCCGAATGCTTCTTATCCCCAGCGTTGACTGGGAAGTGCTAAATCCAATGAATGCTGACCCGATTGGAATTGTTCGCATTTCTTCTTTTCGAAGCACTACCACCAATGAATTCCGCGAAGCTTTAGCTCGCTTGCAAACTCTTGGTATCCGTGGGCTTCTTCTCGATCTCCGGGGAAACCCAGGTGGCGCTTTTAAATCCGCCCTTAGCTCTGCTGATCTTTTCCTTGAAAGTGGCACCATTGTTCATGCGGAAGGACAGGTAAAAGAATTTAACAAATCTTTCACTTCGACCGGGCAAAATCCTTTTCTACTTCCCACCGTTATCATGGTTGATGAAGATACCGCAAGCAGTGCCGAGATTCTTGCAGGCGCTCTGCAACTTAATGGTAAAGCTAGGATCGTTGGCAATCGCACTCGCGGGAAGGGCTCCGTTCAGTGCCTTATTCCGATTGATAAAGCACCCTGGGACAAACTTCCGGGAGGTGTCCAGTTAACCGTTGCAAAGCTTCGACTTCCCACAGGCCAAACCTTTGAACGCGGCCTTTCTCCAGATGTAAAAGTTGAGGGCGATGCGAATGCAGTTTACACCGCAGCTAAACTTGAACTTCTTCGCCAACTAGTAGGCAAAATGAACGACCCTAACCCCTAAGTTCAATAGATTTCCAAAATCGTTGTTATTTTTTCTTTCCTAGCTCAAGCCCTTCTTCTAATTAGCGGTGGATCTTAATTCGCTGGTGCTGGAACCTCAGATCATTAATACATGGTCGATTTACTGTTTGTATATTTCAATGAATAGGGTAGACTTATAATCCTCACCTTTAATGGTTCGTATGCGTAGGTTTGTACAAGGAGTTATGCATTGCCCCCCACCCCAAGCTTGCTTAGGCGAGACTTTTTAAAACAAATAGCCATCGGTTCAGGGTCATTTGGCACTTACATAATGCCAAGGATCGCCAGAGCTGTCGAAACCTCCAAGGCTCGTTCTTGTATCTACATTCTTTTGCAAGGTGGTTTATCTCCGTACGAATCATTCGATCCAAAGCCAGATGCCCCTGCAGAATATCGCGGGGAGTTTAAGCATGCCAGCACCAGCGTACCGGGCGTAATCTTCAGCGAACACATCCCTCTACTTTCACAACGATTAAAAAACCGCTTTAGCATTGTTCGCAGCGCTTATCACCCATCCCCCAGCCATAATGAAGCACTACACATGGTGCTAACAGGATGGCCCTGCCCTGATGCCTCGGTGGAAAAGAAAAACCGCAATGAAAACCCCGGCATAGGGTCGGTGATAGCCAAGCTTCGTGCGCCTAATAAGCCTGGCTTACCTGCCTATGTATGTATTCCGCATAGTGGCCAACTGGGCAGTCGTGTTCATTATGCTTCCGCATCTTATTTAGGTTCACGGTACGAGCCACTTGATTCTGGAATGGTGCCAGAAAGTGCAACCGAGCTATACAAACTGCCTTCAGATTTAGGGCCCAACCCTGCGATACCACGGGTGCGATTGCGCGATAGAATTGCACTGCGAAACCAAATAAGTGCGAGTGAAGATGAATACTTGAAGCAAGCATACGAAATGCTGAATTTAGATTCTGCTGCCCAAGCCTTTGATTTAAATCGTGAACCTCTTGCAATGCGCCAGAGATATGGCGCCAACGGGATGGGCCAACAAGCTTTGCTATCGCGCAGACTTGTCGAAGCGGGCGTACCCTTCACCTTGGTAAACTTTTCACTGAACCAAGTGAAAGGCCAGGATTGGGATACCCACGAACAAAATTTCAAGCTGATGAAGAACGATTTGTTACCGCCAATGGATCGTGCGGTAAGCGTATTGCTAGATGATCTTTCCGAACGAGGGCTTTTGGATAGCACCTTGGTAGTGGTATCGGGCGAGTTTGGCCGTACACCAAAGATTAATCCCAATGCAGGTCGGGATCACTGGCCCAATGTTTTTTCAGTATTAATGGCAGGAGGCGGAATTAAGCCGGGAATCGTATTAGGCTCGAGTACCCAGAACGGTGCAGAGGCTCGGACCCGCCCTGTTCATATGTACGAAATACTAGCAACTATCTATCAGCAGTTAGGGGTTTCCACTGATGCGATTTTCCACGATCTCTCAAACAGACCCATGCCTGTGCTTAGTAAACCCATGCGTGCAGTAGAAGAACTGCTTTAATTGAGTCCAAAACTCAAATCGCCTTTTTAACTTCGATTGATTCATTGCTACCATAGCGGGCAAACCAAATACTGCCCAATATGCCGAACACAAATGCAACCTTGAGGTTTAGTTCGGGGGAATGTTGCCATAAGAGTGCGCCACCAAACGCAGCAAAAGCAACTAGCACATCGCGAATGAGATAATACAAACCAAACATGGCGGCTTTACGGCCTTCAGGCGCCAGATCCATGATCAAGGCTTTGCGCGTAGGTTCTCCAAATTCTTTCAAACCACGAACTACGAAGGCAACCAATAAAAGATCAAACGAATGCGAATATAAAAGCACAAGAGGGAAACAGGTGAAAAACAGAAAGGTGATCAGAACAAAACGCTTCTTGCCAAAGCGATCTGCAAAATACGCCACCGGAAAATAAATGATCACTGCAGTGATGGATTCAATTGCAGAAAGGAAACCAAAGGTTAATTCTGAAACTGGTTGGGCAATGAAACGCGTGGCCCAGATTACAACAAAGGCATCTGGAATTCGTTCGCAGAAGCGAATGAGGATATCTGAAAGAAGAAGATTTCTGAGAGTGACTGGCATTTCATGCCAAAGCTTGATTGGGCTGGCTTCTGCAACTTTTTGATGCTTGGAATCATCTGCAATCATCACCTGCTGTAAGATGGATGCAATCAATGCAAGAATCAATGCAAGTACAAATGCAGCCCGCACCCCAGCTTCCACACCCCATGCTGCGATGCAGGCGCCACCAACAATTGGGCCAAGGATCTTTGGCACCCGCCTAACCAATGCCAAAACGGAAACCCCCAGCGTTCGCCTATTCTTCGGAACGATTTTCGAAAGCAACTCCATGGTTGCGGGAAGTGAAATAGCAGACCAAGAAATAAAAAACATGGCTCCCACAAGCACCGCCCACCATGTTGGAATGAAAATCACACAGAGATACCCTAGCATGGAAAGAAAGTTGAAAAACAACAGCGCACGCTTGGTGCCAAGGCGATCGCTTAAATAACCACCGGGGAAGGAATAAAGTGCAGAAAGAAGATCATCCATCGCTGCAAGTAACCCGATTGCCAGAATTGCAGTAGAAGCCTGGGTAAGCTCTTGAAGGTAAAGCGGA
>Ga0255089_1000404_pt1 | contig 16499 bp, 12 predicted proteins | sample Colum_Miss_RepC__2_FD_188468 | JGI IMG/M metagenome (GOLD analysis project Ga0255089, IMG submission 188468) | Freshwater microbial communities from Columbia River, Oregon, United States - Colum_Miss_RepC_8d | ecosystem: Environmental > Aquatic > Freshwater > River | place: USA: Oregon... | reverse complement strand
TGGTGGCGGCGACCGACTACGACGCGGCGCTGGTGCAAAGCGCGGCGCTGCGCAGCGAGCCGATGCCCGAGCGCTCAGCGCCGATGGCATCGCCGGCCAGCCCGCCGCCACTGCCGGCATCGCAGGCCGCCACACTGCGCCAGACCACCGAGCGTCCGCCGTCGCCTCCGGCACCGAACGCGCCGCCACCGCGCAGTCCGGCCGCCGCGCTGCCGGTGACCCCGCCGCCGCCGGAGCCCTTGTCGGCCGTCGCGGCCGCCGCGGCACTCGGCAACGATCAGCTCAGCCGCGAAATCCAGACGCTGCGCGCGCTGCTCGAAGAACAACTCGCTGGGCTGCGCTGGGGCGACATGCAGAAACACCGCCCGCGCCAGGCCGCTGCGCTGCGGGCCTTGGCCAACCTGGGCATCGAGCCAGATCTGGCGCGGTCGATCGCCGAAGAAATGCCCGAGTCCGCCGACCCGGAACGCGCTCGCTTCCTGCCGCTGGGCCTGCTGTCGCGGCGCCTGCCGGTCAATGCGGCCGACCCGATTCTCGACGGCGGCATGATCGCGCTGGTGGGACCGACCGGCGTCGGCAAGACCACGACGATCGCCAAGCTCGCCGCACGCTACGCCGCTCATAACGGCGTCCGCGATATCGCGCTGGTCACCGCCGATCACTACCGGATCGGCGCTCAGGAACAGCTCTACACCTATGCCCGCCTGCTCGGCGTGCCTGTGCATGCGGTCGGCCCTTCCGACAGCCTGCCGACGCTGCTGGCGCGTCTGTCGGATCGCAAGCTGGTGCTGGTCGACAGCGCCGGCCTGTCGCAGAACGATGCGGCGCTGGGCGGCCAGATCGAGCAACTCAAGTTGTGCGGCCCATCGCTGAAGACCTGGCTGGTGATCGCCGGCAATGCCCAGCCCGGCGCGCAGGCCGACGCGGTCGAGCGCTTCGGCGCGGTCGGCCTCGACGGATGCGTGCTGACCAAGATCGACGAAGCGCACCGGATCGGTGGCGCCTTGTCGGTGGCGATGCGTACGCGCTTGCGGATCACCTACTTCACCGACGGGCAGCGTGTGCCCGAAGACCTGCACCTGGCGCGCGCCGACCGGCTCGTGCTGCAGGCCACGCAACTGGCGCGACGCTCGGCGGCCACCGTCGACGAATCCCTGCTGATCGCCGGATTTGCCGGCGGCTTCGGGGCCAGCGCCGGCAATGCGAGCCGCGCCAATGTCTAACCCGACCCCGATGAGTTCCACTGCATTCGAAGACCAGGCATCGGGCCTGCGTCGCCTGCGACCGCTACGGCCCGTGCAAGTCATGGCGGTCAGCAGCGGCAAGGGTGGCGTCGGCAAGACCAGTGTCTCGGTCAATTTGTCGATGGCGATGGCGATGGCGGGAAAGAAAGTCGTGCTGCTCGACGGCGATCTGGGCCTGGCCAATGTCGACGTGATGCTTGGACTGCAGCCCAGCTACAACATGGCCAACGTGCTGGCCGGCGAATGCACGCTCGACGACACGCTGATCGAAACCGCGCACGGCTTGTGCGTGGTGCCGGCATCCAGCGGCAAGCGCCACATGGCCGAGCTGACGTCGATGCAGCATGCCGGCATCGTGCAGGCATTTTCTGATCTGCGCCGGCCGCTCGACGTGCTGGTGGTCGACACCGCAGCCGGCATCGCCGATTCGGTGATCACGCTGAGCCAAGCCAGCCAGCAGGTGATCGTCGTCGTCACGCAGGACCCGTCGTCGATCACCGATGCCTATGCGCTGATCAAGGTGCTCAACCGCGGCCATGGCGTCCAGCGCGTGCAAGTGCTGGCCAACATGGTCGCCAACGAAGCCGAAGCGCAGGAAATCTTCGAAAGCCTGCGCCGCGTCGCCGAGCGCTTTCTCGACGTGACGCTGAGCTACCTGGGCTCGGTGCCTCAGGACGAATGGCTGCGCCGCGCGGTACGCCGACAGCGCGCCGTCGTCGATGCCTATCCCAATTGCCCGGCCTCGGCCGCGTTCCACTCGCTGGCCAAGAAGGCGCTGGCATTCGGATCGCCGCAAGGCGCGCGTGGGCATCTCGAATTCTTTGTCGAACGACTCGTCCAGAGGACCGCCGGATGAACGCCAGAAACTGCTACACCACGACCACGCGTGCCGTCGATCCCCGCTCGGAGGCCGGGCTGGTGCAACAGCATGCCGATCTGGTCAAACGCATTGCGTTTCATGTCGCAGCGCGTTTGCCCGCGAGCGTCGATGTCGAAGATCTGATCCAGGCCGGCGTGATCGGTCTGCTGGAAGCGGCGCGGCACTATAACGGTGAGCGCGGCGCTTCGTTTGAAACCTACGCCGGCATCCGTATCCGCGGCGCGATGATGGACGAGCTGCGCCGCGGCGACTGGGCGCCGCGCTCGGTTCATCGCCGTCACCGCGAGATCAGCGGCGCGATGAAGACCATCGAGCAGCGCGTCGGTCGTGAAGCTCGCGAAGACGAAATCATCGCCGAGTTGAAGCTGACACCCGAGGCCTACCGCGCGGCATTGCAGGACGCGGTTCAGTGCCAAGTGCTATCGCTCGATGAGCCGCCCGAAGGCAGTGACGACCCGTTCGAAGCGGCCGATCCGAACGAGAACCCGCTGCAATCGCTGGAGCGCGACGAGTTCCAGATGCGGCTGGCGCGTGCGATCGCCACCTTGCCCGAGCGCGAAAAGCTGGTGCTGTCGCTGTATTACGACGACGAAATGAACCTGCGCGAGATCGGCGCGGTGCTCGAGGTGTCCGAAAGCCGCGTTTGTCAGATTCATGGCCAAGCACTGCTGCGAGTCAGAGCACAGTTGCAGGACTGGGCCGCTGCCGACCAGAAGCCCAAGTCACGTCGTAGCGCCGATAAGGCGACCGACAAGTCCGCAGCCAAGTCTTCCACGCTGATGTCGCAACAGGCACGTGCGGCCTGACCCCAACCTTCCTTCATCTAGACCGACCGCCAAACGCCATGGACAAGAACGCCAAGATCCTGATCGTCGACGATTACTCCACGATGCGTCGCATCGTCAAAAACCTGCTGCACGACCTGGGATATGCCAATACCACGGAAGCCGATGATGGCCGCACCGCGTGGCCGATTCTGCAGGCGGGCGACTTCGACTTCGTCGTCACCGACTGGAACATGCCCGGCATGACCGGTATCGATTTGCTGCGCAACATCCGCGGCGACGCCAGGCTGGCCAAGACGCCGGTGCTGATGGTCACGGCCGAAGCGCAGCGTGACCAGATCATCGAGGCTGCCCAGGCAGGTGTGAACGGCTACATCATCAAGCCGTTCACGGCCGTCACGCTGAAGGAGAAGATCGACAAGATCTTCCAACGCGCCGCGACCGCCGCATAAGGGATATCGACATGAACTCGATGGCCGATATCAACAACAAATCCAACAGCGAGATGGCCAGCCGCCTGCGTGCGGCATTGGTGGCGATCGAGCATGACGATGCCGAGGCGCTCGACACCGCCGTCAACAGCATCCTGGCGACGGTACAGCGGCCGCTGGCGATGGGCGTGGCGCGCTTGGCGCGCGACGTCCGCCAGACGCTGCAGGAACTCGATCTCGATTCGCGGATCGTCGATCTGGCCGAAGGCGAGATCAAGGACGCGCGGACTCATCTGGACCACGTCGTCAAGATGACCGAGGAAGCGGCGCACAAGACACTCGACCTGGTCGACGACAGTCGTCGCGTGATCGACCTGATCGCGGCGCGGCCCGAGTGCGCCTCGCTGGCCGAGGAGCTGGCCGGCCTACGCCGCAACATGACCTCGCTGGCCATGGCCCAGGAGTATCAGGATCTGACCGGACAGCTGATTCGTCGCGTGATCGGCCTGGTGCGCAACGTCGAAGTTGCGCTGGTGGACCTGGTGCAACTGGCACGTCCGGCGCTCAAGGATCACTCGCGTGCGCCGATACCGTCATCAGAGGCGTATCAACCGCTATCAGAGCTCAAAGGCCCGGCGGCCGCCGTGTCGGCCAGCCAGAGCGACGCCGACGCTTTGTTGGCCGACCTCGGATTCTGATCAGGATCGCAGACACACATGGGTATCGAACTCGACAGCGAATTGCGCGACGACTTTCTGACCGAAAGTCGCGAATTGCTGCTGCGCTTGTCGGAGCAGCTGGTCGATCTGGAACGTACGCCCGACGATCGCGACCTGCTCAATGCCGTATTTCGCGGGTTTCATACGCTCAAGGGCAGTGCCGGCTTCTTCGAACTAAACTCGGTGGTCAGGCTGGCGCACTCGGCCGAAGAGATTTTCGGTTTGCTGCGCACCGGGCAGTGCAAGCTCGATGCGTCGATGCTCGACTCGATACTCGAAGCGCTCGATGGTCTTCGCGAGATGCTCGAAGCGGTTGCTGCCGATCGCGAACCACCGGCGCCGAATCCGGATCTGCTGGAAGTACTCGAATTCATCGCGGTGGCCAACGGCGCCGGCTCGGCATCGGCTGCGCATGATGCGCCGGCCGTCGAGGTCACGGCTGCCGGCATTCCCGGTGATCCGTTCAGCGACGATGAGTTCGAAGCGCTACTGAATCAGCTACAGGGCACCCCGTCGACCCCCGCGCCGGTCAGCAGCGCATCGTCCGCACCTGCTGTAGCACCGCCGCCTGCTGTACCGGTGCCGGCCGCATCGCCGCCACGCTCGACGTCACTGGCCACCGCAGCGCCGACGGCTGCGGCGGAGCACGCCCATGCAGCGCCCGATCCCGAGCAGGCCTCGGTCCGCGTCGATACACAGCGTCTCGATCAAGTGATGGACCTGCTCGGTGAACTGGTGCTGGTGCGCAACCGGATCAAGTCGCTGAGTGCCGTCGAGCCGATCAGCAGCGAAATGCGCAAGGCGATATCCGAGCTGGACGTGACCACGTCCGGCCTGCAGAACCAGGTGACGCGGATGCGGATGCAGCCGATCCGCAAGCTGTTCTCACGATTTCCGAAGCTGGCGCGAGATACCGCGCGCAAGCTTGGCAAGATGGTCGACGTCGAACGCGTCGGTGAAGACACCGAACTCGACAAGACGCTGATCGAGCTGCTCGGCGATCCGCTGATGCACATGGTGCGCAATGCAATCGATCACGGTTTGGAGATGCCCGAGACGCGGCTTGCCGCCGGCAAGCCGGCCGGTGGCCGTGTCGTGCTGTCGGCCGAGCAGCTCGGGGGGCAGATCGTCGTCGCCATCAGTGACGACGGCGCGGGCATGGACCCGGACAAGCTGCGCAAGAAAGCCATTGAAAAGGGCTTGATCGATCCGGTCGACGCAGCGCGCCTGAATCGTGACGAATGTCTGCAGCTGATCTTCGTGGCCGGCTTCTCGACCAAGGATCAAGTCAGCGATCTGTCCGGCCGCGGTGTCGGTATGGATGTGGTGCGGTCGAATATCCAGGCACTCAACGGCGTCGTCGCGATCGAATCCGAACTCGGCAAGGGCAGCACGATCCGGATGCGCCTGCCGTTGACGCTGGCAATTCAGCCGGTGCTGATGGTCGAGCGAGGCCGGCGCTTGTTCGCGCTGCCGCTGCAGGCGGTACACGATGTGTTCAAGCTCGAAACCGCCGTCATCGGCCGAGCCGACAATGGCTGGGAGGTTGCACCGTATCGCGATGCGCAGCTGCGCTTGATTCGGCTGTCCTGTTGGCTCGGAGCGGCCGACGCTGCTGCGGACGAGGAGGTCGATCAACATATCGTCGTCGTGCTGATTGGGAGTGATTACTACGGACTCGTCGTCGGTCGCGTACGCGGGCGCGAAGAGATCGTCGTCAAGCCGCTGGGACGGATGCTCAAGGGCTTGTCCGGCGTTGCGGGTGGCACGGTGACCAGCGATGGCCGCATCGCGCTGATTCTCGAACTGCCCGGCCTGGTGTCGGCCTACGAACGCGCCCACATCACCGGAGCTCGTTGATGGATATTCTCAGCGTCATATCGGCGGTGCTGGCCTTCGTCGTGCTGATCGTCGGCACGATTCTGAAAGGCGCCAACCCGATGGCGCTGCTGTCGCCGGCGGCCTTCATCATCGTGATCGTCGGCACGCTGTCGTCGGTGATGATGCAGATGCCGATGAAGACCTTCGTCCACGGCTTGAAGCTGGGCAAGTGGATCTTCAAGCCGCCGACCACCAACGGCGCCGAGCTGATCGCCAAAATCGTCGAATGGAGCAACGCGGCGCGCAAGCAGGGCTTGCTGGCGCTCGAACCGATCGTGGAAACCGAGTCGGATCACTTCATCAAGAAGGGTTTACAGATGCTGGTCGACGGTGCCGAACCCGAAGTGATCCGCGGTACGCTCGAAGTCGAGCTGTCGGTGTCGGAGCATCACGATTTGGCCGGCGCCAAGGTGTTTGAAGCTTTCGGCATCTATGCACCGACGCTCGGCATCATCGGTGCGGTGATGGGCTTGATGGCGGTGATGGCCAACCTGGCCGATCCGTCCAAGCTCGGTCACGGCATCGCGGCCGCATTCGTGGCGACGATCTACGGCATCGGCTCGGCCAACATGTTCTTTCTGCCGATGGCGGCCAAGCTCAAGTCGGTGATCGGCGATCAGACCCGTGTGCGCGAGATGATCATCGAAGGGCTGATCGGCATCAGCCAGGGTGACAACCCGCGCAATATCGAAGTGCGCCTGCAGGGTTACCTGCACTGACCGTGCGGCGTCGCTGTCGTCGACGCCACTGCCGAACGAGTCGATCCCATGGCCCGCAAACAAGCCCACGAAGACCACGTCAACCACGAAGCATGGGCGATCCCGTATGGCGACATGCTGGTGCTGCTGCTGGCGCTGTTCGTCGTGATGTACGCGGTGTCGTCGGTCAATGAAGGCAAGTACCGCGTGCTCGCCGACTCCCTGCAGGCCGAGTTCAGCGGCGCGCCGCGGTCGGTCAAGCCGGTGCAGATCGGCGGTAAACAAACCGGCTCGGAGCCCGACAGTCGTTCCAGCGTGATGCGACAGCGCGCGGCGCAAACGGCCGGTGGACCGATGGCGCGCAGAGCCGATGCGACGCAGACGATACGCGAGCGGTTGCCGATGCCGCTGCGTCCTGCTGCCCAGCCGCTCAAGCCGCCCAGTCAGTCCGGTAGTGGCTACGGCAACGGCAATGGCCCGGCGATGTCGGAACGGCGTGCGCTGCAGAAGATGGGCGACGAAATCGAAGATGCCCTGGGCACGCTGGTCAAGCAGAACCTGGTGCGCGTGCGCGCCAGCGAGGACACGCTCGAAGTCGAGATCCGCGCCGACATCCTGTTTCCAAGCGGCTCATCGCAGTTCGTCGGTCAAGCCAGCGGCTTGCTCGGCCGCGTCGCCGACATCCTGAAGCGATTCCCGAACCCGATGCGAGTCGAAGGCCATACCGACGCAATACCGATCGCAACCTCGGTGTTCCCGAGCAACTGGGAACTGTCGTCAGCGCGCGCGGCCAGCGTGGTCCATCTGTTCGTTCGTGAAGGCATCGAGCCGGAACGGCTCAGCGTGGCCGGCTACGGCCAGTATCGGCCGGCGGCTTCCAACGACAGTGTCGAAGGGCGCAATCGCAATCGTCGCGTGGTCGTCGTCGTACTGGCACGCAACAACGAAGCGATTCCGGAAATCGGCGCCCTCGCGGGTAACAGCGGTGATGCTGCCGCTGCGCCGAGTGCGCTGCCGGCAGCGGCGACCGCGGGCACCACCGCCGCCGCGCCGACCGCCGTGGCGGCTTCTCCGGCCAGCGTCGCGGCAGCGGCGAAAGCGCCTTAGCGCGACACTGGGGCGCACTGGCGCCGTTCTTGCGTAGGGGTAGGTAGATTTCCAACTGGGCCTGCCCCCGCACCATGCCTCCCGCCGTCGCTGCCGTACCGATCCGCGCTGTTGCCCACCCGGAAACGAGGCCCGATCACGAAATCGGCTCTCAAGACCGCAGCGAGCGCATTCGACGGCTGTTCGAGGAACACAACCGCGCGCTGATCGGCTTCCTTGTAGCGCGCTTGCAGTCCGAGGCCGAAGCGCACGATGTTGCGCAGGAAGCCTACGTACGGCTGTTGCAGCTGGAGCGACCGTCCGAGCTGAGCTTCATGAGAGCGCACCTGTTTTCGATCGCATCGAACCTGGCCATCGACCGTCTGCGTCACCGCCAGGTACTGAACCGCAATTCGCCACAGGATTTCTTCGAAGAATTGCTGACCCGTCCGGGTCCCGAGCGTGCGGTGCTGGCGCAGCAGGAGCTGAGCGTGATCAAACGGGCGCTCTATGAATTGCCCGAAAAATGCCGGCGCGCCTTTGCACTGCATGTGTTCGGCGAGCAGAGCGTGCAGGAGATCGCCAAGGCGATGAACCTGACGGACCGGATGATCCGGCATTACATCGCGCGCGGTATGGCTACGTGTCAGCAACGGATGGAAGAAAGCGCGCACGGCTGAAATGCGTGACAATTCGCGGCGTGAAACAGCCGATGACCACCGCTCTGGAACCCGACACCCGCGCCGAACAAGCCGGGCTGTGGTGGGTGCGGCTGCGCGAGGCCGACGTATCGCCCGAAGAGATCAGCCAGTGGCTCGACTGGTGCCAGGCCGATCCGGCGAATCTGCAAGCGTTTGAGGCCATTGATCAACTCGGTGGCCGCTTGGCCACGCTCGACGCTGATGGGCGCGCCGAACTGACGCGCGAACTGCTGGCGCCGTCGCCGTCCGATGCGCCTCGTCTCAGGCCGTCGCGCCTTCAGTTTCGCGTTTGGCGCCCGGTGCTGGCAGCAGCGGCGAGCCTGCTGGTCGGTGTCGGTATCTGGCAATACCGGTCCGACGAGCGCGCCGCTGCGGCCGTCACCTACGCCACGCAGCGCGGTCAGCAGCGCGACGTCGCGCTCGACGACGGCTCGCATGTCGCGCTCGGCGGCCTGTCGAGCGTCGTCGTGCGGTACAGCGGTCAGCGGCGGCAGTTGCAGCTCGACGCTGGTGAAGCCTATTTCGAAGTAGCGCCCAACCCACAGCGTCCGTTCGTCGTACAGGTCGGCGCCTACCGCGTTACGGCCGTCGGCACCGCGTTCAACATCCGCCGCACCGGCAAGCAGGTCGAGGTGGCCGTGGTCCACGGCACTGTCGACGTGCGCGAAGCCGAGCCCCACGTGACCGACGCTGATTCGCTGCGCAAGCTGCGCGTGCAGGCCGGGCATCAAGTCGTCGCCGGATCGCAGACGCCGCTCGACTGGTCGTTGCGACCCAGCGATACGCAACAAGCGCTGTCGTGGCGCAGCGGCAGCATGGCCTTCATCGACGAAAGCCTGGCCCGCGTCGTCGACAATGTGAATCGCTACGCGGCCCAGCCGATCGTGCTGGCCGACGCCTCGCTGGCCGAGCTTCGCTACACCGGCACCGTGATCCAGGGCCGCGAAGCCGACTGGGTCGAGGCGATCGAAGCGGCGTTCCCGGTGCGTGCCGAGCGTGACGGCCAAGGACGGATGTTGCTGAGCGCGCGCTCCCGCTGACGCCCGTTGCACGGCCCCCGGGCGGGCCCGCGCTGACCGGAAATCCCCCATGCGGCCCGGTGTCCGGCAGCGCCACACTATCGTTGAACGATCGTCTGACCGATCGATTTCCGAATCGGCGTACTGAATCGTTCTATACCCAAGACGTGCGCTGCACGTCGCCCGCCTCACCGGCCATCCGCAAACGGGACCTCATGAACGATCCAAGCCTCAACCCTGCCGGCTCGATCAGCCGTCGCGACCTGCTGGCCATGATCGGCCTGGTCGCGGGCACCAGTGCCAGCTACCGCGCCATGGCCAGCATGGGCCTGGTCAACGAATCCACCTACAAGGGGCCGATCAAGCTCGACGGCGGCGCCAAGAACAAGTCGGTGCTGATTCTCGGCGCTGGCCACGCGGGTGCGGTGGCCGCCTTCGAGTTGCGCAAGGCCGGCTACAAGGTGCAGGTGCTCGAATACAACGACCGCGTCGGCGGCCGTTGCTGGACGCTGCGCGGTGGCGACGAATACACCGAACTCGGTGGCGCGACGCAGACCTGCGGTTTCGATCCGGGGCTGTATATCAACCCGGGTCCGTGGCGCATCCCGTATCACCATCGCGCCGTGCTCGAATACTGCAAGCTGTTCGGTGTGCAGCTCGAGCCGTTCGTGCAGGTCAACTACAACGCCTACGTGCATTCGACCCAGGCCTTCGGCGGCAAGCCGCAGCGCTATCGCGAAATCGCCGCCGATTTCACCGGGCACGTTGCCGAACTGCTGGCCAAGGCCACCAGCCAGAATCAGCTGAATCAAGCGGTCAGCCCGGAAGATGCCGAGAAGCTGCTGCAAGCGCTGCGCGACTGGGGTGCGCTCGACAAGGACTATCGCTACACCGCCAATGTCGGCACCAGCGAACGGCGTGGTTATGCCAAGCCGCCAGGCGGTGGTATCGGCGCAGCGCCAGTGCCGTCGCAGCCGATGGCCGTTGGCGACGTGCTGCAGTCCGGTCTGTGGCATCACATGTCGATCGGCCAGCAGATCGAATTCCAGACCACGCTGTTCCAGCCGGTCGGCGGCATGGACATGATCGCCAAGGCGTTTCAACGCCAGATCGGCGATCTGGTGCGCTACAACAGCAAGGTCACGCGGATCGAGCAGAACGACAAGAAGGTCACGGTGACCTACGTCGACACCAAGTCCGGCGGTGCGCCGATGCAGGCCACGGCCGACTACTGTCTGTGCACGATTCCGTTGTCGGTGCTCGGCCAGATTCCGACGCAGGTCGGACCGAAGATGCAGGCCGCGATCCGTGCGGTGCCGTACGAGGCATCGGTCAAGATCGGCCTCCAGTTCAAGCGCCGCTTCTGGGAGCAGGACGAGCATATCTACGGTGGTAACACGTACACCGACATGCCGATTCGCATCATCAGCTACCCCAACTCCAACTATCACGGCAGCGGCAAGGGCGTGTTGCTGGGTGGCTACATGTTCGGCCCGAATGCATACGAGTTCACGTCGCTGCCGCCCGCCGAGCGCGTCCGCAAAGCAGTCGAATACGGCGCGAAGATCCATCCGCAATACACGGCCGAGTTCGACAACGGCATCGCGGTCGGCTGGCATCGCGTGCCGTGGACGCTGGGCTGCGCCGGCGCCTGGACCGATGAGACGCGTGCTGCGCATTACGACAACCTGTGCGCGATGGACGGTCGCATCATGCTCGCCGGCGAGCACGCCTCGTACATTCCGGCTTGGCAGGAAGGCGCACTGCTGTCGTCGCTCAATGCCATCGAACGGCTGCATCAGCATGTCCACAGCCGCTGATATGCGCTGCTTCCAACGCCTACCGAGTTCGACGATGAATACCGATTCTGTTTCGTTGCGATTCCGCCGCCGGCAGCCGGCGCTGGCTGCCGTACTGATGCTGGGCATGGCCGGCTCCGCTGCCGAGGCGGGCGATGTCTCTTTCAGCCGCGGTTACACGTTCGATCAGCGCGATGGCGAGTCGCTGTATCAGAACATCTGCCAAGGCTGCCATATGCCGGATGCCGCGGGTGCCAGCGGTGCGGGTCAGTATCCGGCGCTGGCTCGCAATCCCCGGCTTGCTGCCAAGCTGTATCCGGCCTTGCTGGTCGTCAACGGGCAGGGCGCGATGCCGCCGTTCGGTCACGGACTGGACGACGAGCAGGTCGCTGCTGTCGTCAATTACTTGCGTACACACTTCGGCAACGCCTACACCGACACGCTGACCGCCGCCGAGGTCAAGCCGCTGCGAAAGTAAGCGCCGGCGGCTGTCGTCTGCACGCTTCTTGCTCCGATGGATTCATCGGAGTCAGGGCATTGCGCCATGCGGCGGGCAGCAAAATCGAACGGAAGTTTCGGCATCGTCAGCGCGACCGCCCAGAGCCATTGGTCGGCGCTTGCACGCTGACGCAGGACTGCGGCGGCCCCGTCGTGCGCGCACGGCAGCGTGTGTCGCTGCGCTGAGCGGCTATTGGCTGGCGGCCAGCAGTGTCGCCGCGGCTGATCTACAAGCGCCGCTGCAACTCGATATCCCGGCTCAGTCACTCGGCCCTTCGCTGAATCTGCTGTCGCAACAGGCGCGCGTGCAGATTGTCGCGCCGGCGGCGAGCGTCGCCTCGCGTCCGGCACCGGCGTTGCGCGGTCTCTACAGCCTGCAGCAGGCCTTGGATCGCTTGCTCGGCGACGCGGCGCTGCAATATCGATTGATCGGTGACGGCACGCTGGTGCTGTCACCGCGCGATACGCCGTCGCTGCGAAGCATGTCGCCCGTGCTCGCTCGCGACCGCTGCGAGGGCGCGGCCTGCGGCGAACCGCAGGCCGCCGGCGATGTGCCGGTTCAATTGCAAACGATTTCGGTGTTCGGTGCCGGCGAGGTCCGCGCCGCCAATGCATTGCTCGAACCTCGCTTCAGCAACCAAGTTGCCGGCTTTGCACCGCAGTCTTTCCTCAATCTGCTGCCCGGTGTCGACACGCAGACCACCGATCCTTACGGGCTCTACGAGTTCGGCACCAGCGTGCGCATCCGGGGTTTCGCTGCCGACCAGCTGGCGATCACGCTCGACGGCGTACCGCTGGAAGAAACCGCGGACACGCGCGACGACACGCCGCCGAATCGCTATATCGACTCAGAGAACCTGGAACGTCTGCAAGTGGCGCAAGGTTCAGCCGACGTGGATACGCCGTCATTTCATGCGCTCGGCGGCTCGCTGCGCTATCGCAGCAGCGATCCCCTCGGTGTCTGGCATCACAACAGCAGTGTCAGTGTCGGCAGCGACCAAGCGCGTCGCGTGTTCGCGCGGGTCGACAGCGCACCGCTGTGGTCCGATGGCCCGATCGCGATGCTCAGCGGCTCAAGACTCCACGCGGTGCAAGCTCAAAATCCGCTGGCGACGATGAGCAGCCATCGCGCACAGTTCAAAGCGGTCCAGGCATTCGATACCGGCCGGGTGACTTTCGGCTGGCTCTACGGCGATCGCGATGATCACGATGTCGGCAGTTACAACTTCGATGGCAGCGCCAACCTGGTCTACGCGCAGCGCCTCAGCGACGATCCGGCACGAGACGCTCGCTACTACGATTACTGGCGCAACGGTCGGACCGACCATCTGCTGACGCTGGGAACGGAATGGCAGCTCGCGCCGGACACGTCGCTGCAGTTGCAGCCTTACATCGAATTCAAGCGGGGCTATGGGGTCGCTGGCGTGACGCCGGAAGCCGCGAGTACCGCCTACGGTCAAGCCTTGGCCGGCAATCCGGATCGCCGCGATGTCCAGCCGCCCGACGATGATCGCCCTTCGGGTCGTCGCGAATCGCTGTCGGGCGAGCGCCGTGGCCTGACGCTGAACCTGCAGAAAGGTTTCGGCGCGCGTCATCAGTTGAGCCTCGGCGGCTGGCTTCAGCACTATGACTTCAGTCAGCGTCGTCCGCTTTATCGAATGGGTGCCGATGGCCAGCTGTATGAAGATCAGCCGGCGGTGACGCTGTTCTACGACCGACGCGTCGAGACCCAGGTCTATCAGCTCTACGCCAAGGACAGCATTCGGTTGATCGACAATCTGCTGACGCTGCAGATCGGCAGCAAGAGTCTATACGTGGACCGCGTCGCCAGCGGTTACTTGAACAATGCGGCGTTCAACGCCGAACAGCAGCAGCAACGCAGCAAGACCGACCGCGACTACCTGCAGCCGCAAATCGGACTGACCTGGACCATCGCCGCGGGTCGCGAAGTCTTTGCCAACTATGCGGAGAACTTCAGTGCCACGCCCAGACTCGCGTTCGTCTCGTCGAGCTTCAACGACCACTTGAAGCCTGAGACCTCCAGCAATATCGACCTCGGCTTGCGTATTACCTCGGACCGCACGGCGGTCACGCTGTCGATGTACCACATCGACTATCGCGATCGCGTGCTCGGGCTGCAGCTGACCGACCCCGATCTGGTCGGTGTCGACACCTATGACAATGTCGGCGCGATCCGCACCTTAGGGATGGAAGCCGCCCTTTACTGGAACCCGATGCCGCGCTGGCGAATCGGCTCGACGCTGTCCTTGAATCAGTCGCGTTTCGATACCGACTATCAGTCATCGGACCAACAGCGCGGGGTTTATCGAGTGGACAGCGCGGGGCGAAACGTACCTGCGACACCGTCGCGGATGATGACCGTCGATCTGTCATGGCGGCACGCGAGCACCTTTGCCGGCGCCGACTTCAAGTACACCGGTCCGCGCTACGGCGATACGCTGAATCAGGAACGGGTGGGTGGCTATGCGCTGGTGAATCTAAATGCCGGTCACAGCATCGACAGCCGTTACGGACCGCGGCTCAGCGTGCAGGCCAACTTGTACAACCTGCTCGATCGTCGGTACTTCGGCACGATCGTTCCCGGTGAAGACCGTGCGGTCTACAACATCGGCATCGGTCGCAGCGTGTACCTGATGCTCGGCTTGTCCTTCTGATCCGGCCCTTCGCCGATTCGGCTCCGGAAAGCAAACGGCCCGCCGAAGCGGGCCGCGTGCTGGATGCGGTCAGGCTTAGAACGAATAGCTGACCTTGCCGTAGTAGTAGCCACCATTGAAGCCAAACGGCGAGTACGTCGGATACAAGGTCACCGCCGAGGTATCGAGCGTGTCGGTGTAGGTCTTCAACAGATCGGCGCGCTTCTTGTCCGGATAGACATTGAACAAGTTGTTGGCGCCCAGGCTGAGCGTGATCGACGGGGTCGGCTTGACCGAAACCTCGAGGTCGGTAATGAACGCCGGGTCGACCTTGGTCTCGTAGTAGGTGCCATCGTTGCCGAGTTCCTGCGCCGAGGATTTGCCGAACAGCGTTTCACGCAAGGTGACCGAGTAGATGTCGCGGCTCCAGCTGGCGACGAAGTTCACGCGGTACTGCGGGGACGCGGTTTCGAGATCGGCAATCGCGGTCTTGTCGTACAGCGGCTGCGATCCGAGTTCCACCGGGCTGGGGTTGACCTTGGTGACCTTGGTCTTGTTGACGTTGCCTGACAGGCTGTAGTCAACGCGGCCAAAGTCATAGGTCTGCGGCAGCGTCATCACCACGTCGACGCCGCGCGTGCGCGTCGTCAGGCCGTTGGCAAACAGATTGATGCCGCGCGTGGTCACGGTCGGGTCGAGCACGTTGCCGTTGGCGGCAATGGCGGCCGAGATCGCAGTGCCGTCTTCCTTGGTGTCGCCGACGAACTGGCTGAACAGCGAGCCGGAGCCGACGACGCGATCACGCACTTCGATCTGATACGCATCCACGGTGACCGTCAGCATGTCGGTCGGATGCATCACCACGCCCAAGCTCAGATTGGTCGACTTCTCCGGCTTCAGGCCGTCGCCCAAGCCCAGCAGCGAGGCGGCGGGCGCATTCGGCGCCAGCTGCACGAACGCGCTGCTCGGGCCGACGTTGGTCGCCGTGTAGTACGACTCCGCCAGCGTCGGTGCGCGGAAGCCGGTGCTGACGGTGCCGCGCAGCGCAAAGTTCGGCGTGAAGTCATAGCGCGACGTCAGCTTGCCGATCGTCGTGTTGCCGAAGTCGCTGTAGTCCTCGAAGCGGATCGCCGCATCAACGAGCATCTTGTCGATCGGCGTCAGCGCAACGTCGGCATAGATGCCGACGTTGTGGCGGCTGTGGCGACCGGCGTCGCCGGGCTGCACGCCAGGGAAGGACGACGCGCCCGACTTATAGGTCGATGCCGGGTCGCCTTGTTCCAGCTCGTAGGTTTCGTAGCGCTTTTCCGCGCCAAGAGCGAGGTTCATCGGACCGGCCATGCCGACGTCGTACTCGCGGCTGACGTCGAGGTTGGTGGTCAGCTGACTGGCGATGTAGGCGCCGGAGTCGAAGTTGGTCGGTGATGCGCCAGTGTCGGCATACAGGTCGGTGTTGATCGAATCGATCGTGGCGATGTCGACCTCGTCGCGACCCCAGGTCGTTGCAAGATCCCAGTTCCACTCGCCGGCTGTTCCGCGGGCGCCACCGGTGAAACCCATGTCGGTTTCATCGATCGCTTCGCGCGGACTGAAGCCGAACGGATACGGATAGATTTTCTCCGTCGTGGTGTCGCCATCGCTATCGGTCGTCACTTTGGTGACCGACGCGCGGTTGGGCATCCGGTAGTTCTGGAATGAGTTGGCCTTCTTGGTGCCGACGCTGGCCGTGCCGTACAAGTCGACCGCCCCAAGCTTGTAGCCGGCGTTGAGCATCGAGACGACGGTCTTGATTTCCGGGTCACCGACGATCTTGTTCAAGAACGGATAGCCGCGCACCAGCGTCACGTTGCTGTTCGGATAGGGCGTGCTGCTGTTGACGGCCGCAACGCGCGGATCGGCGCCACCGCGGTTGCTGCGCTGCTTGTTGCGAACTTCGACCGTGAGGTTGGCAAAGGCCTCGGGTCCGCTGCCGAAGCCGATGTTGCCACTGTGCGAAATGCTATCGCCACCGCCGTCGAAGTACTTGCCGTAGTTGCTGTCGACGCTGCCGCCTTCGTAGCCATTCTTCAGGATGATATTGATCACGCCGGCAATCGCGTCAGGG
>Ga0255089_1000402_pt1 | contig 16583 bp, 14 predicted proteins | sample Colum_Miss_RepC__2_FD_188468 | JGI IMG/M metagenome (GOLD analysis project Ga0255089, IMG submission 188468) | Freshwater microbial communities from Columbia River, Oregon, United States - Colum_Miss_RepC_8d | ecosystem: Environmental > Aquatic > Freshwater > River | place: USA: Oregon... | reverse complement strand
GTTGATGATCGACCACGGTCATGGTCTGGTGTCGGCCTTCCTGCACCTGTCATCGCTGTCGCTTCAAGTCGGTGACAAGGTCGAGCAAGGCCAAGTGATCGGGCGTTCTGGCGCGACCGGTCGCGCGACGGGTCCGCATCTGGACTGGCGCATCAGCTGGTTCGATACCCGCGTCGACCCGCAGCGGCTGGTGCCGGCGATGCCCTCGTCCAAGCCGGCGTCCAAGCTCATCCCCAAGCCCAAGCTCGGCGGCCAGCACAAAATGCCCGCAAGAGGATAGAAATCGAATGTTGAAGACGTTCTCGATCGCGCTGCTGATGTCGGCGCTGCTGTTTGCCGGCTACGGCGTTTACCGCTCGCTGACGCCCCCGTCGGATCTGTATTCGACGACGGGGCAGTTCGCGGGCTGTCCGACGCGTCCGAGTTGCGTGTCGTCGATGGCGGGTGACGATCTGCACAAGGTCGCGGCCCTGGGCTACAGCGGCGACTTCGCTGCCAACTACGTGATGCTCAAGGAAGTCGTCGAGCGCATCGGCGGGACGATCGAGCATGAGCGGGAAGGCTACATTCACGCGGTGTTCGTCACGCCGAAGATGAAGTTTCATGACGATCTGGAGCTGCTGATGCTGCCCAACGGCCGCGTCGATGTGCGCTCGATTTCGCGATTCGCCTATGACGACCACGGCGTCAACCGCAGTCGCGTCGAGCAACTCCGCCGCGCATTCGAAGCCATGCCCTGAGCCGACGTCGGCCCGCCGTGCGGGCGCGTCGCGGCTGACTGCAGGCTGGCACGGCTATCGCGATGCAATCGCGACTATCGCCGGGGGCAGGCTGCAATGCATCACATCCATAGTGCGGACCACGTCATCACGATGGCGTCGCCGCTGCTGTTGCAGGACGCGGCCGTCGTCGTCGCCGATCAAGGCGACATTGCCTGGGTTGGCGATCGCGCCGAGGCCTTGCGACGCTACCCGCAGGCGCAGGAGACCCGCCATCGCCGCCACCTGCTGATGCCGGGCTTGGTCAACGCGCACTGCCACTCGGGCTTGCTGCGCGGTACCGCCGAAGGGCTGCCGGTCTGGCAGTGGCTGCAAACCTATATCGACCCGATGCACCGCGTGCTGCGCGCCGAAGAAGCCGAATGCGCGTCGTGGCTGTGCTACGCCGAAGCCTTGCTCAGCGGCACGACCACGCTGGTCGATATGTGGCGCTACATGGACGGCAGCGCTCGCGCGGCGCAGGCGCTAGGTTTGCGCGTGGTGCTGGCGCCGTACGTCGCCGAACACCCCGAGCATGATGACTTCGAAACGCTGGACCGCAACGAAGCGCTGATCGACGCCTGGCATGGCGGTGCCGACGGCCGCATCCAGGTGTGGGTCGGTTTGGAGCATCTGTTCTACGCCGAGCCTTGGGCCTGGAAGCGCGCCGTGGAAATGACGCATCGCTATCGAACCGGCCTGCACACGCACAGCAACGAAAGCCGCTTTGATGTGGCCGAAACGCGCCAGCGTTTCGCGTTGCGACCGATTGAAGCTCTGGAGCATGCGGGCCTGCTCGATGCGCACCGCGTATTACTGGCGCACGGCGTTTGGCTCAACGATCGCGAGATCGAGATGCTCGCGCAGCGCGGCATCGGCGTCGTCCACAATCCGGCCAGCAATATGAAGCTGGCCAGCGGCATTGCGCCGGTGCAGCGACTGCTGGCGGCCGGTGTTGCCGTCGGCTTGGGCACCGATGGCGAAAAAGAAAACAACAACCTTGATCTGTTCGAAGAGATGAAGCTGGCGTCGCTGCTGGCCAAGCTGCGGCACCTTGATGCATCGGCACTCGATGCCTGGCAGGTGCTCGGAATGGCCACGCGTGACGGTGCTCGCGCGCTCGGGTTGGAGGATCGTATCGGCACGCTGGAGGCCGGCAAGCGCGCCGACATGATCGCGGTGCGCACCGATACGCCGCGGATGACGCCGTTGATCGGCGGAGCGGCCGGCAATCTGCACCACAACCTGGTTCATGCGGTGCGCGGCGGCGATGTCAGCATGACGATGGTTGACGGTCAGGTGCTGGTTGCGGATGGCGTGCTGCAGCGTGCAGAGCTATCGGCGCTAATCGACCACGCCAATCGCCTGACGCCTGCCTTGCTGGCGCGTCGTGACGACGATGTTCGTCGCCGCGGCGTGCCGATCAATGAAGTGGCCGCAGGCCCGGCCTTGCCGTCGATCTGGGATGCCGACTAGCGACGCTGCGGTATGCAAGTTGCGTTGCGCAAGGCTTATCCATGCGCGTAGGGCCACACGATGATTCCGGGTTCTCTGCTGTGCCGTCGGGTCATCGCGGCCGTGTTGTTGTCGGGACTGCTGGCCGGTCTCGCCGCTTGCTGGCGCGCGGAAGCACCGGCCGACGCAGCGGCGCCGCCATTGAGCGCCGAGATTCAAACGCGCCAGCAACTGGTCGACGTGGCGCTGGGCCGCGTGCCCGCCGACCTGGTACTGCGCGGCGCGACGGTGCTGAACGTGGTCACGCGCGAATGGCTTCCACAGCAGGACATCGTGATCGCCGCCGAGCGTATCGCCTGGGTCGGACCGCAGGGCCAGTGGTCGGGCACCGCCACGCAGATCGTCGACGTCAACGGCTTGTGGGCGGTGCCGGGCTTTGGTGAGTCGCACAAGCACATCGAAAGCACCTATCTGACGCCCGAGTACGAAGCCGCGCTGGTCGTGCCGCGCGGCAATACCTGGACGGTTGAGGATAGCCACGAGATATCCAACGTGGTCGGCGAGCACAACGTCGAGTTCTGGCTGCAAGCCGAGCGCGCCGGCAGCCCGCTGAAGATTTTCCCGTCGATTGGTTCGGCGACGCCGCCGACGGTTTACGAACACGGCGGCGGCTACTACGGCTATCGCGAGATGGCGCGTTTCATGAGCGCCGATCCGCGTGTGATCTCGCTCGGCGAGGTCATGGATTGGCCTGCGGTCAGCAACCGCCAACACGGCGCGCATCAGCGCATCTGGGAAATGATCCAGGCGACGTTCGATCACGACGGCGTCGTCGAAGGCCACGGGGGGGGCTTGGTGGCCGCCGACGACATCAATGCGTTTGCAGCGGCGGGGCTGTCGTCGGACCATGAAGCGCGCTTGCCTCAGGAAGCGCTCGACAAGCTGCGTCGCGGCATCTTCATCGAAGCCCGCGTCGATCTGACACGCGAGCTGATTCCCTTGCTGCTCAAGGCCGGCTTGCAGGATTGGTCGAACCTGTCGGTGACCACCGACGACCGCGACGTGCACGCGACGCTGCAGCTGGGGTCCATGGACTACAACATCCGCACCGCGATCGAGGCGGGGTTGGCGCCCGAAATTGCCTACCAGCTCGGCAGCTACAACACGGCGCGGCATTTTCATATCGAGCATCGGGTCGGGTCGATATCGCCCGGTCGTTACGCCGACGTCGTGCTGCTGCGCGATCCGCGCACCGTGGCGATCGACCGCGTTTATGCCAATGGCAAGCTGGCCGCCGTCGGCAACGAATATCGGCTGCCGATACCCAAGATCGACTATCCGCGCTGGGCGCTGCAGACGATCAATATCGGCCGGGCATTGGGTCCCGCCGACTTTCGCATCGATGCGCCCGCGGGGCGTCAGAAGGTCGACGTCGCGCTGATGGAGCCATTCTGGTTCGCGCCCGACTTCATCACCGACACGATGCCGGTGCAGGCCGATGGCAGTGTCGCGGCGGACCCGGCGCGCGGTATCACAAAGGTGGCGATGGTCGATCGATACCACGGTACGGCAGCGGTTTCGAAGATGTTCTGGCGCAACGTTGGACCGAAGACGCCAGGGTCGGCGCTGGCCAGCTCGCAGTCGCACGATCTGCACAACATCTGGGTGGCCGGCAACGACGATGCGGCGATGGCGTTGGCCGTCAACACGATCGCGGCGCAGCACGGAGGCTGGGCTCTGGTCAGCGGCGGCCGCGTCGTCGCCACCGTCAAGCTCGACATCGCAGGGCTGATGACCGCCAGGCCGGTCACTGAAGTCGCGGCTGAAATGGAGCGGCTGCATCAGGCCGCCGATGCAATGGACTGGATCGGCAGCCCTGGCTTGCCCGACCGGATGCGCTTTGCGTTCCTGACAGCGTCGCCGTGGAAGTGGCAGTTGCTGGCGCCGTATGAAGGCAATCCGGATGGCTTCGTCAACGTCGTCACCGGACAAACGCACGAGGTGGTTTGGTAGCACGATGATCCGTCGTGGCAAGCGGTGGTGGGGCGCGGCATGTCTGCTACTGCAGCTGATGGCGGCGATGCCGGCGCAGGCGCATCTGCTGAACATGACCCGCGTCGACGTCAACCTTGATGACCAAGGCCAGGTGCGGGTCACGATGTCACTGGACTTGATGCGCACCGCTGGCAGCGGCGCGGCGTATTACGCCTGGAGCCGTGTCGCTGACCCACTAGGTGCACCCGCGTTGCAGCCCCATTGGCAACGCATGGCAGAAGCGATGCAGCTGTACGGTCTGCCGTCAGCCGATGACGCCAACGTGATCGGTACGCCGCTGCCGCTAAGGGTTCTCAGCGTCCAACTGCCGACGTTGTCCGAAGCCCAGTTTCTCGATCCGCTGAATTGGCCGATGACGCATGTCGTGCTGGAGGGGCGAGTCCCCTCCGTCGACACCGTTGCGCTGCAGATGCGTTTCGACCCGGCTTTTGCTTTCGAAGAGCCGATCGCGCTAACGATGCAGAACGCGGATCGCGCACGCCGGATGACGCGCTGGCTGGTCGCAGGGCAAATGAGTCCGCAATTCACGCTGTATGCGCCCGGCGCCTCCCAGCCCGCGGCCACTTTCAGACCGACGTTCGATGCCGATGCAGTCGGCGACGCGGGTGCTGATCCCATGTCACTCCTGCAGTACGTCCACTTCGGCTGGACCCATATCGTGCCGCTGGGTTGGGACCATGTGTTGTTCGTGCTCGGGCTGTACCTCGGTGCGCCGACCTGGCGCCGCTTGCTGCTGCTGATCAGCGTGTTCACGGTCGCGCATTCGCTGAGTTTGCTGATGGCCGCCGCCGCTTGGGTGCGCTTCTCGCCCGCTTGGGTCGAGCCTCTGATCGCCGTGTCGATCGTCTGGGTTGCCGTCGACAATCTGCGTGCAGCGCCGAAGCTGCGTGCGCGATTGCCGATCGTATTCGGCTTCGGCCTGCTGCACGGCTTGGGTTTTGCAGCCGCTTTGATCGAATTGGGCTTGCCACGATCCAACTTCGTCGCCGCCGTGCTGTGCTTCAATCTCGGCGTCGAAGCCGGGCAGGTCGCCGTGGTCGCGGCGGCATGGCTGCTGACCGGGCGGTGGCGCTCGCGGCCGGCCTGGCGCCGCGCGATCGTGATTCCGGCGTCGACCGTGATCGCGCTGATCGCCGCAGCTTGGACGGTGCTGCGCGTGGCGGGCTAGACGCGCAGCCGCCTCGACGGTGAGGCTCGGGCTGCAAACCGCTAACATCGCCGGAATGTCAGACCCCATCACACCCGATTCTGCCCCCCACGATCCCAGCGCCGCATCGGCCGAGATGCGCCCCTGGGCGGTGTACCGGCGACTGTTGTCCTACACGGCCGGCCACTGGAAGATTTTCGCGTTGGCCGCGATCGGCATGGCGCTGCAAGCCGCCACCGAGGTTGGCTTCATGAGCCTGATGCGGCCGCTGCTCGATGAGACCTTCGTCGCGCCTGACCCGCAGACGATTCGCTGGCTGCCGTGGGCGATCGTCGGCCTGTTCGTCGTACGTGGCATCGCGGGCTTTACGTCCGGCTACGGCATGTCGTGGATCGCGCGCAGCGTCGTCAAGCAGCTGCGAGGCGAATTGTTCGAGCACATGCTGCGGATGCCGGTGCGCTTCTACGATCGCATCAGCCCGGCCCAGCTGGTGGCGCGGCTGACGTATCACGTCGAGCAAGTCGCCGAAGCGGCCAGCAATGCGTTGACCACGGTGATCAAGGATGGATTGACCGTGATCGGCCTGATCGCATGGCTGTTCTGGCTCAACTGGCAGCTGGCGGCGTTCTGCATGATCGTCGCGCCGCTGATCGCCGGCATCGTCCGCTACGTCAGCAAGCGCTTCCGCAAGGTGTCCAAGCGCATCCAGGACAACATGGGGCAGGTGGCGCAGACCGCCGAAGAAAGTGTGTCCGGCCAGCGCATCGTCAAGATTCATGGTGCTCAGGAGTACGAGGCGCGGGCGTTCAACATCGTCAACGACCGAGCGCGCTCGCTGGCGCTGAAGATCGTCGCCACCCGTGGCGGTAGCGAGGCGACGATTCAGTTCATCGCCGCTTGGGCCGTGGCCGGCATCGTGTTCTTTGCCACCCAGCCCGAGCGTCTGCACGAGATCACACCAGGCACGTTCGTATCGTTTGTCGGCAGCATGTTGGCGCTGATGAACCCGATGCGCAGCCTCGGCAACGTCAACGAGCGCGTTCAACGGGGCATCGCCGCTGCGGCCGATATCTTCAAGCTGATGGCCGAGCCACCCGAACCCTTGGGTGGCGACCGTCCGTTGGGCCGCGCCCGTGGCGCCATCGAGTTTCGTGACGTGCGTTTCCGCTATCGCGATGATCTGCCCGACGCGCTGCGCGGCGTGTCGGTGACGATACAGCCGGGCGAAACGGTGGCCTTCGTCGGACGCTCGGGCTCAGGCAAATCGACGTTGCTGGCGCTGATTCCGCGCTTCTATGACGTCGATGGTGGCGCCGTGATGATCGACGGTCACGACCTGCGCGATTATCCGGTCAAGGCCTTGCGCTCGCAGATCGCGTTGGTCGATCAGCAAGTCCGCTTGTTCAATGCCAGCGTCGCCGAGAACATTGCGTACGGTCTGGACACGCTGCCCAGTCAAGCCGAGCTGATCGCGGCGGCCCAGGCAGCCAATGCCTGGGAGTTCATCCAGAAGCTGCCGCAAGGCCTGGATACGATGATCGGCCAGAACGGCACCACGCTGTCGGGTGGTCAACGGCAACGTTTGGCAATTGCACGCGCGCTACTGAAAAACGCACCGATCTTGATTCTTGACGAAGCCACGTCGGCGCTGGATACCGAGTCGGAGCGCTTGATCCAGGCGGCACTGGATCGCCTTGTCGCCGGCCGTACGACGCTGGTGATCGCGCATCGGCTGTCGACGGTGCAGCGCGCCGATCGCATCGTCGTGATGCAGGACGGCCGCGCGGTCGAGCAGGGCCGCCACGAAGAACTGCTGGAACGCGGCGGCTTGTATGCATCGCTGTATCGGATGCAGTTCGATGACGTCACCAGCTGACGCGCTGCGTCCGTGAAGTCGTGGCTGCAGCAGCGTTGGTATGCGCGTGGCACATCGCCGCCGCTGGTGCTGCGACCGCTGGCATCGCTGTATGGCGCGATCAGTCGTGCGCGTCGCCGTCGCTTGGTAGCGGCTCAAGCCTCATTGCCGGTACCGGTGGTGATCATCGGCAATATCAGCATCGGCGGCACCGGCAAGACGCCGTTTGCGATTCACCTGATCGGCCTGCTGCGTGATCTCGGGTTCAAGCCAGGATTGATTTCGCGCGGCTACGGTGGTCGCGCTGCGCAATATCCGCTGCGGGTATTTCCGGATACCGATCCGGCGCTATGCGGTGACGAACCCTTATTGATCGCCCAGCGTACCGGTGTGCCGGTGGCCGTCGCGCCGGACCGGGTCGCGGCGGCGCGTCTGTTGATCGGGATGGACGGCGTCGACGTGCTGGTGTCCGACGATGGGCTGCAGCACTACCGCCTGCCGCGACAGCGTGAGTTTTGCATCGTCGACGGCGCGCGCGGTTTGGGCAATGGCGCGCTGTTGCCGGCCGGACCGCTGCGTGAGGCGCCATCGCGCTTGCTCGAAATCGACCATGTCGTCGTCAACGGTGCTGGCTTCGATGCCGCGCCGAACGCGCTGCGCTTCGACTTGCGGCTGGGCGACGCGGTATCGGTTGCCGATCCGCTACGTCGCCGGCCGCTGGCGACGTTCGCCGGCAGCGCCGTGCACGCGGTCGCCGGCATCGGACATCCGCAGCGCTTCTTTACGTCTCTCGAAGCCGCTGGCTTGCAATTGCGTCCTCATCCGTTTGCCGATCATCACCACTACTGCGCCGCTGACCTGTCGTTCGATGAGGTGCTGCCGGTGCTGATGACCGAAAAAGACGCGGTCAAATGCCGCCGTTTTGCCGGCAGCGATCACTGGTATGTGCCGGTTGACGCGGTGATGTCATCGGCTGACGAACAGCGTGTGCGAGAATCGTTGCTCATGTTGAAGCCGGCGATGACGCCGGAAGCCCGTTCCGTTTAGCGAAGGTAAGCTCACCCGCATGGATAAGCGTCTGCTCGACATTCTGGTTTGCCCGGTGACCAAGGCACCGCTGGAGTGGCACCCCGATGTACAGGAACTCTGGTGCCGCGCCTCGCGGCTCGCGTACCCGGTCCGCGACAGCATTCCGGTGATGCTCGAAGAAGAAGCGCGCCCGCTGGCCGACGAGGAGTTGAAGTGATGATCACGCCTCATCTGAAGTTCAAGGTGGTCATTCCCGGTCGACTCGGTTCGACGCGCCTGCCGGGTAAGGTCCTTCGCGACCTGCACGGACGCCCGGTGATCCAGCATGTCTGGGATGCCGCCTGCGCCAGCGGCGCCGATCAGGTGCTGATCGCGACCGACGACGAGCAGGTGGCAACGGCAGTGAGGCGGTTTGGCGGCGAGGTCCGGATGACCTCGTCGAGCCATAACTCCGGTACCGATCGCGTCAACGAGGTTGCGCGAATCGAGGGCTGGGCGGACGACGTGATCGTGGTCAATTTGCAGGGTGACGAGCCCTTGATGCCGCCGGCGCTGCTGCGTCAAGCGGCGCTGTTGCTCGCCGATGATCCGATCGCGGATCTGGCCACACTGGCGCACCCGCTGCATTCGTTGGATGAATGGCTGAACCCGAACGTGGTCAAGGTCGTCACCGATCGCCGCGGCTATGCACTGTACTTCTCGCGTGCCCCGATCCCGTGGCGCCGCGACGGCGCCACGCGCGACAAGCCCTTGTTGCCGGAGGGCCTGGCGTTCCGCCATATCGGTCTCTACGCGTATCGCGCGGGTCGCCTCGGCGAGTTCAGCTCGCTCCCGCCGGCGCCGCTCGAAGACTGCGAAGCGCTGGAGCAGCTGCGCGCGCTGGCCAATGGTCTGCGGATCAAGCTCGGTTTCACCGACTCGCCGCCGCCGCGCGGCGTCGATACCGAAGAAGACCTGGAGTTCGTCCGCGCCGCGCTCGCCCGGCGTTGAAGCCCCAATAAAAAGCCCACCCCATCGAGCGGATGGGGTGGGCTTTTTGCTGCCTGGCGTCAGGCTAGCCTTCGCGGCTCGGTTCGCGCACCGGCTCGGCGGCGTCCTGGCTCGCGTCGACCTGGATGAAGCGCGGCGTCGCCGGCTTGGCGTCGTGCTCGGTCGCGCTGGCGGCCGGCGTATCGGTCGAGACGGTCTCGACGACCGGCTCGCTCGCCGGCTCAACGGCGGCGACGCGGGCTTCGGGCTGGACCTCAGCCGGCGGCGGCGTAGCGGCGGGGGAGGCTTCCGACGACATCTCCAGCGCAGACACGCTCAGCGGCTCGGCCTGGCGTACGTCCGTTGGCGCATCGAGCGTCATTTCGACCTGCGCCGGAGCGGCGGGCTCGACGACCGTATCGGCCGCCACCGGCGTCGTCTCGACCACAGGCTCAGCAGCGGGCGCGACGGCGATGGGCGATTCGGTGGCGAGTTCCTGAGCTGCGGCGACAGGCTCGTCAGCCGCGACCGTCGCGACGGTTTGCAGTGCTTCGACCTGGACGCTGGTGTCCGCCAGCGGAACCGGATCGGCCGCGTTCGCGGTCTCAACCGGAACCGGCGGAGCGAACGCGGCTTCCTGATTCGACTCGGCAGCCGTGGACTCCGGTACCGCGTCGCCTGCCGGCACATCGACCGGATCGATCGCCGCTGCGCTTGCCGGTTCGCCGACAGGCTCGACGGCAGCATCGATCATCGGCTCGATCACCGGAAAGCGGGACTCGACCCGTGAGTAGCGGACCGCGTCGGGTGCGAAGGCTTGAGCCGCCGCGGGTGCCGCTTCCGTTGAAGCGCTGGCTCCGTCGGCATTGCCTGCATCAGCGGAGTCGACGCGGATGAACGACGGGGCTGCGCCGGCCGTCGGCGCGGCAGCGGCGTCACCGTCCCGCGACAGCGTCACAGTGACGGCCGCGATCCCGGCCGGAGTCAGTGCGGCGGCCAGGTCAGCCGGCAGCGCGTTGCGGCTGACGCCGTCTTCGGTGCCTTCCTCGGCCGGACGCCGCTCGCCACGGTTGCGGCCGCGACGACCACGACGGCTCCGGCCGCTGCGTTCTTCTTCACCGGGTGCGCCGGTGCGTGGCGCATTCTGCTGAGGGTTCTGCGAGCGTGCGGCGGACGTTGCGCTGGCGGCAGCGTCGCTGTCGCCGGCCGCGACCGCGGCCGGGCGCTGCTGCTGAGCAGGCTGTTGCTGCGGCGGGCGAGTGCCACGATCGTCACGGCGCGGCTGCTGCGTCTGCGGCTGCGAGGTGCGCGGCGTCTGGCTGCCCTGGTTGTTGCTGCGCGAGCCCTGCTGCGTGCCGGCATTGCCGCCGTCACGGCGCTGCGAATCCTGGCCGCGGCTGCCGTTGCTGCTGTCGCGACGGCCGTCTTGCGACCGGCTGCTGCCACTGCTGCTACCGCTGCGGCGGCCGTCATCACGCCGCTGCGAATGGCTGCTGCTGCCGGAGCGCGGCTGCTGCTGGCTGCGCGTGGCCGTGCTCGGCTGTACGGGTGCCGCTTTGGGCTGGCCGATGCCCAACAGCTTCAGGATGCGCGTCCACAGACTTTCGGTCTGCACGAACACCGGCTGTGCGACGGCCACCGGAGCCGGCGCGGCCGCAGGTGCGGCGGCGGCCGGCATCGGCGCCGGCGCTGACGGCACGATCTGCTTGACGGCGGCTTCGACCGGACGCGCCGGCGGGCGCGGCATTGCGCTGTCTTCGAGCGCCTTGGCGTCGAGGTTGCGCGCCAGCAGATGGCTGGGCGCCGCGTTGTCTTCGAGTTGGAGATGATCGGCGCGGACGCGACGGATTTCGTAGTGCGGCGAGTGCATCGTCGCGTTCGGGATCAGCGAGATCGACACGCGGCAACGCGCTTCGATCTCGCGCACGATCGCGCGCTTTTCGTTGAGCAGGAACGTGCCGACATCGACCGGCACCTGGGCGATAACGCGGCCGGTGCGGTCCTTCATCGCTTCTTCTTCGATCAGGCGCAGGATCGACAACGACAGCGACTCCACGCTGCGGATCTGGCCACGGCCTTCGCAGCGCGGGCAGGTGATCTGCGTGTGCTCGCCGAGGCTGGGCCGCAGACGCTGACGCGACATTTCCATCAAGCCGAAGCGCGACAGCCGACCAAGCTGGATGCGGGCGCGGTCGATCTCGCAGGCTTTTTCCAGCCGGCGCTCGACTTCCTTCTGGTTCTTGGTGCTGTTCATGTCGATGAAATCGATCACGACCAAGCCGCCCAAGTCGCGCAGACGGAGCTGGCGGGCGATCTCGTCGGCCGCTTCCAGGTTCGTATTCAGCGCGGTGTCTTCAATGCTGCCGCCGCCGGTGGCTTTGGCGGAGTTGATGTCGATCGCGGTCAGCGCTTCGCCGTGGTCGATGACGATCGACCCGCCCGATGGCAGGCGAACGGTGCGCTCATGCGCCAGCTCGATCTGTGATTCGATCTGATAGCGCGAGAACAGCGGCACGTCGTCGGCATACAGCTTCAGCCGCGGCAGGTTCTGCGGCATCACATGTTCCATGTGCTGACGCGCCTGCTCGTAGATCTCGGCGTTGTCGATCACCACTTCGCCGATGTCGGGGCGCAGGTAGTCGCGCAGCGCGCGCAGGATGATGTTGTTTTCCTGGTAGATCAGGAACGCGCCGTGGCGCTCGGCAGCCGCCTTCTCGATCGCCGTCCAGATCTCGATCAGATAGTCCGCGTCCCACTGCAGCTCTTCGGCCGTGCGGCCAACTCCATTGGATCGCACGATGACGCCCATCGTGTCGGGCATCTTCAGCTGTTCCAGCGCCTGCTTGGCTTCTTCGCGGTCTTCGCCTTCGGCGCGACGCGACACGCCGCCCGCCTTGGGGTTGTTCGGCATCAGCACCAGGTAACGGCCGGCGAGGCTGACGAATGTGGTCAGCGCCGCGCCCTTGTTGCCGCGCTCTTCCTTCTCGACCTGGACGATCAGTTCTTGGCCTTCCGACAGCAGCTCGCGGATGTTGCCCGACGGCTGCTTGAAGTAGCTCTTGGCAATCTCCTTGAGCGGCAGGAAGCCGTGGCGCTCGGCGCCGTAATCAACGAAGCAGGCTTCGAGGCTCGGTTCTACCCGAGTGATCTTGCCCTTGTAGATATTGGATTTTTTCTGCTCGCGGCTGGCGAGCTCGATGTCGAGGTCAAATAGTTTTTGCCCGTCGACGATGGCCACGCGCAATTCCTCGCGCTGAGTGGCATTGATCAGGATTCTTTTCATTATGGCGGTCTTGGATTAAGCGCTCGACCGCGAGTCGGGTATTTTTCTGGCGCACGTGATTCTCCGGCGCGTTCTTTGTGCCCGTCTGTTGCGGGAGCGGTGCTGCTGACATTGGGATCTGCTACGCCGGAGGATCTTCCTTCCATGAGAGCAGGCGTGAGTGACGACAATGAATCGTGTCCGGCCGGATCGGTCGCGGCGCTGCTAGACTTGCGGCTCGCCATCGCGGCGGCCCGATCCTTCAGGTCTCGCTGGCGTCCAGTTGGTATACCGCCGCCGGTCGAGAAGCTCCGGCCAATAAAGCACGGAGTTGCAACATTTTGCCACAAGTCAAGCCGCAAGTCCGCTATGTCCGTGCCGGCGCGCATGACAGCGGTCAAAGAATCGACAATTTCCTGATCAAGCAGCTGTCCGGGGTCCCCAAGTCGCATGTCTACCGGCTGCTGAGGTCGGGGCAGGTGCGCGTCAACGGCGGCCGCGCCAAGCCCGAGCGCAAGCTGGAAGAGGGCGACGAGATCCGCATTCCGCCGGTGCGCGTCGCCGAAAAGGGCGAGCTGGTCCGTCCGCCCGACGAAGTGCTGCAGCGGCTGCGCGACAGCATCGTCCACGAGGATGCGCACTATCTGGCGCTGAACAAGCCGGCCGGCTATGCCTCGCATGGCGGCAGCGGCTTGGCGTATGGGGTGATCGAGGCCATCCGCGCCTGGGAGTCCTATGAATTCATCGAGTTATGTCATCGGCTCGATCGCGATACCAGTGGCGTCCTGCTGTTGGCCAAAAGCCGCACGGCGCTGCTTCGGGCCCAGAAGGCGTTCCAGCATGGGCTGTCCGACAAGCGCTATTTCGCTCTATTGGTCGGCCGCTGGAAGGGGGAGGCGCGGGAAGTCGATGCGGCGCTGATCAAGACCCGGACCGACGGCGGCGAAGGCTTTGTCGAGCTCGCCGAGGAAGACGGCAAGCCTTCGAAGAGTCTGTTTACGCCTCAGGCCCGGTACCAGGACGCGACGCTGTGCGAGGTCGAGATCTTCTCGGGCCGCACGCACCAGATCCGCGTCCACTCGCTGGCGCTGGGCCATCCGGTCGCCGGCGACCGCAAGTACGGCGAGCGCGAGGTCCACAAGCCGCTGCGCGAGCGCGGACTCAAACGGATGTTTCTGCACTCGCACTTCCTGCAGCTGGCGGCCGACGCCGACTTTCCCAAGTTGATCGTGTCGGCGGCGATGCCGGACGAGTTGCGCGACTTCCTCGACAAATTGCCGCCGCTGAGGCGCTAGCCGCATGAGCCGACGTTTTGATCTGTTGATTTTCGACTGGGACGGCACGCTGGCCGATTCCGCTGCCCAGATCGTGCAGTCGATGCAGAGCGCAATCGACGCGCTGCAGCTGCCGCCGCGCACCGATCACGAGATCCGGGACCTGATCGGGCTCGGCATGCACGACGTGCTGACCCGCCTGTTTCCCGAGCTGCATCAAGGCGATTTGATGGCCTTGCTGGCGCAGTACCGCGAGGCTTACCTCAGCAAGCTGCCGCCCGAGGCGCCGCTGTTTGCCGGTGCGCTCGAGGCGCTGCAGCGGCTGCATGCCGATGGCTATCGACTGGCGGTGGCGACCGGCAAATCCCGCGCGGGGCTCCGCCGGTCACTCGCGCACCACACGGACGTCCGCGACCTGCTGGTGTCGTCGCGTACCGCCGACGAGACCGCGTCCAAGCCCGATCCGCTGATGCTGCGTGAGCTGCTGGAGGAATTAGATGTGCCGGCGCAGCGTGCCTTGATGGTCGGCGACACCGAATACGACGCCCAGATGGCCGCTGCGATCGGCATGCCGATGGCCGGCGTCGTTTGTGGTGTCCACGACGACCAGCGCTTGCGCGAGGCCGGAGCCGAGGTGGTGCTGGAGTACGCGGCGCATCTGCCGGTATGGCTGGCCCACGGTGGACGCACGGTACCCGGCTGAGTCGGGCTGCTCCTTATATAGGTCGCCTGTTTAAAGGGCGCCTCTAGGGCGCTGTCATCAAGGCACTGCACGATCTCGCCCGCAGTGCCCGCCCTTGGCCAAGTTAGGGCTGCGAAGGCGCCTGCTCAGGGCACCGGCAGGCCGACTTGCTCCAGCAGTCGCCGCAGCGCAATCAGCGGCAAGCCGATCAGCGCGGTCGGGTCGCGAGTCTCAACCGACTCGAACAAGCTGATGCCGAGGCCTTCGATCTTGAAGCCGCCGGCGCAGTCGTGCGCCGGTTCGGCAGCGACGTAGCGCTGTGCCGTGGCGAGGTCGAACGTGCGAAATCGGACCACGGTCATGTCCAGACTGCTCAGTTCGAGCCCGCCGGCGGTGGTCAGCGTGATGGCGGTGGCGAAATGCGCTTCCCGGCCGCTGAGTCGAGCCAGTTGCTCGACGTTGGCTTCGGGAAGCCCGGGCTTGTGCAGGATCTCGTCATCGCAAAACGCCACTTGATCGGATCCGAGCACCCAGTGCCCGGGGCGGCGTTCGGCAACGGCCCGGGCCTTGGCCTGCGCCAGGCGCCGGGCGCGGCTTTCGGGCAATTCGCCGGGCTCTTCCACCTCGTCAACGCCGGGTGCTTCGGTGTCGAACGGCAGCCGTAGACGGCTCAGCAATTCAGCGCGGTAGCGCGACGTCGACGCCAGAATCAGTGGCGTGGACACGCTGATGACGACCGGGTTTTCAGGCCTGGGGAGAGGCGATTCCATGGTGAGGAAAGCTTTGACTTTGTGAGACCCGAACTCTATCATCCGCGGCCCTGTAGAAGCCTGCCATGTCGATTCCTCAGTACATCAAGGCGAGTCAGTCGCTGGCACGAGGCGAGCAGTACGTCGGCGACGTCGACCCGCAGCAGTTGTCTCGGGTTGCGCCCGACCTGGCAGGACCGTCGCCGGCGCTTCATGTGTCGCTGGGTTTGGTCCGCGACCGCGTCGGAAATTGGCTTCGCGGGCAGGTGCAAGGCAGCTTGAGCCTGACCTGTATTCGCTGTGAGCAGATTTTTGCCTGGCCGCTGAATCTGGACGTTGACCTGCGGCTGGTGCGCAGCGACGCCGAGGCGCAGGAAGTATTGCAGGACGCCGACCCTTATCAGGTCGAGGACGACAGACTGCCGTTGGTGGAAGTCGTCGAAGACGAGGTGCTGCTGGCGCTGCCGATGTTGCCGCGCTGTCAGGCCTGCGAGCAGGCTGCGGCGGATGCGCCGGAGCCTGAGCCGGTGCCGGCGGTCAAGGCCGATAGGCCCAACCCGTTCGCGCAGTTGATGAAGAACGAGTCAAACGTTTTGTTGGGCCAAGAAAAGCCCCGAAGGAAGTAGTCATGGCAGTCGCAAAATCCAAGAAGTCCCGTTCCTACCGTGGTCATCGTCGTTCGCATGACGCGCTCGACAAGCCGACGCTGTCGGTCGACCCGACCTCGGGCGAGACGCATCTGCGCCACCACGTGACGGCTGACGGTTACTACCGTGGCCGCAAGGTGATCGACAAGGCCGGCCCGGAAACCACCGAGGAGTAATCCTCGCGACGGCGCACACGGCGTATCGTTCGGATTCCTGCGATGGCCGCGCCGGTGGTACTGGCGGTAGATGTCATGAGCGGCGATCACGGTCTATCAGTGACCGTGCCCGCCGCTTTGTCGTGCCTGGAGCAACACAAGAAGCTGCACATCATCCTGGTCGGCGATCAGGTGCGGATTCGTGCTGCGCTGCTCGAATCACGCTGGCAGCCCGGCAAGCGGCTGACGCTGCATCACTGCAGTGAAGTCGTGGCGATGGACGAATCCCCGTCCAAGGCGCTGCGGCACAAGAAAGACTCGTCGATGCGTGTCGCCATCGATCTGGTCAAGGAAGGGCGGGCCCACGCCGCGGTGTCAGCCGGCAATACCGGCGCGCTGATGGCCACGGCCCGGTTCGTGCTCAAGACGCTGCCGGGGATCGACCGTCCCGCGATCGTGTCGACGCTGCCGGCTGTGCTGCGGCCGGTGCATATGCTCGACTTGGGTGCCAACGCCGAGTGCACCTCCGAGCAACTCGTCCAGTTC
>Ga0255089_1000396_pt1 | contig 16734 bp, 13 predicted proteins | sample Colum_Miss_RepC__2_FD_188468 | JGI IMG/M metagenome (GOLD analysis project Ga0255089, IMG submission 188468) | Freshwater microbial communities from Columbia River, Oregon, United States - Colum_Miss_RepC_8d | ecosystem: Environmental > Aquatic > Freshwater > River | place: USA: Oregon... | reverse complement strand
AGGTTGACCTTCGCCCCTGCGGCAGCCGGACGGGCCGCAGCAGGCTGCGGCGACGTCGGCTCGGGGGCTTCGGGGGTCAGATCCTGCACGGCCTCATCCTGGCTACTTCAGCGGGTGCGCGGCGACAGTTCGGTGGCGCGGAAGAAGTACGCGATCTCGACGGCGGCGTTCTCGGCGCTGTCGGAACCGTGCACGGCGTTCTCGTCGATCGAGTCCGCGAAGTCCGCACGGATCGTGCCCGGAGCGGCCTTCTTCGGGTCGGTGGCGCCCATGATGTCGCGATGCTTGGCGATCGCGTCTTCGCCTTCGAGCACCTGGATCACCACCGGGCCGCTGATCATGAACGACACCAGGTCCTTGAAGAACGGACGGTGCGAGTGGACGGCGTAGAAGCCGCCGGCTTCCTTTTCCGTCAGGTGGGTCATGCGCGAAGCGACGATCTTCAGGCCGGCCTGCTCGAAGCGCGTGTAGATCTGGCCGATCACGTTCTTGGAAACGGCGTCCGGCTTGATGATGGAAAGGGTGCGTTCGACAGCCATCGGATAATCCTATTGAGTTGAGCGGGTGTACTGCCCGGGAGCCCCGGGCGAAAGAGGAACAGCGCTGCGGAGCTGCCAAACGGCAGCCGCGACGCCAGAACAGCCCTCCATTTTAGTCGCCTGGGGGCTTGCGCGGCAATCGGGACCGTGTCAGGCAGGACGGGTCTGCGGCCGGCCGTACGCCAGCGCCAGCATCGCGGCACCCGCCAGCAGCATCGGAATGCACAGCACCTGCCCCATCGTCAGCCAACCGAAGGCCAGATAACCGAGCTGCGTGTCCGGCGTGCGGACAAATTCGACAGCCCACCGGAAGCTGCCGTATAGCACCAGAAACAGGCCGGAGACGGCCATCGGCGGGCGCGGCTTGCGTGAAAACCACAGCAGCAAGCCCAGCATCACGGCGCCTTCGAGCAGCGCTTCGTAGAGCATCGACGGGTGCCGCGGCAGGCGCTGCGGATCGGTCGGAAACACCATCGCCCACGGCAGGTCGGTCGGCGCACCCCACAGCTCGGCGTTGATGAAGTTGCCGATGCGGCCGGTCAGCAAGCCCACCGGCACGACCGGCGCAATAAAGTCCGCGACCTGGAAAAACGTCAGGCCCCGGCTGCGCGCGTACCAGGCCATCGCCACCAGCACGCCGATCAGGCCGCCGTGGAACGACATGCCGCCTTCCCAGATGCGGAAGATCACCAACGGATCGCTGAGGATCACCAGATGCCCGGCGGCGTCGACGTTGTAGAAGAACGTGTACCCGATGCGCCCACCGAGGATCACGCCGAGCACGATGAAGAACAGCAGGTCGGACAGCGCTTGCGGCGAAAACGGCGAGAACGGCCGCCGGCCCCGCCGCAGCGCCAGGTAATAGCCACCCCAGAAGCCGATCAGGTACATCAGCCCGTACCAATGCACCTTGATCGGGCCGAGCGAAACGGCGATCGGGTCGATCTGCGGGTACTGCATCATCGGGACGCTCCTGGTTCGGCCGTCGGCGGCGCGGCGGTAGGCATTGTAGAAGCGCCGCGATGACCGGCGCGCTTCGGCCGAAAGCCGCTCAGCTCAGGCGGCAGACGAACGACTTCAGGTAGCGCGTTTCCGGAATCGCCGGGTGAACCGGGTGGTCGGGCGACTGGCCGCCCTGCTCCAGAATCTGCAGACGACGTCCGGCCGCACGCGACTCGCGCAGCAGGATGCGCTGCAGTTCGCTGGCGTCCATATGGAACGAGCACGAGCAGGCAATCAGGATGCCGTTGGGCGCCAGCAACTGGATCGCCTGACGATTCAGCGCCGCGTAGTGCTCGGTGCCGGCGTCGGTATCGCGCTTGCGCTTGATCAAGGCCGGCGGGTCGACGATGACCAAGTCGTAGAGCCGGCCTTCGCCGCGCAGCCGCTTGAGCACGTCGAGCGCTTCGCCCTGGTGAACGTCGAGCGCGGCCCCGTTGATCTCGGCATTGACCAGCGCCGAATCCAGCGCCAGCTTGGAGCTGTCGACGCAGGCAATGCTGGTGGCGCCGAACCGGGCCGCGCGTACCGCCCAGCCACCGACGTAGCTGAACACGTCGAGCACGCGGGCGTCGCGGGCATAGGGCGCCATCCGGTCACGGTTGGCGTGCTGGTCGTAGAACCAGCCGGTCTTCTGGCCGCCACGGATCGGCGCCTTGAACGACACGCCAGACTCGATCACGTCGACCACTTCCGGCACATCGCCGATGACTTCTTCGTACATCGACAGCCCTTCCAGCTCGCGCGACGCGGTGTCGTTGCGCAGCAAGATGCCGCGCGGCTTGAGCACGCGCTGCAGCGCTTCGAGCACCAGCGGCTTGAGCTGTTCCATGCCGGCCGTGGTCATCTGCACAACCAGCACGTCGTCGTAGCGGTCCACGACCAGGCCCGGCAAGCCGTCGCTGTCGCCGAACACCAGCCGGTAGTGCGGCGTCGGGTACAAGCGCTTGCGCAGGTCCAGCGCCGACACCAGGCGCCGCTGGAACCAGTTGGTATCGATCGTGGCGTCGGCCTTGCCGGTCAGCAGGCGGCCGCACAGCAGCGCAGTCGGGTTGATGTAACCCACACCCAGAATCTTGCCGCGCGTGTCAGAAAAGCGGCACAGCGTGCCGGCAGCGACGGCCTTGATCGGCGTCGCTTCGGTGTCGATTTCGTTGGAATAGATCCACAGGTGACCGGCACGCAGGCGGCGGTCTTCGTTCTTCTTCAGTTTGACGGTCAGCATGGGGCAGCCTGTGTAAAGCGCGCGGTGGAGCCGGGGTGCCGGGCACCGCGCTGCGGCTCAGACGCCTTCGCTGCGGCCATGCGGCGCGGCGACGGGCGGTCTGCGGGGATCCGGCAGTCTAGCACGCGCCCCCGGCGCCCCTTCCCGACCGGGCTTGCGGCCCTCAGCCGAAGTCGTAGTGGAACTCGTCCTTGAAACGCTCGCGGAAGCCCTCCGGCGTGAACCGGTGGTTCTGCGGACCGAGCCGCTCGATCTTGATCGCGCCCATCAGCGACGCGATACGGCCGGTGGTTTCCCAGTCCATGCCCTTCGACAAGCCGTACAGCACGCCACCGCGGTAGGCGTCGCCGCAGCCGGTCGGGTCGGCCAGCGATTCGGCCTTGGCGCAGGGAATCTCGAACAGCTTGCCCTTGGCGTAGATTTCCGAGCCCTTGCCACCGCGCGTGACGATCAACGCCTCGACGCGCTCGCCGATCTGCTTCAGCGTCAGCCCGGTCCTGGCGATGATCATCTCGGCTTCGTAATCGTTGACGGCCACATAGGTCGCCTGGTCGATGAAGGCCTTGAGCTCGTCGCCGCCGAACATCGGCAGTCCCTGGCCCGGATCGAAAATGAACGGAATGCCCGCCTCGGCGAACTGGCGCGCATGCAGCAACATGCCGTCACGGCCGTCCGGCGACACGGTGCCGAGCGTAATGCCGGCCTTGGTCGGCACGTCCTGCTGGTGCGAAAAACTCATCGCGCCCGGGTGGAAGGCGGTGATCTGGTTGTCGTCCAGGTCATTGGTGATGTACGCCTGCGCGGTGTAGGCATCTTCGATCTTCATCAGCATCGACGGGTCGACGCCGGTCTTGCCCATCCATGCCGCGTACATGTCGAAGTCCTTGCCAACCGTCGCCATCGGCAGCGCTTTGCCGCCGAGCAGATGCAGGTTGTAGGCGATATTGCCGGCGCAGCCGCCGAACTCGCGGCGCAACTGCGGCACCAGGAAGGACACATTCAGGATGTGCACCTTATCCGGCAGGATTTCGTTCTTGAAGTAGCCGGGGAACACCATGATGGTGTCGTAGGCCATGGAACCGCAGATCAAAACGCTCACGTGGGTCTCGCCTTGGTTGTGGGGTCGCGTTGGCGTGCTTCCGGCATCGGGCGCAAGCGTCGATGGCACGGGCAGGATGGCGCGGCTGGTCATCATATCGCCTGAACCCGTGAGGCCGTGGAAATCGAGGCGATTTCAGTCCGCGGCACGCACTGTGAACAGCTTCACACAGCGCCGACCAACCGTTCCGGAGTGATGCAAGCGGCCCGTCATACTCGGGCGGCTGAGCCTATGGCCCCGCATGGCGATCGGCCTCAGCCAATACTGATCGCATCATTACAAAGGGAAGTGAATGAAAAGCCTGAAAAAGTGGGTACCTGTCGTGCTGGCGTGCAGCGCCATCACGGGCTGTGCGACGATCCTCAATGAGGAAACCCAGCCGGTGAACATCTCCGCGAGCAACGGCAAGCCGATCGAAGGGACGATCGCCGGTACGCCGTTCACCGCCCCCGGCATCGTCAATGTGAAGCGGGCCCAAGACGGCCAGATCGCCAAGGTCAGCACACCGGGGTGCACGCCGGAAACCGCAATACCGGCGTCGGTCGACTCCAAGTTCTTCATCAACATCTTGACCGGCGGCACGTTCGGTTCGACCACCGATATGTCGACCGAGGAAATGTGGAAATACCAGGATGCCGTGACGATCAGTTGCCAGTAATGGCGTCATGCTGCACCCAAAGGAGGCGATCCAATCGCCTCCTTTTTGTTTGGATCGGCGCGCACGCTGCCGGGCTGTTCGCGGTCGCGTTGCTGTTGTTCGCCGCCACCGCCCGCGCCCAGCAAGAAATACCCGCACCGGTCGCAGCGTTGGCGACCGATGCCCGCTGGCTGGCGTTGCTACACAGCGACGGCACCCGATCCGGCCTGACCGGGTCCGGCCTTCTGCTGATCGAGCCGTTCCAGGGTAGTCACGCCGAGCTCGTTGCCACGTGGCAACTGCTGTATGCCGGCGACGATGCGTCAAACAGTGAATCGCGTTGTCGTTACCCAGCGCGCTACCAGCTGATCGAGGAGGCGATCCACGGCCCGACACCGATCGACCCGTTGACGCACTGCGCGTCGCTGATCGACTTCATCGAACGCGCCCCGATGGATCGGCTGCAACTGGCATTTGCCGGGGAAAACCTGCTGTCGGCGTCGAGTATGATGGGACACACGATGCTGGTGCTCGAAGGCCGCAATCGCGATGGCGTCGTCGCCTCGCACGCCGTCTCGTTCTTCACCGTCATTGATTCGATCAACCTGCCGCGAGTGATCTTTGAATCGCTGATCACCGGCAAGCCGGGCTACTTCACGCTGACGCCCTATGCAGAAAAACGCGACCACTACGTCAACGTGGAGGCCCGCAACCTGTGGCGATTGACCCTCGCCGCGTCCGACGCGGCCCGGCGTCGTCTGCAGGCGCATCTGCATGAGCTGAGAACCGCCAAGCTTCGCTACGACTTCGACTCGTTCAATTGCGCCACGCTGACCGCCAATCTACTTCGCGTGGCCTTCCCCGATACCCGCTTCGATGGTGCGATGTGGACGACGCCACTGGACATCATGCAAGCGGCTGCGATGGCGGGCCTGATCGAGTCGATCGACGCGGACCTGGCACCCGCCTGGGAATATCGGATGCTGCGCCGGCAACGGGCGGATCTCGACCGAACGGCGAAAGCGACCGCCTCGCAGCGACGGCACCTTGAACTCCAGCTCGATGCCAGCGTGGCCGACTATCAAGCATCGACCGGTCAACTCGATGCCGCGCATTGGGCAGCGCGGATGGCGGCCATCCAAGCGCAGCAGCCACCGTCAACCGAGCCGCCTATCCCTGTCGATGCGCGACTGGCGCCGTACAACGCGCCACAGGATTCGCAGTGGCGCGGCGGCGCCGGGTACGACGGCCAGCAGTCGCTGATATCGGTCGGCTTCCTGGCCGCCGGCCACCGGTTGATCGACTCCAGCTCCCACACGTTTGGCGAATACGATCTACGCATCGGCGACATCGACATCGACTGTGCACTCCGCGATGGCCACTGCCGCCTGCAACAGCTGACGATTTACTCCGTTGCCAGCCTGCTGCCCTATGACCGCGTCGTCGGCGGCTCGTCATGGAATCTCGCACTGGGCGCAGAGCCCCAAGTGGACGACGACGGTGCTTGGCGCACCGTTCCGTCGCTCAGCGGCGGCCTGGGTCACTCGCTGATGTTGTCGCGCTCGGTACAGCTGTTCGCACAGGGACGCGGCGGCGTCGGCTATCACCTCGGGCGCGCCTTCCTCTACTGCGGCCCTGTCGTCGGCGGCGTACTGAGCGTCGGCAACAGCGCGAAATTGATTGCCACTTGGCAACGAGACGCCAACCCATTGGGTCAGCACCAGCAGGTCGATCAGATTCGGATTCAGTCGCTGTACCGACTGAACGGGCTGACCGGCATCGTGCTGGAAGGTCGCATTCTGCCGGGCCGCGGGCACGACGCATCGCGCAGCGTTTTATCGGTCGTCCGTTATTTCTGACGCAGAGCGTCGACCGATTTCACGGCTTGCGGCCGCCGCGCCACGCGCGTTCGAACGGCAGCCGCCAGGCGTGTGGCGCGACCAATTGGTGGATCGCCTTGGGGCCCCAGGAGCCTGGCTCGTAGAAGCGCACCGGCGGTGGGTTTTCAAGCAGCGGTGCCGATACCTGCCACAGACGCTCGATGCCTTCGGCCGTCGTGAACAGCGTGTGGTCGCCGCGCATCGCGTCGAGAATCAAGCGCTCGTAGGCTTCGAGCACTTCGCCGATCAGGCCGGTGTCGTCCATCGCGAACTGCAGGCTGAGCTTGTCCAGCCGCATGCCGGGGCCGGGCCGTTTGCCGTAGAACGATAGCGATACCTTCGACGCATCGGCCAGATCGAACGTTAGATGGTCCGGTCCTTGGGCGCCGACGCCGGAGCCGGCCGGGAACATGCTCTTGGGCGGCTCGCGAAATGCGATCGAAATGATGCGTTGGCCTTCGGCCAGCCGCTTGCCGGTGCGCAGATAAAACGGCACGCCGGCCCAGCGCCAGTTGTCGATCGAGCACTTGAGCGCGATGAAGGTTTCAGTTTCCGACGCCGGGTCGACGCCTTCTTCGTTTCGATAGCCGGCGTACTGGCCGCGAACGACGTGGGCCGGCTCCAGCGGCAGCATGCTGCGGAAGACCTTGTTCTTTTCTTCGCTGATCGGCTGCGGTTCGAGCGACGTCGGCGGCTCCATCGCCATGAAGCCGAGAATCTGAAACAGGTGCGTGACGACCATGTCGCGATACGCGCCGGTCTGTTCGTAGAACGCGGATCGCTTGCCCAGGCCCAGCGTTTCGGGCACGTCGATCTGCACGTGATCGATGAAGTTGCGGTTCCAGATCGGCTCGAACAAACCGTTGGCGAAGCGGAACGCCAGGATGTTCTGCGCCGGCTCTTTGCCGAGGAAGTGATCGATCCGGAAGATCTGCTGCTCGGTGAAGAAGTCGTGCAGCCGCGTGTTCAGCGACACCGCGCTGGCCAGGTCGGTGCCGAACGGCTTTTCCATGATGATCCGCGACTGCGCCACCAGCCCTGCATCGGCCAGCAGACGCACCGCCGGCAGTGCCGCATTCGGCGGCACGCTCAAGTAATGCAGCAGCCGGCAATCGTCGCCGAGTATCTGACGTGCACGCTCGACTGCCGCGGTCAGCGCGGGCGCGCCCGAGGCCAACGGCACATAGTCGAGACCCGCTGCAAAGCGCTGCCATTCGTCCGCGGTGGGCTTGCGCGTCGAGTGCTCGTCGAGCGCCTGCCGTGCCACGGCGCGGAAGCCATCGGCGTCGAGCGCGTCGAGCGAGACGCCGATGATCCGGCAGCCGGGGATGAACCCGGCGTTGCTCAGATGAAACAGGCCCGGCAACAGCTTGCGCGCAGCCAGGTCACCCGTAGCGCCGAACAGCACGACCAACTGCGGGTGACGCGGCCCAACGCCCGGCGGAATCTTCGACATTGCGCAGTCCTCGTCAGCGACGCCTGGTGGACCTGCGACGCAAAAGCAGCGCCAGATCAGCGCGCCGGCTGGTAGCGGATGTCGAGCTGCCTTGCGGCGCGCACGTCGTCGAGACGACGCACCGGCATCGTGTACGGCGCGCCCTTGACGTAGGCGATGTCGCGCTTGGCCTCGGCCCAGATCGCCACCAGCGCGTCGACGAACAAGTCGAGCGTGGCCTTGTCCTCGGTTTCGGTCGGCTCGATCAGCAGGCATTCCGGCACCAGCAGCGGGAAGTACACGGTCGGCGCGTGGAAGCCGTAGTCGAGCAAGCGCTTGGCGATGTCGGTGGCCGTCAGATCGAGCTGCTGCTTCTGCCGCTTGAGCGTGACGATGAATTCGTGGCTCGCGCGGCGACCGGGGAATGCCAGATCGAAACCCTGCGCGCGCAGCCGCGCCTGGAGGTAGTTGGCGTTGAGCGTGGCGTATTCGGCAACGCGGCGCATGCCGTCGCGGCCGAGCATCCGCGCATAGACGTAGGCGCGCAGCAGCACGCCGGCGTTGCCCATGAAGGTCGACAAGCGGCCGATCGACTGCGGCAAATCGGCTTCGTCGAGCCAGCGGAAGTGGTCGCCGTCCTTGCCGACGATCGGGATCGGCATGAACGGCAGCAGGCGCTGCGACACGCCGACCGCACCGGCACCCGGACCACCACCGCCATGCGGCGTGCTGAAGGTCTTGTGCAGGTTCATGTGGATCACGTCGAAGCCCATGTCGCCGGGACGCACCTGACCGAGGATCGCGTTGAGATTAGCGCCGTCGTAGTACAGCAGGCCGCCCGCATCATGGACGATGCCGGCGATCTGCTTGATGCGGCGCTCGAACACGCCCAGCGTGCTCGGATTGGTCAGCATGATGCCGGCCGTCTGCGGACCGACCGCCGCTCGCAGCGCTTCGATGTCGACATCACCTTCGGCATCGGTCGGAATCTCGCGTGCGGTATAGCCCATCATCGTCGCGGTCGCCGGATTGGTGCCGTGCGCCGCGTCGGGCACCAAGATCTCGGTGCGGGCGCTGTCGCCGCGCGCGCGGTGATAGGCGCGGATCATCGCCACACCAGCGAATTCGCCTTGCGCGCCGGCCATCGGCGTCAGGCTGACGCCGGCCATGCCGGTGACGTCTTTCAGAATCTCCTGCAGGTCGTACATGCAGGCCAGGAATCCCTGGCTGTGCGACATCGGCGCCAGCGGATGGCGCTGCAGAAACTCGGGCAGCATCGCCAGCGTGTTACAGGCGCGCGGGTTGTACTTCATCGTGCACGAGCCCAGCGGGTAGAAGTGCGTGTCGATCGAGAAGTTGCGCTTGCTCAGCCGCGTGTAATGACGCACGGCTTGCAGCTCGGATACTTCGGGCATCGCCGGCGCCGCCTTGCGCCGCAGCGATTCGGGAATCGCGCTCAGCTGCGGTGCGGCAGCCGGGCGCTGGGCATGCGCCGCGCGGCCGGGCGAGGAGCGTTCGAAGATCAGGGGTTCGGACATGTCGGGTTCCTCAGGCGGCAGCGGCCAGCACGGTGGCCAGCGCATCGCGGTAATGGCGCAGATCGGCCGGGGTCTTGGTTTCGGTGACGCAGATCAGCAGTGCGTGACCCAGCTCCGGATAATCGGCCGACAGATCAAAGCCGCCGAGCACGCCATGCGCGCTTGCCAGCGCAGCGAGTACCGGCGCCACCGGCTGCGGCAGGCGGATCACGGCCTCATGAAAGCCGGGCGACGCGAATACGCGCTCGACGCCGGGAATCTCGCACAGCATCGCCGTCAGCTCGGCGGTGCCGTTGAGGCTCGCCGATGCCACGCGCGCCAGACCTTCGGCGCCGAGCAGCGACATGTGGATCGTCGCGGCAGTGACCAGCAAGCCCTGGTTGGTGCAGATGTTCGACGTGGCCTTGCTGCGACGGATGTGCTGCTCGCGCGCCTGCAGCGTCAGCGTGAAACCCGGCTTGCCATCGAGGTCAACGGTGCGGCCGACGATACGGCCCGGCATCTGCCGGACGAAAGCCTGACGCGCGGTCAGGAAGCCGAAATACGGGCCACCCGACGACAGCGGCGCGCCGAGCGGCTGTCCGTCGCCGCAGACAATATCGACGCCGATGCCATCGCCAGACGTGCCGCTACCCCACTCGCCCGGCGGCCGCAGCACGGCCAGCGACACCGGATTGACCACGGCGATGACCATCGCGCCCTTGCTGCGCGCCAGATCGGTCAGCGTGTCGACGTCTTCAAACACGCCGAAGAAGTTCGGCTGCGGAATCACCAGGCAGGTGAAGCTGCCAGCGTCGAGCGCCGACAGCGCAGCGATGTCGGTGCGGCCGTCGGCATCGGCCGGCAGCTCGACGATCTCGATGTTCTGCGCGTCGATCAGCGCGAACAGCACCTTGCGATACAGCGGATGCAGCGTGCGCGGCACGACCACGCGGCGCTTGCCGTCGGCGTGCGCACGCTCGGCCATCAAAACCGCTTCGGCCAGCGCCGACGCGCCGTCGTACATCGACGCGTTCGACACGTCCATGCCGGTCAGCGCGGTCATCATGCTCTGGTATTCGTACAGCAGCTGCAGCGTGCCCTGGCTGGCCTCGGCCTGGTACGGCGTATAGGCCGAGTAGTACTCGCCGCGCGTGGTGATTTCCCAGACCGCGGCCGGAATGTGGTGCTCGTAAGCACCGGCGCCAATGAAGCTCAGGCCGTGCCGGTCTTGATGTGCGCGCCCGTGCATCAGCCGCGCCACCTCCATCTCGGTCAGCCGCGGCGGTACATGCTTGAGCTCGCCGCAGCGCAGCTCGGGAGGAATCTCGTCAAACAGCGCATCAAAGCTGCTGGCGCCGATCGTCGACAGCATCTGCGCGACGTCGGTCTCGGTGTGAGGAATGAAGGGCATGGTCAGGTCAGGTAGTGAAGACGCAGCAGGAAGGCGGCACGCAATGCAACCGCCCCTCTCGCGCACACGAGAGGGGCGCGCGGACTCAGGCGGTTTCGAGCACCTTGGCGTAGCCGGCGGCGTCGAGCAGCGCAGCAACGTCGGCGGGGTTGGCGGGCTTGAGCTTCCACATCCAGCCGGCCTGATACGGGTCGCTGTTGAGCAGCTCGGGCGTGGACGCCAGCGCCTCGTTGATCGCCGACACTTCGCCGGCCACCGGCGCATAGACGTCCGACGCAGCCTTGACCGACTCGACGACGGCGCAGGCTTCGTTGGCGGCCAGCTTGCGACCGACCTTGGGCACTTCGACGAACACCAGGTCACCGAGCGCGCCCTGGGCGTGGTCGGTGATGCCGATCGTCAGCGTGCCGTCGGCTTCGACGCGCACCCACTCGTGCGACGCCACGTATTTCAGCTCAGCGGGGATGTTGCTCATGCAATGTCTCTCCAGATTCGGACGTTGGGCCAACGGCCCATAAAAGGTGAAAGATTCGATGTCAGGCGGTGCGGCGCCTGCGGCGTCGAGCGGCGCTGACCAAGGCAGCCGCTACACCAAGACTTTGCCATGCCGCACGAACGGCGGCTTGACCAGGCGCGCCGCGACCCACTGGCCGCGGATCTCGACTTCGCAGGCGCCGCTGTAATCGGAGGCAACGCGCGCCATCGCGATCGACTGCTTCATCGTCGGCGCAAAGCCGCCGCTGGTGGTCTCGCCTACGGCGCCGTTGGCAAAGCGCACTGGCATGTGCGCGCGGATCACGCCGCGCCCTTCCAGCACCAGGCCGACCAGCGTCTGCGGGCTGTTGCCGCGCAAGGGCTCGATCGCCCGGCGGCCGATGAAGTCGCGGTCGTCCGGCGTCCAGGCGACGGTCCAGCCCAGGCCCGACTCCAGCGGGTGCCGCGATTCGTCCATGTCCTGGCCGTACAGATTCATGCCGGCCTCCAGCCGCAGCGTGTCGCGCGCGCCCAGGCCGCAGGGCTTGACGCCATCGGCCAGCAGGCTGCCCCACAGGGACACCAGCTCGGCATGCGGCAGGATCAGCTCGAAGCCGTCTTCGCCGGTGTAGCCGGTGCGGCCGACGAACACGTCGCCGCTCCACGCTGCCTGGAATGCGATCAGCTGCAGCGCCGCTTCGGCCAGCGCGGCCGGCAGATGCCGGGCGACGGCGGTACGCGCCTGTGGCCCTTGCACCGCGAGAATGCCCAGGTCGCTGCGGTAGCGGACCGTCACGCCGTAGGCCGCGGCCTGGGCGCTGATCCAGGCAATGTCCTTGTCGGTGGTGCCGGCGTTGACGACGAGCCGGAACGCCTCGTCGCTGATGTAGTACGCGATCAGGTCGTCGAGGATGCCGCCGTCGTCGCGCAGCATGCAGCTGTACAGCGCCTTGCCGGGCAGCTTGAGCTTGTCGACGTCGTTGGCCAGCAGACGCCGCAGGAATTCGCGGCAGCGGGCGCCTTGCAGGTCGAGCGCCGACATATGGGCGACGTCGAACATGCCGGCCGCGCTGCGGACCGCATGATGCTCGTCGAGCTGGGACTGGTACTGGATCGGCATGTCCCAGCCGGCGAAATCGACCAGGCGGGCGCCGAGGCGCAGGTGTTCGGCGTGCAGCGCGGTGTGCTTGAGCGTCATGCGGGTGAACTCGGTACCTAGGACGTTGCAGGGCACGGCGGGCACTCCGGCTGGCCGGGACCCACTGCGTTCGCCCTGTCTGTCCACCCGAACGCGAGGTTCGGACCTGAGAGTTCCAGCGGTCGTCACGACCGCCTTGCCCCATCGGTGGACGCTGCGCCGTACGGGCAGCGTCGCTCTCCAGAGTCGGCAGACCACGCAATCCTTTGTGCCTGAGCGATTCCGGGCGGATTTGCGCCTTCGGCGCCGCCCATGACAGCTGGACGGTCTCTTTCGCGAGGTCTGTTGCCGGCGGCCAGTCTACCGGACCGGGCCGCGTCCGCAACAGCATCCGACGATACCGGGCGCTGCCTTTGTTGCATCCGTGTTGCCACTGCCGGGCAGGCGGCAAGGCCAATGGCAGCGCCGGAACGCGTGTACACACTCGCCGCCTCGTTATTGCTCTCAACCTCTGGTCAACACCATGCCCGCTTACAAAGCCCCATTGCGCGACATGCGCTTCCTGTTGAACGAAGTGTTCGACTACCCGGCGCACTACGCTTCGATCCCGAACGGCAAAGACGCCGACCCGGAAACGGTCAGCGCGATCCTCGACGAATGCGCCAAGTACTGCGAAGAAGTGCTGTCGCCGATCAACCTCTCCGGTGACGTCGAAGGCTGCAAGTTCGAAAACGGCAAAGTGACCACGCCGGCCGGTTTCAAGGACGCCTACGACCAGTTCGTTGCTGGCGGCTGGCAGGGCTTGTCGCACCCGACCGAATACGGCGGCCAGGGCATGCCGATGTCGATGGGCCTGTTCAAGACCGAAATGGTCGGCACCGCCAACTGGTCGTTCGCGATGTACCCCGGCCTGTCGCTGGGCGCGATGAACACGATCATGCAGCACGCGTCCGAAGCGCTGAAGAACACCTACATGCCGCCGCTGACCGAAGGTCGCTGGTCGGGCACGATGTGCTTGACCGAGCCGCACTGCGGCACCGACCTGGGTCAGGTTAAGACCAAGGCGGAAGACAACGGCGACGGCACCTACAGCGTGACCGGCACCAAGATCTTCATCTCCGCCGGCGAACACGACCTGGCCGAGAACATCGTCCACATCGTGCTGGCCCGTCTGCCCGGCGCACCGGCCGGCACGCGCGGCATCTCGCTGTTCATCATCCCCAAGCATCTGCCGGCGGCCGATGGCTCGGTCGGCCCGTTCAACAACGTGGTCTGCAGCTCCATCGAACACAAGATGGGCATCAAGGCCTCGGCCACCTGCGTGATCAACTTCGAAGGCGCCAAGGCCTGGCTGATCGCCGAGCCGAACAAGGGTCTGGAAGCGATGTTCACGTTCATGAACACCGCCCGCATCGGCACCGCGATCCAGGGCATCTGCCACGCCGAACTGTCGTACCAGGGCGCGCTGCGCTACGCCAAGGACCGCCGCTCGATGCGCGCCGTGTCGGGCAAGAAGGAACCCGACAAGGTGGCCGACGCGCTGATCCATCACGCTGACGTGCGCCGCATGCTGCTGACGCAGCGCGCGATCGCCGAAGGCGGCCGCGCGATGATCTATCACTGCGCGCAGTTCGCCGACCACATGGTCAACGGCATCCTCGAAAACGATCCGGCCAAGTACAAGAAGTGGGACGACAAGCTCGGCTTCTACACGCCGATCCTGAAGGGCTTCCTGACCGAACTGGGCCTGGAAGCAGCCAATCAGGGCGTGCAGGTGTTCGGCGGCCACGGCTACATCAAGGAACACGGCATGGAGCAGATCGCCCGCGATGCCCGCATCGCGACGATCTACGAAGGCACCACCGGCATCCAGGCGCTCGACCTGCTCGGCCGCAAGGTGTTGATCATGACCCGCGGCGGCGCGGTGCGTGAGTTCACCACGCTGGTCGGCAAGTTCGCGGTCGACAACATGCGCAATCCGAAGATGCGCAGCTTCGCCACCACGCTGGCCAAGTACGCGGCCGAGTGGAACCTGCTGACGATGCGCATCATGCTGATGGCGCGCAAGGACCGCGATGTGGTCAGCGCGGCTTGTAACCACTTCCTGATGTACTCGGGCTACGTGATGATGGCGTACTTCTGGGCGCTGCAGGCCTCGGTTGCCAGCGAGAAGCTGGCCAAGGGCGGCAGCGAATCCGAAGAGTTCTACAAGGCCAAGATCGCGACCGCGCGCTTCTACTTCGACCACCTGCTGCCGCGCGCCAAGGGCCACGCGACGTCGATGGTCAAGCCGAGCAAGTCGATCATGAAGATGCCGATCGAAAGCTTCGTGTTCGAATAAGCAGCGCCGGCTGTGCAAAGCCCCCGGTCGCGAAAGCGACCGGGGGCTTTTTCATGGGCGCTGGCGTGCGCCTTGGGAGCGATGCGGCGCGGCGCGCGCCGAGACGTCAGGCCAGCGCGCGCTGGATCAGCAGGCGCTTGGCCGGCGCAACGCGGTCGAGCAGCGCCAAGCCGTTGTCGAGCACGCGCGGCAACAGCGCTACCGGCGTGCGGAACGCGCGGTCGAGTGCATCGGTCAGCGCGATCATCTCGATGTTGGCGGCCTTGCGCGCGCGCTCGTAGCGACGCAGCACGCGCAGGCCACTCCAATCGCGGCGCTCATCGCGCGCCTGGGTCAGCGTCGTCAGCAGTTGCTCGACATCGCCGAGCCCCAGGTTGACGCCCTGCCCGGCCAGCGGATGGATCACGTGCGCGCTGTCGCCGATCAGCACCAGGCGCTCGCGCACGTACTGTTCGGCGTGCATCAGCCGCAGCGGGAACAGCAAACGCGGCGTCGAGGCGCTGATTGCGCCGGCTTCGAACTGGATCGCGGAGGCCAGAGCCTGATGGAAGGCATCGTCCGGCAGCGCGCACATCGCCTGCGCCTCGTCGGCCGGCAGCGACCACACCACGGATCGCCGGCCGTCGGCCAGCGGCAGCAAGGCCAGCGGCCCGCCCGGCAGGAAGCGCTGCAGCGCGACACCGCGATGCGGCTCGCTGCATTCAACATGGGTGACCACGGCCTGCTGCCCGTAATCGCGGCTGTGCAGCACGATGCCGGCGCGTTCGCGCAGCGGCGACTGCGCGCCTTCGGCGGCGATCACCAGCGAGGCGTGCAGCGTCTGGCCGCCTTCGAGTTGCAGGCGGGCGGCGTCAGACCCGTATTCGGCGGCGAGCACCCGCGCCTGCGTCATCGGCACACGGGCCGGTAGTGCCGCCCACAAGGCACCGAGCAACTGCGACTGCTCAGCGATCCAGCCCAGTTGCACGCGGCCGACATCGGCAGCCGAAAAGCGCAGCGCGCGCTCCGGCGCCGATTCCCAGACCTGCATGCCGTCATAGGCGCACAGCCGAGGCACCGGCCAGACGCCGAGCCGCTGCATCAAGCTCGCCGACGACGGTGCGATTGCATACACGCGCGGATCGACCGGCTCGGGTGCCGGGGGCGGCGCGGCACCGGCTTCGAGCAAACGCACGTCGAAGCCCGCCTGACTCAAACCCAGCGCGACAGCCGCGCCGACGATGCCGCCGCCGACGATCGCGATATCGCAGCGGTCAGCCATGACGGCGTGCCAACGTCGGCGCGGCACTGCCGTAGCCGAGGTTCTGCTGCATGACCGCGTGCTTGGCCGGCGGTGTCAGGTCCAGCGCCAGCAAACCCAGATGACGCAAGCCGCGCAAGCCGGGTATCGAATTGGAAAACAGCCGCACCAGGCCGTCGGTGAATCCAGCAACGCGCGCACGGTCGGACGCGCGGCGCGCCTCGTAATCAGCCAAGCGCGCCGAAGCACCGCAATCGCCTGGCTCCGCGAGCACGTCGGCCAACGTGGCGACGTCACGCAAGCCGAGGTTGAAGCCCTGCGCGGCCACCGGGTGCAGCGACTGCGCGGCGTTGCCGAGAAACAGCACGCGCGGTGACGCCAGGCGTTCGCTGAGCACGCGCTCCAGCGGCCAGGCATTGCGACGCCCAAGCGCATTAAAGCGGCCAAGCCGCTCGCCGAATGCGTCGTGTGCCGCCGCCAGGAACGCTGCGTCGTCCAGTGCCAGGTAATGCGCCGCATCGGCGGCGCCGACGGTCCACACCAGCGAGCAGGCGTGGCCATCGGCATCGTCCGGCTTGGGCAGGATCGCCAGCGGACCGGACGGCAGGAAGCGCTCATAGGCGACACCCGCTGCCGAGCGCTGTGTGCGCACGGCAGTGACGATCGCCGTCTGCTGGTAGTCGCGCGACGCGCTGCCGATGCCGAGCAGATCGCGCACCGTCGATCGCGCGCCATCGGCCGCGATCACCAACTGCGCAAGCACGGTCCGCTCGCCCGCATCGGTGTCGATGCCCAG
>Ga0255089_1000385_pt1 | contig 17001 bp, 12 predicted proteins | sample Colum_Miss_RepC__2_FD_188468 | JGI IMG/M metagenome (GOLD analysis project Ga0255089, IMG submission 188468) | Freshwater microbial communities from Columbia River, Oregon, United States - Colum_Miss_RepC_8d | ecosystem: Environmental > Aquatic > Freshwater > River | place: USA: Oregon... | reverse complement strand
CGCTGACGCCCACCGAGCACTACAGCGCCTCGACGGCGCCGCGGCAACTGATGCTGGCCGACGGCTCGCGCGTGCTGCTCGACGTCGACTCGCAGATCCGCGTCGCGCTCGAAAGCAACGCCCGACGGGTTGAACTGATGCACGGCCGCGCGCTGTTTACCGTCGCCCACGACCGCAATCGGCCGTTTTCGGTCACTGCTGGCGATTCCAAAACCACGGCGCTAGGTACCGTTTTTCAAGTGCAGCGCGATGCCGACGCCGTCACCGTGACGCTGAGCGAAGGTTCGGTCGCCGTCACCTCGCTCGCCACCGATGCGATGCACAGCGAAAAGCTGGCACCCGGCGAGCAGATCCGCATCGATGGCCCATCGAGATCCGCCGCCGCTTGGAACAAGAAAGCCGTCGACCCGGAGATCGCCACGAGCTGGACGCATGGGCGCCTGGTGTTCCGCAGCACGCCGCTGGCCGAGGCCATCGCCGAAATGAATCGTTACTCCGATCGCAAGCTGGCGCTGGCTGATAGCGACCTCGCCGATCTGACCGTCAGCGGCAACTTCATCCCAGGCGAGAACCTGATGATCGCCAGTGCGTTCACGTCGGTGCTGCCGATCCGCACCGTCGAGGTCGGCAACGAAATCTTGTTGTTCCGTCGTCACGACGTCCAGGGATCGGGCAGCGGTCGCTAGCGTGTCGTAGCGCGCCGGCCGGTGCCGGCGACCGAGTCTGCTCCCGTCGCCTCGTCTTCTGCCAAAAGACGCGGCGAAGGTCGCGGTGGCGATGCCAAGGCGCAATGCGGATTCCGTCCAGAATGGCCTGTCCACACCAGGGCCGGCGACCCCGGCCCGTGCTGAGTGCTTTCGTTGCCACGATGACCGCCGCCATGGCGATCGTCGCAACGGCCGCTGCGCAAGGTACGGCGACCACCGCAACGACGTTCCAGATCCCGAAGAGCCTGCTGGCCGACGCGCTGGATCGATTCAGCGAGCAAAGTGGCCTGCAGATCGTCTACGACGATTCGCTACGGCCTTCGCTGATCGCGCCGGGGGCGCAGGGCATGATGCCGGCCGGCGAAGCGCTCGACCGGCTGCTGGCCGGCTCCGGCCTGCAATGGACGCTGATCAATAGCCAGACGATTGCGATCCGTCCAGCCGTATCACGCGCGCCGTTGCAGGTCCCGCACCAGGACGCGCCGAGCAGCAGCTTCGACTATGTGCCGCTGCCACGAACGGTCGACGGCAGCGTCGTCCTCAGCGAGTTGCATGTCGTCGAAGACCCCAACCGCGTGCTGCCGAACGAAGTCAGCGGCAGCAGCTTTGGTTTTGCCAAGTCGCTGCTCGACACGCCGCGCTCGGTGTCGTTCATCAGTGAAGAGACGATCAACCGCTTCGGCATCGCCGCCGTCGAGGATCTGATGCGCGTCGTGCCAGGAACCTACACGCCGACGCGTTTCGGAATCCAAGGCGGCATCGACGTCCGCAGCGTGCCAGCCGATACGTTCTTCCGGGGTATGAAGCGATTCAACCTTCAGGGCCATGCGCCGACCGTCTTGTCGGCGATGGACTCGATCGAAGTCGTGCGCGGGCCGCCCTCGCCGATCTACGGCATGGGCAAGATCGGCGGCTATACGAATATGGTGCCTCGCTCGGGTCGCGCGGCCGACGGCAGCTATCTGGAGCAAAGCGTCGGCGATGTCCGCGCGGCGGTTGCCAGCTACGACCGCAGCGAGTTAAGCGTCAACCTGCGCGGACCGCTACAGGCTTTCGGACGGCACGGCGGCTACGACGCGTTTGTGATGAACATTGAGTCGGACAGTTATGCGCGCGGCGTGCCGGCTGACGCGAGACTGGCGCAGGGCGCGGTCAGCCTGGAACGTATCGCCGGCGGCTTCCGTCTGGAATCCGGCGTCAGCGTGCAGAGCTCGCGCAGTGCAGGCGCACTGCTTGGCCGCTTCACGCAAGACCTGGCCGACAACGGCCGCTATATCCGCGGAACGCCGCTGGTCAACCTGGACCTCAACGGCAACGGACGCATCGGCTATCGCGAGTACAACACCGCATCACCGGTGCGCGGCACGCTGAGCACCTACAACCAGCCTTTGGTCCAACGCTGGGACTGGCCGACCGACGCCGACGGTGTGCCGCTGCCGCTCGACCAGTTTCCGGTCGTACCCGGTATCCCGGAGTCGATGTACCAATACCTGAGCGAACATCCCGAGGCTGATCCCACCGGGCTTCTGCGAGCTCAGGGCGTCGGCGGACCGCGTCCGAACGGCAATGGCTATGTCCCGGTGGGCTTCGTTCTTGACCCGCGCACCGTCGGCTACGACCAGCTCGATCTGCGCCGCTTCACCGCGTTCGAGCGCGAACTGAAGGCCGAGATGCTGACGGCGTTCATCGACCTGATCGACGATCGCGATCCGGACTTCACGATCAAGAACCAGCTGTTCCTCGACACGATGGACCAGTACAAGATCAGCGAGCAGCCGTTCGGCACGGCCCAGCAGCCTCGCGTGATCGAAGACAAGTTCACGCTGACGCGCCGCTTGCGTGATCTCCCGTCATGGCTTCGGGTCAATACGCTGGCATCGGTCAATGCGCGATTCACGCTATCGCCGACGCAACAATGCTTCGGCGACTTCTCGACGCATCGCAGCGACGCGATGGCAAGTACGTGGACGACCAAGTCGGTCGGCATGACGCCGAACACGACCTTCGCGAATTGCCTGGAAAACTCCAACGTCGACGACGACGGCTTTCCGTTCACCAACGACGGTCAGACGCGCTACAGCGAACTCGGCGCCGGTGTGCTGTTCGATATCGACCTGTGGGAGAGAACCCAGTTGCTGGTCGGCGGCCGTCACGACGGCTCCGAGGCACGCAACGTCGAGTACGCGGGTACTTACAACTTCAATACCGGGACGGCGGCCAACCCGGGCGCGAAGGTCACGCAGACCACACGGGTTCGCGGCTGGGACACCGGGCCATCGTGGACGCTGAGCCTGTCGTATCAGCTGCCATGGAATCTGCGGCCCTACATCACCGTCAGCGAAGCCAGCCTGACGCTCGACAACAACGCCAACCGGCTGACAGCGGCCGTGATCGAAGCCGGCCATATCGGGCAATCGCGGCTGACCGAAGTCGGCATCAAAGCCAGCTTGCTCGACCGACGCTTGTTCTTCAGCAGTGCGCTGTATCAACAGCGGCGCATCAACGTCAGCGATCCGGATGATCCAACGATTACCGCCGAAGCGTCGTCGACGTTGACCGAGGGCTGGGAAACCGAAATCAAATGGGTGCCGATACGCGGCTTCTTCGCGTCGTTCTACGCCTTGACGCAAAAGACGCTGTACAGCCCCAACCGGGGCGGCTCGATTCTGATCGATGCACGCTCGCTAGGATTCCAGGATGTCGTCGACCCCGCGACCGGCGAGGTGATCTACCCAGCCGAAGCTTTCTTGTTCGGCGGTCGTGCCTTCGTGCAATTACCTGCGGGCGTCGACGCCTATCGCGAAAAGCAAGGCAACCCGAATACGCAGCTTGGCGCCACACTCAATGCGCAAACACGATCCGGTTTCGGCTTTACGCTGAGCGCGAATTACTTCTCATCGGTACCGGCAGGCCGCTTGCAACTGATTGACCTGCCGTCGGCCACCGTGTTGAACACGGGCGTGTTCTACGACGACAAGCGCTGGCATCTGCAGTTCGACGTCTTCAACGCCAACAACGAGCGCTACTTCCGTGCGCGCAATGGCGACACGCTCGCCGATCTGCCGGTGTCGGCAATGCCCGCACGCCGCTGGCAAGCCACGATCACGCGTCGCTTCTAGCGGCACTCTGATGATCATGGTGGCTTGCGCGGCAACCCATGCAGCGCCAATGCCATGCCCGTGCCGTCATCCGCGCGCTCGACCACCACCGCCACGCAACATGCAGCACCCGCAGCGCCTCGCTCGATCCAGGTAGGGGGCTCCGACAACGCGTCGTCTGACTCTATGACCGTTGCGTTCACCGACACGAACGCCTTCAATCATTGGGAGATCACATGCGCAGTCGAGTCAAGCGTACGCCTCGCAGTACGACGTATCGCTTCAAAGCCACGGATCTCGCGATCGCGCTGGCCGCTTTTGCAACCCCAGGCCTTGCGATGGCGCAATCGTCCTCATCGACGAATACCGAGCTGACCGATGTCGTCGTCACCGAAGATCCGTTGACGGCCATTCTGAACGAATCGACCGGCTCATCGATCGGCTTCACCAAGCCGCTGCTGGAAACGCCGCGAACGGTGTCGTTCGTCAGCTCGGAGCAGATCGCATTGCTCGGCATCAGCTCGGTCGACGACTTGACGCGCGTCGTGCCCGGTACGTTCACGACGACGCGCTATGGCTTGCAAGGCGGCATCAACGTTCGCGGCGTCGCGGCCGACATGTACTTCCGCGGCATGAAGCGCATCAACATGCAGGGCCATGCGCGCACGTCGCTGGCGTCAATGGATTCGATCGAAGTCATCAAGGGACCGCCCTCGCCGATCTACGGCATGGGCAAGATCGGCGGCTACAGCAATCTGACGCCGAAATCCGGCCGCGCGAAGGTCGGCGGCTATCTCGACGACGTCAAGGGCTTTGCCCAGGTCATCGGCGGTGACTACCGCAAGTCGGAAGTCTCGGCCGGTGCCGGCGGGCCGGTGAACGTGCTCGGCAAAACCGGCGGCTACTACGGCTACGCGCTGCTCGAAAACAGCGAGTCGTACGTCAAGAAGGTCGGCGCCCAGCAGCGCATCCTGCAAGGCAGCATGAGCCTGGACAACTTCGTCGGTCCGTTCCGCTTTGAGAGCGGCACGCAGGCGCAGAACTCGATCACGTCCGGCGCGTATATGAATCGCACAACGCAAGCCCTGGTCGACGACGGCAAGTATGTATCCGGCCAGCCGCTGGTCAATCTCGACGTCAACGGCGATGGTGCCGTTGGCTTTCGCGAGACGCATCTGGCATCGCCGCTGAAGGGCAATGTCGGCAGCAATAACCGCCCGCTGTTCCAGCGCTTCAACTGGCCGAAAGACCCGGTGACCGGAAAGTACTACCCGATCGATCAGTTTCCGAAGATCGCCGGCATCCCGCAGACGATGCTCGACTATCTGAACGCCAATCCGTCGAAAGATCCGACCGGTGCGCTGCGCGCACAGGGTGCTGGCGGTCCGCTGCCGACGTCGGGACAGCTGCCGGTCGGCTTCGTGCTCGACCCAACCACGGTCGATGTCGTCGATGTCGACCTGCGTCGCAACGGTGCCTACGAGCGCGTGCAGGATGCCGAGCTGGCCGTCTGGTACGCCGACTTCGTCTATGACAGCGACCCGGACTTCACGGTGAAGAGTCAGTTCTTCAAGGACTACCTGAACTCGTTCAAGAACTCCTATCTGCCCTATGGCGAAAAGCAGGACATCCACGTCTGGGAAGAAAAAATCACGGTCACACGCCGTATCCCGGATGAAATCCTGCCGGAATGGTTGCGCGTCAACTCCTTGGCCTCGATTAACTACCGCGAGACCAACGGCGAGATCTTCAGCTCCGGTGGCGACTTCGATTACCGCCAGGATGTGATGTTCCGCAACGGTGATCACTACCCGAACACGATCTTCTGGAACCAGCTCGACAACGACACCTACCAGACCGGCGCACCGAAAACCGTCGACCGCGAAAGCACGTTCAACGAAATGGGCTTCGGCGCGATGCTCGACATCGACCTGTTCAAGGACACCAACGTGGTGCTGGGTGCCCGTATCGACGGGTCCGAAGCCAAGGCGACCGACTTCCGCCGCTTCAACGAAAACTCCAGCAACGCCACCGTCGAAAAGTATCTCGACCCGATCACCGAGAAAGGATGGGACAAGGGCGTGTCTTGGAGCGCCAGCATCTCGCAGAAGCTGCCATGGGGTCTGCGTCCGTATGCCACGTTGGCCAAGTCCAGCGTGTCGCTCGATGGCGCCAACAACATCATGCTGGTCAACACCGTCACCGCACCGGGCGGTCACATCGGATCGGCCGAGTTGAAGGAAGGCGGACTCAAAGGCGCTTGGCTCAACGACAAGCTGACGTTCACCGGCGCCTACTTCGTGCAGACGCGTACCGACATCAGCAGCGCTGCCGATCCGACGGCCGGCGCCGAAGTGTCGAGCACCGAAACCAAGGGCACCGAGACCGAGTTGCGCTGGACACCGATGCGCGAGCTGTCGATCCAGGCCTATGCGATCTGGATGAAGGCCAAGTACATCGTCGATGCGCCGGTCACGACGATGGAGCTCGATGCCCGCACGCTGGGCTTCCAGGACGTCTATGCCGACGATGGGTCGCTGCTGTATCCAGCCGAAGCCTTCCTGTACGGCGGCCGCTGGAACATCACGATCCCGACCGAACTGCTGCCGCAGTACCGCGACAAGGTCGGCACGCCCGAGCAGCAGTACGGCATCAACGCCAACTACACGATGAAAAACGGCGTCGGCTTCCTGCTCGGTGGCACGTACTTCTCGTCGACCTATGCCGATCGCCTGAAGACGCTGGAACTGCCGGCCGCTTTCAACTTGAACGCGGGCGTTACCTACGACAAGGGCAACTGGCACCTGCGCGTCAATGGCTACAACGTGCTCGACGAAGTCACGTTCCGCGCCCGTAACACCGATACCGGTACCAACCTGCTCTCGGTCATGCCGGGCGCGCGTTACGAAGTCACCGCCAAGCTCGACTTTTAATCAAGGATCAGACATCGCCATGTTCGATATCCGCAATACCCGTCTTCGCCTGATCGTCGTCGCTGCTTGCGCGATCGCGGCGCCCATTCCCTATGTGATCGCGGCCGAGCCGGCCAAGGTCGACGCCGTGATCGGCGAGCAGACCAAGTCGGTCAGCGCTGCCAAGACCTCGCAAAGCACGGTGACCAAGCTCGACGATGAAGCCGGCACGATGCTCGGCGAGTATCGCCAGGCGATCGATGAATACCAGAGCCTGAAGGCCTACAACGACCAGCTGGCAACGCAGGTCAGCTCTCAGCAAGAAGAACTGGCTGCGATCAACGCGCAGCTCGGCGACATCGACACCACCTCGCGCGAGGTGCTGCCGATGCTGATCCGCATGATGACGACGCTCGAACAGTTCGTCGCTGTCGATGTGCCGTTCCTGCCCGACGAGCGCGCCAAGCGGATCAAGACGCTGAAGACGACGATGGAGCGCGCCGACGTGTCGCTGTCGGAGAAGTACCGCCGCATCGTCGAGGCCTACCAGATCGAGATGGAATACGGGCGGACCATCGAATCCTACGCCGGCAAGATCGGCGACAAGACGGTGGAGTTTCTGCGCGCCGGCCGCGTATCGCTGCTGTACCAGACGCTGGACGGCAATGAGACCGGCTACTGGGACAACAGCAGCAAGAAGTGGGTCGTCGATAACGCGTACCGCGAGGACATCAAGTCGGCGATCAAGATCGCCAAGAAACAAGCCGCACCGAACTTTGTCGCGCTCGCCGCGCCTGCACCGAAGGAGGCCAAGTAATGTTCCGCCATACCCTGCTCAAGGCGATCGCCACCACGGCCTTCGCCATCACCGCCTCCGGTCTGTTCACCACCGGCAGCGCGCTGGCTGCAACCCCCGGCAACATGGACGAACTGCTGGAATTGACGCTGTCGCAGCGCGAACGCGACGCCGCCGCCAACGCCGAACGTGAAGCCAAGTTCCAGGCCCAGCGCGACAAGCAGGCGAGCCTGCTCGCCGAAGCCAAGGCCGAGTTGGCCGCCGAGCGCAAGCGCGGCCTGGACCTGGCCAGCGGCTTCGACGCCAACGAAAAAGCGATCACAGAAGCGACCGCGACACTGGAAACCCGCGCCGGCAATCTCGGCGAGATGTTCGGCGTCGTGCGTCAGGTCGCCAATGACTTCTCGTCGGTGGTCAACAACTCGATCATCAGCGCGCAGTTCCCGAATCGCAGCGAGTTCGTCGTCGGACTGGCGCAAACCAAGGAACTGCCGTCGATCAAGGTGCTGGAGCGGTTCTGGTACGAGCTGCTGCGCGAGATGGCCGAGAGCGGCAAAGTCGCACAGTTCAAGACCAAGATCGTCGAGCCGGATGGCAAGCCAGCCGAAGCCTTGGTGACCCGCGTCGGTCCGTTCAATGCGACCAGCAACGGTCGGTATCTGAACTACCTGCCCGGCCCTGGCCAGCTTGCCGTGATGGCACGCCAGCCCGGCGCCGAGTTCGAAGCCGCCGCCAAGACGCTCGAGGCGGCCAAGAGCGGCTACGTCAAGACGGTGATCGATCCGACGCGCGGCGTGCTGCTGTCGATCTACGCCCAGCGCCCGAACTTGAAGGAACGCATCGACCATGGCGAAGCGGTCGGCTACGTGATCATCACCGTCGGTGTGATCGGTGCGCTGCTGGCGGTCTATCAGTTCGGTTACCTGTTCCTGGTTCGTCTGCGCGTCAAGCGGCAGCTCGCGTCGATCGAAGCCCCCCAGGCCGACAACCCGCTGGGTCGCGTGCTGAGTACGTTCGAAGGCAGCGCAGCCAAGCTCGAAGAGGACGCCGAGATCGTCGAGCTGCGCATCTCCGAAGCCGTACTCAAGGAAGTGCCGGCACTGGAGCGCTTCCAGTCGTTCCTGAAGCTGGCCGTCGCTGCCGGCCCGCTGCTCGGACTGATCGGTACCGTGATCGGCATGATCGTTACGTTCCAGTCGATCACCGAATCGGGTTCGTCCGATCCCAAGCTGATGGCAGCCGGCATTTCGCAGGCGATGATCGCCACCGTGCTGGGCCTGGGCATCGCGATTCCGCTGCTGTTCGCTCATGCCTGGCTTGCCTCGCTGTCGAAGTCGATCCTGCAAGTGCTCGACGAACAAAGCACCGGCCTGCTCGCCGGTCGCCTGGAGGCAGCGCGCCATGCTTGAAGCCCTGCTGACACCGTTCCAGATCCTGGTCGAGATGCGTCACCTGGGCGGACCGGTGGTGCTGGGTATCTTCGCGGCCTGCGTGCTGATGTGGACTATCGTCATGGAACGACTGTGGTTCTTCACCGGCGTACTCCCGCGGCAGGCTGAGCGCCTGCTGCAGGAGTGGCAGGCGCGGCCCGAGCACCACAGCTGGCGCGCCCACCAGATTCGCAAGGCGATGATCTCGACGCTCAACGCGGGCATGAACTCGAACATCCAGCTGCTGCGCGTGCTGGTGCCGATGTGCCCGCTGCTGGGCTTGCTCGGCACCGTATCCGGCATGTTGGCGGTGTTCGACGCGATGTCGGCACGCGGCTCGGCTGATGCCCGGTCGATGGCCAACGGCGTGTCCGAGGCGATGATCTGCACGCTGACCGGACTGGCCGTCAGCATCACCGGCCTGTACCCGGTCTATTACTTCCGTCGCCGGATTCGCCACGAGACCGAACGTCTCGCCGACAAGTTCACGTTCTGACGTCGCCCCCAACACCGAACGATCCCTACGGACTGCCATGAGCCTTCGCCATCGCCGTATCAGTGAGCACAACGCCGACGAAACCGGCATCGACCTTGCGCCGATGCTCGACTTCGTCTTGAACCTGCTGATCTTCTTCATCATCACGGCCGTATTCCTGAAGGAAATCGGCATCACGGTCAGCCGGCCCAATGCATCGTCGAGCGTCGAGAAGAAAGAGTCGAGCAGCATCGTCATCGCGATCGATGCCGCCGGCGACATTCTGGTTGACCGCAAGTTGACCGACGAGCGCAGCGTGCGCGCCGCGATCGAACGCCTGCACGCACAGCGTCCCGAGGATGCCGTCGTCGTCGTTGCTCACGAAGATGCCCCGACCGGCGTTCTGGTCAGCGTGATCGACCAGGCGCGTCAGGGCGGCGTCATGGCCGTATCGATCGCCGCCTCGCAAAACGCGATGTAGCGCGTCCCCCACCCGTACCGAGCCCCGCCATGAAATCCAATCGACATGCAGCAGCCGAAAGCGACGAGACCGGCATCGACCTCGCGCCGATGCTCGACTTCGTGCTGAACCTGCTGATCTTTTTCATCATCACCACGTCGTTCGTCAAGGAATCGGGCATCAGCGTCACCCGACCCGAAGCGCTGACCGCCGAAAGCCGCGAGGACGGCAACATCCTGATCGCGGTGCGTCCCAACGGCGACGTATGGATGGACAAGCAGAAGATCGACGTACGCGAGATCCGCAACGCGATCGAGCGCCTGCATATCGAGCGGCCCGAAGACACCGTGGTCATCATCGCCGACAAGGATTCCAAGACCGGCGTGCTGACCAAGGTGATGGATCAGGTCAAGCTCGGCGGTATCGGCGACGTGTCGATCGCCGCTGCACCGCCGCGGGGTTGAGGCCATGGCGATCACAATCCGCAACAAGCAGCCAATGATGGCGTCGATGGCCGGTTCGCCGACGTTCGCCGCCATGCTGCGATCCAAGGAAGTCCGTCGCCCGCGTGGCTGGCTGGTGGCCCTATTCAGCTCGCTGACACTGTCGACGGCGATCTTCTGCGGCATGCACGCGTTGATCAACGGTGGCGGCCACGGCGTGGAAAAGCGCGACAACCTGCCGACCATCGACTTCGTCCGCTTGAGGCGCGACACCAACGTGACGCCCAACGAGCGGCGCAAGCCGCCCCCGCCGCCGCCGCCGAAGTCACCGCCGCCAACGGCCAAGATGAGCGTTGCCACCGATACCAGCACCGCGAGTGCCGGCATCGAAGTGCCTGGCAATCTCGATCTGTCGGCCTCGACGGGTGATGGCGGCCCGAGCGTCGGTACCGGCATGTCCGATGGTGATCTGGTGCCGTTGCAGCGCGTCAATCCGGTGTATCCGCAGGAAGCGCGTCGCAACAAGATCGAAGGCTACGTGAAGCTGGAGCTGGTGATCTCGCCCGAAGGCGGCGTGATCGGCGCCAAGATCATGGAAAGCAAGCCCAAGGGCCTGTTCGACTCGGCGGCGGTACAAGCCGTCTACAAGTGGCGCTTCAAGCCCAAGACCGTCGACGGCCGTGCCGTCGAGCAGAAGGGCACGCAGCGTGTCGTATTCGAGCTGACCAAGTAAGCGGAGACCGATCATGAAGCGCACCCCATCTCGCCATGCGTCAACCCAGGTCGTGTCATCGCCCAGCCGCGTTCCGCTGCGGCGCGACGCCGTCGCCCGGCTGCTGCAGGCCGCGGTGATCGGCAGCATCGGCCTGCTGTACGCGACACCGTCGAATGCGGCACCGGACTGCGTCAACGTCCGCAAGAGCGCACCCGACATGGCGGAAGCCACGATCGATGCGGTGCGTCGCGCCTCCGACCTGCTGCAGAAGAAGCAGACCGACGACGCGATCACCAAGCTCAATGGCTTCATCAGTCGTGGTGAGCCGATCGACAAGGCGATGATCTACTTCAATCTCGGCGTGGCCTACAGCGAGAAAGAGCAGTACCTCGACGCGGCCAAAGCATTCGCCACGGCGATCGGCTTCAACGTGCTGCCGCAGAACCAGACCGAGCAGATCCAGTTCAACATCGGCCAGCTGTACGTGGCCGGCGGCCAGCAGGCCGACGGCATCACGGCGCTGCAGACCTATATGGCGATGACCTGCAGCCCCATCACGCCCGAGGCGCATATGTTCCTGGCCAGCGCGCTGGCCGAGCAGAAGCGCTTCGACGAGGCGCTGCCGCAAGTCGATCTGGCTTTGTCCAAGGCCAAGGCACCGAAAGAGAGCTGGCTGCAGTTCCGGCTCGGCGTCCAGTACGAGATGAAGCAGTATCAGGCGGCCGCCGAAACGCTGCTGACGCTGATCGCGATGACGCCGACCAAGCCGGATTACTGGAAGCAGCTGTCGGCCGTACTGCTGGAAATGGAGGACAAGGAAAAGTCGCTGGCGGTGATGGCGCTGGCCGAGCAGCAGGGCTTCATCGAGAAACCCGGCGACATCATGAATCTGTACAACATCTACATGATGATCGAAGTACCGCTGGCCGCCGGCCAGCTGATCGAAACCTCGATCGCCAGCGGCAAGCTGCCCGAGGACGAGAAGAGCGTCGAAGCTGCTGCCAACGCCTGGATCAATGCACGCGAATCGGATAAGGCCGAAGCGGCGCTGATCAAGGTTGCCGGCATGGCCGATCGTGGTGAGTACTACTACCGGCTCGGCGGCATGTACGTCGATCAGGAGCGCTGGGAAGAAGCACGCAAGATGCTCGGCACTGCCGTGCAGAAAGGCGGTTTGAAGCGGCCCGGCGAAGTGCTGTACCGGCTGGCGATCGCCAACTACCGGCTCGGCGACTTGCGCGGCGCGATTGCCGCGCTCGACAAGTCATCCCAGCACGACGAGACGCGTCGCCAAGCCGGCGAATGGTTGAATTCGCTGCGTGCGGAGTTGGCGGCTGCCGAAGCAGCGCCGGTGGCCGTCGCCGCCACTGGCGGTTGAGCCAAGCCGGCACACACCGGGTCGATCAGCGCGTGACGATCCACGACGACGCGGCCTTAGTGCAGCGTCGTCGTGGACCAGCGACTAGCGAAACCGCTTCGGAACGCCGTCATAGGCGGCCGAGCGCGACCATACGATGCCCTCGCGCACCTTGCGTGCGGGAACGCCGGCATAGACGCATTGCGCGTCGAGCCGCCCGCTGGCCACCGAGCACTGCCCGACGACGGTTCCAGCGCCGATCCGCGTGCCTTTGTTGATGCGGACACTGTTGGCCAGCCACACATGCGGGCCGATCACGACCGAAGCCGGAACGTTGAGCTGGCGCTGACTGCTGCGATCGAAGATCGAATGACCATCGCTGGTCCGGATGATCACGCCATGCGCCATCATGCTGTCGTCGCCAATGATCACCTGCGTATCGTCGCCTTCGCACATCACTTGGTTGCCGTTGCCAACCCAGGTCGACTGCGCGCCGATCAAGATCGCCGTATTGCGGCCGCGCAGCGACAGCCGCAGATTGCGAAGCTTGGCGCCGGGGCCGATCACGACCACGGCAGACTCACCGCCGATGTCGAACGTGCAGCCTTCGAGCTGCGCCTTGGCCGCGACGATCACGCGATGACCGCTGCCTTTGATGACGATCGCCGACTTGCTGTTGATGACGGCCGATTCGTGGAAGTACAGCGCAGCATCGCCGTCGGAGCTGATTGCGCATTCGATGCCGGCACCGCGGCCGGGGACGACGGGCGCAGCATCGGCCAAGGCCAGCTCGCAGTCACCTTGCATTGCCGATACCAGGCCGGTGACGCGCTCGATCAAGGCTGGCGGCAGCACTGACGAGGAGGCCGCATCGGCTGGGGTGTCGACGCTGTTGGAATGCTGATGGGGATTCAGATGAAACATGGAGTTGCCAGCCGTAGTCGTTGAGTGTCAAAGCATCGCCGCCGCAGCGGGCCCACGCGATGGTGGCAGGCTCATCGCACGAAATCGAGACGGTGTTGGCCGCACAGCGGCTTGGCATACAGGTGGGGTCCGGCACCCGCATCGCGTCTGAAGCCTCAGAACGAGCCGCTGCGGCTCGATGGCGAGACTCCCGATGATGCGCATGCCCCACTCGATTCCAGCGCCCAGGAGCGCTCTGCAACGCGCCATGCGGCATGGTGTGCTGCCCAGCGCGCTGGCACTGATCGCCGCAGCCTGCGGCAAACCGGTGGCAGCGCCGACGGCGACGCCGTCACCGGCTGCATTTGCAATCGAAGAAGCGACGATCGCCGGCATCCATGCCGCGATCACATCGGGCCAAACCACATGCGTCGGCGTCGTCCAGGCGTACGTCGACCGCGCCCGCGCCTACAACGGCATCTGCACGGCGCTGTTGACAGCCGACGGCGCCGACGTCGCGCCCGTCAGCGGCTATGTCCGCGCTGGTGCGGCGCTGAAGTTTCCGACGACGACGGTCAAGGCCGACCGTGTGTTCCCGAATCTGGATCAGTACGCCGGGCTGCCGCTGGACTATGGGCGCATGGAACCAACCGTCAGCGATCCCAGCGTCCAGGCGCAGATGGGCATGCGTGTCGGCATGCCCGACGCCGGGCAGTTGAATGCGCTGGAGACGCTGAATCTTCGCGGCGAGCGCTCGGTGACCTGCAAAGGCCGCTACGACGCGCATCCATCGACCGGACCGCTGCCGGCCGATGCGCCGGCGCCGTGCGAAGCGTTTCGCCAGCAACCGGATGCGCTGGAGCGCGCCGCCGAACTCGACCAGCGCTACGGCCGCAAGCCCGACCTGCAGGCGATGCCGATGTACTGCATCACCACTGCGGTCAAGGACGTCTACGACACGCGCGACATGCGCACCACGGCCAACAACGACGTGAACTTTGCGTTCGACGTGCCGCCGCGCGACGCCACGATCGTCGCGCAGCTGCGCGCCAAGGGCGCCATCCTGTACGCCAAGTCGGTCGCGCATGAATTCAACGGCGGCCCCGGTGATCCGGGCGGCGATGCCAAGCCGCTGACCAACGCGCCGGCTGGCGGCCAGACAATGGGCGCCTGGGCGGGCCAGTCCTGCAATCCCTACGACACCGAGCGGGTCTCGCGCGGGTCCAGCGGCGGCAGCGGCGTCGCCGTCGGCGCCAACCTGGTGACCATCGGCATTTGCGAACAGTCGGGCGCGTCATGCCAGGGGCCGGCATCGCGCAACGGCATTGCCACGCTGCTGACGACCAAGGGCTTGCTGCCCGATAACGGCGGCATCGGCTATCAATGGTTCAACGACCGCGCGGGTATCCACGCGCGCACGCTGGCCGACGCGGCCAAAGTACTCGACGCGGTCAAAGACCCGGTCAGCGGCTACTACGACACGCTCGATCCGTTTACGGCGCTGCCCAAGGCCCTGGTGTCGACCGAGCCCTACGCGCGCTCCACGATCGATGACGCGCAACTGCAGCGGGCACCGCAGGCGCTGAAAGGACTGCGCGTGGCGATTCTCCGCGATCACATGGTCAAGAAGACGCCGAACCATGAAGCGATCAGCGATCAGATCGACGCCGAGATCAAGACCGTGCTGCGCGATCGCCTCGGCGCCGAGTTGCTGGAATCGCTCAGCGATGAATATCCGGACGACCCCGGCGTCGAGAACCTGCGCTACACGTTCCGCGATGCGCTGTCCGAAATCCTGCCGCGGCTGATGCCGGAGATCTTCACGCGTCGCAACAAGGCCGGCGATCTGGTGTTTGCGGTACCGGGCTACGATGTGACGAGCTACGACTACCTGCTGAAGCTGAGCCGTCGCCAGGCGCCGCTGACGCCGGCCGTCAACATCACCAACTTTGCCAACTTCGGCGCGATGCCCTGTCACTCGGCGCTGTGCGCCGACCTTGCGTTCGATATCGACCGCTACCTGCTCGACCGCGGCGATGCGCGCATCAAGGACTGGGCTGCCTGGGCCGCGAATGCCAAGTTTCGCGAGGACGAATCACGCGCCGGCGCCGCCAACTGGATCGCATTCAAGGGACATCTGGCGGATGGCAAGAGCGACCGGCTGGCGCGCAGCTACATCGCGCGACTGGCGCTGCTGCGCGTGATGTACGAAAACGACATCGACGTGTTCGTGCACCCTGAGAACACGGTGCCGACGCCGAAGATCCAGGGACCGAACATCGGCTCGATCAGCATGGATGGCATCTCGCCGTTCTTCCAGATTCCGCGTGTCGCAGTCCCGGCCGGCTTCACCGACGTGGTGTACGAGCCGCAGTACGCGCTCAACGCCGACAAGACTGACTACATCGCGGTGCTGGCACCCGGCACGCCGAAGACGAAGCTGCCGCATCCGATGCCGATCTCGATCACGTTCTTCGCCGGCCAAGGCGACGAACCGACGCTGATCAAAGTCGGCACCGCGTATGAATCCGCGACGCATCACCGCCGTCCGCCGCCGGATTTCGGGCCGGTCAGCAGCCGCTGATCGCAGCACACCGCTGCATCGTGATCGCGATGCAGCGGTGCAAGACCTCATTTGCCAGCGGCGAAAATCGATTTGGGCAGCAGGCCGTGTACGCCCTTGGTGCCGTCGACGACCTGCGTGACCGTCAAGTCCATCGCCGCGCTGCACAGCAGATAGGCATCATCGCGGCTCAAGTGTCGTGTCTCGACCAGGAACGCCACCATCTCGCGCGTCGCCATCCGCGCGGCTTCGTCGAGGTCGGCGTCCAGGCCGATGCTCATGTAGTGCGTCGGCGTTTCGGCGCGCGGCGACTTGATCCGCAGGTTTTTGTGCAAGATCACCTCGATCTCGCCTTTGAGCGAGGTTTCGACGGCCGACAAACTGACTTCGCCATGACCCTGCGCCGCATGGCCATCCCCGATCGACAGCAGCGCACCGGACGTCTGCACCGGCAGGTACAAGGTCGATCCCGCACCAAGGTCGTGGTTGTCCATGTTGCCGCCGAATACGTCGGGCGGGCCGCTGGGCACGCGGCCGCGCTCCGGCGTCGGTGCAACCGCGATCACGCCCCAGAACGGCTTCAGCGGCACGACGACGCCCGGTGCGTACTCGACCGTTTGCCGCTGCAAGTCGAGCCATAGCACGCGGTCTTTCTGGTACGGAAAATCATCGGGCAAGGCACCGCGACCGGGTCGGAAGCCTTGGCCTGCAATCGGCAGCCGCGCTGCAACCGACAAGATGCGGACTTCCAGCGTGTCGCCCGGCTCGGCGCCTTCGACCGCGATCGGCCCGTTCAAGGTGTGATCGCCACGTCCCGCACCTTCGACGCCGTCGTAGACCGCATACAACTCGGCGGGTATGCGCTCGCGCGGCACGCCGAGCGCCTCGAAATAGCGAGGGTTGCCCGATGCGGTTTCCAGTTTGACGCGATCGCCCGATGCAATCGTCAGCACCGGCTTCAGCGACGCGTCAAAAAAACCGCGATGCACGGTTTGCGGCGTCGCCTTCAATTCGTAGATGCGTGAGGCGGCGTCGGCGACGCCGGTCAGCGCCAGGCCGACGATGCCGACCATGCCGACCCACAACGGATGAAGAGATGCGGACATCGGAAGCTCCTGCTGGGCGCTGGGCCCGTCGATGGG